>Ga0105054_10010601_pt1 | contig 11672 bp, 8 predicted proteins | sample BON02_FD_78091 | JGI IMG/M metagenome (GOLD analysis project Ga0105054, IMG submission 78091) | Freshwater microbial communities from Lake Bonney liftoff mats and glacier meltwater in Antarctica - BON-02 (megahit assembly) | ecosystem: Environmental > Aquatic > Freshwater > Ice > Glacier... | reverse complement strand
ACGTGTTTCCTATGTTGGAACAAGTGATTATGACCAAGTCTTCTTTGTTGAAATTGATCGTGATGATAATGTTTTTTTACTTGGGCAAACTGAGGGAGGGGGATTTCCTGTTGTAAATTCAAACTTTCTAAATCCTAACAGTAGTCAATTTATATGTAAGTTAGATTCTTCGTTAACTACAGTTTTAAATTCTACAGTATTTGGAAATGGCTTAACTTCCTTAAATATATCACCTTCTGCTTTTTTAGTTGACATTTGTGGTAACTTATACGTGTCAGGTTGGGGGGGTAATTTATTTAGTAATACCAAGTTGAAAAACATGCCTATCTCAAGCAATGCGTTTCGAAGTGTTCCTCCAAATGGCTATGATTTTTATGTGATGGTAATTGATAAAGATTTTGATCATTTAATTTACGGTTCTTATATTGGAGGTTCTTTGTCTCAAGAACATGTTGACGGGGGCACTTCAAGATTTGATAAAAATGGTGTGATGTATCAATCCGTTTGTGGAGGTTGTGGAAAACATAGTGATTTCCCAACTACACCTTCGGCTTGGTCAACTTTAAATTTAAGTAATAATTGCAATAATGTTCTATTTAAGTTTGATTTTGGTATTATACCTAGCGCAAGTATTACAGCATCAAAAAATATCATCTGTTTGGGAGAGAGTATAAAATTAGAAAATAATTCAACAGTCTCAGACTCGTATTTATGGAATTTCGGAACAAGTAAAAGCGACACTTCTTCTCTTATTTTTTCACCAACAATCAAGTATACTAGTTCAGGAATATACAATGTATTGCTTACAGTTACAAATAAAGCGTGTCAATTAACGGATTCAGCTTTTGTAAAAGTTACGGTCTTGGATTCTATTAAATTATCGGTTAATAACGATACCGTTTTATGTAAGCCTGCGCCTTTGTTTTTTACAGCAAAAAACTTCGGTTCAGGACGTTATTTTATATGGTCGAGTGTTGCTTCTTTTTCGGATACATTAAATTCTTCCGTATTAGATTCTACGTTGATGTTTACTCCAACAAAAACGGGTTATTATTATATAAAAGCGGGTAATGATCTTTGTTATAAAAAAGACAGTGTTTTTGTCGAAGTAATAAGTTCTTATATTAAACTCGTCGGTAATAATAAGTTATGTTTTAAGGAGGAATCTTTACTATCGGCTGTAAATTCAAACCCATTGATTCCTTTTGTTTATAGTTGGACACCTGATTCAGTTTTAGTTACCAATTCCACCCTTAGTCAAGTTTCAATTTCTCCTAAAACGAATTCTCAATACGTTTACTTAGCTGTAAATAATTCAATGGGGTGTAGTTTTAATGATTCTATATTACTTACTATCAGTACTATAGATTCTTTGTTGGTGAAAGCTTCTTCTTCTGACGTTTTAGTTCCAAAAGGCGGGATGATTTCTCTTTCAGCATTGCCAAATGGCTATCATTACAGCTGGCTACCATCAACTGTTGTTACATCTCCATCTTCTCAAAATACTACTGCAAAAGTATTTGAAAACACTCTTTTCACTGTTTCAATTTCAGATGATATCTGTACAAAATCTGCCACAATTCTAATCAAAGTCTACGACTATATCTGTGATGACCCATCTGTTTACATTGCCAATGCATTCTCTCCAAATGGTGACGGGAATAACGATGTTTTAAATATTCATGGTCAAATGATTAAAGTATTGACTTTTCGTATTTTTGATCGATGGGGAGAGATGGTTTTTGAAACCCATGAAAGAGGAGTTGGTTGGGATGGAACGTATAAAGGGAAAAAGTTAGATCCTGATGTATATGATTATTATTTGAAAGTAAAATGTATAGACAACGTTGACTCGGTTGTAAAAGGAAATGTAACACTATTAAAATAAAACAAATGAAAAAAATTATCACAAAAGAATCTCAAAAATTCATGGAAGCATATTTGAACAATGCTTCTCCTACAGGTTTTGAAACTGAGGGGCAAAAATTATGGTTGAAATACATTACTCCTTTTATCGATGAATTTTTCACAGATACTTATGGAACTGCCGTTGGAGTGATTAATCCAAAAGCTGAATACAAAGTGGTGATTGAAGCACATGCTGATGAAATTTCCTATTTCGTTCATTACATCACAAAAGAGGGGTTTATTTATGTGCGACGAAATGGTGGTTCAGATCACATGATTGCACCTTCAAAACGCGTTAATATTCATACAGAAAAAGGATATGTAAAAGCGGTTTTCGGATGGCCAGCAATTCACATGCGTCAGGAAAAAGAGGAGACACCAAGCATGAAAAATATTTTCTTGGATTGTGGTTGCGATTCAAAAGAAGAAGTGGAAGCATTAGGTATTCATGTTGGTTGTGTGATCACATACGAAGATGAGTTCATGATTTTGAATAAAAACCGTTACGTTGGAAGAGCTCTGGATAACCGAATGGGTGGATTTATGATTGCTGAGGTTGCTCGACTTTTAAAAGAAAATAAAGTTGAATTGCCTTTTGGATTGTACATTGTAAATTCGGTTCAGGAAGAAGTCGGACTGAGAGGTGCGGAAATGATTGCGAACAAAATTAAACCAAATGTTGCTATTATTACAGATGTTTGTCATTGTACTCAAACCCCAATGGTAAATAAAATTGAACAAGGTGATTTACATGCTGGCAAAGGTCCGGTATTAACTGTTGGACCTGCAGTGCAAAATAATTTATTGAAACATGTTACGAAAGTAGCAGAGAAAAATAAAATACCCTTCCAACGAGCTGCAGTTTCAAGAGCTACTGGAACAGATACGGACGCATTTGCCTATTCAAGTGGTGGAATTCCTGCGATGTTGATTTCATTGCCTTTGCGATATATGCACACTACTGTTGAAATGTGTAGTAAAGAAGATGTAGAGAATTGTATCTTCTTGATATATGAGGCTCTTAAGTCTCTTAAGGAAGGACAAGATTTTAAGTATTTATAAATTACACAAAATACATTTATAGTTAATCCCTGTAGAACAAGTAGAATGATTTCGATTTGTTTTACAGGGATCAACTATTTTAAATTAATTAGTCTAATTTATAATTGTAGATGGTGCACTGTATTTTTTATATGTATATGTATTTGTATTTATTGTTGCTTTTAAATCATGAAGTAAATTATATAGTCCAAAAAACGTTCGATTAATGTATAGAAAATGTTTAGAACCTCGGTTACCATTAATTTTTCTTAACTCTGTGTTTTTAACAAAACTTTCTCCCATATTTGCCATATTTGTAAAGAAACTATCATTTGAGAAATCAAAGGTTTTATCATGTAATGGTTGAGTAAAAAGACTTAATAAATCACAGAATAGTTTATTTAAGAGTTCAACGGTCTCTTCGCTGTCTTCATTTGTTACAATTTCCAACTCATATAATTTTTCTTTAAACATTTTAGGATTGTTTAAAGTTTCAAATGTGGCAAGCTCAAAATAAGGAATGTAAAAATTATCAGGAATGTTTTTAACACAGCCAAAATCAATCGCTATCAAGTTTGATTCGTTATCTATTAGGAAATTTCCAGGATGAGGATCTGCATGAACTTGTTTTAAACCGTGTATTTGAAACATATAAAAATCCCAAAGCGCTTGCCCAATTTTATCAGATTTTACTTGATCTAAATTGTGAGCTGTAAACTCAGACAGATGCTCGCCATTGATCCAACTCATCGTTAATATTTTTGAAGAAGAGAGTTCAGGATAATATTCAGGGAATTTTAAATTTAAAATATCTTTACATGCAGAAGAAATAGCTATACTCTGCTTTAACTCAAGTTCATAGTCAGTTTCTTCAATTAATTTACTTTCAACTTCTTTAAAATATTTATCAGAATCTTTTCCTTTTAAATTGAACATTTTGACGGCAAAAGGTTTTACCAGTGCTAAATCTGAACTAATACTTTCAGCTACGCCTGGATATTGAATTTTAACGGCTAGCTTTACTCCATTTTTAGTTGCTAAATGAACCTGACCAATACTAGCCGCGTTAATGGCATCTGGACTGAAGGTGTCGAATATTTCTTCAGGGAATTTACCTAAATATTTTTTGAATGTTTTACGAACTAAAGGCGCTGATAGTGGTGGGACAGAAAATTGCGAAAGTGAAAATTTGTCGACGTAGGCTTTTGGTAGAATATTTTTATCCATACTCAACATTTGAGTCACTTTTAAGGCGCTACCTTTTAATTTTTGTAATCCATCATAGATATCTTCAGCATTGTTTTTGTTTAATTTTTCTTTATCAAGTTTAGAGTTTATTAATTTCTCTCCATAATATGAAATGTAATTACCTCCTACTTTTAAACCTGTTATCATTAATTGGCTCGCACGTTCTATTTTACCTGTCGGAATTTTATCTATCGTTTTCATGTCATTTACATTTTTTCTTTGAATAAAAACTTAGTAAGATCGAATAAACTTTCCAAAGGTTTAGCGTCTAGAAAAAGAGATGATGTTGTGATTGATTTTTCGATAAGGATATCAGTTTTTTCAAAATTTGCTGAAGTGTCATCCATCCAAAATTTTAGAATAAATAAAAATTGAATCCAAGCGCCCTTTCCCATAACAGAATTTGTATAATTTGCTATTTTCTCATTTTTAATAGGAGATTCTATATTTTTCTCAATGAATTTTTTGAATAATTTTCGGAATTCTTTCAATTGAATACAATTCTTGAAATGATTTTTCTCTGCATCTAAAACATGAATGATGTAACTTCTGTTTAAAGTGAAAAGTTCAAATAATGAAAAATAAAATGTCAATAATTTATCTTTGCCAGAATAGCTTTTAAAGTCTTTGTTTTCTTCTATTACTTTCTCGACATTTTCAAAGAAAGCGACCCATATTCTTTCTTTAATTGCTTTAAAAGATCCAAAATAAGAATAAAATACAGGCTCTTCTATTTTATATTTCTTACAAAACGAGAAAACATTTAAGGATTCATGTCCATTTTCTAAAACATCTTCCATGTAGATTGTCATAATTGAGTTTTGATTAAAACTCATTTCATTTGTTATTTTTTCAGTTTTTGGCATAGTGTAAATTTTTATATTCATAAATGTACTAATTAATTTGTTTAATAAAAATTAAAAAATGTTAAACAATTTTATTTTATGTTTATTGGAATGATTTATATAGGTGTTTGGTATTTCCTTTAAGCTAATAGCTATAATTTTGATATAGTATTAATAAAATTACAGGATTTAGTCTAAGAACCAAAGCCTATTAAAAGACTTTTAACTACTTTTGCCCAATGAAATGGATTGGCGAACACATAAGTTTTGTAGATGATAAAGACAAAGCAACTTTTGTTATATATCCTTCTTCTCCTGCTTGGATTAAGAGTTTGATGGGTGCTTGGTGCGCGATGTGGTTAACAGTCGGACTCACAATGGTTTGGTCTTTGTTTGCAATGACATTCAACGAGCAAGAAAAAATAATCATAGCTATTTTCATGACTTTCTGGACCTATTATGCCGTCAAAGTAGGTCGTTCGTATTCCTGGCTTTTATGGGGGAAAGAGCTTATTAAAGTTAATGAAGCTGCCTTGTTTTATAAACGATCGGTAAAAAAGTTTGGTAAATCAACCCCCTATTATTTAGAAAACATCAAAAAAATCAGAATGTACCAACCTAAAGAGCGCTCATTACAAGCAGTTTGGGAAACTTCTCCATGGGTGAGGGGCGGAGAAAGATTAGAGTTTGATTACCTTGGGAAAACAATTCGTTTTGGGAGAAAATTAAATGAAAAAGACTCAAAATTATTTTTCAATACGTTGACTAAAAAAGTAGAAGAACGATTGAGAAAAGTGAACAATTAAAGAATGTTAATTTAATTCCTTACTCCATTTTAAAAGCAATAGAAGAAAGCCTTTTAGTTGAATAACCTAAGATGTTTTCTTCTAGAATGGAATCTTTGAGTTCTTCTTTTTCAAATACCTCTGCTAAGTTTTTAACTTTTCCTGCTGGAACTTTTAGTTTCAACATTTCTGAAAGAATCGCTTCTGTTGAAATGGTTTTTATTTTTTCTTGTAAAATTTCTTGTAATTCAATGCGGTTAACAACTCGGTTTTGATTTGATATATATGCTTGATTATCAATTAGTTCTGGTGAATTTAAATAGTCACATAATTTTTTAAAATGTGAATCACTTCCGATTGCAAAAGTGATTAAATCGTTTTCTTTCGTTATGAATAATTCTCCATATGGAGCAATGTTGGGATGTAAGCTTCCTATTCGTTGCGGAATGTGATTGTTCATAAGGTAATTAGATGCTTGATTGATTAAACTAGCAACTGCTGCATCATATAACGAAACACTTATTGTTGTTGCTTTTCCAGAAGTTTTTAATTTTAATAAAGCGATTAATAATCCTTCTTTTAAATGATGTGCAGCCAACACATCGATCAACGCAACAGGCATTTTAACTGGTCCGCTTTCAGGTGTTCCGTTCATAGACATGAATCCAGTTTCAGCTTGTAAGATTAAGTCATAGGCAACTCTGTCGCTCTCTTTTCCAAAGCCACTTATTTTTCCAATAATCAAAGCGGGATTGCAATGCCTAAGTGTAGCATCCTCAATTCCTAATTTTTCTTCGTCTCCTTTTTTGTAATTGGAAATAAGAATGTCAGCAACTTTGATTAATTCTTTGAATTGTTTTCTGTCGTGTTCTTCTTTTAAATTGAGTTGAATGTATTTTTTTCCATAATTCACACTTGAGAAATAAGCTGAAATTGGAGCGTTTTTATCTTCTGTAGGCAATTTCCAAGAACGAGTTACGTCATACGCTGTAGAATTTTCTACCTTGATAACAGTTGCGCCTAATTCAGCGAAAAAGGTTGCAACTGAAGGTCCAGCCAAAACAGTAGAAGCATCTACAACAATTAATTTTGAAAACATTATCGGTATTATTTCTTAGCTCCAGCGAGAACGTATGCTAAAATTAAACGTTGTTTTGTAGCATCAATTTTTGCTTTTTTAGACATTTTTGGCACTTCATGTCTCCATTTTTTTTCAGTGAATTCAGAAGGCTCGAAAGATTCATGGCATTTAACACAGCTTTCAGCATATAGTATTTTTCCTTGAGCAATTTCTTCAGCTGTAGCCAGTGTAGTTTCAACTTTACTAACTGTTGAAGTTGTTTTTTGTGAACAAGATGCAAGTATAAAAATACTTGCAATAAATGTGAATTTTTTCATTTGTGTATTCTATAATTAGTTTGAAACTACTGTACTTTCAACTTTTACCTTCGCGCTTCCGTTTCTAATAAAGTTTAATTGGTTTGCTGCTTTTAAAGATAAGTCAATCACGTGACCAGAAGATTTGTGTAATCTGTCATTCACTTTCACAATCACAGATGAATCATTTGATAGATTTGTAACTTTCACGAATGTGCCTAGTTTTAAGTTTTTGTGAGCAGCTGTCATGTTTTCTTGTGAAAATAATTCACCTGAGCTCGTTTTTCTACCGTTAAATTTACTAGAATAATAACAAGCTCTTCCAGTTTCAGTGTATCCGTTATCTTGTGTGAAGCTAAAAAGGATAATAAACAAAAAGCTGTTAATAAAATATTTCATACTATTTATTTTAGTATGTAAAATTAGACTTTATTTATGAGCAGCTCAAATAAATTAACAATTTTTAATTTCTAATTTATTTTCGTTAAGAATCCTACTTTTTCAAAAGGAGTACCATCTATTAGTAATCCCTTCAAAATAAAATAATAAACTCCTTCTGTAGATTGCTCATTATTTTGGTTCAATCCATCCCAAATAATAATTCCTGTTACCCCGGTTTTTTCGTAAACCAAATTCCCCCATCTATTTAAAATTGTAACATCATACGTTTTGAATAAATCATGGAAAAATTTAAAAGTATCATTTAAGCCATCTCCATTTGGAGTGAACACATTAGCAATTTTGAAGTCACCTTTTACTATTATAGGCGCAATATATGTACTAACACATCCATTTGCATCCGTAACTGTTAGAGATGTTTGGTACGTATATGGAAACATATATGTGTATGAAACGTTGGCATCAGTAGTGTTGAAATAGGTTGTGTCTTTTTCAAAATCTATAAAATTCCAATCCCACGTTAAAATAGGGGTTGAGAATATGGATTGATCATCAAACGTTACCGCTTCATCTGTTTTACCTGGTTTTGGACTATAAACAAAATATGCTTTTAATTCATTTTGAACAGTTATAGGAGGCAACGGATAATCAACACCGCAATTTTCAGAATCATAAATTGTTAAGATGGGTGAATAGGTTCCTCCTATTGGATAGCTATGTTCAATTTGAGCTGTCGTTGCTGTAATTCCATCTCCAAAATCCCAAGATATACGATCAACTAATATTGGGTTTAACGTACCGAAAAAATACAAATTATTACAAATTGTCCCTGTTTCGTTAGTTATTAGATCAATACTTGGACCACCTATAGTAAGATAAATTGGCATAAGTGTGTCGTGAGCACACCCATATTTATCCGTGATAGTTAATTTTCCGTCATAATTTCCAGCGTACAAAAAGGTGTTTTTAGGGTCTTTTAGGGTAGAAGATTTTCCATCTCCAAAATCCCAACTAGAAGTATACGAAGCACCGAATACGACTGATTGATTGTTGTAATCACCAAAAATTGGAGGACAAGTAGCCGATTTACCATCACTGTTTAGTTTTGCGCCTGTAAAGATTGGAACAAATGATGCTTTTGGAGTCGAAATAGTTACATTGCTAGATAAACTATCGTAACAACCATTTGCATCAGTTGTTACGAGTGTTACTTTGTGAATTTTACTTGTTGTTGAATTGCCTTCAACGAACGTATGTGTTAACGTAGAAGATGTAGAACTAATTATTTGTGAATTATCTAATTTCCAAGTGTGAGTTAAAGCTCCTGTACCTGTTGCTGTGTTTAGAGTGCTAAACGAAGTTTTATTACAAACAACTTGATCTACCGTGAAATTAGGAGTTGGCTTGGTTACTGGATAGAGAAAAGGAATAGGGTCAGAACTAGGTAACGAAACACAGCCAAATCCATCGGTTACAACTAACGATAGAGGGAAATCTTCGGTAGATCCAAATGTGTAGTTCACGGCGCTGCCTGCCGAGAGACTATCATTGGGCAATGTCCAGACATACGTTTTAAATGTATTTGAATGAACGGTTCCAGGGTGTGTTGAAGTGCTCGTGAAAGTAATTTGTTCTCCTACACATCCTCCATTTTTTGAAGGTGTGAAACTTGCTTTGGGTAATTCTAATACATTTATAGGTAAAATTGATAAAGGAGCAGAAGGTGTTGAAGAGCAATTCGTATTGTCATTTGTAACAGTTAAAATTATATTAAATGTCCCTTCCGTTTTGTGAAGAATACTATCACTTAATCCAGTTCCAGTTAAAGTAGTGTCGCCACCCAAAACACTCTGAACTCCTTGGATACCCCATGAATATGTGTAAGTAGATTCAGGTATATAAACTGTTCCAGGAATAGCAGTCATTGTAACTAATCCGTTTTTACAAACAGAATCATTATTCAAGGTGAATTCAGCATCTACTCGATCTATTATTATAGATTTTTTTATAGAATCGGAACAACCTGTTGTTACGTTGTGAATTACTTGCCAGATATCATATTTCCCATAATTTGGATAAACAAAAGTGCTGCTTCCATCATTATTTGCAGCATCTAAAGTTGTATTATCTAACGAGGTTGATTGAACAATTTGATCTCCCCATCTCCATGTTAAATTTATATCATCGTTTAGTTTTCCTTTTTTAGAAGCATCGGTAACTGTTACAGTAACGGGTATAGGTGTGTTACAATACAATGTCATGTCAGGAGAAAAATCGGCTATTGGAGCTTTCACAAATACAGCGCTGTCTTTCTTAAATATTGAATCACAACCTCTATAAGTTACGGTTAACGTCACATCAAAAAACCCTGTATCTAAAGGGTAAGTATAGGTTGGGTCTTTGTCTGTTGAAGTTCCAGTGTCTCCAAATTCCCATAAATAAGTAGGTTCAGCTGGATTGTGTTGTTCTGAGATTACAGTATTGTTTGTGAAGACAACTGGTGATTTTGCACAAATGCTAGCTGGAGTACTAGTAAATCTCACAGAATCAATTACACCTGCTTGAACATACTTAACCGATGTTTTAGTCTCTGTGCAACCTTTTTGAGTAGTTATCGTTAATGAAATATCATACGTACCCGAGGTGTATATTTGGTCTGGTGGTGTTCTGAGGATTGAAGTTGTATCATTTCCAAGATTCCAAAAATAGGTGGAAATTGTATCAGCAAGCGCATTTGATGCTGTTGATGTATTGTTAAAACTTACGGTGATTGGTGAGCATCCCATAGGTTCAGGACTCATGAAATTTGCAATAGGAGGTGTAACATGAATTAAATTGGGTAAAATTGTAGTTCCCGTACAACCATAAACCCCTGTGCAGATTAATTTCACAGTATAAAATCCATCAGCTGTGTAACGATGATCATCAAGAGGTGTTTTTCCCGAGAAATCAGCTGTAGCATCTCCGAAAGTCCAAACAAAATTGTTTCCACCAACTGTAGTGTTTGTAAATGTAACGCTCAGTGGTGCACATCCAATTTCTGGAGTTGCAGTTAAAGCTGGTATAGGTTTTGGAACAACAACAATTTGTTTTGATTTTGTTGAAATACAGTTAGTTACGGTGTTTTTTGAAGTTAAAGTTACCGTAAATGTTCCAGCAACATTAAAGTTAAAAGTTGGATTTTGTATACTATAATTTGGATTATTACTACCTGTCCAAGACCAATTATTTACACCTGCAGCTGAAAGATCAGTTGCTAATGCAGTTCCACCAATACAAACTGAATCAATTATAGAGAAGTCTGTTGCGAAGCTAGAAATTATCACCGATTTTGAAGCTGTTGCTTTACAGCCCGTTGCAGTGTTTGTAACGGTAATCGAAGGAGTAAATGTTCCTGCAGTTGCATAACTTATAGGTGTAGGGTTTTGAGAAGTTGAAGTAGTGCTATTTGCAAAATCCCAAGCATAAGAACAACCAACTGTTGTGGATTGATTTACAATCGTCGTTGAAACAGGAAGTATACATCCACTTGTAGTAGCAGTGAATTGAGCAACTGGATTTGCATTTACATTGATTTTAGGAGGGGTTAGAAGTTTTGCTGGATTCAAAGTGCCTTTATTTATAACTAATATCACTGGCTGATTTATTATTACACCAGTGTAGATGTGAGTAGTTGTTTGGTTTAGGGCGTAATCAGAAGCTCCGTCACCAAAATCCCATGAATAATTCACTACTGGGATTCCATTTAGTGTAGACGTACTTGTAAATGTAACTGTTTCTCCAACACAAGGGTTTTGAGGAGAAATAGTGTAGCTCACTACAATCTGCGAACCTCCAAAAAAAGAAATAAATGTTAAGATAAATAAGAGTGTAAATTTTTGCATGTGTATTGTATGTAATGAGTTATTGAAATGTGTTTTTGAATTTATAATCGATTCATAGGTAGTTCTTACAAAGAATTGAGCGTAAATTTAGTTTAAAAATTCTAAATTGTTAAATAATTCATTGAAATTATTTCTAGTTTTACTCTTTCAATTAAAAAACAATTATGACAACGATTTCTTTTATT
>Ga0105054_10010597_pt1 | contig 11677 bp, 8 predicted proteins | sample BON02_FD_78091 | JGI IMG/M metagenome (GOLD analysis project Ga0105054, IMG submission 78091) | Freshwater microbial communities from Lake Bonney liftoff mats and glacier meltwater in Antarctica - BON-02 (megahit assembly) | ecosystem: Environmental > Aquatic > Freshwater > Ice > Glacier... | reverse complement strand
TCGTCCCAGTTGTATAGATCTTCTGGGTTCATTCCAATTTCAGTCATCATGGATTTGCGGAAATGCATGCCCCACGGGTACCAGCTCTGTGGCACGAAGTACTGCTTGCCATCAAGACCTGTTGATGCAATCTTGTAGCTCTCGGAATACTGATTTCCGATGTCGTCCCAAACGTCTGAAACGTCCTCTAGAAGGCCCTGGTCTGCGAAAAACTGCATGCGGTAACCAGCCATCCACTGGAAGCAGTCATCTGGTGTTCCTTGCAAGTACTGTGACAAGTTGTTCTGGAAAGCGTTTGACTCGGTCGCGTTATAAGTAACTTCGTTACCTGATTTAGCGGTGTAAGCCGCAACCAATGCTTCTAGTTGCTTAGTTGGCGACTCGTCGACGGTTCGAGCACCGAATGACATTGGGCCTGATGCTGCAGACGCACAGCCTGCCAACATAGTTGCACCCGCAATACCTAAACCACCGGCAGCTGCACCCTTGAGAAGTAAACGACGGTCAACTTGGTGACCGGTAATTTTGTTCAACATTGAACCTCCTAATTAGAATCTATGGCTAAAGAATAACCACGGAACAGACCCAAAATAGACAGATTTTATAACAAAGTGGTCACAAACGAACATTTCCATACATTCGCGAACATTACAGACAAAGACCCGCGACCTCTACCGGCTCAACAGCCGTCTAACTACTTGGCTGAGAGCGCCTTCTTAACCCTTGGAACAACCTCGGTTGCATAGAGCTCTATGGTTCGCATCAGCTGCGAGTGCGGCACCGGACCGGTGCCGTATTTCAAATCAAACCTGCTCAGGCCCAACGCCTCAATCGCGTAAACAATCTTGTTAGCAACTGTCTCTGGAGCCCCGACATACAGTGAGCCGCTTTCCACCTCGCCCAAGAAGTGCTCCTTGGTAGTTGGCCCCCAACCGCGCTCCCTGCCAATTCGGCCAAAGGCAATCTCGTAGTTGGGCCAAGCCTCATCGATTGCCTGCTGATCGGAGTCGGAAATGTGCCCCGGTGAATGTATTCCCACTGGCAGCTCAGGCTTGCCCATTTCTTTTAGATACTGGCGAAACAAGTTTGCGTAGGGAGCGAACCGTGCTGGATCTCCACCGATGATTGCCAACTTCATGTTGGCTCCCAGCCTGGCTGCCCGAACAACCGATTCTGGTGACCCGCCAACCCCAACCCAAAGTGGAATCTTTCCACTATCGGTCTTTGGATAAACCTCTTGGTTCTTCAACCCAGCTCGGACTGACCCAGACCAAGTAACTGGCCCCTCTTTTAGCAGTTCTACAAGTAATTCAAGTTTTTGCTCAAATAGGTCTGCATAATCAGAAAGGTTCAAACCAAATAGCGGAAAGCTCTCGGTGAATGAGCCCCTGCCGGCGGTGATCTGAGCCCGCCCGTTAGAAAGTGCGTCGATTGTCGCAAAGCGTTGATAAACGCGAACCGGATCTTCGCTGGACAGCACCGTCACACCGGAGCCCAAAGTAATCTGCTTGGTGGTGGTCGCGAGCGCCGCCAAAATAGTGTCTGGTGCTGACACTGAATAGTCATCACGGTGGTGCTCGCCGATGTTGAAATTATTAAGACCGAGCTGATCTGCAAACTGGCCCTGAGTCACGACATCGCGTATTACCTGGCCAACTGAAACCGCATTACCGTCATCGTCCAGAGACATATCCCCAAAGGTATCCAGTCCAAATGTGATATTTTTCATATTCCAAGTCTAGGGAGTCTAGATATAGCCATTGGTTACTCTAGAAAAAGCGTAAGCTCACTCAGGCCACCGGTGCCACCGGTGGGGCATGTTGCACGAGTTGCCGCCACCGGTCCACAGCGTCGCCGGCTACGCGCACCACGTGGAAGGGATTCATTACCGCCGCCGCACAGGCTCACACCGGTGCTCTTGGGCGTGGAAAATGTCATCTCCGAACTCTCGGGGGGGGGGGCGCTTTCTCGGCGACACCGCGATGATCAGCCGACGCTCGTCGCAGTGCAGCCAAGTGTCACGGTCGATGGTTCGCGCGGAGCAACGGGGTGGGATCTGCAAGTGTCGGATCAGGTCGCAGAATTAGCGAGTCCGACAGATGACGACCCCGAATGACTTCGGTTGCTCGACCCCGAATGCCTCTCTTTGCGCTGAAAGAAAGGACAAGGGTGTATTGCGAGGTCTTCGTATTCCCTGATCTTTTTGGGCAGCTACAAGCGCGCAGACAAACTCGCCAGCGCAGTCACGCCTCGCTAAGGCAATGATGTTTTTGTTGAGGAGTGAGACTGGTTGCGTGCGATCACCACAAACGAGCCTTCGACGACTACGAACGAGCCTTCCGCACCCGAACTATAAGCGCGCCGGGGTCTACCCAGGCGCGTACTGATTTGACGAGACCGAATTCGTCGCCGTCGAGCTGAAACTCTTCTGGGCTGTCGACGATCATATTGAAGTCTCTGCCAGTCTCATAGCGAACCTCTCGCACGTCCCGCGAAAGGTCGATGATGCTGCGGCCGATGGCACTCTTGCGCAGCACACCGTTCTCCCACGCAACCTTGTTCCAAATTTTGACCCAGCCAAAAAGACTACGCGGCACAAGCACTGCCATGTCGAGGATGCCATCGTCGGGTCTTGCCTCAGGCATCAGCAGCAGGCCGCCCGGCAGTGCCCCGCAGTTGCCGATGATGACGCTGTGGGCAGTGAGGGAGCGGTTGGGTGCGCCATCCACGCTGTAGTGCAAGTGAACGGGGCGTAGCTCGGGGATTGAGCGGGCGATGCCGTCCACGTACGCGAGCCAGCCGACGGCCTTCTTGAGCTTCGTGCTCGTGTTCCTGATCATCTTGGCATCGATCCCTAGCCCCGCCATCACCAGGAACGCGTGCTCTTCATGGTCATCGTTATCACGAACAATCTCGACCATGCCCAGGTCGAGGGCGCGGTCATACCCGTTGAAGGCGACAGCAACGCTGTCGAGAATGTTGCCGGTCGGTAAAGCAAGGTTGCGTGCCAGCAGGTTGCCGGTGCCAGCCGGGACAACGGCCATTGCGACTCCGCTACCGCGCAGGGCCTCAGCAACAGCGCGAACGGTGCCATCGCCGCCCGCCGCAAGAACCACCTTGGCACCGCGCCCGATAGCAACGTTTGTCACACCCTGACCCGGGTCTTTCTTTGTTGTTGAAAACCAGATCGGCGCGGCCCAGTCTGCAGCCTTCGCGGCAGCATTCACCGTCTTCTTGAGCTTCTCAAAGTCGACCTTAATGGGGTTATATACGACCGCCACTTTGGGCTTTGTGGTTCGAGACGTGGGCACAGGTAAACGTTACGCTATGGATCGGTAGGTTGTAGGGGTGATTGACCCCCAAATCCTGCGAGATAATCCCGACGCTGCGCGCCAATCGCAAGTCGCCCGCGGCGCATCCGTTCAGTTAGTCGACGAGGCTATCGCTGCCGATCAGAATCGCGGTGTGCACATCGGCGAATGCCAGTGCAGCGGCCAAGGTAGATCGAGTAAACGAATCGTCTTCGGATATTCCGATCTTTAGTTTCATTCCTAAAGCATTGAGCGCCTTTAGTCCAACTAACAACCGCGGTTATTCAAAATTCACAAACGATAGGTGTCTCCCACCGCTTTTGCTTAATTTCGGGCACTCACTACCAATCGGAGATGCGTACCGGGGCGGCGGCATACCTTCAGAGCCAGGAATCTAACCCTTACCTTAAGGCCGCGAGTATCCAGCTGCATTGGCAGTCGCAAAGGAAGCTGCAGCCACGGCAGCAGCCTTGGGGAGTTGCCGGGTCACCACCGATGATTGCCAACTTCATGTTGGCCCCCAGTCTGGCTTTCCGAATAACCGATTCTGGTGACCCGCCAACTCCAACCCAAAGTGGAATCTTTCCACCATCGGTCTTTGGGTAAACCTCTTGGTTTTTCAATTCAGCTCGGACGGACCCGGACCAGGTAACTGGCCCTTCTTTTAGAAGTTCAAGTTTTTGCTCAAATAGTTCAGCGTAATCGGACAGGTTAAAATCAAACAGTGGAAAGCTCTCGGTAAACGAACCACTGCCAGCTGTGATCCGAGCCCTGCCGTTTGATATCGCATCAATGGTTGCAAAGCGCTGATAGAACCTAACCGGATCTTCGCTAGACAGCACCGTCACACCGGATCCTAAACTAATCTGCTTTGTAGTACTCGCGAGCGCCGCCGAAATAGTGTCCGGTGCTGAAACTCAATAACCATGGCGGTGGTGCTCACCGATGTTCAAATTATCTAGGCCAAGTTCGTACGCGAACTGGCCTTGGGCAACCGCATCACGTATTGCCGTCCAAATGTGACGTTTTTCGTAAAAATAGCCTAAGTGGTCTCGCTACAGAGCAGTCTTACTTTGGGAAAACTGTGAGCTCGCTACCGCCTTGAGCACCAGGAATTAAAGTCCACGAAATGGCCGCAGAATCTAAAACCTTAGAGCCAAGTCCCGCTTGCCCCGCTACCGGTCCAATGCCATTATCCAAGACAGTCAGCCTTGCCTCCGGGTCAACCGATAGCTCAATAGTGACTTGATTGGCTAGACCGTGGCGGAAGGAGTTAGAGACGGCTTCTTCAATCAGATAGAAAAGCTGGTTAGGGTTTAGCCGCTCTGGCATCGGGTCAGGGACGTGGTATTCAATCTGGGCAAACCCTTTCCAGCGCTTAACCAAGCCCTGCATCATTTGTTCGAAAGATGAACCGTCCACCTCTGAACGGCTATCCAGGAACTCCATCAGAGAATCGAGCTCGGCTGCGGCAGCCTGGGAGCTGACTTTCTGTCCGCCTTGCTCCTGCAACACCAGCGCCATCAACCGTGACTGCACCTCACCGTGTAATTGATTGGCAACGGTGCGCCGCCTAAGCTCCAAAGACCCGAGATTTGCGCCAATTCCCAAAAGTTCTGATTCGACCCGAATCAAAGCAGCGGTCCGGATACCGATTTGGAAACTGGTCGCCAGTAGTGAAACCTCCGCGAGCCATAGGCCGATGCTCAGAGTAGCCACCCACCCAGATGGGCCGGGTTCCCCAAGCGCTTGATTTAGTGAGGCCACGAGCAACGCCGGCACCACCGAGGCGGAAATCAGAAACGAAGCCGGGTTGATGGCATTTAAAGAACCAAGCAACCTAAATACCACCCAAAGCCAAATAAAAATAAGGCCTGCCCCCAACAGAGTTGTGGCGATACCGACTCCCAGTCCAAAGCTTTCAATGTTTTCACCAATAGCCAGCAGGTAGAAAAACGCCACAACGCTCGCGGGTGGGCTGGACCGAAAGGCTTTGCCAATCAGCGCCCTCGGGGCAACTGACTGATACTTTCGCTCCATCGCACTGTAGAGAGAAGTGGAGAGCGGCCTAACATTTCGCTCCACCAGCTCTCTAAGCAGTCGAGCATGAAAAGATGACAGGTGCTTCGAGTCTTTATTGAGGTTTAGCTCCTTAGAAAGCTTGCTCAACCCGGCCTTTAGATCAACCAGTGAGCTTCGTTCCTTGGTCGAAAGAGCGATGGGAAGTTCGGCAGACTTTGCCGCCAACAGTAACTGCCTTTCAAACTCAAGCTTCTTTAGAACCAGCCCCCAGAAAGAATCGGCCGAAAGGGCAACCACCCCGATCAGGCAACCGAGGGCAATCTTGAACCCATACCTCTCCAGGTCAAGAGTCGCACCAAGCGTCCAGCTCACAACGGCGACAGTCGAGAGGCTCTTTATGCCACCAAGCAGCGCGGAGATGCCGATAACCCAGAAAATATTCAGAATTTGCTCAGGATTTTTACCGTATACGCGTTTTCTAATAAGGTAACTCGCCGCCAATAGAATGGCTATCGCCACCAAGTTCGCGAACAACCACGCGAGTACTTCCTGCAGGTTTGTAGCTCTTGATGTAGCAAGTGACAGCGTGACCATCAGTGGGGCCAACCAAACAAGCAGGGATCTTGCGTTTAGAAAGGTTTCGCTACCCAGCTTTGCCAGTAGCCGAGTCGGTTCTGTTTCAGTTGTCATGGATGATGCCGGTCGCCCTTAGGTAGGCCTTAGCCATTTGGATTCTCTGGTTGCCACTCTGATTCGCATCGAGTCCAAGCTTCTTGGCAATTCGACTGTTTACTGCCTGCACGGCCTTGGTTTCGATATGGAGACAGACCGCAATTTCGGAGTTACTAATGCCCTGAGCTATCAGCCTCAGAACATCAAGTTGATGGTCGGTAAGGATGTCAATCCCACCCTGGCTGGGCGCAAGCGTTTTTCGGCTCTTCGAAATTGATTCCTGCACAGCAGAGAGAATTTGATCGACCGACTCGATGCTCTTTTTTGTAAGGTACTGACTTCCCGATGGAAGCCCGTTGAGGCTCTTCTCTAAGAGCCTCGGGTTCTCAAATGAGGTCAGAAAAACAATCCCTATCTCCGGAGACAGCCTCCGCAGGCTTCTGGCCAAATCAACGCCGTTGGGCCCTGCTCCCAGATGTAGATCTATCACGGCCGCGTGAGGCATATCTAGTTGGGCCTCTGCCATTGCGGAGGCAGCATCAGCTGCACTAAAAACGACTTGAACATCTGCGAAGGCCAGCGAGGCGGCCAAAGTGGACCGAGTAAACGAATCGTCTTCGCATATTCCGATCTTTAGGTCCATTCCTAAAGTATTCAGCAACAAAGGATGAACCACCACTTTCTGTCTCATCCTTTGACAAAACGTGGGCATTTACCCACGTTTTTGAACTATTTACCGCTCTCGGGTTCCTTTTGACTTGAAATCCTGCTGAGCTGGGAACATGAATATGACTTTCCCTCTGCGCAAGGCATTTGCTGTTCTACTCGCCGCTTCTTTGATCGCGCTTTTTCCACCCGCGACTCTAAGTGCTTCGGCCGCCGATCCTGTCCCAAGCATGGTTGCGGACATAAACACTTCCGGCGACAGTGATGTCTATGGGTCCACAGTATTTGAGGGTCAGCTCTACTTCCGCGCAAAAGACGGCACCAATGGATCCGAGCTTTGGGTCTATGACGGGACCAATGCGCCCTCGATGGTCGCAGACATAAATCCCGGCTCGGCCGGTAGCTTCCCTTCCGGTTTCGTTGTGTTCAACAGCAAGCTTTACTTCGTCGCAAAAGACGCCGCCAATGGGTTTGAGCTTTGGGTCTATGACGGGACCAATGCGCCCTCGATGGTCGCAGACATAAGACCAGGAGCCAGCCCTAGCCAGCCCGGCTACTTCGCAGTTTTCAGCGGCAAGCTTTACTTTCAGGCCAATGATGGAACACATGGGTCCGAGCTTTGGGTCTATGACGGCACCGACGCGCCATCGATGGTTGCGGACATAAGATCTGGATCAAACGGCAGCGGTGCTGCCTACTTCACAGAGTTCAACGACAAGCTTTACTTCAGGGCTTACGAATCAGCAACAAAAGGAACTGAACTCTGGGTCTACGACGGAACCAATGCGCCGACTTTGGCCGCCGATATAAGGCCAGGCACTGGAAACGGCGTTCCGAGCGAGCTAACCGTTTTCAACAACAAGCTCTACTTCACAGCAGATGACGGCACCAATGGGTTCGAGCTGTGGGTCTATGACGGAACCAATGCCGCCTCGATTGTCCAAGACATAAACACTTCTGGCAGCGGTTATCCCTTCGGCTTGACAGTCTTTAGCAACAAGCTTTACTTCGAGGCAAATGGCGGCACCAATGGGTTTGAGCTGTGGGTCTACGACGGAACCAATAACCCTTCAATAGTTCAAGACATAAATCCCGGTTCGAGCGGAAGCCGCCCGCGGTATTTCCAGGAATTCGATGGCAAGCTCTACTTTCAGGCCGATGACGGAACAAACGGAGCTGAGCTTTGGGTCTATGACGGAACCAATACAGCCACAATGGTTCAGGACATTTACCCTGGTAGCAGACTTGAAAACAATGGCTTTGAAGAAGAAACCGTCATCAACGGAGGTGAGCCTGACTACTTGACAGTTTTCGGCGGCAAGCTCTACTTCACCGGCACTGATGGCGTGCATGGCAAAGAGCTTTGGTCACTTGCAGCGCCTTCAGCTCCGGTTCCTGCCTTCGCCGCTACGACTAGAACCTCAACTGGTTTCACAGTTCAGGTCACAAATTATGACAACACTTTCACTTGGGCAGTGACCACAACCGTTGGCACGGCATCAATAAGTGCTACCGGTCTTGTGACTGTTGCTGGGGTTCCAGCAAACACTTCGGCAATTGCAACGATCACTTCCAGTAAAGCTGGAGTGACCTCTAAATCTGCAACCAGTACTGCAACTTCTTTGAAAACTGCAGTGTTCACACCGACCGTTGGACTACCCACCTCCACAGCGGCTGGATTCACGGTTCAGGTCACAAACTACGATGCAAGTTACAACTGGAGCGGAACTGCAAATTTTGGCAACGTAACGGTTAGCAACACCGGGCTTGTGACTGTTGCTGGCGTTGCGGCCAGCACGGCATCTGTTGCAACAATCAGCGCCAGCAAAACTGGCTTCACACCGAGCACTGTTTCAGCAACCGCAGTTGCCTTGAGCGTCGCGGCCGTAGCTGCCGCTGAGGCTGAAGCTGAAGCAGCTGAGGCAGCTGAGGCAGCAGCAGCCCAAACAGACGATAAGAAACTAAATGCTGGATCCTTTAAGGGCTACGTTGCGCTTTATGCCAAGGGCTACAAAGGCCAAAAGTTCAGCGCCAAGGTTGCTGGCAAATGGCTAACCGTTGACGTGCTGCCTTCCAACTTCGAACGAATCGTTCGGTTCACTGGAGCCGGTTATGACATCAAGCTGCATATGTTTATTGACGGAGTGCTACTGAAGCAGATGGATGTTCTGACCAAATAAGGTTGGGGCTAGTCTGCGGCAGCTAGCTGCCAAGAGGTGGCAGCCGAGTTCAGAACCTTAGATCCAAGCCCAAGAACAATAAGTGCTGCGCCTAGGAGTGCCGTGATAACCCCCGGGCACTAACCCAGGCGTTGCGGTGTTCTCACTATGGCCAGCAGATAAAAAAGCGCTACAGCACCGCCAGCGGACTGGTCCAAAGCGCCTTACCAATCAACGCCCATGGAGCAACCGAAGGATACTTTCGGCCTTGACACTGTTTGGTGGGCACCTTCTAAGACAGGATGTTCATCATGGGACCCCATCTACGATCACGACAACATCGTGATTCAGATCGCATCCAAAGAAGCACTGTTGGCGATAATGCTGCGCGCCAATCGTCCCGGTCGCGACACCCGCGACATTCGTCTGCTCCTGAGACTGGTGCGGATGAAGTAATTGAAGTAATCTTTACAGATCACATCGACGTGTAAAATTTAGAGTCTTTTTTTTACACGTTTTACGCATGTGCTGCTAAGTTTGACACATGACTTGGCAGCCTGCGGATCCCTACGACGAACTTCCTGAGCTGCCGCCGAAAGTCGAACTAGAAACGAAGCAAGTCCTAAAAGCAGTAATTGAGGCCCGGACTGCTTTGGCGACCTTGGGCCAGGCTGCCCGACGAATGACCAACCCGACCGTGCTGATTAACTCAATACCCCTTCTCGAAGCGCAAGCGAGTTCGGAGATAGAGAACATCGTAACGACCGCAGATGACCTCTTCAGATTCGCTCACGATGAGTTGGCAGCAACTAATCCCGCGACAAAGGAGACTCTTAAATACCGGACAGCGCTCTTTGCCGGCATCCGATTGATTGAGACCAGACCGCTATCGTCCAAAACCGCCGCACAGGTATGCACGATTGTGAAAGGCCACGAGATGGACGTTCGAAAACTGCCTGGAACGTTCATCGGAAACCCCGCGACTCGGGCTGCCATTTACACTCCACCGTCCAGTGAAAATGTAATTCGAGACAAACTCGACAACTGGGAAAGCTTCCTGCATCAGCCAGGAGGCTTGGACCCGCTAGTCGTGATGGCAGTCGCGCACTATCAATTCGAAGCTATCCACCCGTTTGAGGATGGCAATGGCAGGACCGGTCGGATCATGAACATCCTGATGCTGATGAGTGCCGGCCTGATCGACCAGCCCATTCTCTACCTATCTCGATACATCATCCAACAGAAGGATGATTATTACCGATTACTCCTCGAGGTAACGCGAGACGGCAACTGGGAAGAATGGATCCTCTTCGTTTTGGAGGGAATCCGCACAACCGCACTGAGCACCGTGGTAAAAATTGATCAGATTCAGGACTTACAAAACGAGACCCTAAGCACAATTAGAGAAGTGACTTCTGCGGCCAATGCCGATCTTTTGGCCGTCCTCTTCGAACAGCCGTACTGCCGCATCTCAAATGTGGTTTCGAGTTGCGGCGTTTCTAGACCCACTGCAACCAATTGGTTGAATGCTTTGGTTCGAGAGCGCGTGCTAATCGACATCAAGGCTGGGCGAGAGCGCATCTTTATCAACTCGAAGTTCTTCAATCTCTTGATAAGACCCGAGATCGCTCCTGAGACTGAACCGACTTTCTTCTAGGCGGAAGATTGAACGTAGCATGGTGCATTCTCGAGGACCTTGGATCTCAACCGGGGTGGGCAGGTCAATAGCGGTGGTGCTGAGGATTTCAGTCTCTTTTTTCAAGGCTTTCCCCCGTTGGCCAGAATGACCTATTGACCTATTGAATTTGATTAGCGGCAAATCTGTCCGCGGTCACGCCTATAAATGGCGGTAGTCAAATGTATCTTTTTTCCAAATAAGTTCAGGTTTAGTCTGCAGCAGCTAGCTGTCCGCAGGCTCCATCTATTTCTTTACCCCGGGTGTCCCTCAGGGTTGTTGGAATGCCGTTTTTCTCAAGGGTTGACACAAAGATATCGGTTTGTTCTGCCGTTGACGCTGTCCATACCGAACCCGGTGTTGGGTTCAGTGGAATCGGGTTGACGTGGACCCAGCCTTTGCCACGGTCGTTTAGCTTCTGAGCTAATAACTCGGCTCTCCAGCCGTGATCGTTCATGTCTTTTATAAGCGCATACTCGATTGAAACTCTTCTGCCAGTTTTCTCAAAATAGTTTCTGGCGGCATCTAGTGCTTCATCGACCTTCCACTTTGAGTTCACTGGGATCAAGTCGTCTCGAAGCAAATCATCTGGGGCATGCAAAGACAGAGCAAAGGTCAGGGGCAGTTCTTCCTCGGCTAGCTTCTTGATTCCAGGGACCAGACCAACGGTTGACACCGTTATGTTTCTGGCGCTCATGCCAAGGCCATTTGGCTGTGGTTCAACCATGGTTCGGATAGCGCTCATGACCTTTGAATAGTTCGCTAGCGGTTCGCCCATGCCCATAAAGACGATGTTGTTTACTCGCTCGTCTTCGTGCTTCCGCTTACCCAAGCCCCCGGCTGCAATCAGCTCGTTGGCACGGACAATCTGATCGACAATCTCTCCGGCTGACATGTTCCGAACCAGTCCCGCTTGCCCGGTTGCACAAAACGGACAGTTCATCCCGCAGCCGGCCTGTGAGGAGACGCAAAGCGTAATTCGGTTGGTGTAGCGCATGAGAACCGACTCAACCAATGCTCCGTCAAATAAGCGCCACAAGAACTTCACGGTTTTTCCGTCATCGGTTTGCAGTCGCTTGATCTCGGTCAGCATGGTGGGCAATACTTTGCCAACAAGTTCTTCCCGGCCGGTTTTTGGAAGATCGGTCATCTTCTCAGGGTCTGAGGTGTAG
>Ga0105054_10010596_pt1 | contig 11677 bp, 7 predicted proteins | sample BON02_FD_78091 | JGI IMG/M metagenome (GOLD analysis project Ga0105054, IMG submission 78091) | Freshwater microbial communities from Lake Bonney liftoff mats and glacier meltwater in Antarctica - BON-02 (megahit assembly) | ecosystem: Environmental > Aquatic > Freshwater > Ice > Glacier... | reverse complement strand
TTTTTTTAAACAACAACAAAAATCGATTTTTTTAAAACTACTAGTAGTGGATAAACGCCATCAAATGCTAATTTCTTAATAAACAAGAGTATCTTGTTGAAAGAAAAGAGCCTATTTTTTAAACAGAAGATTTTTATAAATTGAATCGGTAATCATCACCAATTTCGATGATGAAGGCCTAAATTTTGATCTAGCTCGTATTTTAGATTTCTGGCTGGCATTTTAGTTAACTAAACTGGTAAGGACAAATTGTAGGTCGCTACATGTATTGATAATAGGGGACATTTCTGATTCTCGTCCTTTATCGTTTTCCGTAACCTCTCTTAGCATTATGGCTAATTGTGTGGCGTTTCACTGTACTCCTTATCGATGTTTAGAGTTTTCGGTAAGCACTCCTAGTCAGAAAGTTCATTGTTGAACTTCTGGATTATTTTTTATTTCGCTGACAACTCAGTCGATATTTCACTGAATTTCCATTTTCAAATCGGTAATAAGTTTGATATCTGAAGCGGCCTATTGTTTCAATTATTAAATAGGTGATGTGTCGAGCGACCTGCACTTCACACAGAAGAACAACTATAGCTCAATCCACCATGTACCTTCAAATGCACCCAAAAGACCACCGCCAAAACAACGAAATCTCATTTAAGGAGAAGCTCCTCATACTTCGAAGGTTTATGTCTTGGGATGAGATACCTTTTGATTTCTTTGTTGACCAAGTAGTGGATGATGATGATGATGATAAATGTTTTATGCCTATAATCGTACCTGTGAGACCCCGTGAGTTGCATTTGGGAAAGCAGTCTCCCAGGATTAATCGAATGAAGCAAATCTGCTAATTGGATCGCCGTTGCTTCTCAAACCAGCTATTCAATTAAAAATCGTGACGTGCCTTCGTGTAAATGTATTCTAAATAAAGATAGGCATTAATATTATTTCATTCCGACCTTTTCGTTTTGAAGCTGTATTGTTGTATCATGACAATAATCATGTACAAACGGTATTCCGGGCCTGAAGCTGGTCCCTCCTCTTGGATATATACCGGGGGGGTGAGGGTACGAGTGCCAAGATTTCGGATCCTTGATGGTGTTACTGAATATGGAGTTCAGTTCTCTACTGATGGAATGAGATATACCGCCTGGTTCAGGTTCCGCGACCTCGTATTATTTGCAAGATTCCAAAACAAGTTTATTGAAGAAAATATAACCAGATCAATGGTGGTGCTTTACAACTTCCCCTTTCCTCGTCTGCAAAATATGTTTCTTGATATGGAAGCATTGCTTCAACACCGCAGAGAAAGGGTAGAGAAATACTTGATTGACATTTTGGAACCAGGAAAGTTGTCACTAGAAAGCGTTGGAAGGATATTGCGTAGAAATCAGGATTTTTTCAAATTTCCTAATCATTTTCTAAACATGTTCGGTTTAAATATTGAACCTATAGCTGATGATTTGGACTTTTTTTAGTAATCGTGAGTGTCATCCGGTGCTGAATCCATTATCTGTATGGGGAATATATTCTTTAGTGTTCCGAGAAATGGGATAGAGTTCTTATTGTATTATATGGATCAGCGAAAGTTGCTTCAATGGTTTCTGCGACTCCATCTTGAAACCTGAGAACCCTTTCTTGTTGCTACCAACATATGCGGAGTCTGATGCGATGGATATTTGCTCCGACCGTGGTTTATCCTCTTGGCTATCCTGTGAAAATGATCCTCACAAAGCATACTTCGAATTAGATACATTTTGGTCTTGAGAATCTACCCAAGATAGTTTGCCAGGTTATAGGCCCATAATCTCTCTCTATGGTGCGCTTCTATGCTGACCTCGTACTAAATCTGTTCATGTCAGTTTAACTCTTTATTACTACTGTAATAAGGAAAAGAAGAGTTTGAAATGAAAATTTTTAGATCCGTTATTACTTTTTGAAAAAGGATGGAAGGAGGAGCATATCGTAGGAATCCCACAATCCACGTTACGAGTTTCGACGCTGTCAAAACCCCAGCGCAAAAACTAGAGACACCCAAATTGACTCCAATAAAGTCTCAACTATTGGACGAACTACTTGAAAAGCCTATACTCAACCAAGATCAAGTTGCTGAGATTGAACACCGCAATATCGTTGAGGTGGTCTCAACTGAAACTTCAATACCAAAGAAGAAAAAGAAGCAATTTGGTAAAATTTTGAACGCGTTGAAATTTGTTCGATCGAAAGGTGCTGGTGATATTGAGGGGGGTAATAGCGGGAAAGCTCCAATGAATGCAGAAAAAGACAATATGGAACAGCAAGAGTCTAATGCCCGGGAGGAATCCGATATTATTTCTGGAAATTTTGAAGATACCACCGTTGTTGAGACAAAACCTAAAAAGAAGAAACTCGGCAAAGTTTTAAAAGCTTTGAAATTTGCCATGTCAACAAAAGAGGCGACTTATATTGGTCGTAAACAGAAGGACAATACTTTTAATGTTCGTCTTGAACCAAATTCACAAAAGGCCAAGCTAAAGGCCAATGAACAAGTTAATTCCACTCATTCCAATATGAACGACGAAACAACACAAAAACCTAATATGAAGAAGAATTTCGAAAAAGTACTGAAGGCGATAAATTTTGCCCATTCCAAGAAAAGTGATACGTTGAACCAAACAGAATCAGATTCTTCGGAAGTAGAATTGAATATATCAGAAACCATCTATTTGAACTCCAATGAAATCACCACTGATGATGCTGTGAAACTTAATATAGATTCATCCATGAAGTCTTCAACAAACCGGAGGGAGTCCATATCATTATCCTATTTTGAAGTTGTGGCAGTATTTGAATACGCGTCTTCGACAAAAGGGGACCTTTCGCTTTCCATTGGAGATAGAATTGAAGTGTTGGAAGAGTTTAAAGATGGATACTACAAGGGTCGAATTGTTGGGACCAATGATACTGGAGAGTTTCCAAAATCCTTCGTTAGAAAAGATGAATCTTCTTCAGCAAAACAAATGCGAATCTCTGTGGTGCAGGCAATCAATAACGCTTTGAAAGATTCTCATGATCCTAGGGTTTGCATTACTGGATTTTCCAACCTAGATTTCCGTGAAGCTATTTCAAAATCCATTCCATTTGGGGAAATTGTATCAACTTAATGAAGATTCAATGTATTTTATAAATACTCTTTTGCCTGATTGAGGTACTTGCACAGTGAGCTTCGTAGAACGTGGAAATCCCATTGATCTCTGGTGATTCCTTCAACCGTGGCGAAATCCACTGGTACGCGTTTCGATGCGTACAATGAACGAGCAATAACTTCTCCCCATAGAGGTGCGACAACTTTATCATATTGGGCCATGAGAATAGTAACGGGAGGGAATTCTGCTTTCTTGTGTTGTTCAAGCAGTTCAGCAAAAATCGTCGCAGCAGGAAAGTGTCCGTGCAAATTCACTACTCCTTTAACTTTGACATTTTTAAGGCCTAACATCATCGCAGTTGTCAAAGCCATACCCCCACCATTTTTGAATCCTCCTAGAATGATATTATCAAATGGAATTCCGTGAGACTGGCTGATTCCAACGACCATTTGCATGGCTTCCTCAACCTGAGCCAATACGTCATTGGTATTTTCATTGCAAGAACTAGAAATCGCCATTAGTTCTTTGAAGCGCTGAGGTTCAGACCCATTATGAATCAGAGTCTCTAATCTTTGATGATCATGATTGACTAACTCTGTCATAGTATCACATCGTGGCACAAACTCATCAAAAATCCTAGGAAATTTCATTGTGCGACCATCTTGGTAGTAAAAGGTCGCATCATCAGTTTCTGGCACCTGTTTTGAAGAACTGGAACATACTTCAAATCGCACATCTTCTATTTTTAGACTCTTCAAGTTGAATTCCCAGGTAGAAAACTCATGGGGTCCATCGGTAAACCATAGGACCACATGTTTTGCACCAAACGAGGGAATCGAAACACTATTAGGCTGGTCTGATAACATAAGCGGTTTAACTGGTTGCATGCATTTTTGCAAAGAACAGCAAAGGCGGTCAAGCATCACCTTAACAAATTCTTGGTCGAATTCATATCTGGCAAACAACTTGGCGCCATCTTGCCTAAACTTGAACTCCATCTCCTGTAATTTCTCTGTCGACGGCAAAGGTTTATTTAAGGCTAGCGCACGCTCTCGCTCGTGTAACAACAGTTCGGTTGACAGCGTCAGTAGGTATATTGCACTTGTACCGAGGTAATGCAAAAGACGAATCCAATCAGGTGATACTGGTGACAACAAACTGGACTCATCATTGCAAGATTTGCTGGCCTGGTAAAGCTTTGCATTCACATAGGTTAATACAGCCATCAAACAGGAGACGCTACTCGATTCATTGTTGAACGTAAAGGGCATAAATCCCTCGGAAAAGTACTTGGATGGGAGCTTGTGTCCAGTATGTTCGTCGACCTGCAACTGCGTTGGGGTCTTGACGATTTGTCTGTTTTTAAACATGGACAGCAAGTGTTGTAATACTCTTGCAATCATGTATTCGATGCGGAGATGCAACACCGAGGCCGTCCGACGAGAGATGATCGGACTTGCAGCTTGTTCGTCTTCTGCACAATCCACGCTGATCACAGAATCTGATCGGGAGAAATGATTGTCAAACAAAGCCAATCTAGGGGTGTTGGGGGCTTTTAAGTCCTTAAGAATGGCTTGTTCATGGGCCTGTGCCTGTTCACGAATGGTGATAGGGAGACTATTGATGCAAAGTTCGGGCAAGTATTTCCCAGGACGAGACACGAAGTGTGCAAACTCTTCTAAGAACGGAAGTTTTCTTCTAGTTCCGTGACCTATAGCCAGATTAGGTATTAATGCGAGACATCTATCGATCAGTGATTTGAAGATACTTGACCGAAGTCGCCATCTAGATGTGTAATTTGTCAGCTCACGGAGAAGACCTGTTACTGCTATCAACTCATCAAGCATTCCAACAGTCAGAGAAGCATTAGAGGCCTCCAAGCATCGTCGAATAGGTGCTGCATGTGCTACAACTAAGTCTAGTGCTTGATCCACGTTTTGAGTCCCTGCACCCGCAATCAGCAACTCTGTCAAACGAAGACACTGACACCATACTAAATGTCCAGCGTCCCTTTCGCCTTGAACAGTGTAACCTCGTTGAAACCAACTACCACCCACAGCAATGAACAAAGGGTCCCTGGCAAAAGTTCCGATAATATTCAAACCAGCAAACTGGTCACCGACAGTTTTGGTATCCAATCCAACAGCAGCACAAAGAACTTGCAATATGGCATGCATTCGACTGAGACCAGAAAACATAGAGTGCTGTTGTGCATAACCCAGAGATCTTGATACATGAAGGGCTTTCTGCGTTTTCTCTCCACTGCCAATGACATCAATCAATTGTCGTCTATCTGTAGATTTTGAAATACCCATCTGCGATAACGAATGGTGATCCAGTAACTTAAATGCCTCGATACTTGTAATTCCATAGTCAAAGAGCAACCGTGTTATGCTAAACTCCTGCAGTACTGTATCACTGAAAGGTAATGCGGTGGAGGGCATGTCAATCCGTGCACCCAGCTCGTTGTAGCCCAATTGCTTCGAGAGTTCGTGCACCCTAGAAAGTTCCGACTGACTGTTTTCGGTTTGGGGTTTAATGATTCTGTTATTGACTAGGACCTTAACTCGTAAATCTGAAAGCCCATGTTTCTCCAGCCACAACAAAAGATCCTGTTCCTCAACATAACGTTTCTGTAATAGCCCCGACTGTGTGCGATACTCATCATAGAGAAGCTTGAATGTGTCGAGGAGTTTTAGAGCTACATGAGATTTCACATGCAATAAGCAAGTGTTCAACAGTGGTACGCACAAATCGAACACTTCCGTTTCCCCTTTTCGAAGTGCCAATACTTTGGAGATAATAACAACAATTGACTCATGATCAGTCTTGGAAGCATCCAACTCCAAAAAAATGGTCAAACTTGTCAACAGCGAAATGATAACACTTTCGAGATATCTGTTGTCGGCGATTCGCAAGAGACATGATGAGACCCACTTTTGCATTTTTGGAATGTCCACGCTTGTCGAGCTATTGATTCGCCGTCGAAACACGAGTTCAGCTGGTCGCGAATAAGATGAAAATCCAGTCTCAGTTCCGGCAAAATCCCTTTCAAAGGCAATAAAATGCAACATAGTAACCAGCAATTCAGACACTTCCCCCAAATATGGGCCTGATGATAGCTCCGCTTCATGTACACGGGAAACCAATGTCTGAACTGTCGAATCGCAGAAATCCGGTGAAGGGATCAGTTCTGATGGGCTGTCAGCATCGTCTAGAAATAAAATACATTGTTCCGTGTACTTTTTCCACGCGCGGAATAGCGACAATTGGGATTCCGCCAAGGATTCGATGCAATTGAACGATTTTATCTGCTGAATGAATTCATCTGAAACAACATCCGTTATTGACTCGGTGTTGTAAAGAAACGACACGCCATACAATCGAGCTCTTCGATCAAAGAGAGGCCGTGGCTTGTCGTCAATACTTGGATATACTCGCTTGAAATCCTCAAGATCGATGGATGCCTGTTTTGCAAGCAGTCTTAACTCTTCCATTTGGTGACTAGCGGGCAATTTGGAGTATTGCTCCAGCCATTTACTGTCACGATCTTTCCTTAGAGATATCAATACACCGATAAATCCTTTGTCTAATCTCTGCGTTTCAAGTTCCAAGGTAACCAGGTCCAATGCTGAAGCTCGAATGTTGAGCTGAAAGCAGACCTTGGTTAATTCAGCATTGTTGGCACTGGTATCAGATGATATGTCCACAGTTAATGAATTCGTTATGGTGCTCCATAGATCTGGAAACAACTTGTGAAGTCTATCGATAGTCGAAGCATACCCTTTGTACCATAGTATTCTTAAAAACTCAATTGCCGGGAAATACAGTTGTGGTTTGTTGTGTAGAAGGTCATCGGCCAAGAGATTCATGATACCTTTCAAGATGGATTCTTGTTTGAGGAGTGTGGAAATTAGTCCAGGTTCGAATTCCAATGCCGTATTTAAAAGTGAAAACACACTCAAATGTTGGCGTTCTACCAAAACGGCAAAATCCTCCTGAAAAAAGGGATAGGACGATAGCAATGCTACTATTGAAGGAACGCCCTCAATCGTAAGTTTATTCCTAGCAATTTCTAAAGTAATGATAATCTGCTCCATGATCTCGAGGGCAACTTCACATAAAAGCGAAGATTCCTTATGATGCTTGGCTTGATTTCCTACCACCTTGGCAACACTGGTTACCAATTGTGAATGGCAAAGCAATGCCACCTTTTGAGGATAATACGTATCCAGTTTAAGCAGAGACAGCAACAGCTTTAAGGAAGAAAACGCGAGTTCCTTGCCTGATGGTGTGTGACGAGAAGATTGATGAAGTGACACAATGTTTGCGACAAGAGCCCCTTGAGTAGATGAATCATTCATGATGTCATCGATAACAGATCGTTTGACTTGACACAGACATCCACGATCGCAAATATCCACGCACGTATGAATTATATTGGTAACATGCTCACCAATAATCCATTTTTCTTGAACATCCATAAAGCGCCAATTTCCATGCGAACGATAGATTTCCTCGGCTAGCTTTACCGCCTGGGCCACGAAACCAGCGACTTGAATACGACGACGATGCAACGAGAGAGACAGAGACCGAAAGAGAGCCGTATCTTGGTTTCTATATAATTCCTCAAATCCAAAAACATCTACCTTTCCATGCTTGGTTGTCCAACAACTAACACTGTCAACAATATCGCCACTGTATCCCACATCACGAAGACTTGATACCAGCGTATCGAAATCGATCGAATCATATGGGAGCAGTATTTGAAGATCTGACTTGGATTGTTCTCGATTTGCATAATGAACTAATCGACCAAGCAATTCTAGACCCGGAATCAAGTTCGAATAGGAACCTGTAGAGTGGTCCCCATCAAGCGATTGTTTAATATCCTGTAAAAGCGAGAAGTGGTCTTTCTCAACATTAATCACACAAACTGTTAACACTTGCTGAGGAAATTTCAATGCAATGGCGTTTAAGCTTGAAAGAAAATGGGGTGTGTGACGATTGCGGGAAATTTTCCGAAGTACCGAAGTGACATCTGTGTCCTCGCGGAGAGAATCCTCGTCAATATATGTGAATATTTGTTGGTATAGTAAAAGATTCTGTATGAAAACAGATTCGTCGTTATATATACCTTGCAAGTATTCCAGACAAGAAAGAGCACTTTCTTCGCTGGCGATTAGACTAGCACACAGTTCCAAATGTGGCGTCACGTGTTCGCTACTTTCGCTTGCCAGTACTGCGAACCTGTTAAGAAGTGAGTTCAGAGGCGCATACGTTTCAGAATCGTCCCAGAAATCATCACACAGCCCATTACGACCATAAAAGGGAGCCGCCCACAATTTGGCGAAGTAAGAACAATCCGCAACAGACTCAAGAAACTCTTCGAGACCAAAGTTTCCAAACACGACTAGCAAGAAATCTTTCAAGACGATGTTTAGTTGTTCCTCTGGAACCAGTTTGTCGAGAAATTCTAATCCAACAACATAAGTTTTGCTGAACGACTCTCTATTCCCCGTAACCGAAGCCCAAATGAAAGTTATGATGCTGGATTTGGATTTAGAAACAACTTCCGTCAATCTTGGTTCCTCCCGAAGGTTCAAGCATATTTGTATGACACATGCAATATAACCCACATGGGAAGAATACGACGGAAATCTTGCCAGACTGATTACATCTGTACCGAATTTGACATCGACGTCGTGCACAGATAACGCAAAAAGTAAATTCAAACCAGCATTCAACAAGGGCCCGGTTAATTGGCGCTCTTGTAAGTAATGGATCACTTTACTGCGTAAATGAGACTTTACTTGATCGATAAAGGAAACTGCAAAATCAGAAAAACCAGGGTCGATATCGCTATTTGTTGTTGTGTCATTGGCGCACAAGGCCATCTGATAAACGATATTCAAAACCGCTAATTTCTCTTGTTCATGACGAGCAATTATTCTATCAACCAGTTCTTCTGAATATTTGACCCCAAAAACAATCTCACGAGTTGATTCTTTGGCTGCTTTTAGATCGTTCAGTAGAATTTGTTCGAATTTGCCAGTGCTTAAACTTAACAGTCCCAGTACGTTTTCAATCGCATCCAATTCCGCCAGCGAATTGACAGAATCTAACTGCTTCTTTACGATACTCTCGCGCTCGGAATCGGCAACGCCGCGAAGAATTTCCGAGCGACGCCATTCCGCCGCTCTTTTTGTCTCCTTAGCGATTGGTTCATTCTGAATGAACCTCTCAATCACAGATGCTGCATCAGATAATTCAAGTCGTTGCGCTAATTCCTTTGCCAGTGTCTTTTTAAGCCCTTCTAACTCCCCGATCCCTTCGTCCTTGCTGAATATATCCAACAAGTTCTGCAAAGGCAATCCTTCCAAAGGCAAATCTGACTCTATAGGACCTGATGCAGCGGAAGAGACTATTGATTGGAGCTCGAGCCAATCCATATTATGTATATTTAAAATATTGATTGCCCGTTGTCACGACTAGCAACGAATGGAAGATAAGATTTTAAAAAACAATGGTCTACCACTAGGATTGCTACACGAAACATTCATTGTTGTAAACGATAATAAAATTAAACTATAGGTGTGATTCTGTCTTCTTTGGCGGATGATGCCTGTGGTCCAGGAGCACATCTATTGCATTGATATGCGATAGCATAAAACACGGCGAAGATCATCACGAGTCCTACCAGTACTGCTGGAAGGAAAGGACTGGCGTAACTGAGAAATCCATAAACTGGTGCATGGGGCTGATCATTAGCGAATTCGATTGTCATAAGAATACCATGGAAAAGTGTATACATGCTTGTCCAGATGATTGCGAACCAAATGTGATGTTTATTGAAGTGCAATCGGTTCAAAAAGAAATCCCCAGTGATCATCATCGTGTTTAAACCGTGAACCATGATGTTGGTGTAAGTGAGAGTACCGCCATTGTATAGGACCGCCCAGTAAACTGTAGCAATGAAATAGGTGCTAGGAAGCTCGGTCTCCATAATTAGATAGAAGAACTTCTCTAAATGATTTAATCTCTCAGCAGCCAAGTTTTCAGTGAAAACCCTTTTAATAGAAAGCACACATCCGATAATGAAATACAGCAATAAAAGATGGAAATTCAAATTGGTGAAGTATCGGTATATCCAAGACAATTTCTCTCCATCTTCAATACGATTGATGTACTGAGAAATAATAACGCTCAAGCAGATTCCAACCATAGCTAAGCGATAAACGAGTAGTACTGGTGCTGAGGCAAATCCTTGGGTGCATGCTTCTTGAGGGATATCAAAATCTTCGCCCCCAACTTTTAATGAATACCTTCTATAAAATAATAGGGACACTACGATAAAAGAAATCGGAAGCACAAATCCTCCCAGAACCAAATTCCACGGCAGCAACTCGACTTCTTCGTCGCATAGATCCCCTTTGAAACCCAAAATACAGTTGCATGAAACCGTTTTTTCATCTACAGAACACGAATACACGTTGGCGGGTACACACGTTCCGTTGGGAAACGCTGTAACTGTGGTCAAAACGATGTCATCGTTCACGTCGTAGTATCCCGTTTGATTACACGAGTCGCCAACGTAGCCACATGGGCAAGGAACAATACCCTTTACATTCACCGCGATGGCGATGGCCACAAGAAACGATAGGTTCATTTTATTGAAATGAAGATCTGTCTGTCTCACTGGATTTGCGATTTTAAAATGTTTCACCAAAAGGTGTGTACAAGTACCTCCTTTTAATTACCGTAAACTCTAAGCCACGGTTCATTGTAGAGGGTGCAAAGGCATGCAGCGAAATCAGCCTGTTCTTTTTTAAAAGCCTGATTTTTTTTGCAACCATTGTACTAAACGGTTGTACTAAACGGTTTAAACTGGTATCTTTCTCCCTTATGAAGTTCACCCTGGTTTTATTCACCTTCATCATGGTGTTTGTGCCACTACATGCTACGCAACTTAGAACCCAAAGCGCTTTGGAAATGAATGAAAGAGGCTGCGATAAGGCATCGTTTTCAAAGTGTGCCTCTATTCAATTAGGGTCAGATGACTGTTCTGGGATTGGTGATTTTGTAGCTAAGGTTTCTAGTTGTATTAAGGATGCTGGATGCGATCCATCGACTATGATTTCCAGTTTCTGTCAAAACCTCCAGGAACTTAACTGTCCTGTTTGTCCACGACTCGAATAACTTATTTTTGATTAACCCATCCAAGGATTTAAAAATTAGGGTATCAATTATTGAACTTCGCCACTTATACACCGTTACACTTACGAAATCAATTCCCTCAACTAGTACCCTAAATATCCCTCACGAATATCCGGACCTATATATTGAGCAATGGCTTAATATAATCCAATGGATACTACTGATCAATGGATAAATCCAATATAGATGGATCAATCGATAAATCCAATATAGATGGATCAATCGATAAATCCAATATAGATGGATCAATGGATAAATCCAATATAGATGGATCAATGGATAAATCCAATATAGATGGATCAATGGATAAATCCAATATAGATGGATCAATGGATAAATCCAATATA
>Ga0105054_10010593_pt1 | contig 11679 bp, 7 predicted proteins | sample BON02_FD_78091 | JGI IMG/M metagenome (GOLD analysis project Ga0105054, IMG submission 78091) | Freshwater microbial communities from Lake Bonney liftoff mats and glacier meltwater in Antarctica - BON-02 (megahit assembly) | ecosystem: Environmental > Aquatic > Freshwater > Ice > Glacier... | reverse complement strand
CGTTCCACTCTTTGACTGTGACTGAAAAATTGCGAAGTCGCGGCAGATGTTTTTCAAGCTGCGTGAGTTCCTGATAATGCGTGGCGAACAAAGTGCGCGGGCCGGCGTCAGCGTTCCCGTGTAAATACTCCACCACGGCCCATGCGATCGACAGGCCATCGTAGGTCGAGGTGCCACGGCCGATCTCATCGAGAATGATCAGCGAGCGGTCGGTCGCATTGTTGAGAATATTGGCGGTTTCATTCATTTCGACCATGAAGGTCGAGTTGCCCCGTGCGAGATCATCACTCGCACCGACTCGTGAAAAGATGCGATCGACCAAACCGATCCGGCATTGTTTCGCCGGCACCCAGCAGCCGACTTGCGCGAGCAGGCTGATCAGGGCGACTTGCCGAATGTAAGTCGATTTACCCGCCATGTTCGGACCGGTGATCAATCCGAGTTGCGCATCGCTAGCGGAAAGGAGCGTATCGTTGGGCACGAAGGCCGAGCTGGCGCCACTGGCCGTATTCGCCCCGGGAGCTTTCAGCATTTGCTCAACGACTGGGTGTCGCCCTTCGCTGATTTCCAACGTATCGCTTTCGTCGATCTCGGGTTTCGTGTAATCCCATTCGCGGGCCAACTCAGCCCAACCGGCCAGCACATCAAGTTCAGCGAGCGCCTCCGCCGTGCACGACAACGCGTCGGCATCAGCCAGAACCGCGGAGACCAGCGCGTTGAACAATTCCTGTTCGCGTGAGAGTGAGTTTTCCTCGGCGTGGAGAATCTCTTTCTCCTTCGCTTTGAGATCCTCGGTTACGTAGCGCTCACCGCCGACCGTCGTTTGGCGCCGCGTGTAATCCTCGGGCACGAGGTGCAGATTCGCTTTGGTGACGTCGATGTAATAGCCGAAATTATTCGTGTATTTAATCTTCAGGCTCCGGATGCCGGTTCGCTGTTGCTCGGCGCTCTCGAGTTCGGAGAGCCACGTCTTGTTATCACGCATTAATGAACGCATGCGATCGAGTTCTGCATCGTGGCCTTCGCGAATGTAATTCCCATCCGCCACATCTGCCGGCATTTCATCGGCCAAGCCGTTACTGAGCAACTCGCGCAGATCAGGGAGATCGACGATCCGTCGATTATATTCTTCGCCGAGCTTTCCGGAGTAGTCCGTCAACTCCTGTAAAAGCGCGGGCAGTTGCCCCAACGTATCACGCACGCCACCGAGTTCGCGCGGATTGCGCAATCGATTCTGTAATCGTCCAAGAATGCGCGGGATATCACGGACGTGGCCGAGACCTTTATGCAACTCCGCGAGACGAGTAGGCTGCGCGAGTAATTCGCCGATCAGATTCTGCCGACGATGCACTTCGTCGATATCCAAGGTCGGAGCCGACAACCAGCGTTCAAGCAGACGTGCGCCTGCTGAGGATACGGTCCGATTGATCGCAGTGATGAGTGAACCTTCGCGCGTGCCGCGGCTAGAACTGAAGACCTCAAGGTTTCTTAAGGTCGCCGGATCGAGCAGGAGTGTTTGCGAGCTGCGGTATTCACGAAGCGCGCGTAGGTTCTCCGGTTTCGCACAGAGATTTTCAGTCGCGTAATATACGAGGGCACCGGCCGGACCGAGCGCGGGATGATCCTGAGCAAGCCCGAACCCTTCGAGATTCAACACCCCAAGCGTATCCATCACTGTCTTCGCACCCGTCGCGGTTTCAAAATTGTAAGCAGGCACTTCCGTGCAGAGGCGCTCTTGGCAAAACTGGTGCAGCTCATGCAACGACACTGCGTCATGCGGTGCGGCATCCCAACGCGCCAATTCATCTTCCGCCAGAATCAATTCCGCCGGATCGAGAGCGGTGAGCACGGGCAGCAGATCTTCGACGCGTTTATCCGACGCGAGCTGAAATTCTCCCGTCGAGAGATCGAGCCATGCGGCATGCATACCGGTCTTGGTGACACTGATTGCGCAGAGGTAGTGATTGCGATCCGCGTCGAGCTGATTGGCCGCGAGGGTAGTTCCAGGGCTGAGGATTCGCGTGAGTGCGCGCTTAACGAGTTTCCCTTTTTGTGCCGTTTCTGTCTGATCGCAAATCGCCACTTTGCGTCCCGCCGCGAGCAGCTTACTCATGTAATTATCCGCGGCGTGGAACGGGATCCCGGCCATCGGGTAGTTTTGACGTTTGGTCAGCGTGATTCCGAGGAGGCGCGAGGCGGTGACGGCATCGTCGTAGAACAGCTCAAAGAAATCACCCAGGCGGAAGAAGAGCAGGGTGTCCGGCGGCAATCCACGCTTCACCTCGAAGTATTGCTCCATCATCGGGGACAGTTTCTTTTCATTGCTCATGGACGTCAGAAACGCTCAGGGAAACACGCCTTCTCGCAAAGGAAAAAGTGTATTAGGGAACTCCTATTTCGTTTCAAACGTAGGCAGCGAGCGGCTTACAATTTCCGGAGTTTGCAATGGAAGAAGTAAGCTCCGAGTCGTAAATCACACCGTATGGATTATACGTCATCTATTAGTTTACTTATAATTTGCGACGACCCATTGTGTGCGAGGAGTAAAAAGAAGGATAACTTGCATACACGTATGGCAAAGATTGCTTGTAATCAGCATGACACTTTTCCATCGAGAACTTGGCGGTAGCGGACATCCCCCAGTCGTAATCTTGCACGGATTACTCGGATCGTCGCGGAATTGGCAGACCGCCGGGCGCGACCTGTCGTCACAAGCCCATGTCTTCGCCTTGGATGCACGAAATCATGGACAATCGCCGCACGAGGATGCGATGAATTATGAGGTGATGGTTGCCGATACGATTGCATGGATGGACGCGCAGGGGCTCGATAAAGTGACTTTGCTCGGACACAGCATGGGCGGTAAAACCGCGATGATGCTCGCGTGTCGTCATCCAGAGCGCGTTGAACGTCTGATCGTGGTGGATATCGTGCCGAAGGATTATCACTGGAATTCACGGCCGGATGAATTCGAGGCCATGGCATCGATCAATCTTGAGCCGCTTCAATCGCGAGCCGAAGCCGAAGAGCAGCTCGAAGGAGCCGTTTCAAATTGGGCGATGCGGAAATTCTTCGTAACCAATCTGGAGCGCAAATCCGAGGGAGGCTGGCGTTGGATGATCAATCTACCTGCGTTGACCAAAGCGATACACGTGCTTGAAAAGAATCACCTCACCGCCAACGACCGATTTGATGGATCGGCCCAATTCATCTTTGGTGGTAAATCCAAATACGTATCGACCGAGGATCACCAGTTAGTCAGTCCGCATTTTCCCCATGCCGAGATCGAGATCATCGCGGAGGCGGGGCATAATCCGCATATGGAAACACGAGAGACTTTCGTGAAGTTGATTAAGTTATCGGGCACGCCGAAGTGAATTTGTTTCACAAGGTTCCGCGAACTGCTTCCCTAGAGGCACATGGAGCTACTGCAAACCGGTCCCTTAAAATCTTGGCAATCCCCCGAAACTCTTTCGTTCAACCGGCTCGCGGCTCGCGCGACCTTGTTTCCATATCCGTCGCTCGCGCTGGCCAAGCGCAATGATCGCACCCAATCGCCTTGGTGGTGCTCGCTCAATGGTGAGTGGGATTTTTGCCTAATTGATCGCCCGGAAAATGTGCCGAGTGATTTCGTGCAGCCCGGATTCGATGCGTCCAACTCTGCGGACTGGGGCAAGCTCCCCGTGCCGAGCAATTGGACGATGCATGGTCATGATCGTCCGCACTACACCAATGTGATGATGCCATTCTCTGATCAGGCGCCTTTCGTGCCTGAGAAGAATCCCACCGGTCTGTATCGCACGACAATCAAGGTGCCCGCCGACTGGAAAGGTCGTCGCACGATTCTGCATTTCGGCGGAGCCGAGAGCGTGCTTTACGTGTGGATCGATGGACAGCCCGTCGGCCTCGCCAAAGACACGCGACTACCTTCGGAGTTTGATCTGACGCCGTATGTGAAACCGGGATCAACCCATACGCTGGCGGCGGTCGTTGTGAAGTGGTCCGACGCGAGCTTTGTGGAAGATCAGGATCAGTGGTGGATGGGTGGAATCTACCGTGAGGTATACCTGTATTCGCAGGATGAATTGTATATCGAAGACGCCTTCGTGCGCGGCGATCTCGATGCCACCCTCAAGAAAGGCACGATACATGTGGATATTCGCGTCGGCTCTCCCGATGCCGTGGCGAAGGGCACTCGCGCACAGGTGCAATTGTTCGATTCGGCGGGTAAAAATGTTTGGAAGAAACGAGTCGAACTATCTGTTTGCGATACCGATTTCTACACCAATCCGCGCAAGCGGATCGTTATGGAGATTCCGGTGAAACGTCCGCAGTTGTGGTCCGCTGAATCGCCCGAACTTTACACCGCTGTCATCACGCTGATCGATGCCGAGAACAGTGAAGTCGAACACACGTCGAGTCGCGTTGGTTTCCGTCGCATCGAGACGAGCAAACGTGAGCTACTGATCAACGGGCAGCCGGTCATGATCACCGGAGTGAATCGTCACGATCATCACGACATGCGCGGCAAGGCGCTCACTCGCAAGGACATGCTCAAAGATGTGCTTGTAATGAAACAGCATAACATCAACGCCGTGCGCACATCCCACTATCCCAACGATCCGGCTTGGTATGATCTCTGCGATGAATACGGGCTCTACGTTTTCGACGAAGCCGATATCGAGACGCACGCCTACTCCAACAATATCTCGCACAACACCCGCTACGCCCCCGCGTTTCTTGATCGCGCAATCCATATGGTCGAGCGCGACAAGAATCACGCCTCGATTATCGTTTGGTCCCTCGGCAATGAAAGCGGCTATGGGCCACACCACGACGCGATGGCAGGGTGGATGCGCCATCGAGACCCAAGCCGTCCGCTACACTATGAAGGTGCGATCACCCACGATTGGACCAAGGGACACGCCGCGACAGATTTGATCTGCCCGATGTATCCTGAGATCGACAAGATTGTCGCTTGGGTCACCGATCCGAAAAACGAAGACCAACGTCCACTCATCCTCTGCGAATTCTCTCACGCGATGGGCAACAGCAACGGCAGTCTCGGCGATTACTTCGATGCGTTCGAAAACCACCACGGCTTGCAGGGCGGTTTCATCTGGGAATGGATCGATCACGGTCTTAAGCAAACAGCGCCTAACGGTCGTGAGCACTGGGCCTACGGGGGTGATTTTGGCGATACCCCGAGCGACATCAATTTCGTGTGCGACGGCTTGGTCTGGCCCAATCGCGAACCGCATCCCGGCTTGTTTGAATATCGCTACTTGATTCAACCCGTGCGCATCGAAGCGATCAAACCGCGGCGAGGGAAATTTCGGATTCAAAACCGTCGCTGGTTCACCGATCTGCGCGACCTCGAAGGCACCTGGACCTTGCTTGTGGATGGGGAAGTCGTCGCGGAAGAAAAACTGCCCAAACTACGCACCGCCCCACAAGGTGCGACGGACATTCAACTCGATTACCCGCAGCTAATTTTGCCTCCCCAAGCAGAGGTGCACGTGACGTTCCGTTTCTACATGCGGGAGAAAACCATGTGGTGCGACGCAGGTCATGAGATGGCGTTCCAACAACACGCACTTCCCGCCAAGGCATTCCTCAGACAGCGCGCGATTCAAACATCTAAGCCGAAAGACACGGAAACGCCCGAGGTTCTTGAAACGAAAACAGGGTGGGAAGTCCGCGCAGCGAAACTTACGCTGGAAGTGAACAAGTCGCGGGGAGTGATTGAAAACATCTGCATAGATGGCCGCCCCCAAATCCTTCGCGGACCGCAGCTCAACATCTGGCGTGCAGCCACCGATAACGATGGGCTCAAACTATTTCCCGTCGTCGGTTGGGGAGGGGATCGCATCCTCGATCACTGGCGCAAGGCTGGCTACGATCGTCTGGAACTCGCCCAGAGCGAGGTTTCGATCGGCACCAATAATCGCTCAGTCGAAATCACTATCGATCAGAAATGGCGTTGTCCCGGTGCGAAGAAATTCATCACGCATCAACATCGGTATCTGGTGAAGTCTGATGGCACGATCAAAGTCGCCAACCAATTCGAGATCGATCGTAAGTTACCCGAGCTTCCCCGAATCGGCGTCTCCATGATTCTCCCGAAGGACAACGAGCAATTGGAATGGTTCGGTCGCGGCCCATGGGAAAACTATTCCGACCGAAAGCACAGCGCGATGTTGGCACATTACGGCAGCACCGTGTCGGATCAATACGTGCCCTATATCGTGCCCCAAGAGCACGGTAATAAAACTGACGTGCGCTGGATGAAACTGCAAAACGGGAAAGGACATGGCGTGACCTTCACTTCGGAGAAACCGATGCAGGCCTCTGCCAGCCACTACACCGCGGCCGATCTCTACGCGGCCAAACACACGAGTGATCTCGATCCGCGTCCAGAGGTTCATGTGAATCTCGATCTCGCCCAACGCGGTCTTGGCACTGGCAGCTGCGGCCCTGATACCTTACCGCAATACCGAACCCAACCGGGGGACTATCAGTTCGATTTCACGATTAAGTCGTAACCTTTTTATTGATCGACCTACGTTTAGAATCAGGAATGAGCACCATCGCGATGGAACATGGAATCATCCCTATCCCCATGAGGGCAAAGAACAGGTGATAACCGCAGAGATTAAAGATCCCCCAACTTAAATCAATGGGCTGGAGTTGAGGTAATAACTGAACCGCTAACACACCACCGATCGCAAAACTACCAAGGACGGCTATATTGTAGACGGCAAAGTAAGCAGGGCGCGATCCTTGCTCCGGGATCGAATCGTATAACGCGGCGGTCATCCCCACGAAATAGATCCCGTCGGCCAATGCCACGAAGGCCCAACCTAAAATCATGGGCCAAACTCGATCAGGTCCGGCCAATGAAAAGGACATAAAGAAGAGCACGTAAATAGGACCCGTCAGCCGCAGCATTGTCCTCGCTCCCACTCGATCACACATTCGCCCAAACCAAGGAGTGGCGAGCAATTTAACGATCAGATAACCCACACCCATACACGCAATCAACCAGGGGCTCATGTTAAGAATCTCGAGGTTGAAGACGTGGTAATACGCGACCGCAATAAAAAAAGGGAGGTTGAATAGAATCGTGCCCATGAGTAGTCGGGCGAAGGGTTTCGTCTTAAAAACTAGCCGTAAATCTTGCAACCCAAACTGCGCAGTCTGATCACTCAATGGCATCGTGGCGCGAGTCAAAGTAAGAGCTGCCACCACACCAAAACACGCACCCACGATGAGAAGAATAGTTAGTCCAGTGGGATTATCCGTTCCAACCACATTCACGACGTAGCCTACCACGAGAGTCGCCGCGATAATGGCGATACTGGAAAGGCGAACCCGTCGCCCAATGTATCTTCCTCTCAAACCACTCGGGATGGTCGTTGCCAACCAGTCTTCTGAAAATGGTCTAGTGAGGTGGAGGCACACCGCAGAAAGAAATACGGCTATGCCTAGACTTATCGGTCTGGCCGCTGGCGGTAAAAATGGAGTTATCACCACCGCCACGATCAACAACAACGGTTCAATTGTAGCGGCGGTCAGGATGAAGCGCTTTCGATTGCGAATCCGGCTGGCCAAGGGCAGACACAGCAGTTGCACGATACACGCGAAGCTGATCGTCGCACTGAAGTAACCCATCATATTCTTGGGCACCCCAATCGCCAGAGCGAAGGCGACAAAGACCATTGTGGTGCCTCCGCAGATCGTCTCAAAAACTCCACGAAAACTCAGATTCCAATTAAACCACGCCAGTGAGGTGCGGGTCTCTAACTTGCTCAAAGATCGTGGTTTGAGGGGCATGAATCGATTTACCTGACCATCAGCAAATCAATCTGCCCAAAGGCAATATCCGAATGCTCGTAAATTCAGGCAGCTACATAATTCTGCCGCCGCGCAGCAAACATTACGGCAGCAGCGCAACCGAATATCTTTATTCAAGTAGCCGAACTTAAGTGCAGCAAAGTTTGGCTAGATTTCCTCTTGCACACAGTTAGCCAAACTTTCGTTCCGCTTCGCGGTTCTCAAGTTCGGCTACGCGTTGACTTCACCGCTTAACCCAGAGTCGGAGTGAACTGAGCAGGAAGTTCTCGAGGGCCGCGGCTTGATTGAAATTCAAGCGAAGCAGGCCGACATTTTTTTCGAGCGATTTGATTGCCCCGACGAAGGCCGAGGTGATGCCGGTATCGCCGGCTTCGAGTTTGGTGCGCGCAAATTCACTGGTGGCGTGCTCGAGATCGGCGAAGACCCGAAGGCGCAAGCCGTTGGTGATACCGGTCTCGATGGCGACTTGCTCATCGTCGGCGAGATCGGGCGGGAGTTTTGCTTTTTCGGCTTTCCAGATTTCCTTAGTTGCGGATTCCAGCAGACTGCCGAATCGCGCGATCAATCCGTAGAGCGTAAAAATGTGATCAGCGACATCGCGCTTGCTAGTCACGCCAGCACTGAGCCGACCGAGCCAACTTTGATAATCCTCCAGCCAGGGCTGAAGTGCGGGGTGATCGATTGGCGTAACGGCAGAAGGAAAACGGAAAAGGAGCACTCGGCTGCGGATCGTCGCCAGGAGGGCGTAGGGCCTCGTGGTGAGCAGGAGCAGCGACGTATTCGCCGGGGGTTCTTCGAGTGTCTTGAGAAAGATATTCGCGGCAGCCGTATTCATGCGGTCGCATTCGTGAATGATCGCGACCTTGCGTTGGGAAACGATGCCGGAAACTTGCAACTTTCCAATCAGCTCTCGCGTGTTTTCCGCGGAGATCTGCCGCATCTTTCCAGTCGGTCGTAGGGCGAAACAATCGGGATGATTCTCAGGATGATAATGAGCGCTTGAATCGGAAATATTTTGTAATCGATCCGCAATCGCATGCGCCACAGCTAAAAGTGTGACATGGTCATCGCCGTGTAAAAGGACGCTGTGCGAAAGTCGCTGGCGCTTGATTGCCGCTTCGATAACCGCCACAGTCGGCGTGCCCACGAGGGAAGGGGGCCATTCCACGAGCGAGCTCATCGTGCTTTACAATCCGAGGCGCACTTGCACGTGTTCCCAAACAGCCCTGGAAACCTCTTCGATGCTTTTGGTGCCATCGACGAGAATCACCCGATCGACCATTTCCTTCGCAAGTAGAAGATAGCCTTCGCGAACCTTGCGGTAGAAATCGATATTCTCGCGTTCCATGCGATCGGGCAAATCGGTCACGCGTTGTTTCAACCGGGAGATACTCACTTCCGGCGGCACGTCGACGATCACGGTGATGTCAGGCATCACATTACCGACTGCGAAACGATTAATCTCCGCCACAGGACCCGAGGCGAGATTACGAGCGATTCCCTGGTAAACGGTGGATGAATCGAGATAACGATCACTCAACACATATTTACCTTCGACCAGGGCCGGGGCGATGACTTCGCGGACGACTTGAGCACGCGCCGCCGTGAAGAGAAGTAACTCGGTCTCAGCGCACATCTCATCGCCTTTGGAGTTGTGGACGATGATGTTGCGAATTTGTTCACCAATTTCTGTGCCACCTGGCTCGCGTGTAGTGACCACGTCTTTGCCGTGCTTTTGAAGCTGGTTCGCGAGGAGGGAAATCTGGGTGGATTTTCCGCTACCTTCCGGGCCTTCAAACGAGATCATGCGGCCAGTGGGCTTTTCTTTAAGAGGCATATAGTGAGTTTGGTCTGATTATTTCCAGTTGGCGAGGAAGCTTTCCAAATCATCGACGCTCGGGCTTTCGCCGGTGCGCACGTAATGACCGCTGGTGCAGACGCCGATGCCGAGACAAGATTCGGGATCGAGGCCCATCAATTGCCCCGAGCTGAAGCCCGCGTTGAAGTGGTCTCCCGCCCCAGTCGTGATGAGCGGTTTAGCTACATATGGGCCGGGCACCCAATAAGTATCGTCGCGCGTAGCGCAGGCGGCAGATTCCTTGGGATGCACGACCACCGTGGTCAGATCGAGACGTTCGCGAATCTTCGAAGCCATCGAACGCAGTCCTGATTCTGTTTCGGATTCAACACCGAAGCCGAGCACAGAGAAGACTTGCTGTGCTTCCTTGAGGTTAAGACCGAGAGAAACTTGCCCGAATTGCTCAAACTTCCCGATCGTTTCGAGCGCGTAAACCAGATCGGAGCGCGAACGCTTTTCCGGATCGGCCAGATCGAAGAAGAACACCCGACCGGGCTTTACCGGTATTTGCGGGAGAACCCGTTCAACCAGATCGACGAAGATCGTGGTCATGTTGGGAATCATCGTCCAGTTCACCAGCGCGACCAGATCGGACTTCGAGAGGACATCACGGTAAGCCTGCGCACCCATCACTTCCTCGATTTTTCCGGGGGTGATTTCGTCGAACGATTTCATCATGCCGAGCATCAGCTTGCCATCGGTAAACTCAGCGGCAGTGGTCGCGGCCGGATCGCATAGGCTGATGACTTCGGCCTGTTTGGCCATGTCGGCAAACACGGGGTTGAGCACAGTTTTACCGAGGGCGCCGATGTAAGTGAGGTTCGAACCGTGTGAGAGCAGGGCGTTGGCCATGATCGGGCCGTTGCCACCCAACTTGTCCATTCGTGGGTAGAACTCGATATTGGTGCTCTTGCCGGCTGCGGCGAGAATCCGATCCCCAAACTCCTGAATCGTATTGATCGGAGTGAAATTTTCTCCCTGTCCAGCGCGGAGCGCGACTGGTGTGACGATTGTATCTACGAAGCCATCGAAACCCACAAGGGCATGTCGGGATGAGAGGGTCGCGCGATTAGCGCGAAGTTCCTGAAGGGTGCGAGTTTTGAAATCCATGTGTTAAAGTGAGAGCACAGGGAAGATTTCAGCCTGTCACTGGGCAAACAGAATCGCGTGTTTCGTCAGGTTTTCCATTGAATGCCCCTAGCAATCGCACTCAGTGTTTACCAATATGTGGATGCCCCTTATGCTACCTGAATTCCCGCTTGCGGTAAGTGTCATCCAGATCTTCCTGACCTGCGACATTGTCGGCCAAGTCATCATCGGCGGTCTTGCCGTTTTCAGTCTAATCGCGTGGACAATTATGTTCGGCAAACACTTCGAGCTTAAACGACTCCGGCTGCTGAACCACAACTTCGATGCCAAGCTCCATGACGAACGTTCGCTCCTAGACCTTCCGGAGTCTTATCGTAATCGCCGGGCCATTCCTTACGCCGACCTTTTCGCCGATGCGGTCGAGAGCTACTGGCGGGCTGCCGCCATCGGCAAAGAGAAGGGGAGAGACAGCACACGCTCACGCCTGGAACATGCCGAAAACGCCCTCCAACGCGCACTCGGTCGTCAAACTCTGCGCTACGAATCAAGTATGATCTTCCTCGCCACCATCGTTTCCGGCGCACCCTTCATGGGGCTACTCGGCACGGTCTGGGGCGTGATGGGGGCCTTCAGTGCGGTTTCCGTGCAGCAGACCGCTAGCATCCAAACCCTCGCGCCCGGTGTTTCGGCCGCGCTCCTCACCACCATCGCAGGTCTGGTCGTCGCGATCCCGTCAATGTTTGGCTACAACTTCCTCCTCGCGAGCACGCGTCGCCTGATCACCGAAATGGAAAACTACGCCAGCTCGCTGGCTGATCGCCTCGAACTCGAAAGCGACTGAGCTCTGCGCGCTCATTTGTTATTGGTTATTTCGT
>Ga0105054_10010590_pt1 | contig 11681 bp, 15 predicted proteins | sample BON02_FD_78091 | JGI IMG/M metagenome (GOLD analysis project Ga0105054, IMG submission 78091) | Freshwater microbial communities from Lake Bonney liftoff mats and glacier meltwater in Antarctica - BON-02 (megahit assembly) | ecosystem: Environmental > Aquatic > Freshwater > Ice > Glacier... | reverse complement strand
TGGGCCAGCAGCTGACGATGCAAAGAGACCAAATACCGCAAAGGACATTTCCATGACCCGCCTTATCGCTTCCCTGGCTGCCACCCACGGCGCCCTCATCACCGAGATCACCGCCAGCGCAAACAAGGATCACACAACGACCGCGCGCAGGATAGAGGCCACCCTTATTCAATGCCTGAAAGGTCTGATGCCTTCAGACTTTGGCGGGCTGCTCTGCCCGATCCTGAACTCGGGATCTTTGAAAGCCCTGAAATCACTGCCCGAAACAACGGTTATTGCGCGCAACAATTACGGATCAAATCAGCCTGATGCCGATTTCATCCTCGCTCAGCCCGCAGCCTACATTCGCGAAGCGCAAAAGCGCGGATTTGCCCTCAGCGACGCAAGGCGCACAGCTCTCGTGGCAGAAATCGCCACCCAGTCAAGCCACGTGCGTCTGCGGGGCGAAGCGATGGCTCTGAGTGGTCCGGTGTCGCCCTGGATGATGGGTCAGGTTCTGATCTCTGTATTGGGGATGCCTCACGATATGGCGCTCCTGGCCGCACCCCTGGCCGCAAGGCTCCTGCGCAAGGGAGCCAAGGACTTCCCCGAAGGTCTTCACGACACCGCCCTGACCATGCTCTGCATCCACGATCCGGCCGCAGCCCATCAGCATCTTTTTGCAAGCCTTGCCATCTATACCCTGCTCGGGGCCAGAAAGCCCGCAGAGGCCGCCCTCGAGAACGCCGATATGAAGCGCCTGGCCCGGAAACTGTTCTGCAGAGCCGGGAAAACCATGCTGCAGGAACAAATGGGCGGAATCGAAGGAATTCTTGCCGGATCACATCGCAAACCCGTCGGTATCCTCGCAGAATTTCAGGAAAAGCGGCTATATTTCAAAGCTCCCGCAACCAAAAGTCGCGGCCGCTACTGACGACAGGCCAACGGCCCGACATAATGCCCGAACGGGCCGTTGAAGGCACTCAGAAAAAAGGACCCGACAGGATGACATATCGTCTGTTCATGTTTCTCGACGAAACCGAAAATTCAAAGGTCCGGCAAATCGACAGACTCTATCTCGATGGTGGGGCCGTGGCGGACCGAGCCCTGGAAGGCTTCATGTTTCGCATCACCCTGGCGGACGGGGGCCGCGACATAGATGTTTCTTTTGATTGCCCCGAGCTCTTTCCGCCAATGATGGATCGCGACGCCGTGCTGCAACGCGCGCGACACCTCGCCCTGAATGCGGATATCCTCGATGCAGAGAACGGGGGCGAAGGTATGATCTGGAACGACGACCTTGCACCACAAGACCAGATAATGCCTCTGCCATGCCACCCAGAGATCAAGACAGCCTGACGGCCGCACCACCAAAACAAAGGAAGAAAATAACATGAAGATTTCAGGCGCAGAACTGCAAAGCTGGATGAACGAAGCATGGCCAGATGACAATTACTATTGGAATCACGACTGTTTCGAAGACGATCCGGATCCTGAAACAAGCTATGCCGTGGCGGACCTCGGCCCCTTGCTGTGGCAAGGAAAAAGGGAAGATCCGACCAGGGGAGAAGGTATTTCGGTTGCCACTGAAATTCGCAAGTGGCGAAAGATACGGGGTAAGAAAACAATCATCGTCATGATTCCTACCGAACAGGAGAAGGCCCTCAGGGAGGCCGTAAAATCCCTTGGCGGAACGATTTTATAGACGCATGGAGTATGGGCGGTATCGAGCGATCGATATTGTGGCCAGCGGCACCACGATATTTTACTGTACTTGTCCAACCCGGCAGTCGGCACCAGTTTCCATTTATTGAAAAGGACGCTGACAGATGCACTCTTGCCATCGTTACATGACGCCGCTCGATGAAAACGAACTGTTCGAGTGGGGCGCCACTGCCTGGCGCATGGATATCGCTACATACCGGGTGATACGCCCGATCGTTGACCGCATCCGATGGCACCGTCCCGCGGATATGCCAAAAGACTTCAGCGGTCATATCCATTCAGAGCCGGTCGGAACGATCGAGGACGAGGATCGCCGGGTACTCATGCACGCATTTGCAGAAATGCTGAACGATCCGTCGCTCGTTCCAGGCGTCTCGCAAATGGGCACATTGCATCCGGGCGATCTCGAAATCCAGAACGGTGCCTATGATCCGGGCTGGCATCACGATGGCCTTGCCGGAAAACGCAAGGGCCATTCCGGAGATTTCTTTGTCATCGCCTATTTCGGAGAATCTCTCTGGCAGGATGCCTGGGGCGGACAGTTTGAATATGCCAAACGGACCTTGTGCAACGGATGGAGCTGCGGCGAGTTCGAACCCACTAAGCCAATCCGGAGAATAGCGCCCCAAGAACGCACGGTGATGCTGGGCTGGAACCAGAATCCAAGGCTGATCCACCGCGCCGTTCCCCTGAACGAAAACAGGAACCGCATGACACTCATCGCCTCGCTCCATCTGAAAAGAAGATGACGTCCGCGACTGCACCCCGTGCAGTCGCGCCAATATATCCGGGACATCTGCGACAATCCTCTTCCCTGACCCCAAAAAAGAAATCGCAATGCCAAACCTGCACCATTCCCCCGCTGATCGACGCGATATTCGGACTTCTCTTTACAGTGGCTGCGGACCGGATAACGGGTTGTGTCTCGAATGTGGTGGAAATTCTCTGGCGGCGTTCTCCGAGCATGTTTATTTGTGCCTGATTAGGCCACGAGGTCAAGGCTGATCGGGGCGATGGGCTGAGCCAAGGTTTCCCAGCCATCGACCTTTCGCATTTGGATCTGGCCCGAAGCCATCAGCGCCCAGAGGAGCATCGGCACGGTTTCGGCAGATGGCAGCACGGTCTGGGTCTTGATGCGGCGGCGGAATTCTTCGTTGAGGCGCTCGATTGCGTTTGTCGTCCGCGCCGATTTCCACTGCGACGGGTCCAGGCGCGTGAAGGTGAAGAGTCGGTCTCCGGCCTCTTCCAGGCTGTCGGCGACAGCGCGACATTTCAGGTGCCACTTACGCAGGAATGCCTTCCGCCGCTTCTCGATTTCTACGGCGGTGTCGGCGTAGATCATGTCACGGTAATCCTCGGTCAGTTCGTCATGCATGTGCTTGGGGGCATGGCCAAGAAGGTTACGGTGCTTGTGAACGGTACAGCGCTGGATCGGCAGGGCCTCGCCCCAGAGGGCGACCAAGGCGGCCTCAAGACCGGGGGCACCGTCGATGATAACAAACTCTGGCCGCATCAGGCCACGCGCATCGAGATCACCGAGGAACATGCCCCATGCAGCTTTACTTTCTCCCCCCATATTCTTGATGGAAAGCAACACCTTCTGACCGTCCCGGCGCACGCCTATGGCCGCCAGAACAGAGATATTCGTGGCCTTTCGATCCAACCGGGTCTTGATGACCGTACCGTCCAGAATGAGCCGGACGATGTCTTCGTCAGCCAGGTCCCGCGCCACCCATGCGTCCCAATCGACCTTCACCTTGCGCCAAGCGCGGCTGACCACGTCCTTGCTTACCGCACCTTCGAACAGCCCATACAGCGCCCGCTTCACGCGTCGGGTGTTAGTTCCGGCCAGATAAACAGAGGCGATCAACGCCTCAGCCTTCTTGGTCAGCCGCTGGTAACGCGGCAGTGCCTTTGATCGCCATTCCGTGGTCTTGCCGGTTTCATCGACGGCCCGGGCGCGCGGCACGCTTATCGTCTCGGTCCCAAACGTGCCGATCAACTGGCGCTCACGATGACCGTTGCGGTAGCCCGTAGGTTTACCCGTGCCACGATCATAACGGCAGCGCCCCAGAAACGCGTCCAGTTCCTCCTCGAAAACCGCCTCGATGGTGGAGCGGATATTTTCACGCAGACGGTCCTCGATCGGATCATAGCCTACTTCATTGGCCAGTAGCGAAAGCGCAGAAGTGTCGGTATTGTTCTTCATGGTGTGATCTCCTTGGCGGTTGCTGCCGCCGGCTGGGTGGGTTCAGTTTCACCCGGAGATTACGCCATCTTTGAATTTCCACCACCTTCGCGACACGACCGGATAACGAGCAACAGGGGGACTGGCTCCTCGATGGAAAAAATCGAGCGTCGCCCTGACCAGACTTCCCGGACGACCATTGCAGGACAATCATGGCCATGAAGCACAACATTAAGGGAAAATCGAGTACCAAGGAAAATGGTCGTGAAAATCAGGGATTACGGTCTGTACGCGGACATGCGTGCAACCGGTCAGATGTATCACATCGCCAGCCTGATGCAGGACGCCAGTCTGTACCTGCTGGTCATGACCTTCACCAGGCAACCAGAAATCTGATGGAGGACAGCGATGATCGACCCGACAGCCTGCATGACAACCCGCACGCCGGTCACCGGAAAACCGGCAGCGCAAATCCGCTGTGAGCGCCACGGTGCTATCGCTCTCTTTTTTATCGTGGCAATCACCACGACGCCCGCATATCTCTGGATTTTCGACAAAGATTTTTCCTTCGGCCCGGCCGCATTCGGCGTACTTGTTGCATGGATTGCGAATTTCATCCTGATGGGCAAGCATCGTCTTGTCACAGCGGCAATCATCCTCACCCGGCGATATCCTGAATCCCTTGAAAAACGCTGCGACGATATCGAGGAATTCATTCTTGGGATTGCAATGGAGAAAAACCTTGCAGGACCAATGACCCTTGAAATTCACCCCGACTTCAAGGGACCGCCAAGGCTGCACGCATGGCTGGGAAGGCCAGCCGACCCCCGACGCCATATCCTTGATTCAGATACCACAGACGCTCTCACGGATCTTCTGATCCCGGATGGCAACATCTATGACCTTGCAATGCAGATACTGCCGCATATCACAGTCGACTGGTCCGACAGACTTTCCTCCCATGCACGCCTGTCAGCCATCGGATCCCTCGAACGCCGCCGCAAGGCCGCCCGGGACCGGCGGCACTGATTTCCGAAGAGCAACGCGCGTCACAATCTTCCTGACACCAGGTTCAAGGAGATTTCGATGCCCAGCAACACCGCACAGATCATGCCGTTTCCATTAGAACGCGTGCGCCCCGGAATTCGCCAGCTGCTGATCATGGCGCGCCGCAGTGTCGCCCTGGCAGAAGAGACCGGGCGATGGTCTCCCGGTCAGAGCGGCGTAACACCATCGATGATCCACAAAATGATTCAGGATGTACACATCATGTTTCGCCAACCCGATACAGTGGTCGCCGAAACGGCGATCAAGGTCTCACTGCTCGGCCTGCACGCGCTGCACAGCGGGGACTGGAACGACAGGAAACAGATCGCTTCCCTCCTTGATCTCCAGATCGCGGGCCTGAACCTTGAGGCCGCCCATACAACCGCAATGGCGAGCTGACCCGAGCCCATGACGTCTGGTCAGGCCCCATTTGTCAATATGGGCACAAACGCCGCCGGTCCCGGAAATCCCCCAAGGGCTCCAGACCGACCAGGACAGCAACGAAAAAAAATGATGCTAAGGAGCGCCGCATGAAACGACTTGCACTGATCGCTGTGAGAATTTTTGCACCGATCTTCCTGCTGGCCTTCGCCTTTTCCTCACAATACGGCATGGCCTGGTACATCTTTTCGAACTTTCATGCCATGCCTGCTGTCTGAATTGTGGTGATCGCATCCTGGTTCGCAGCCCTGGCCCTGAACCTGCCGTTGCGCCAGGATCAGTTCCGCTGGATAACGACAGTCTCGATTCTGGCAATCTCCGGGGCAATCCTGTGGATTCTCGCGGGCGAAGGTGCCTTCGATCATACCAGTCCGCAGTCCTGGGGAATTGCCGCCATTGTCATCTTCGGCTTCATCCTCGGCTGGCTCACCATTTCGGTGCCGCTGCTGCGCTGGTGGCGCGGATTGTTCACCACGGATTCCATTCACGGATAGATTTCCAGGTTTGCCAGGTGCGTCTTTGCGACGCAGACAGACATTTGAGCCTGATACAACACCATCAGAATTATCAGCACAACAACGCGGCAGATAGGACACTGCGCCCACACAACCCGCCTGGCCTGACGGTCTTAATACACTGATTTTCATATTTTTCACTCCGTGCCTGACAGATATTCCGATCTACGGCCAGCATCGGAGCATACATCTGCAAGGGCCAAAGCTCCTGCGGTCCGACAGCACACAAAGGTTCCGCAGGGTATGGCAAAAACAATCGGGTCAGAAGCCATTCACGATGTTGCAGACCTGTCTTTTAAGACATATTGTCAAAATTTCTTGCCACAATATCAACAACGAAAAAGAACAGACACAAGGACGGACGAGCGTGTGACACGGTCTTACGACACTTCGCCAGAACGGCTTGAAAGCTACCTGCGGCAGATTCTGTTCGACGGCGGAGCCGCCTGTCTGAAAGAGCGCGCCATACGGGCCCGCGTGCAAGCCATTATCGATCTGCACAGCGGTTCGGATTCGATGATCGATATCCTCGATACCATCGGCGACAAGACCCTGCTGCGCAGATATCTCGACAAGAGTCTGCCCCACCTGCGGCACAGTGAGTGCAACGCCCGGCTCACCCGTTCGATCGCAGAGCGGGACACGGAATTCATATCCCTGCTCGTCAGATACGGCGTGCGTATCGCACACCTCTCCAACTGCCTCATCACCTCCGCCCTTGCGGCCCAGGATGCCGATTTCATGGCCTTTCTGCGCGCCGCCCTTGACGACAGTTTCTTCATCATGCGTGAAGTCGGCTCCACCCGCGCCATCGATGAATGCACAAGGAGCATCGCCCCCTTCATCGCCGAAGAACTGAGCGTTATCACTGACGCAGCCCTGGTCGCATCGCTCATGCGGGGCGGCAAGGATGTGCTGTCCCTGAAAGTAACGGCAACCCTTGTCTGCCTCAAGACAGACATGAAACTGGTCCCTCCGACCATCATTCATCCCTTGCTTCGCCGCATCACCGCGACGGGCGGGCAACGACAAGGCCATGCCCGGGCGAGCACGATAAAAGACCTCCAGGATGTCCTTCGAAGAGACGTCCGGGACGAATTTCTCGGACACCGGGAAATCATCACGCAGGAGGCGCGCCGGGTAATAAAGGCCTCACGATAGGCGCCAAGGCATATCGAAAGACCAAACATCCTTCATCGGTAACAGGGGGCAAAACCGCAGGCAGGTTAAGGTTTCCGGGGCACGTCGTTGTTGCGTCCTATTGACTCACCTGATTGGGGTAGGATCTGCCCTCGTTGTCATTATAGAGAAAGCGCCCATCAAACACGACATGAGATGTGATGTCGTATACGCCGTCCTGCTGCTCATCAAAGGTCCCTCCTAACCAACCACTGAATCCTGTTTGGATTACACCAAACCAGTGGCTCTATAAAACTCAGACATAGTTTACCTCGCAGATATCTATCTACACGACTTCCTATACCTGCGTTTGGCCTCAGTCTACTTAGCAGGAAGGCCTGTCTGAAACGGCTGGCCAAAGGGCGAGGAAGCAAAATACATTGCGAGATGATGTGAACGATGCCGGCCAGCTCAATGTCGGCCAGCTCAATGTCGGGCGGCACGCATTATGCGGGGTCCACACAGAACGGATTGTCCGCAAACTCAAGCACCCTCACCGCGCAACACCGCCTCGCCCGGCAGCAACAACGCAAGCTGATCTGGCGCTGCCATGACGCCCTCAAGGCGTATTGCCGGGATCCCGACCCGAAACATCGGGTCGTCTTGCGAGCCCGCTTCGAGCGGATATTCCGGCGCCGCACCGGCTTTGTCACTCTCAACCGGCTGCTGGCGCGACTGCATGCCAACAAAACCGAACTGCTGATGGTGCTCGACCGCCTAAGGATACCGCTCCACACCAACCGTTCCGTAAACGACATTCGGTACCAGGTCACCAAACACTGGGTCAATGGTGGCAGCCGTAGCGATATCGGTCGCGATTGCCGCAACACATTCCTGTCGCTGGTCAAGACATGCAACAAACTCGATGTCTCTTTCCAGGGACGATCTCGGCGCCAGATTGCACATCGGCGAAACCCAGCTCGTGCCATACCTTCCCCAAATCGTCCGCCAACGCTGCCAAAGTGAGCGAACAATAAACACAGCGCCTCAAACGCATAGCGGGCCATGTTGCCCGCAGTTTTTGATCCTGTTACCTCCATCACCCATATCCAGCTGCTATTGCACGCATGACTCCGTTTCCAGCCTTGCTTCTGCCAGACAGCCGGACGATATCCGGCAATCAGCAAGGCGACGGGGACAGTGAAGATGCAAGAAATCACCCGGGATGATCATGCATTCCTGGCGGCCTGCCAGATCATCATCTCGCATCGCGAAGCGCCGATGCCGAACACCGCCGAAATCGACCGGCTGACATCGCTCTGCCTTTCTCTGGTCCATCGCATTCAGGCAGATTCCCGGCTCGTCGCAAGAGTTGTGATTGCGGATCTCCCACAGGTGATCGACGCGCTGTTCTCGGCCCATTCATCGGTCGAAATGCCCGACAATGCGGGCCCGCAGATGGGTGCAATACGTGCGGCCGCACTCGGGGCCGGGCGGGTGGATGGGTTGATCGCTCTCATCGAAAGAGGCTTCATTGTGCCACACGGGCGCACGGTCGAGGGACTGAACCGCGCCATCCTCGATCAGGATTCGGCGAATCTGTTTCGGCTCTTTGTGGCTCTCCATCGACAGAACCCCGACTTCGAACCTGGGTTCCAGGGTATCCTGAACAACGCAGGTCTCAATGTCGCAACCCAGATCGCGACATTGAGTGAGCAGCCGCAGCTGCGGTTTCTTTTTGCACAAAGCATCGCCCAGGGCTACCTTGATGAAATCACCCTGAAAGAATTCAGCTGGATGATCATGGCCGGAATATCGCCAAAAGATCATTTCTCATCAGAAGACATGCAGGCATGCCTTCCTGGCTGCGTTCTCGATCTTGCAGGCAAGGCAGACTCAAGCCATGGCCGCCTGGCGCTGAAACGGATCGAACCCTCCCTTGCCATGCTCGGCGCCCGGCCGCAGGATCATGATTTTCTCGATCTCGTCAGCCCCGATGACCACCGGCTGGCAACAGCCAGGCCCATATATTGACTCGACAGGACCTGCGTGGGCCGCATTCGCAGAACGACAGGCAGTTTTGTGCGAACGGAACCAGCCAGCACACATCCCGCGCATCCTCTCGACGGATACCCTACAACGAAGAAAAAAAGGCAGGGCGATGCACAAGGGCAAAGCCGGAACCAGCAAGAATTCTACACAACTGATGGTGCTGTTGTTTGAACAGACCCGCGCCATGGGATCCCTGCGCGGCGCCCGGTTCGGCGAGCCGGAACCAGGGCGCGCAAGCTTCGAGCCAGAGCGATATGAAGCAGCACAGGCCGAAGCCCTGCGCCCGTTGCTGGAATGCCTGACCCCCGACGCCGATGTTTTCAACCGCATTCTGGCTTCACGCTCCCATAACGCGCTGTCGCTTTTGTTCGACCTCCACGGACATGACATATACAGGGCGATCCATGACAGGGACCAGGGCAGAACCATATCCTTTGGAACCCTGGTGAAATCGGCCAATTTCGAGATGCTGCGCGGCCTGCACCGCGCCGGGTTCAGTCTTCAGAAATACGCCGGCAAGATGATCGCTCAGGCCGCACGGCAGATGACTCCGGACTACCTTTTCCTCGTGAGAAACGAACTTGGAATTACCGAGCGGATACTCGATCACGGTGTCCTTTCAAACACCCTCGATCAGCCCAGGGAGTACATCCTTTGCGATCTCTTTCGGGAACTGACCGCCATCCTTGCCGACCCGCAAGACCCGGTCCGGAATCTTCTGCTTCACGATTTCGGCAATTCAGGTTCCCCCGCCAGCCTGCGGATTTCGGCCCTGTGTCTGTGGGGTGTCCCTGATATGGGGCATCTGCTCGGCGATCTGATTTCGCGCAAGCTCTCTGCAAGAATGGCCACGCTTGTCGAAATGACCACGACAAATCATGGAAGACTGGAACTGAGGCGGAAAGAACCCTGCCTCATGGATCTCTTGCGACGGCCGCGCAATGGGGTGTTCTTCGGTCTGAGCGCGCATGACTTTCACAAGGCAAACTGAAGACAGGACCGAGCGGATGCGAAAACCATCGAAAGCCTCACACGAAAGAGCCCGAAATGCAAAAGACCCGATCGGCGCAGAATTGTCGCAGATCATCGCGCAAGGATCTCTCGACGGGATCCGGGCGGCGCTGAAACGTCACCAGCCCCGGATCTGGTCCGCGCGGATCAAGACCTTCGACTACACCACACCCGATGGCAGCAATGATATCGCGATACTTGAACAGCTGAGCTGCGCCGGGGTGCGGCTTTGGCCCTGGGCTGGCTCGATCCTGTCGACAGGTGTCCTGAAAGGCGACCCCGCCCTTCTGGCGTGGTGGCGCAGGGCTGCCTTTCCCATAGGGCCCAGCATGCGGTTCGATATGTACGCCGCCGTTCAGCGATGCGGTCCGGCCTGCGCTGGCGATCTGCATGCCATCATTACCGAACGACTCGACACCTGCGCCGGCTTCGCGGCCGGGGCAGCCCTGGCAGAAGCGGTGCGATCGGGAGGGTGGAAAACCGCTGTCTATCTGAGATCCATCGGAACCCGGACATCCACGATCAGCGGCGTCTGGTGGACACTGGCGCCAGATGCCTGCGACATCACAGACTCCATGCAGCATCGACTCGCAGGTTTTGACCAGAGTTCGCATGGCGAACTGGCCTTTCTTGCCTGCGAACCTGACCCCGTGGCAATCCTCGGGCGCAACGCGGACGCCGTCTTTGCAGGCACGAGCGTCGGTTGCCTGCGGGCCACCTTGTGAAACTGCGTGCCTTTCGCGAAACCACCGCGGACCCATATCCTGGTCATGAAGGTTGCTACCAGTCAAACCATCCTGTCCATCATCACGGCATACGAAAACTCTTCCGAAAAGATTGCGGTCGTGGCCAGCTCCGACGGACCATCCACGGTCCATGCTGCCTTGCCACATCCCCCGGAGTGCTTCTCGCAGCCCTCGACGGCATCTGGATTGCCCTCGGACTTGCAATCCATGTGCGCTACGGCCACGACAGCTTTCGCACCGGACGCCGGGAAAGGGATCTGGAAATCCCTCCACAAAAAGGAGACATACCCTGCCTGAAAATCTCACAGCCGACGACGTGATCTGCGTCAGATGCCTCGAAAGTTTCGAGGGCTTTTACCCCTCTCAGGCATGGAGCTGTGCCTGCGATATAACACCCGACCGGGTGATCGGCGCCTACGGATCCACAGTTCTGGATATGGAGACTGCACATTTTGCGAGCCCTGGACAGCATGGATTTCCAGACGGACAGATCTGCGATGACTGCATTACCGAACTGCTCGAGCGCGGAGATCTGCTGCGCGACGCGCCAATACAACCCACGAACAACGACCAGGAGCTGAACGAATGGTTTTCGTCGATGATACCCGATTCCATTACGGGCGCATGATCATGTGTCATATGTGGGCCGACACCGACGCCGAACTTCACGCCATGGCAAGGCAGGTAGGATTGCAAGAAAAGTGGTTCCAGTGCCCGCCAAGGGCTTCCTGGAATCACTACGACATCAGTCTCACGCTCAAGGCCAAGGCGATAGCTCTGGGGGCAATTCTGACAGATCGATACGGAGCACTCGAGCATCGTGCCCGCCAGACCGGCGATCAGAAAACGATCGATCGC
>Ga0105054_10010588_pt1 | contig 11684 bp, 9 predicted proteins | sample BON02_FD_78091 | JGI IMG/M metagenome (GOLD analysis project Ga0105054, IMG submission 78091) | Freshwater microbial communities from Lake Bonney liftoff mats and glacier meltwater in Antarctica - BON-02 (megahit assembly) | ecosystem: Environmental > Aquatic > Freshwater > Ice > Glacier... | reverse complement strand
TGCTCGCCGTCGGAGCAATCGTGTTCGGAATCATCGAGATTCCCGAGCGCGGGGCCGACGACCCGCTCGCCCTCGGCATTCTCGCTGCAGGCCTCGCGGCGCTCGTGGCGTTCGTCGTGTGGGAGTGGCGCCTGCCGCACCCCCTGCTCGACCCGCGCCTGTTTCGGGTGCGCGGGTTTGCCGTCGGCAGCCTCTCGCTCGCCGTGCAGTTCTTCGCCGCCTTCGGCTTCTTCTTCGCGGCCTTGCAGTACCTGCAGTTCGTCGCAGGCCTCTCGCCCCTGCTCGCTGCGAGTTGCCTGCTGCCGATGCCGTTCATTCTCATCCCGCTCGCGCGCATCTCACCGCGCCTGGCCGAGCGCTTCGGGTACCGCCGCGTTGCCCCCGTCGGCCTCCTCCTCATCGCCGCCGCGTTTCTGGTTTTCTCGCAGTTGCAGGTCGAGCTCAACTACGCCGTCTTCGGCACCGGCATCGTGCTCTTCGCCGTCGGCATGGCCCTCTCGGGTGCTCCCTCCACCACCGCTATCACCCAGTCCCTGCCCCCCGAAAAGCAGGGCGTAGCGTCAGCCGTCAACGACACGGCCCGCGAGTTCGGTAGTGCTCTGGGCATCGCGGTGCTCGGCAGCATCCTGACCCAGGTCTACAAAAATGGGGTGCAGGATGCCGTGGCTGGCCTGCCGACTCCCATCGCGGATGCTGTGCGAGCCTCCATCGCCTTCACCCAGTCAGACCGAGTCGCCGATTTCGGTGCCGCGGCCGCCCCCATCATCGCGGCCGCCAAGCAATCCTTCCTCGACGGCGTCACAACGGCCCTGCTCGTGGCGGCTGTCGTGCTCGCGGTGACGGCGATCATCACGGCGACCTTCGGCCCGCGGCGTGCAGTTCACGGGCACGGGCACAGCGCAACCTGAGTTCATTCGAGTCGGCGCGCCGCCCACTCCCACTCGATGCGCTCTTGCTCGAGCCGCACCGCGGAACCGTAGCGATCGGTCACGAGGTCGGAGTAGAGCGCAGATTCCGCGGTGGTAAGCCCTGATAACGCCACATTCGTCGGGCTGCTATCGCGGCCCCAGCGAGACTCGTGTGCGAGCAGCGTCTCGCGATCCATGAGCACCGATCGTGTGTGCGGCAGGTGCGAGCGCACCCGGTTGAGGATACTGAAACCGTGGGTGTCGAGATCACCCCAGTAGTCGACCTCGATGGTCACGAGCCACTCGAGCGACGCCGGTTCGTCGGCGTCGTAGCCTCTGCCCCAGAGCACGACACAGCCGGGCAAGACGGGCACGCTCAGATAGGTGATCTCGTTCTCGACGATAATCGCGCGCCGGACGCGCACGTCGAGGCGGCGCAGTTCGTCCGTCCTGAAAACAGCCTCGGTCAATCCGCTCGGAGCTCCGATCACTTCTGGGTCGAAGCGCAGCCGAACTGTCGACGGTTTGATCGCGAGTCCCAGGGTGCGCTCGAACCTGCGCTTGCCTGCTGGTACGCCGAGCATGGCGGCCAGCACGCGGCGATGTCGTTCGATGAACTTCGTGTCGACGCCGGGAGCACTGACCTGACGCAGGTACAGTCCGGAATCACGGTGAGAGGTGAGCCACGTGTAGGCGGCGAGAACGGCGGGCCATTCGGGTGCCAGCGCGATGGCGGCCAGGGGCGATGCCAGCGCCCACTCCCGCGCACGCAAGTTGTCGTTCGTGGCGCTGAGAAGTTGGCGGAATGATGCCACCTCACCGGCAACGCCGAGCACCGTCCACGCCTGGTCGTACGACGTGATCTGGGCGCGTTCAGGAACCTTGGTTGCGCCAGAAAGTCGACCGCCGATCTGCCCGTGCACCACCGCGAATGCCCGGCCGTCGCGCGAGGCGCGCCGCACCGACTCTGCCCAGGCCCTCGCTGCGTCGAAGTGTTCGCCGAGGTCAGTGGCGACAGGCCCACGAAGGGGCACGTCGATACGAGGGAACGCTTCACCAGCTACGAATGAGCGTAAGAGCTCTCCGTCATTCCATCGGCGTCGCACCGCTGCCGCGATTCCCGCCGGTGTCGTCCACCGGTCAGGATCACTCATGCCTGTACCCGTTGCCGCTCGCGGAACTCTTCGATCGTCAGCGTGTGAACCCTCGAGGCGGCTCCGGTCGGGTTGTCCACGAACCCGATCGCGGTGACATACGGCTCGATGATGTGGACCTTCTGCAGAGGTGTAATGACGAGTAACTGAATCCCGAGCTTGGCGAAGAGGTCGAGCGCGTAGCGTGTCGAGACGTCTGAGCCTCGACCGAATGCTTCGTCGATGACCGCGAAGCGAAAGTCGCGTGACTTCTCTACTCCCCATTCGAGACCGAATTGGTAGGCGAGCGATGCTGCAAGGATCGTGTACGCGAGTTTCTCCTTCTGCCCGCCAGATTTGCCGTCGGAGTCGGTGTAATGTTCAAACTCTTCCCCGGTGCGGCGATCTTGCTCGCTAGCCGCAAAGGTGTACCAGTTGCGCACATCGGTGACACGTCTTAGCCAGACCTTGTCACTATCGCTGTGACCCTCGCGGCCCTTAAATCGTTCAATGAGCTGGCGAACCTGGTCGAATCGGCGCTCTGCGTCAACAGTTCCATCGTCTGACGCGAGAGCGTCGCTCGTGGCATCCCGCAGATCAGCTCTGAACTGCTTCACGTCCTGGTTGACGGTGGGCTCGGCGACGAGCACGATGATGCGGCCGGGGTTGTAGTCGATGGCGGCGAGAGCTTCGTTGATGACGTCGACCCGAGTGCGAATATCGTCAGCTTGGCGGCGCAACCACGAGTTGAACTGCGCCAATTCGCGTACCGCGTTGGTGGTGAGCTGGTGCCGGAACTCGGCTTCGAATCGCGGCAGATCGTCGCGAAGTACGGTCTCGTAGAGTGCGCGGAAAGCCGGGATCGCGCGCACGTCGGCATCCAGGTCTGCGCGGAGAGCGGGCCACGTGCGCAAAAATTCTCCCATCTGCTGCTGGATGCTGGTGGTGTACCCGTTCATCTCGCGTTGCACTTTGTCGATCGCGGCCGTGAGATCTTCGGTGAGCGTCGTACGCAGTCGGTCGCAGTCCTCCACCGTGCGCACGTTCGCTCTTGTGGCCCCGTCGGCGAGTGCCGAGTAATATTCGCGAGCGAGCTCGATCACGGCGGGGCCCATGATGTTCAAGGACTCCGCCTCAGCCTCATCCCGGGCTGTCATGGTGGCCACCGCTCCGCGCGCAGCACCGATGTGGCCGGCAACCTCGTAGGTTTCCGCCGCCAGTCGAGCGTCGCCTGACTCCACCTCTGCCAGTTGCGCGTCGATCGAGGCGAGTTCGAGGGATCCGGTGACCAGTCGTTTGTGCTCGGCCTGCAGCGAGTCGAGCATGGATGCGGCGTGCTCCGTGTCGAGTTCTGACCAGAAACGGTATTCGCCTAGTGCGGCGAGAGCGTGGCCGAGCTGTGCAAGAGTCGCCGCATCACGGTCGAGTACTAGCAGGCCCGCATCGAGACGGTCGAGTTCGGCACGGTTCCCCTCACGCTCTTCGTTGAGTGCCGCGATCTTCTGCTCGCTCCCGCGACCCAGCACCCACGTTCGCGGATCAGCGGCGCGACGCCGGTCATCTTTTTCGTGGCGATCACCGTCGCGCACGAGGCCTTCGAGAGTGACCGCCCGTTCTTCGTGACGAAGCTCATCGACGGATGCTGCGAGCACATGATCGGCACGTCGGGCAAGCTCGGCGCTGAGGTAGTCCGCGAACCTCCCCGGCTCGATGTCGATCACGTCGACCAGTCGCCGCCCGGTGTGTGTCGTGGGCACAGTGCGCACCCTCTGCTCTGGCACTCGCCGATAGACCAGGCGTGCGTTCAGACGATTGTCGTTGACCCAGCGGGAGACTTCTGCGTAGTGCTGCTGCGGCACGAGTAGGGTCAGCGCAAAGCCGCGGAGTACTCGTTCCGCGGCACCGCGCCACTCGGCGTCGGCAGGGCGAACGTCGAGTAATTCTCCGGCGAACGGGATGTCGTGGTCATCGAGTGAGAGCGCGTCGCACACCGCACTCCGCACACGGTCGAGGTCAGCGGGCAGACTGTTGCGGCGTGAGCGTAGGCTCTCAATCTCCAGTTCCGCAGCGTCGTGGGCTCGCCTTACGTCGGTGCGTTGCTCGACGAGCGGCTCACGACGAGCGGTGAGCGCGGCGCGTTGATCCTCATGGCGGGCCCGCTGCAGGGTCGACTCTTCCACGCGGGCGCGGAAACCCTCGACATCGTTGGCAGGCTTGAGCCCAGCATCCGTCAACAGGCTTTCGTACCGACGGCGCCGCTCGGCCCGGGCGTCTCTCTCTTCGCCGGCTCGCCGGATCTCCCCGTCAAGTTCGTGCAGTCGGTCGCCGCCGACTCCTGCTCTCTCAAGCTTGAGTCGATCCCGCGTCGGCACGAGTGCCTCCCGAGCGCGGGCAAGGTCGGCGGCGCGCGAGTCGAGTCGGGCGATCTCGTGCGTGCGGGCGGTGACGTCCCGGGCGAGCAGCTCACGCACCTGCTCTGCGATGTACGGGGCGACGGCGCTGCGCTGATTGGTGAGTTCCCCATGCCGGGTGCCCGCCTGCTCGTACCGGTCGGCCGCACCGATCAAGGGTGTGAGAACGGACAGCTGCTCGGTGGCGGTGCGCACAGCGTCATGCGCCTTCACGAGGTCGTCGAAGTGGCCGACGATTTCTCGCACTCGCCCTTGCGCGTCGGTCGGCTCAAGCATGTGGTCGCGGACGAAGTCGTTGAGATTGCCCACCGACTTCATCGAGACGGTCTGATGGAACAATTCCATGGCCTGCTCTGATCTGATGCCCAGCAGGCGCCGCACGCGCCGGTGGTAGTCAGGGAACGAGTTCTCGATCTCGGCACCACGGGAGCGCAGTTTTGAACGCAGGGCTTTCAGATCTGAGCCGAAGTCGATGAAGTCGGGGTCGATCGAAAGCGTATTCGTTGCGGTAACGAAGAAGCGGTCTGGCTGGCCCGTGCGTTCTTTCTGGTGGAAGACCTGCGCAATCGATACCTGCTCGTCATAGCCCTCGTTGGCGAACACGCCAAGGATGACCGAGTACGAGCGTGCGTCGCGGAGTCCGACTGGCCGGGAAGCTCCCGTGGTTTCGTTACGCTCCGACTTGTAGTGCCCTTCGACGTAACTTCGCAACGTGCGCTCTCGCACCTCTGCGCCGGCGGCCTTGTTGTAGGCGATGCGGTGGGAAGGTAGTAGCAGTGTCGTGATGGCGTCGACGAGCGTCGATTTGCCGCTGCCGATGTCGCCGGTGAGCAGCGACGTCTGCCCGTGGGGGTGAATCGAGAACACGCGCTTGTCGAAGGTGCCCCAGTTGAACACCTCGACTCGCTGCAAACGGTATCCGGTGCGGTTGTGCGCTGTCGACGGTGAGTCGAGGTTAGAGAAGAGCGTGTCGGTCATGGCGTGCCCTCCGTCTCGACACCTGCGTAATCGGCGAGTCGGCCGGCGAAGTCGCCGAGCGTCTGTGCGTCTACGTACGCCTTGAGGATGCGACGCGCTTCCCAGCTACCGGGTTGCCCGCGAAGCTCACGCAGGAATCCGAGGTCGGCGACCTGCGAGATCGTGCGATCTGCCTGATCGACGACGCGCGCCTCGTTGCTCGACGATTGTTGGAAGACCCGCATCATGTCGACGAGTTGATCGCGTGTGAGAACGAGTTTGCCTTCCTCTCCGCTCGATTCGAACTCGACCATGCGTTTGCGCAACAGCACGAGCAGCAGGCTGACGTTGTAGGTGAGGCTGCGCCGACGTACGAGACGCGGTAGCGGTTCTTCTCCGTCTTCCGGCTCTCGCGTACTGAGATACGCGTAGCCCTCGCCGCTGTCGACAATAACGTCGATGCCGATCGCGCTGAAGTGGTCAGCGATGGCGGCACGGTGACGATCGAGTATCTGCCAAACCTGCTCGTGGGAGGGGATCTCGCGGTAGACGACCTCCCGCATGAGCAGGATGATCGCGCTGGCGATCGACTGTTCCTCGGGGGTTTTCACGTGCGAGTCACCATGATCTTTCTCATGCGCACGCGCTTTGGCTCACCGGCTGGATCTGCGTATTCGATGATGGTGTCGTCGTCGCCCACGTCGATGGTGATGTCGAGGTCGTCAAGGGTCAGGTATCCGAGTATCTCGGCAACGCCGTCCTGCACGGGATACAGCGCGATGATGTCAACGAGTGCAGCGGTAGTGCGGGGCGGCACGATGGCGCGGATGTTGTTGGCCAAGCGAGCGGTGTCGACGAACCGCTGTGCGAATAGGTCGTCAAGTTCGGCGATGTCGATCTCGTCGGGCGAGAGCATGCTGTCGACGATCGCCGCGGGTTGGGGGTCGTAGAGAGGTCGCTCGAGAGGAAGGGCGATGGGCACTCCCGGCTCGTCGACCGCGAGGCCGAGTTCTCGAGGCGGTGACTCGCGCACGGCAAGAGCCGCCGCCTCAACCGCTCGCACGAGGTCCATGACGCGTTTGTTCTCGACCCACACCTGGTCGTCAAGAAACCGGCGCAATTGCTCAGACAGGGTGCGAACCGTTCGCTGTGTGCGCTCGGCGGCATCAGACCAGTCATAGTTCACGGTGCGCAATCGTCGATCGGCCACGATTTGCGGCATGCTCTGCACGGTCGCGAGCAGCTCGGTGAGCTCGTCTTGGCTTCCATCTGAGAGCAGATAGTCGTAGAACGCCTGAAAACTGCGGCCTTGGTCAGAGGATGAGATGACGGTGCGACTGCTGACGAGGTCGGTAAGCAGCTCGCCTTTTCCGCCGTCCCAACTCGCGATCTTCTCGCGTGCAGAACGATCAAGCGTGCGGAAGTTCTCTTCCACCTCGCGAAAGTCGTTCAGCAGTTCACGGGCGGTCGAGGCGACCTGCTGATAACGGTCGCGCAGAGCTGCGTCGTCGAGCACCGCGAAGTTGCCCAGGCGCGCCTGAACCAGCTCGGTGTCGAGGGCGTCGCGCCGTCGCTCGAGTTCTGCAATTCGACTGTCGGGATCGGTCTCTGAACCGCGCACGATCTGCCTCAGCAGCTCGACTACCGTCTGCAGCCGAGATTCGGTACCGATGAACGACCTGGTGCGCAAGCTCTCGACCCACCCGTAGGCTTTCTGCAGGGCTGGTGTCGCCTCATAGTGCACCTCCTCTGAGCCGACCGGATAGTACCGTCGCAACCACCCGGATTCGGTCGCAGCCCAATCGTCGAGGTAAGCCGCCGGGTTCGCCGTGTACCGCTCGCTGTCTGTGCGGTGAAGGTCGTAGAGATAGTCGTCGAGCGCCGACACGAGGTGGCCGGATGGTGCTGCCCCGCGGTTGTTCTCGATGAAGTACTGACCGAGGAAGGACAGCACCAGGGGCGCATTGCGGGCACGCATCAGTCGCCAGGCTGGGTGCCGCTCCGACAGCCGGTCAATGTCGTCGAGATCCATGTCGCTTCCAGCGTATGGCCATTGACCGACAGGCGGCGTTGTCAGACGCCGAGCACAGCGGCAGTGGCCTCAGGGGCGCATTCACGCGACCCGCGTGAACTCCCTGCCGATCGCATCCACGGTCGCTGGGCTCACTCCCGCCTCGGTGGCGTACTGGGGCCATGACGAGAGGGCGTCATCGACCGCGCTGAGGGCAGACTTCGCTCCGGGTATCGCGAAACGGTCGGCGACGCTGAGTAGGTCGGCGCGTGTGATGTCGCTGAACCGGCCATTCACGCTCATCAGGTGTTGACGCAACCACACGTTCTGGGCGTCTCGAGCGTAGGTGATGTCATAGGCCGCAGAGAGTTGCCACCTGCCTTGTTCAGGCAGCAAGAACGAGTGGTTCTTGCTGTGGTCATCGTGGTTGGCCGCGGCGACGTTGAACGCCATGCGGCGAAAGATCTCAGTTCGTTCCGCCTCGGTGAGCCCGATGCCGGCAGCGGTCGTGAACAGTTGCGCATAGTCGTTCGTGCCTCGAAGGTTGAAGTCGACGGCATTCAGGCCACACAACGACTGCAGGTGATGCCTGGCTCCGGCCTCGCGATCGAACCGTAGAGTCAGAAAGTGGCACCGCCCGTTCTCTGACAGCAGCCGAGTTTCTGTCATCGAGATGCCCGCGGCGCGCGCCATGAGTGAATAGGCGTACTCGATGCGCGTGTACTGCTGCGATTCGCCGAGCTGACGATCGACTCCGACTCCGTCGAACTTCAACAACCACGACCGCTCGCCGGCCCCCGGCATGCTGTGCCCCGGGCGAATCTCGCCTGTCGTGTCATTGATGTTCACGACTGCTTTCGCGCGCGCGCCGCCGGCGCTCGTGCCGACCGAGATGATCTGATTGAGGGCTTCGGCAGACTGGCCGTCGTCGCCGAGCGTGCCTGCGATCGCAGCGCGTGCAGATTCGATCAGGGTCGCCAGGTCGAGTGCTGTCGGCGTCGGGGCCGCCGGGTTGCGGTCGGGAATGAACTGAAGCGCACCCATACCGCGCGACCCGAGATAGGCGAGACGGTCGAGAGCGCTGATCTGCGACCGGTCGACTCCTTGCGCTGCCAGCCAGGCGTCGACGATGCTGTTGCCGAATCGGTCGGGCAGCGCGTCAGCGATCATGGGCGGTAACCCATCGAACGTGTCGCGGTTGAGGCCGTTGAAGGTGAAGACCGGCGTGCGACTGCTCACCGGCATCAAGAGCGGGCTCAGTTCGGTGCCACCGCGTCTCCATTCGGGTGTGTACTGAAATCCGTACCCGCCGGGTACTTCGCTGATGGCTCCGACGGAGTGGCCCCAGATTCTGACTTCGACCACTTTCACGGGCTCGTATGCCACGGGCTTAGCCTTCCGTCTTGCGACGCCGCTGCGGCTTCGCCGTCGCCCGCCTGGATGCCGCCAACGCCTCCAGAGGAGTGGGGCCGTCGATCGGCATGATGGTGTCGAACATGTCGAGGCGGTCGAGAGCTCGCAGCACGGCCAGCACGGTCTGAAGCCGCGAGCCTTTGCCTTGTTCGAGCGACTGAACGGCCGACCGCGACACGTTGGCGCGGTCAGCGAGTGTCGCCTGGTCGTACCCGGCGGCGATGCGCAGTTGACGAACAGCGTCGCCGACGCGCTGCTCCCACTCACTGAGGGTCATCGCTCCGCTTGTAATATCACGCATAAGCACCAGTATTGCGTGTAAAGCATGGAAAAGCAATCAGTATTGGAACGCAGGCGGCAGGCGCGCTTTCGAGTGGGGGAGCCGCACGAGCTGGCGGCGCAGCTGGCCGCGGGCGCATCCGTTCGCGCCGCGGACCTCGGCGAAACCACTAACGACCCCACCGCAATCTCGCTACTGACAACTCCCTAATTCCATGCAGGCGCTGCAAAGCCGCCCGCCTTCAACCCGCTACACTTTTTACTCGTGCCCATGGGCACAGCCACGGGCTGTGGCGCAGCTTGGTAGCGCACTTGACTGGGGGTCAAGGGGTCGCAGGTTCAAATCCTGTCAGCCCGACGAAATTCGAAAGGGCCGTCCACAGGACGGCCCTTTCGAATTTCCTCGGGCTAATCAAGGTTGCACCTGCGAGCAGGTGGGCCCACGGCGCGAGGGGCCCCAGTCGCGGCGAAGCCGCGCCAGGGGGAGCGCTGGGGACAAATCAAACCTGTCACGCCACACCGACGACGAGCACCGCTCGGCGTCGCGAGCCGCTCTACTCCAACAACCTTCCACAACTTCGGAACACAACCCGGGCTACCCTCCGCACCAGTCATCTACACTGAGCCGCCCCGAGTGGCCTTCGCCGCTAGGGCTTCACCACGCATTACGATGGCACCTGAGCGAGAGGAAGCCGATCATGGACGAGATCTTTCTGACCCCGCTTTACACGCAGACCGAGGCGACGCGCATGCTCGGCATGCCGCAGTCGACTTTCAACCAGTGGGCATCGGGCTACGAGACCGCGTCGGCCAACCGAATGCCGGGATTCATTACTCTGGAGCGCCCGGGCCGGGGCTACACCGTTCCCTTTGTTGGGCTCGCCGAGGCTTGGATCGTGCGAGCCTTCACTCGCGCAGGTGTTCCCGTCTCTCGCATCCGCCCCGCTCTTGAGAGGTTGCGCACCGAGATCGGTGTCGAGCACGCCCTGGCCAGTGACCGTCTGAAGACCGATGGTGCCGAGATCCTCTGGGACTTGCGCAGCAATGATTCAGCCTTCGACGACAACCGTCTCGTCTTGCTGCGCAACGGTCAGGCGAGTTTCGGTGAGATCGTGCGTGAGCACCTTCGACACGTCGATTATCGCGACGGCTTCATCGGGCAGCTCAACATTCCCCGCGCCAATGGAGCTGACGTCACGGTCGACCCTCAGATCAATTTCGGTCAGCCCACACTTTCTGGCTACGGGGTTCGCGTTGACGATGTGCTCGACCGTATTGCGGCAGGTGAGTCGATCGACGAGGTCGCCTTAGATTTCAGCCTGCCACCCCAGACTGTTTCCAACCTCGCGCTGGCTGCCGCGTAAGGCTGACGGCGGTGGGCGTTCGGTTCTTCGCCGATCGCAGCCTCGGTGACCACTTCGTTCCTGAGGCTCTGCGCGCAGCGGGTTGGCAGGTCGTGAGCATGCGAGAGCGGTATGGCGTGGTGAACGCCCAAGACCTGGCAGACATCGACTGGATCAACGACGCCTCGACTCACGGCGAAGTGCTCTTGACGGGGGATAAGGCCATCGCGAAACGCCCTCTCGAAGCACAGGCCGTGGTCGCGTCAAACGCAAGGGTTTTTGCCCTCGGTAATAGCCAACTGACGGGTCCTGAGAAAGCCCAACGCTTCCTTGGCCGCGAAAGCTCGATCCTTCGTCGAATCGCTCGCCAGCCCGGGCCCTATGTGATCAGCGTGACCGGGCACGGGCTCGAGACACTCAAGCTCTTTGCATAGTCTGGAGGCTCCTCCACCAACCCCCGAGAAACCAGCACCCCATGCCCAACCGCCTAGCCACAGAATCCAGCCCGTACCTCCTCCAGCACGCCAACAACCCGGTCGACTGGTACCCGTGGGGCCCCGAGGCCCTCGCCGCGGCCCGCACCGAAGACAAACCCATCTTCCTCAGCGTCGGATACTCCGCCTGCCACTGGTGCCACGTCATGGAGCACGAGAGTTTCGAGAACGAGGCGACCGCCGCGATCATGAACGAGCACTTCATCTCGATCAAGGTTGACCGCGAAGAGCGCCCCGACGTTGACGCCATCTACATGAAGGCCGTGCAGGCGATGAGCGGCCAGGGCGGATGGCCCATGAGCGTCTTCCTCACCCCCGACGGCGAGCCGTTCTACGGCGGCACCTACTTTCCTGACCAGCCGCGCCACGGCCTGCCGTCGTTAACGCAGCTTCTCGAACGAATTTCCGAACTGTGGGATGCGCAGCGCCCCGAACTGGTCGATTCGGGCAAGCGGCTGACTGCCGCGCTCATCGAGAGCCGAAGCCAGACCCGAAGCCAGAGCCCGAGCCAGTCCGAGCCGACCAAACCCACTCTCACCCCAGCCGACACAGCAATCCTCGACGCCGCAACAGCCGGCCTCACCCACGACTTCGACTCCACGAACGGCGGCTGGGGCACGGCCCCCAAGTTCCCCCAACCGGCGGTCATCGAGTTCGTACTGCGCCGGCACCTCGCCACCGGTGACGCGTCGCTGCTCGACATGGTGACCTCGAGCCTCGATGCGATGGCGCACG
>Ga0105054_10010587_pt1 | contig 11684 bp, 6 predicted proteins | sample BON02_FD_78091 | JGI IMG/M metagenome (GOLD analysis project Ga0105054, IMG submission 78091) | Freshwater microbial communities from Lake Bonney liftoff mats and glacier meltwater in Antarctica - BON-02 (megahit assembly) | ecosystem: Environmental > Aquatic > Freshwater > Ice > Glacier... | reverse complement strand
TGGCACCGGCTGGATGGTGGCGGCCAAAAAGGGCACCGCCAACAAGATCGGCTATTTACCGGCGCACAGTGCGATCGTTCTGGTGTGCATCGGCGGCCTGCTGGGTGGCGATCAGATGGTGCGCGGGCAGATGTGGTTCAACGGCAAGACGCTGTTTACCGGCGGTGGGCTGATCGCCGACATACCGGCGCAGCACCGGCTCTCGCCAAGCAACCCCACCTTCCGCGGCACCCTGCTGGCGACCGAAGGCGCCACTGCTGGTACCGCCAGCCTGGCCCAGCCCACCGGCTGTTGCTGCAAGACCTGCTGTTTTCGGTCGAGTTGAAGAAATTCATCGTCGCGCAACACGACACTGGCGTGCCCAAGCTGTTTGCCAGCGACATCGTCATTCACCAGCACGAAACCGGCGAGCAGAAGGCGATCCGGGTTGAGGCCAACCACCCGGCCAGTTTGCGCGGCATCAACACACACCAGTCAGCTTTGATGACGGCGGCTTCGAGGTCACGCTGCAGGCGCTGCCGCGCAACAGCGCGACCAAGCCGCTTCAGGTGGGCGGTGTGATCGGCAGCTCCGCGCCGCTGTCCAGCGGCAGCGACAAGCCCATGCTGGTATTCACCGCGCTGCGCGTGATCAACGTTGAGAATTTTCGCGGGCAACAGCGTCTCTGGCACACGATGTGCGCAAGGTCGACTTGCGCACCGCTATCGAGAGCTGGCTCGGCTCGGCTCGGGTCGCAAAATATTGACCAAGAAGGTGCTGCGCAATGTGGGCCCCGGCATCAGCTACAAATGGGCCATCTGTACGCCAGCATGGACCTGCGCAAGCTATTCTGAGATGGCGATGGACACGGCCCAGGCGCCACATCACACAGCGCCACCGTGCGCGGGTACGCCAGCGGCGGCTTCGCGGCGCAGCCGTTCAAACCGCCTGCTCGGCCCTGGGCTGGTCAAGCCGGCGCTGTTCCTGATGTGTCTGCTGCCGGCAGCCTGTTTGTTTTGGGCCGCGATCTTCGACCAGCTGGGCACCAACCCCGGGCAAGCGCCGATTCGCCCGCTGGGCGACTGGACGCTGCGTTTTCTGGTGATCGTGCTGGCGGTGACGCTGTAGCGGGTCGCATCTGGCCTGACCGCGATGGCGCGCTGGCGCCGCATGCCGGGCCTGTTGGTGTTTTTCTACGCCAGCCTGCACCTGCTGGCCTATGCCTGGTTTGACCAGGGGCTGGTGTTGACTGCGGTGGTGGACGACGTGATCAAGCAGCTGTTCATCTTGGCGGCCACCTCGTTCAAGCGCGCTGTGCGCGGGCTGAACGCCCGGCGCTGGCAGTTGCTGCACCGCGCGGTTTGGGGCCTCGCCGGCCTGGTGGTGCTGCATTTCTACCGGATGCGCAGCGGCAAAAACGATTTCGCCGAGGTCGCGCTGTACGCCGCGATGTTCGGCCGCCTGCTGGCTTGGCGCGTGTGGCGCTGGGTTCAGGGCAGCAGACGCTCCAGCCGAAGCTGATCGGCCGCGCTCTCGCGCTCGCGAATCAAGGTGGCCTGGCCGCCGCCCACCAGCACCTCGGCGGCGCGGCCCCGCGTGTTGTAGTTGCTGGCCATGCTCATGCAGTAGGCGCCGGCCGAGAGCACCGCCAGCAGATCGCCGGGCTGCACCGCCAGCGCGCGGTCGCGGCCCAGCCAGTCGCCGCTCTCGCACACCGGGCCGACCACATCCCAAACGGTGGCGTCCGCCGCGCGCGGCACGACCGGCTCGATGCGGTGAAACGCCTGGTACATCGCGGGGCGCGGCAGGTCGTTCATGGCGGCGTCGACGATGAGAAAGTTTTTCTGCTCACCCGGCTTGAGGTAGAGCACCTCGGTCAGGCAGACGCCGGCGTTGCCGACCAGCGAGCGGCCCGGCTCCAGCAGCAGTTTGCGGTCGCCAAAACCCCGCGTCTCCAGTTTGTGCAGCAGCTGCTGCCACAGTGCGTCGGCAGCGGGCGGGGTGTCGCCGTTGTAGTCAATGCCCAGGCCGCCGCCGAAGTCGATGTGCTCGATGGGCACCCCGGCGGCTTCGACAGCTTGTACCAGGTCCAGCACCCGGTCCATCGCGTCCAGGTAGGGGCCGGTTTCGGTGATTTGTGAGCCGATGTGGCAGTCGATGCCGACCACACGCAAGCCGCTGCAGGCCGCTGCGTGCCGGTAGGTGGCCACCACGTCTTCCTGCGCGATACCAAACTTGTTGTCTTTGAGGCCAGTGGAAATGTAGGGGTGGGTTTTGGCGTCGACGTTGGGGTTGACGCGGATGCTCACCGCCGCCCGCTGGCCCGCCGCCTGCGCCACTTCGTTCAGCACATCGAGTTCGGCTGTGCTCTCGACGTTGAAACAGCCAATGCCCACCGCCAGCGCGTGGCGCATCTCGGTCCGCGTTTTGCCAACGCCTGAAAAAATGATCTTCTCCGGCGCCACACCCACCGCCAGCGCGCGCTCCAGCTCGCCGCCAGAGACGATGTCCAGGCCGCAACCGGCGCGCACCAGGGTTTGCAGCAGGGCCAGCGTTGAGTTGGCCTTCATCGCGTAGCAGATCAGGTGTGGGTGGCCCGCCAGCGCGCGTTGGTAGCTGGCCAGTGCGTCAAGCATCGCGGCCTGGCTGTAGACGAACAAGGGCGTGCCGTGGATCTGAGCGAGCGCGTCCAGCGGCTGCCCTTGCACGCACAGGCGCCCATCAAGGTAGGTGAAATGGGCGGGCAGCGTGAGGGCAGAAGTGTGGGCGTTCATATTCATTGGCGCCGCTCTGTGCGGCCAGGCATGGCGCGCTGCAAAGTCAGCGGGGAGCAGAAGAAGTATTGTCGGCAACCGAGGCTGGCGCAGGGGCGGGCAGGGTTGCTTTAACCTTGGCTGGTGCGGCCAAGGGCAGCGTGAGCGGACCCTTCTGGCCGCAGCCAACGACCAGCAACCCGATCGCCATCAGGGCGGCAAACGAGGCCATCGGCCGGCCCCACGGGGTGGCGCCTAAAATTTCTACTGCTCGCTTCTTTTTCATGACCGAATTGTAATGACCGACCCCGAATACCAAGACCATGCGGAGCGCTTGCTGCGCGCCGTGGAGCTGGCCTGCGATCGCATCAACGACAGCACCGACGCCGACATCGACAACCAGCGCGTGGGCGGCATGATCACCCTCAGTTTTGCCAGCGGCAGCCAGATCATCATCAACCTGCAAAAGCCGCTACAAGAGGTTTGGCTTGCCGCACGTGCTGGTGGTTTTCACTACCGGTTCGATGGCCAGCAGTGGCAAGACACCAAAGGACAGGGCGAGTTCTTCGAGCACCTGAGCCGTTTCGGCAGCGAACAGTCGGGTTTGAGCTTTAGTTTTCCCTGATTCAGCCAAGTGCCTGCCGAGGCGCTCACCTGGACACAGGCGAACTGGTTAGCCCGAGCGCAGCAACACCACCAGCGCGCCTGCGCCGCCATCGGCTGGACGGGCCTGGACAAACGCCATCACCTCGTGCTTTTGCACCAGCCAGCGCTGTACCCGGCTTTTGAGCACCGGTATGCGCCCAGGCGAGCCCAGCCCTTTTCCGTGCACCACGCGCACGCAGCGCATACCGCTGTGGTGTGCCTCGCGAATGAAGCGCCCCAGCGCCTCACGCGCCTCTTCGGTGCGCAGACCGTGTAGATCCAGATGGCGCTGGATGCTCCAGCGGCCTTCGCGCAGTTTGCGCAGCACATCTGCCCCCAGACGCGGCACCCGGTAGCTCAGCAGGTCGTCGGTGTGCAGCAGAGTTTCCACATCGAAATCGTCGGACAACGCCTCGCGCATCACCGATTGCTCATCGAGCAACCGCTGAAATGGGTACGGCTGCAGCGGCTCGGGGGTGTGCTGGACCCGCCGCGCCACGCGCAGCGGCTCCACCGGGCCCACCGCGAGTTCAAACAACCTGCGCTCGCGGTCTTCGCGCTCGGCCAAAGCACGTGCCGCAGCAACAAAGGCCGCCTCGGCCGCCGCCCGCTGCGAAATCACTTTTTGCAGTGCGCCGAGTTCGATAAGTGAGCGAACCTTCATACTTTGGATTTTCTCCCAATGGCGATGACCCCGTTGGTTTGAAGCGAGAAAGTCCATGGCCCCCCGATTGTTGCGTGGCGCCGACAGTCCCCGGTTGTCTGGCAGGCGTAAGCCCCGTGTGACGTCCTCTTGGCACTATTAAACAAACCGGCCTTGACTTGAACCTGAGCATTCGAATGACCCGCAAGCAGGTGTTCCTCGCGCAGATGCAGTGCGTGGTTCCCTGGGCCGCGCTTGTTGCGCTCATCACACCGGTTTACCCCGAAGGCAGGAGCACGGTCGTCCGCCCTTTGCGCTGGAGACAGTGCTTCGCGTGCACTTCATGCAGCAGTGGCGCGGCCTGCCAGACCCGACGATGGAAGAGGCCTCCTTTGACCCCCCCGCTGTACCGCGAGTTTGCCCAGCTCGGTGCTCACGGCCGCTTGCCAGACGAGAGCATCCTCCTGCGGTTTCACCATCGGCTGGAGAAGCACAAGCTGGCCGATCAGATACTGGACACGGTCAACCACTTACTCAGAGCCCGAGGGCTGCTGCTCAAGGCGGGACTTGACAGCTGCCCAGTCTAGGCGAAATTCCACCCGGCGAAATTCACGAATTTTGATGCCCCCCGGAAGTGGGTCATTTAGACCATCCATAACAATTTGAGACATTGAATGGAGGGAAATTCAAAACTGCAATAATATTTTCCGATTTCTGCACGACGCACAAAAAGCAAGGGTCTTTAGTTTTGTTCGAAAAAAGTAATGAAAACGGCTTAATTGCAGTAGTCGGTATGGCTTTTCGTTTCCCCGGTGACATGGGCAACGAGGAAGAATTGTGGCAAGCCCTGCAAGAAGGCCGTGATCTTGTAACCCAAATTGACTATGCGCGATGGGATGCCGAGCGACTTCAGCATCCCAAGCCTTCGGAGCCAGGGCGCTCCAAGACGTTTGCTGCCGGCGTGCTGTCGCGTGTTGATGAGTTCGACGCCAGCTTTTTCGGCATCTCCCCTCGCGAAGCGGCTTGGCTGGACCCCCAGCAGCGTCTGCTGCTGGAGCTGGCTTGGGAGTCGCTCGAAAACGGCGGCATTGCTCCTGCGTCCATTGCAGGCTCGGGTTGCTCGGTTTTTGTGGGCATATCGGGCCTTGATTACGGCATGAGGGCCATCAGCGATCTGTCCAGCATGAGCTCGCATTCGATGACGGGAAACACCTTCAGCATCGCAGCGAACCGGTTGTCTTACGTTTTCGATCTTCATGGCCCGTCGTTGGCGGTAGACACCGCCTGCTCTTCCTCTTTGGTGGCACTTCACCAGGCTTGCAACAGCCTGCGCACCGGCGAGTCGTCCATGGCTTTGGTGGCTGGCGTCAATCTTCTGCTGCACCCCTACCCATTTGTGGGGTTTACCAAGGCGTCCATGCTTTCGCCCAACGGACGCTGCCGCGCCTTTGATGCTGCTGGGAGTGGGTATGTGCGAGGCGAAGGCGGTGCCGTCCTTCTGCTGAAGCCTTTGGAACAGGCGCTGGCAGACGGCAACGTCATTGAAGCCGTCATCTTGGCAACAGGCGCCAACGCCGACGGGGGACGAAAAACGGGGCTCACCATCCCCAGCTGTGAGGGCCAGGCGGAACTCATGCGAGCCGTCTTGTCACGCTCGGGCCTCTCTGCTCACGACATCGACTACATCGAGGCCCATGGCACAGGCACTGCCGTGGGGGATCCGATCGAGTCCGCTGCCATCGGCAAGGTCTATGGCCAGTCTCGCCAGCAGGGCGATCCCCTCCCGATTGGCTCGGTCAAAACCAACCTTGGCCATCTGGAGGCCGCCTCTGGCATGGCGGGCCTCGTCAAGTCCATCTTGGTGCTGAAAAACCGTGCCTTGCCGCCGTCACTGCATTTCGTGACGCCAAATCCTCGAATCGACTTCTCGGGTCTGAACATTGAGGTGGTCACGGGTCACAGGCCCATGGCCGAATCGCCATCCAAAAAAATGGTCGTGGGCGTCAACTCCTTTGGATTTGGTGGAGCAAATGCGCATGTTCTACTCCAGGAGTTTTGCTCAACAAAAGAGGCCGCAGCGCACACAGACGTTCTGACCCCACCTCTTTTCCTGTCAGCACGCACGCCACAAGCTTTGCGCGAGCTTGCCGGTCGCTATGCCCAAACGCTAGAGCAGCAGCCACAGTCTTGTTACGACATCGCCCACGGCGCTGCCCTGCGCCGCGACCGCATGGAGGCGCGCCTTGCCCTCAAGGGCGGCGATGCAGTGCAGATGGTTCAGCAGCTGCGTGCCTTTTCCCAGAACGAAGCTGCTCCGCAGCTGGTACTTGAAAATGCGCTCGCGCAGCCTGGTGGTGTCGCTTTCATCTACTCGGGCAACGGCTCCCAATGGCTCGGCATGGGTCAAAAGCTGCTGGCTGAGTCGCCGCGCTTCACCGAGCTGATGCAAGCGCTGGATACGTCAATGCTTGCCCGCGCGGGCTTTTCGGTCGTTGCGCAACTGCAAGCCGAGCCAGCGGACTCATTGCTGGAAGACACCGCCGTTGCACAGCCGCTGTTGTTTGCCATGCAGGTCGCGGTGACCACCATGCTCCGTGAGCTCGGTATTGAAGCCCAAGCCGTAGCTGGTCACAGCGTGGGCGAAGTCGCTGCTGCCTGGGCAGCGGGTGCGCTCAGCCTCGACCAAGCCATTGAAGTTATTTGCGCACGAAGTGCCGCGCAGGCTTTGACCCGTGGCACCGGTCGCATGGCCGCAGTGGGGCTGTCCCATGAGGCTGCCTTGGCGTTGATCGCCGGTGAAAAGCTCTTAGAGATCGAAATTGCCGGCATCAACAGCCCGAACAATGTCACCCTCTGCGGCCCGCTCGCTGTGTTGGAGCGCCTGGGCGACATTTTGGCAAAGCGTGGGGTGTTTTTCCGCCTGCTGGACCTTGATTACGCGTTTCACAGCCGTGCCATGGATCCGATCCAGCAAAGCCTCACAGCACAACTTGCGCCACTCACACCCGGCCCTTGCGCGGGCGCCGTCTTCGTCTCAACCGTCACAGGCAACACACTCAACGGGGCAGATCTTGGCGCCGATTACTGGTGGCGCAATGTGCGCCAGCCGGTCCGCTTCATGCAGGCCATCGCCACGCTCACCGCCGCCGGCTGCAAGGTGTTCCTGGAGATCGGCCCACATGCAATTTTGCAGAGGTACATCAGCGAATGCCTCACTGCAAGCGAAACCACCGGCCGTGTTTTGTCCACATTGAGGCGAGGTGACGATGGGCTGGCCCGGTTCGAAGAGGCCGCCTTGCGCGCCCACTTGCTCGTCGAGCCGCATCGGCTGAATGTGTTTTTCCCCACACCCGGCCAAGCCATCAAGCTGCCCAACTACCCTTGGCAGCGTGAACGCCACTGGCACCCGCGCACCAGCGAATCCGATGGCCTGCTCGACAACCGGCGGGTGCACCCGCTGCTGGGCTGGCGTTTAAAAGACACAGCCGCCGCCTGGGAGAACGTGCTCGATACCGCCATTTGCCCATGGCTTGCCGACCACAAGGTTGCCAATGCCATCGTGCTGCCCGGCTCGGCGTATGTCGAAATGGCGCTTGCTGCTGCGCGCGAGCACTTCGGCGGCACCGTGCAGGAAATCGAGGAGATCGACATCCTCGCGCCCATCGTTTTCGACGGCGATCACGCCCGCAGCCTGCGCTTTGAGCTTTCGGTGCGAGACGGTGGTTTTCAGATCCGCAGCCGTCAGCGCCTGAGCGAGGACGAGTGGACGCTCAACGCCGTCGGGCGTCTGTTGGGGGCACCCGTTGGGGTTCAGCCCACAAACACCGTCAAACCGCCATTGGCATCCGCCGATGCGGTGCTTGTCGACCACCCCACCCACTACCAGCTCACCGAGGCGCTCGGGCTCGGGTACGGCCCAGCTTTTCGCGGGTTTGATCATGCAGTGGTAGAAGGCCAGACCTTGCTGGCTGCGCTGCACCTGCCACAGTCTGTGGGCCAAGACTCTGGCCGCTACTGCATTCACCCCGCCTTGCTGGATGTGTGTTTTCAGTCGCTGGTCGATTTTTTCCAAGCCTCGATTGAAGCGGGTCAAGGCCTGCCGCTCTTGCCTGTCAAGCTAGGTCGGCTGCGCCACCTCAGCAGCGCACCCATCACCCAGTTTCGCGCCTGCCTCAAGCGCCAGAGCGCGCGCTCGGTGTTGGCCGACTTCGAGTTGCTCGATGCCACCGGCGGTGTTGTCGCCTTGCTTGAAGACTGTCGCTTTCGCGCAGCATCGGTGCAGCGCCGAAAGCAAGTTGCCCCGGCGTTCTGGCAAACCGTGCCTCGCCTGCAGCCGCTTGCTACCCAGCAGCTGCAAAGCAAGCTGGCCTCCAGCGTCGATATCGCGCAGCAGTTGAACACCTGGTTCTCAGACTCCGAGCCCAAGCTCGATAGAAGCCGGTACATCAAAGACGCGCAACCCCTCTTCGAGGCACTGGCACTCGCCTTCGCTCGAGACACCTTTCTGGAGCTTTTTGGACCGTCAGGTGACCAGTTGCAGCAGTCGCTCAAGCAGGCAGAAGCGATGGACGCCAAGCTGCGACCCTTGTTTCTGTCGATGGTCCGTGCTCTTCGGGAAGATGGTCTGCTTGTGGAGCAAGCATCTGGTGCCTGGCAGCTTGACACCGCCGATCTTCCGCCCGCGCAAGACATTTGGCGCACATTGCTGCGCGACTATCCCGCCGCCTTGCCTGAGCTGGTGCTCACGGCTCGCGTCGGTCGCCATCTAACGGCGTTGCTCAAGGGAAAAGGCGACACCAGCGCTGTGTCCCAAGCACTGCGCCAAAGCCATCAAATCGAAACGCTTTTCGATGACTCGCCCGCCTACCTGGGCACCCGGCTGGCCATTCAGCAAGCGCTGCGAACCGTTGCCAGCCAATGGCCTGGCCATCGCCGGCTGCGCGTGCTGGAAGTCATCGCGGGCGCCAGCGCCCTGGTGCAACCACTGACCGAAGCGTTTCCCCAGCTTCAGCTCGATTACGTCATCGCGCACGCCAGCGAAGACGCGCATGCCCACCTGTGCGTTGAGTACGCCGGCCACCCCTTCGTTGTCGTGGCCAGAATCGAAGAAGAAGGCCTTGAGCTTGTTGCCGACGCAAAGCTGCCCGATTACTTCGACGTCATCATTTTTCGCCACACCTTGCATCGCGCCTCGCACCCGGCAGGTGTGCTGGCAGCGGCGCGCCGCAGGCTGGCGGGTGGTGGGCTTCTCATCGTGGCCGAGCGCTATCCCGACGCTGCGGCCAACTTCATGTTCGGCTTCGACCCGACGTGGTGGCGCCTCAGCCAAGGCGCTGAGCTTGCCTCCTGCCTCACCACGCCTGTGGCTTGGGAAGCATCGCTGTCGAACCAAGGTTTTGTCGATGTGGCCGCCTACCAAGAGCCAGCCAGCGCAGGCCTGAGTGCCGGCGCCTATCTCATGCTGGCCAAGCGGCCTGAAGAGGATGTGCTTGCTGCCACCGCGCTGCCCGCAGCAACATGGCTGTTGCTCTGTGACGCTGCCGGTCCATCGCACCTGCTCGCCGAGAACCTGTGCAGCCGGCTGAAATCCCAGGGGCACGGTGTGTTGGTCCGCTTGGTCGGTCACCATGCACCAGTGGAGCGGGAGCAACTCCTGAGCCCCGAAGACCCTCTCTTTGCCGATGCCTTGCTCGCTCTAAGCGGCAGCGAAAGCCCCAGGCCCGATCACGTTGTTTACCTGGCTGGCTTGGGTACTGAGCCGCTCTGTTCCTGCGCCATGCCTCCGGCGGGCGGCCCCCTTGCTGCGCCGGCAGACGTCCATGTCATCGGCATCACCCACTTGGTTCAAGCCTTGGCGCGGGCCAACCTTCAGCCGCGACTCTGGCTGCTTGCGGCCGGCGGTGCCTTGGTTGAAGGCCTGTCGCGCAGCCAAGCGCCCGCGATGCAGCAGGGTGCGGTATGGGGCTTGGGCCGGGTTGTCATGAACGAGTACCCAGCGCTGTCTTGCACCCTGATCGATCTGGATCTTGACCCAGGCTCTGACGAAGCTGCCCGCCAATTGCAGGAAGAACTGCTGTCCCCCAACGAAGAGCGCGAAATCGTGCTCACCGCGCGGGGTCGCTTCGGGATTCGCATGGAGCGCATGCCGGCAGCTTTGCCAGAGCGCCCAGCCACAAAACCCCGTTTCAAGCTGGACTTTCGCGTTCCAGGCCAGTTGCGCAACCTGCTCTGGTTGCCGCAACCTGAGCGTGTTTTGGCTCCTGCCGACGTTGAAGTGCGCGTGGTGGCGACCGGCCTGAACTTCCGCGACGTCATGTATCTGATGGGGCTTTTGCCCGACGAAGCGGTGGAAAACGGCTTTGCCGGTGCCAACCTGGGCTTGGAGTTCTCCGGTGTGGTCACCCGCGTGGGCAAGCCCGGCGGTGAGTTTTCCGTGGGCGACGCTGTCATGGGGTTCGGCTCGGCTTGTTTCTCCAGCCACGTGGTCACCCAGGCCACCGCCCTCACGCTCAAACCCGCCAATTGGTCCTTTGAGGCTGCTGCAACGGTTCCAACCGTCTTCTTCACCGTCTACTACGCACTCAAGCAACTGGCCAATCTTCAGCCTGGCGAGCGGGTGCTGATTCACGGTGCTGCCGGCGGCGTGGGCATTGCTGCGGTGCAGATGGCGCTGCACCTCGGCGCAGAAATCTATGCCACGGTGGGCAGCGAAGAAAAGCGCGACTTCGTCTCTCTTCTGGGCGCCGATCACGTTTTCGACTCCAGAAGCCTGGCCTTTGCCGACGATATTCTGGCCATCACCGGCGGTGAAGGCGTGGATGTCGTCCTCAACTCCCTGGCGGGCGAAGCCATTCGCCGCAACCTGCGCGTGTTAAAGCCCTTTGGCCGCTTCCTCGAACTCGGCAAGCGCGATTTCTTCGAGAACACCCCCATTGGGCTGCGCCTGTTCAAAGACAACATCAGCTACTTCGGTATCGACGCCGACCAGCTTCTGTCGGCACGCCCTGCACTGGCCGGGCGGCTGTTTCGCGAAGTCATGGCGCTGTTTCGTGAGGGTGTTTTGTTCCCCTTGCCGTATCGGGTCTTTTCTGCCGACCATGTGGTCGATGCCTTCCGCGCCATGCAACAGGCGCGGCAAATCGGCAAAGTGGTTGTTGTTCTGGACGGCGTCCAAGTGGCGGTGGAGCCAGCCCAAGCGGTGGCACCGAAAGCGGTGTTTGATCAAAACGCTGCATGGCTTGTCACCGGCGGACTCTCTGGTTTTGGCCTTGAGTCGGCCCGCTGGCTCGCAGAGCGCGGGGCCAAAAGACTGGTGCTGACGGGGCGCCGTGGTGCAGACACACCGGGCGCAGCGCAAGCTGTGCAGGCGCTGGAGGCTATGGGGGTTCATGTCGAGGTCGTCGCTTGCGACATCGCCGACCCCGCAGCCGTGCAATCCATGCTGGCCGACATCCGCCGCAACGGCGCTGCGTTGACTGGCATCCTGCACGCTGCCATGGTGCTGGACGACGCGCTCATGGCCAACCTCGACGCCAACCGCATGCGCCAGGTGCTCGCACCCAAAATGGCCGGGGCCTGGCATCTCCACAGCCTCACCCTGGACACGCCGCTCGAACACTTCGTCTTGTATTCGTCGGTCACCACCAGCATCGGCAACCCGGGGC
>Ga0105054_10010584_pt1 | contig 11685 bp, 9 predicted proteins | sample BON02_FD_78091 | JGI IMG/M metagenome (GOLD analysis project Ga0105054, IMG submission 78091) | Freshwater microbial communities from Lake Bonney liftoff mats and glacier meltwater in Antarctica - BON-02 (megahit assembly) | ecosystem: Environmental > Aquatic > Freshwater > Ice > Glacier... | reverse complement strand
TGGTATCTCGGCGTTGCCCACGGATAATTCCGGCATTCGCCTTCGGGTTGCCGTCGGCATTCCGATGTCGGACATCTTCATCGGGGTCAATCGGGCTTTCGGCATCGTCCTGATGCTGCTGCTTTCCTGCACGGTCATGGTCGCGATGATCGCCTTCGGCCTGCTGCAGCGATCCGTGCTGTTGCCGATCGGTGCGCTGGTCGATGCGTCGCGCCGGCTGGGTGCCGATGACCTGACCGCGCGCGCGCCGGCGGACTCGGGAATCCAGGAGTTCGCCGAACTGGTTGAAGGCTTCAACAACATGGCCGTCTCGATCGAGCAGCGCGAGGCCCGGCTTGTCGAACATGCCGTGGAGGTCGAACAGAGCAGCCGCCGCTACAAAGTCCTCAGCGCCATCAGTCAGACCATCGTGCACAGCACACAGGACGCCGCGATGCTCGGCGCGGCGTGTGCCGCAATCGTTGCACATAGGGCGGGGCGTGCAGCCTGGATCGAGCGTTTTGACGAAGCAGAGGCTGGGACCCTGGTCGCATCGACGAAGGATTCCGCCGGCTCGTTTGCCGTGGCCCTCGAAGATTCATCTGTCGGTCAGGGCCGGCATCATGCCCTGCGCGCTAACAATCCGATCACCGGCCGGCTTGACATAGACGAGTCCGAAAGTGCCGCCACAGCGGAGGGTTCTGGGGACCCGATCCACTACATCGGCTATCCGATCATGCGTGGAGGCGGCATCTTCGGTGCGCTCAACATTGTCGATGGCACGGGCGCAATCTGGCTCGATCCCGAAGGGCTGGCGCTGGTCGCCGAAATTGCCGGCGATATCGGGATTGCTCTGGTCAGTTTCGACAAGGACAAGGAAATCAGGCAACTTGCCTTCTTCGATGACCTCACAGGCCTGCCGAACCGCGTCGAACTGCTGCGCCAGGTGGATATCGTGATCAAGGATGCCACGCGCTCGGGCGCGATGGTGCCGCTGATCCGCTTCGGGCTGATATCTCAGCCGCAGCGGGTCAAGCGTTTCGGTCACAAATCCGGCGAATACGTCATCGGCTGCATGGCAAAGGCGTTGCTGGCGGCAGTGCCCGAAGGTGCCCTGGTGGCCCGTACCGAGGAGCATGCCTTCACGGTGATGCTTCCCCCGGACCGCGAAGCCAAGACACTGGCGGTGCGGATCGAGGCCCTGGTCGCCGGCCTGCCGCGGTCGCTGGAGTTCGGTTCCAGGGAGATCACGATCGATCTGAATGTCGGCGTCGCCACCTTTCCCGAGGATGGGGAAGACGGCCCGGCGCTGCTGCAGGCGGGGATGCTGGCGCTTGATGGCCTGCTTGCCGGCCGTACGGGGGCCATTGCCTATCATTCGGTCAGGCTCAGCGTCGAGGCGCAGGAGCGCTGGCGGATCGAGAATCTTCTGGGCGGAGCTGCTGGGCGGGGCGAACTCTTCTTGCTGTATCAGCCGACTCGGGATCTGACCACCGGCAAACTGCTCGGGGTCGAGGCCCTGCTGCGCTGGCGCAATGAGGAACTGGGCCTGGTGCCGCCTGGCCGGTTCATCCCGATCGCCGAGCAGGCCGGCAAGATCAACGAACTGGGTTACTGGGTGTTCGAGGAGGCCTGCCGCCAGACCCAGCTATGGGTACAGGGCGGAATCAGTCCCGATTATACGGCGATCAACGTGTCGATCCTGCAGCTCTACGATCCAAGTTTCGTGCGCCGCATCGCCACCCTGTTCGACCGCTTTCCCGATGCGCGCGGTCGTGTCGCGGTCGAAATCACTGAAACGGCGATGATGGATGATTACGACGTGGCCAGGCGGGTCCTGAGCGAACTCAAGGGCATGGGCATCACGGTCTTCGTCGACGATTTCGGTACCGGTTACTCCTCGCTGAGTTACCTGCATCGCCTGCCGGTGGACACGCTCAAGATCGACCTTGCCTTCACCTCGCAGCTTGGCACCAGCGACGAGGCCCTGTCGGTCATCAAGGCGATCCTTGCCCTGGGACACAGCCTGGGGCTGTTGACGCTTGCCGAGGGCATCGAGACCGTCGAGCAGAGGGATATCCTGGCCGCCATCGGCTGCGATTACGGCCAGGGTTACTTCTTTGGCCACCCGATGCCCGCTGAAGAAATCACCAAGATGTTTCTGGAAGAAACACAAGAGCCGCAACCCACGGTCTGAGGGCGTCGCGGCGTCGTTCTCAGAAGGCGGCCCAGTCGGGCTTGACCGGGGTGATTGCCACACCGGCGGCCAGAAGCACCGCATCCGCGCCGGCCTCCTCCAGGCGATCGGTGCGGATCAGGGCGATGCCCTGACCTTCGTGATGGCTGCGCATTTCGCCGATTTCAGCGCTGCCTGCGGTAATCGGCGTGCCGGGTGGGGGCAGGGCGCCATCGGCGGTCACGCCGAACAGGCGCCGGCGGATGGTGCCGCGGAACTTGGTGCGGGCGGTCAGCTCCTGACCGACGTAGCAACCCTTGCTGAAATCGACCGCGTTCAGTTCCTCGAAGTTGCTTTCCAGGATGAACGACTTTTCGATCAGCACATCGCTGCCGCCTTCCGGCACGGCCAGCGCCAGACGATGGGCCTGATAGTCATCCAGCGTTCCGGCGGCAAAGCCGTCATGGGCGGGAGGTTGCGCGCGGGGATGAAGAACCCGCGCGCCCAGCGCGGCCAGGCGGGGATCGATGCAGGCCACCGTGTCGCCGTTGCGCCAGGCATTGCCGGCGCCGGGGTAGAGTTTCACCACCGCTGCGGCATCCGCGCCGATCAGCGCGGTGACGGCCAGACGTTCGGAAACATCCTCGATCACGGCCTTGCTGCGCAGCTTGTACATGCTCAGGCGGCGGGCCAGATCGGGCATCCGGTCGGCCTGGGCTTCCAGCAGCACGCCGTCGCCACCATCGTCGTGAATGATGAAATCAAACAGGAATTTGCCCTGGGGTGTGAGCAGGGCGGCATAGATCGAGCGTGTGCGATCGACCCTGGTGATGTCGTTGGTGATGATGCCCTGCAGGAAGGTGCGGGTCTCCGGGCCGTGGATGGCGAGCACACCACGGTCGGTCAGCGGAATGATGCGATTGACTGTCATCCCCATAGAGTGGGCCTGCGCAGGGGCCGCGACAAGGGCCGCTTCTTGTGGCAGGTGCTTGGCGGAAGGGCGACGGCACCCTATAAACCGGCGCCATGAACGTGATCTTTGTCGACGATTCCTTTCCCTTCGACGGTCTGACGCCGCGGGACGAACCCATGGGCGGGGCTCAGAAGGCCCTGGTCTATCTGGCCGAGGCCATGGCTGCGCGCGGTCACGAGGTCACCGTGCTCAACCGTTGCGCCGCGGCCTATGACAATCGCGGCGTCGCCTGGCGCCCGCTCGAAGGCGGCGACAGGCTGGATCGGGCCGATCTGCTGGTCGCCCTGCGTCACCCGGCCTTGCTCGAAACCGTGCCTGCCAGCCGCCATGCCCTGTGGGTGACCACGCCCGGCCAGAGCCTGCTGCGGGGTGAGGCCGCCCAGGCGCTGGCCCAGATCAGGGAGGTCCGGCTGGTCTTCATGGGCGCGGCCCATCGTGCGACCTGGCGCGAGGACGACACAAACGCCACCGTCATCGTGCCCGGTGTCGCCGACGTCTATCGCCAGACCGAAGGTCTGGGCGGCTACTGGCCGCCCCGTGCCATGGTGACGACCCATCCCCGCATGGACATGGACTGGCTGGTTTCCCTGTGGACGCGCAAGATCGAACCGCTGATCAAGGGCGCCGAATTGCATATCTTCTCGGGCTCGCTGGCAGCCGGCGCCCAGGGCCGTACGGTGCCGGAGGAGGTCCGCGACCTGTGGCGCCAGATCGAGGCCGCCGCCGGCCAGGGTGTGCGCGTGCGCCGGCCGCTGCCCGATCACGACATGGCTGAGGAATTCCGCCATGCCCGCGCCCATCTCTATCCCGGCGGGTTGGGCGAGCCCTACGCCTTCACGCTGGCCGAATCCCAGGCCGCAGGCACGCCGGGGGTGACGCGCCGCCAGGGTGCGGCGGCCGAGCGTATCGTCGATGGCCGCAGCGGTTTCCTGACACCCGACGATGAGGCCTTCGGCAACTGCGCCGTGCTCTGCCTGAAGGAGGACATCGTCTATCGCGGCCGCTCCAAGGATGCGCGCACCATGCAGCGCGGCCGTTCCTGGGACGATGCTGCCGCAGAGTTCGAGGCGCTTGCTGTCTGACGGCGGCAAGCCCCCCGGTCATCCCATGCAGCTTCTGTTCATCACCTCCAACCGGCTGGGCGATGCCGTGCTCTCGACCGGCCTTCTGGGTCATCTGGTCGAGCGCGATGAGGCCGTCCAGGTGACGGTTGCCTGCGGCCCGGTGTCGGCCGACATCTTCGAATGCCTGCCCGGCCTGCGCCGGGTGATCGCGATGCGCAAGCAACCCTGGGCCGGCCATTGGCGCTCCCTCTGGCGCCAGACCTTCAGTACCTACTGGGACGAGATCGTCGATCTGCGTTCCTCACCCATGACCCATGTCCTGCGCGGCCGGCGCAAACGTGTGCGGCGCAAGGCGGGCGAAGGGCACCGGGTTGCCGCGCTTGCCCGCTGGTATGGCCTGGAGGAAACCCCCGCGCCGCGTCTGTGGAGCAATGCCCGCCATGCCGCCGCCGGTCTGGCGCTGATCGGCGAGGGCGGCCCGATCCTGGGCCTGGGACCTGCAGCCAACTGGCAGGGCAAGATCTGGCCGCCCGAACGTTTCGCCGAACTTGCCCTGCGCCTGACGGGGCCCGGCGGCCCCCTGGCGGGAGGGCGCATTGCCGTCTTTGGCGGGCCGGGGGAGGAAGCCCTGGTCCGCCCCGTCCTGGAAGCCCTGCCGCGGGAGCGCACGATCGACCTGGTTGGCGGCCACCATCTGCTCGATGTCGCCGAGGCGTTGCGTCGCTGCGCGCTGTTTGTCGGCAACGACAGTGGCCTGATGCATCTTTCGGCCGCCGCAGGGGTGCCCACCCTCGGGCTGTTCGGACCGAGCCGCGTCGAGCATTATGCGCCCTGGGGGCAGCTCTCCGAGGCGGTGACCACGGCGACCGCCTACGATGACCTGTTTGGCCCCGGTTACCACCGTCACACCACGGGAACCCTGATGGGAACGCTCAGCGTCGATATGGCCGAAGCCGGCGCCCACCGCCTGCTGGAGCGGGTGTGAACGGCCCCCGGCTCAGCGCCGTCGTCGTCGCGCGCAACGAGGAGGCCCAGCTCGAAGGCTGTCTGGCCGCGCTGACCTTCTGCGACGAGATCGTCGTCGTGCTCGACCGCACCACCGACCGTTCCGGCGAGATCGCCTTGGCCCATGGCGCCAGGATCATCGAAGGCGGCTGGGAACTGGAAGGACCCAGGCGCAACACGGGGCTTGATGCGATCACCGGCGACTGGATCCTGGAGGTCGATGCCGACGAGCGGGTCAGTCCCGAACTGGCCGCAGAGATCACCGCCACCATCGCCTCGGCGAACGGGCCGGCCTACTACCTGATCCCCTTCGACAACTACATCGGTCAGCATCGCGTGCGTTACGGCTGGGGAGCGTCCTGGGGTGTTTCGGCGGCGGTGCGCCTGTTCACGCCGGGCGCCAAGATCTGGGGCGACGAGCGTATCCATCCCAGCCTTGTGCTCTCGGGCGACCGGCGCTGGCTGACTTGTCGCATGGAGCACTACGTCGACCGCGACATCTCCGACATGATCGCCCGGTTCGACCGCTACACCGGCCAGCGCGCCCGCGATCTGCGCCAGTCCGGCGATATCGGCACCTTGCGGCGCAATGTCGGACGGGTCTTTGCCCGCTTCTACAAATGCTACGTCTTGCGCAAGGGTTACCGGGAAGGCGGTTGGGGCGTTTTGATCGCGCTGTTTGCCGGCCTGTTTCCGCTGTTTTCCTATCTGCGCGCCCGGCTGGAAGACGATTGATGCGGGTGCTTCAGGCCATGGCGGGCGCAAGGGTCGGCGGTGCCGAAGCCTTTTTCATGCGTCTAGTTCCGGCGCTGGCGGCGGCAGGTTTGCCCCAGACCGCACTGATCCGCAGCCATGCCGAGCGGGCCGAAATGCTTGAGGCTTCCGGCGTCCCGGTGACCCAGATGCGTTTCGGCGGTCCCCTTGACCTGGTCAGCCGCTGGACCTACCGCAAGACGATCGCGCGTCACCGGCCCGATATCGTGATGACCTGGATGAACCGTGCCTCGGGCCTGTGCCCGCTCGGCAGCCATGTCCAGATCGCTCGCCTGGGCGGCTATTACGATCTCAAGCACTACCGCAATTGCGCCCATCTGGTCGGCAACACCCGTGGCATCGTCGACTATCTGGTGGCACAGGGGTGGCCCGCGGCGCGGGCGCACTGCATCGGCAACTTCGCCGACACGGCGCCGGCTACGCCGGTCGACCGCGCCACGCTCGATACACCGGAGGGCGTGCCGGTTCTGCTCGCGCTGGGCCGCCTCCACACCAATAAGGCTTTTGATGTCCTGATCGAGGCGCTGGTCGATGTTCCCGACGCCCATCTCTGGCTGGCCGGAGAGGGACCGCTGCGCAACCTGCTCGTTGAACACGGGCGTGACCGCGGGGTTGCCGGACGTGTGCATTTCCTGGGATGGCGTGAGGATGTCGGGGCGCTGCTGGCTGCGGCCGACGTGCTCGTCTGTCCGTCGCGCCACGAACCCCTGGGCAATGTCGTGCTGGAGGCATGGGCGCGCGGCGTCCCGGTCGTGGCCGCGGCCAGCCAGGGCCCTTCCGAGCTGATCGTCGAGGGTGTCAATGGTCTGCTGGCGCCGGTGGAGGATGCCCGGGCGCTGGCGCGCGCCATCAGTGCGGTCCTGGCGGACCCGGCGCTTGCCCGCACGCTGGTCGCCGGCGGCAGTGCCAGTCATGCCGCCGATCACAGCCGGGAGGCGGTGGTATCGGCCTACCGCAGGCTGTTCGAACAGGCGCTTTCCTGATGTGCGGTATTGCCGGCATTCTCGCGCTGCCCGGTCAGGAGGTGCCCGAAGCCGTGCTCGACGGTTTCGCCCGGGCCATCGGCCACCGTGGGCCGGACGGTGAGGGGCGCTACCGCAACGGTCCGCTGGCGATGGTGCAGATGCGCCTGGCGATCATCGATCTGGTCACCGGTGACCAGCCGCTGTTCGGGGCCGGCCGCACCGTCCTGATCGCCAACGGCGAGATCTACAACCACGTCGAATGGCGCAAGGTCCTGGGCGAACGCAGCTTCAAGACCGGTTCTGACTGCGAAGTGCCGCTGCGGCTCTACCAGGATGAGGAGAGCGCCTTCGCGCGCGGCTTGCGCGGCATGTACGCCATCGCCTTGTGGGATGCCGAGCGTGGCCGTCTGCTGCTCTCGCGTGACCCCTTCGGCATCAAGCCGCTCTACATCGCCCAGACCGCCTACGGGCTGGCGTTTGCTTCCGAACCCCAGGCCATCATCGGCGCCGGGCTGGTCGCCGCCCAGGTCGATGAAGAGCGCCGTGACGAATTGCTGCAATGCCAGTTCACGACCGGGCGCCAGACGATCTTTGCCGGCATCGAGCGGATGCTGCCCGGCGAAACCATCGTGGTCGAACATGGCCGCATCGTCGAGCGCCTGCGGCGTGATGCCTTGCCCGAGGAGGATGCTGGTGGCTGGGATGAGGACGAGGCCCTGCAACGGCTCGATGCCGCGCTGATCGACAGCGTGAGGGTCCATGAGCGTTCCGACGTGCCCTATGGCCTGTTCCTTTCGGGCGGTGTCGACAGCTCGGTGATCCTGGCGGCCATGGCGCGCATCGGCGATGCGCCCGTGCGTGCCTACACCGTCGGTTTCGATGTCCCCGAAGCGCGCGATGAACGCGCCCATGCGGCTGAGGTGGCACGCGCCGTCGGCGCTGCGCATGTCGAGGTGTCGTTCGGCATCGACGACTTCTGGCGGTTGCTGCCCGAGGTTGCCGCGGCGATGGACGATCCCGCGGCCGACTACGCCGTGCTGCCGACCTACCGGCTGGCCGAAGCCGCGCGGGCCGATGTGAAGGTCGTGCTGTCGGGTGAGGGCGGCGACGAACTGTTCGCCGGTTACGGGCGCTACCGGAAGGTGCTGCGTCATCGCCTGCTGGGCGGCGGCCGCATGCGCCGAAGCGGCACGTTCGACGGTCTGGGCGTGCTGCGCTCCCTGTCGCCGCTCTGGCGTGCCGGTCTGGAAGCCTCCTGGCAGGACAGCGCCCGCCCGGGTCGCAGCCTGCTGCAGCAGGCCCAGGCCAGCGACATCGCCGACTGGCTGCCCAACGACCTGCTGACCAAACTCGACCGCTGCCTGATGGCCCATGGCGTCGAAGGACGCGTGCCGTTCCTCGACCCCCATGTCGCCGATGTCGCCTTCCGGCTCGACGACAAGCTGAAGCTGCGCGACGGGCGGGGCAAGTATCTGCTGCGCCGCTGGCTGCATGAGGCGCTGCCCCAGGCCGATGCCTTTTCGGCCAAGCGTGGTTTCACCGTGCCGGTCGGGACCTGGATCGCGGCGCGGGCCGACGTTCTGGGGCCGCTGGTGGCGCGCCAGCCCGCCATTGCGCGGATTGCCCACGAAGGTCGTGTCGCTCGCCTGTTCGGCGCGGCGCAGGGCAAGCGCGAAGGTTTTGCCGCCTGGACCCTGTTGTTCTATGCCCTCTGGCACCGCCGCCACATCGACGGTCTGGACACGCGCGGCCTTTCGCTGGAAGCCGCGCTGCAGGCCTGAGCAGGTTCAGTCCTGTTCCTGCGGTCCCACGCTGTAGCTCTGGCCTTCGCGCGCCAGAACCGTGGGCGCAAAGATGGTGGCCATTCTTTCCTCCCTGCGTTCCAGGGAATCGTCGCTGGCGCCGGGGCCATGATCGGTCACGATCAGGCGGCCGACTCCGGCCTTGCGCGCAAATTCGGCGAGCACCCGGTCGGCGTCGGGCACGTCGTCCTCGATCAGGCTCATCACCAGCGTGTCGCAACCGCCGACCAGGGCGAGCAGGTCGCCAGGATCGGCGGGCATGCGTACCGCACAGGCGTGACCCAGACTCCGGCCGCCGTATTCGACGCGATAGGCCGTCCCGGTCAGGCCGCAGGACATCAGCAGGCTCGACACGGCAATGCCGTTTTCCAGATCGAAGGGCTGGCCGGCGGAAAAGTCGTGGAATGTCAGCGAGGCGTTGAAGATGTCGATGGGCACGGGGAAGACCGGATCGGTCATGAGCCGGGTCAGGACTTCCTTGATGCTGCCTTCCTCGGGGCGATGACCGCACCAGAACCCGAAGGCATTGCCGGGATGGAAGGCCGCGGCAAAAAACGGCAGGCCGCAGATGCGGTTGAAGTTGGTATGGCTGAACAGCAGGTTGCCGCTCACGGGGGAGCGGGCCATCAGGTCGCGCCCCAGCTCGCGCAGCCCCGTCCCGGCATCGAAGATCACCAGTTGCGATCCGGCACGCAGTTCGATGCAGGGGGAATTGCCGCCAAATCGCCTGGTGGCCTCGCCCGGAGCGGGCATGCCCCCACGGACGCCCCAAAAGGTCAGTTCCACGTCTTGCCCCGCTGGTCTCTCTCGGCCAAGCTAGACCGCTGCGGTTTCCGGTCAAGTGTGGCGTCGTCTGGCGCCTTGCCCGCTGACAGGCATAAAATCTCCGATGGTGCAGTGTTCCCGCTGCAGACAGACCACATGAACCCAAACGACGTCACTTCCCGCTCCGATCAGAGCGTATCGCTGCGCCGGTTGCTGCTGCCGGTCGCGGGTGTCGTGGCGGTAGCCGTGATGGTCGTGATCGGGCTGGTCAGCGTCACCGTGCGCGGCATCGACCGGCACGAGATCGAGGAGACCAGACATCTGGCGCAGGCGGCCATGCGCCAGACTATTGATGATCTGGCGCGCGGTGCGCAGGATTACACTTGGTGGGACGAGTCGGTGCGGCGGGTCGTGATCTCTCTCGACCGTGCCTGGGCCGGTCATCTCTGGGGTTATTACCAGGAGAATTTCAGGGGCAATCAGATCGTCATGGCCCTGGCGCCCGACGACAGCGTGATCATGACCTGGCACGACGGACGGGCCTGGTTCGACGGTCCCGCCGTGACCATGGAACCCGATCTGGACATCCTGATCGACAAGGCCCGTGCGATGCCCCTGAACCGTCCCGATCCGGTGACGGCCTGGATGCTGATCGACGGCGAGGTCTATGCCGTGGCTGTGGGGGCCATCACGCCCTCCGACCCCATCTGGTCTGCGGCCTACGGCTACAACCGGGGGGTCGGAATCTTCGCGCGCAAGATTTCGCCACTGCTGGAATCCCGGATCGGCCAGGATTTCCTGCTCGACGACCTGCGCCTGGTCGCGCCGGGCGCGCCTGTCGATGGCACCTACATCGATCTGCCCGGACCATCCGGTGAGCCGGTCGCTCGCCTGGCCTGGCAACCCCGGACGGAGGGCAGGGAGATCGTGCTTACCCTGCTGCTGCCGGTTGCTGCGGCGCTTCTGGCGATGGTCCCGCTGCTTCTGGTGTTTGTCCGTTTTGCCCGGCGCACCGTTGCCCGCGACATGGCCCTCCGCGACAGCCTTTCGCGCGAGCGCGAGGTCGGTGCGATGAAGGGCAATTTCGTCTCCATGGTCAGCCATGAATTCCGCACGCCGCTGACAGCGATCATGGCGTCCAACGAACTGCTCCAGCACTACAGCGAGCGGTTGAGCGAAGCGGAACGTCGGGAGGAACTCGCTTCGATCGAACGCGAGGTCGATCGCCTTACGCGCATGATCGACGAGGTCATCGTGCTGGGGCAGGCGGATGCGACAGGGCTGGAATTCCGGCCGCAGGAGGTCGATCTGCAAGCCTGCATGAACGAGATCGCTGACCGTGCGCTGCTCGCCCTTTCGAGCAAGAGCAACATCACGATCCATGGGGTCGATGCTCTGGGGCCGATGTTTGCCGATCCACAGCTTCTCGAACTCTCGCTGGGCAACGTGCTGGGCAATGCCGTGAAGTACTCGCCGGGGGGCGAACCCATCGAGGTCACCGTGCGGCGGTCGGGAGAAACCATCATGATCGAGGTCATCGACCGGGGCATCGGCGTGCCCGAAGGCGATCTGCCCCTGCTGGGACGGCCGTTTCATCGCGCCGCCAACGCCTCCCGCATCCGCGGCACGGGGCTTGGTCTGGCCATCGCACGCAGTGCGGCCGATGCCCACGGCGGCACACTCGACATCGAGAGCACCTTGGGGCGCGGCACCAAGGTCACCCTGCGCTTGCGTCTGACTCAGAAACCGGATGACAAGCCATGACGACCACCAAACGCATCCTGGTCATCGAGGATGAGGAAGCCGTCCGCGAGCGTATCATCCGCATGCTGACCTTCGAGGGTTACGCTGTGGACAGTGCGGCTGATGGCCGTGAGGGCGTCCAGCGCGCCTGGAGCAACCCGCCCGATCTGGTGATCTGCGACCTTCTGATGCCGGGAATCAACGGTTTCGGCGTATGTCGCGTGCTCCGCGAGGACACCCGCACAGCCACCATTCCGGCGCTGGTTCTGACGGCCTTGGCTGCACCGAGCGATCGTGAGCGCTCGCACGGCCTGGGTGCCAACGCCTACGTCACCAAGCCGTTTCGGGCCCTCACGCTGATGACCGCTGTACGCCAGTGCCTGCAGGAAACCGATCCGGCTACACCCTAGCAGGCTGTTGAAGAACCGTCAGGAGGGAC
>Ga0105054_10010581_pt1 | contig 11686 bp, 10 predicted proteins | sample BON02_FD_78091 | JGI IMG/M metagenome (GOLD analysis project Ga0105054, IMG submission 78091) | Freshwater microbial communities from Lake Bonney liftoff mats and glacier meltwater in Antarctica - BON-02 (megahit assembly) | ecosystem: Environmental > Aquatic > Freshwater > Ice > Glacier... | reverse complement strand
TGTTTTTTTGTACAGGAATTTTATTTCAATTGTTGTGACGTGAACAAGTTGACAGTAATCGTACTCAGAAAAAGAAATATTGAATTAATTAATAGTCATGTGTATATTTGGGAGTGAGATTAAAATCATGTATTTCGCACAATGATGCAACGTTCTTGATCGCATTCCCTTGAACCGAATCCAACAGCTGCGTTCCTCGAAACATTGCGCTGGTTTTCTTATAAGATTTTCTTTTTTCAACTACTGGTCTCACTTTACCTCCATGAACGGCACAGTAAGCCTCGACTACTTTGCCTTCGGTATTATGCTTCGATTTCATGGATTCCTTGTGAAAGGACAACTTTCTATCTGTCAGTGTTTTCTTCAGATCGCATGCGTTATCGTGAGACAGAGAAAACGAATGCATTTTCTCACGGAGCTTTTCCAGTTCGAACTGCTGACGTTGACGCAGACCAAGCCGCATTTGTTCGAGTGTTCGTTCGTGCGCTTCGTCGTGTGCCTGTTTTTCTCTTGGCTCCAGCTTAAGAATCCTCTTATTAAGAGATTGTGCTTCTTCAAATTTGTCCATCTTGCGGAGATGCTTCTCCGAATGAACTTGTTCCAGAAGGTGCTTGGAGTGTCTGAAAGGGGGTACACGCATGTTTTGAATGAACTCCTCAAGTCGCTCATCTTGGATATCATGGGACTTCAAAAGTGATCGACGACGTTCATTGGAGAATGCAGTGACTTGATTCTCGCTCATCTTCCTCTCAGTTGCATCAAGTTGTTTACATTTTCGAGCGGCCTGTTCAAAAGCCACGTGTTGATACGCTTTCATAGTATTCATTTCAGATTCTTTCATTTGAATAAATTCCTGTTTGAATTGCTCAAGTCTGTTTCTCACGGTGATAGCTGCGTCGTATTCCTTGCTTGCCTCGAAGTCTTGTTTTGCTCTTTTCAGGGCGTCTTGTACCCCTGTGTGCATTATAACAAGGTCTCTTGTTTCCACAATGTCCCCATCATGAAACCCGAATAATTCAAACGCCTCTTTAAGACTTTTCTTCCCAATGATTTGTCGTGGCGAGATGATCGTGAGCTCCATGATGTAAATGATTTCCAACAGATCCGTTAATTTTTTTTGTTCTTTTGTACCAATTCAATCAACTTGTACAAACTGCTATTTGGAAAAGAGCGGATAAATCACTTATCTTGTTCCTATAGTTTTCTATAGAAGTATCCTGAGGATAGCCCCCCAAAATGTCCTAACGATGACAATCACTCAAGCCCACAAGTGATTGATTGAGAGATACGAACACCAGCACTTGTATTTCCATTATGATTGAGGAACCTCAGTGTAACATCGTGGACGAAGTTGTCATTGACTTGAACGACCACAGTGACCTGGAAAGGGAGGCACTATACGAGAATGAAAACCAGAGACTGAGTACCCACTTTGCTCGAAAAACGGCGCCACAAATGAAGGCTATTCAACTCCTAGGCTTCGAAAATCACCGACAAATAGCTCGAGCAAAGGCATTGGTTCGTCTGGGTTTATCGGAACAAGACATGTACTTGAGTCAACCGTATTTTGTTGATTCGAAACGACAAAAGCGAATCAAAGCAGCCTTTTTAAAGATATACAGTCCCAAACTCCCCTATCTACTGGGCTTAACGGAGGAGCAGATCATGCGTAGAAAAGCTCTTTTTATTCTAGGTATATCTGAAGAAGATATTGAACACGATCGAATCTCACGTTTGACCAGAATGGGAGTGGCCAACCAAAGTCATGTTCACTCCAGCTGCGTGTAAACAAAAACTGTTGTATGCTATACATCTACCGATGTTCTCGTTATATTTAAACTCGAATAATATAAAAAAGAGAAATTATTATTTTTGTGTAGTTACCTCGTCAACAGGCTCAAGTTATTAACTGTTTGCAAGTTACTCTCTATATCGGTTGTACACCTCTACTTCCCTCGTCCAACAATTTCGTTTATTTCAAAATGAATTTCTCGCACTTTCGAATGATTTTAAAATATTATGATCACGATGATTAAGCGAGAACGAGACTCGAGCGTACCTGATTCCGAGGACTTACTGGAATCAAATCTTTTAGAATCAAGTCTCAGTTTAAATGAACAGCAGGACAAGGTGGAGAAACCATTGCAGCAACTTCTTGCACCGCTGACTAACCTTATCAATCCTTTGTACAGACACATGGATGCGTATCCCAACGTGTCAGAATGGAACATTCCTTTCACTCCGCATCTCAGGAGCGTGGTGAAAATTGATCATAGCTTCGTTCGGGCGTTTGTTTCTAATTCTGTCGAGAGTGCCATGTTTGTCAAGTTGGACATTTGTTTGGGGTTCATGGAATGCTTACTGGAAAAGACCTCAAGAGTCGTGGAGGAGAATGTTTTATTAGAGTACCATTGGAACAGACTTAGAGACCAATTAACTATTGGTAGTATGCCCCTTGCTGTGAGTGGTCTGGCGGTACTAAAACAGCCATGTGATCGTTCCGTGAGACAAGTGCAATTCTTAGATCGAAAGTTGAATGAACAAATAGAGTCTCTGCATTCCCTTCGAATTGAATTTCAAAATTCTGTACAGCGAAATATTTCTCTTCTGGAGGAGCTCTGTGACGAGGCACCCCTGCCGGAAGGCATTATGAAAATAGTGGCAAAGAAGCGCAAAGTAATGCAAGAGGAACAGCGGATAGTGGTTGCCCTCGATTCTATTTTAGAAAATATGGATTCGAAATCATAGATTGTTTACGAGTCCAAAACTCAGACACCGCCTTGAATCGAAATTTCTGCATTTGTATAATTTAGAAAAAACAATCTATGTCTTATTTTATTAAATGATTCATTTTAACTAAGCAACTCTTTTATCGCGTTTTAGATCTGAGTTTCCGCCCCGATCACGATGGTCCTCTGCGAGACGCCTTAAAGGCACAAGAAACCTGTCGTGAACCTGCTGCAGCACTGAAACTTTATGTTCACCAGTTCTATCCTTCACTGACGCATAATACGAGAGAATCGACGTGACTAAATGTCTGAGTTCGTCCAAACTGATATTTAGACTATTAAACCAGGAGATGTGTTGAGTGGCAGCACCGTCAACGTGCACACAGCCCACGAATAGAGCGGCAAGTGATAGGAAATAAGGCGGGTATAAGAATATCACATCTGTTTTATACATATCATTCACCACCGCCCATGAACTCTTTAATATATCGTCATTCATTTGAGCGTCTTTAGCATAAGATACCAAATCCCGATATGGATGAAAAACGACCAAGTCGAACTCCAAAGCAGCGAGGATCTTGAATTCGTAGTCTTGAACATAATACATGGTATATATGAAATAAGGTTCTCCAGCATGCTTTTTACTTTTCATAATTGTTTTGAAAGATTCAATAATAGTCTCGATTTTGAATTGTCCATACTCCTCAAGTTTCGCTGCTAGAAATAAACACGTCACAACAATCAACCGTGGGTCACAATCGTCGAATTTCGAAAGTAAATAAAACCTTCGAAATAAAAGTTTAGCAGTAGATATCACTCCTTGTCTCCATGTCACTTTCTTTTTTGGATCCAGGAGCAATGTTTCGCCGATTTCTTGAATCAGATTCAACAGGTACTCCATCAACCATTCTTCTTGATTCGGTGTGAGAAAGTCGCTTTTCTTGCCGTTTTTAAAGCCGGATAATTCTGCTTCAGATGAAAATAGCCAATGCTTACAATGGGTAGACGTCCAGAAGTCCGCTGCCATAGTCAATGAAGAATGACAGATGAAAAAAACTCTAAAAAGGAAAAAAACTTACATGAGTTTTTCTTTCCCGCTAAATTAGACAGGTTCTTTAGAATCAGATTGAACCTTATATTGAATTCAACCTTCCGTCATTGAATTTTATACGCTGATGTTGTATCTTCAATTATTCAAACAAGTTCAACTTTAATATTACAATACTTTACAAAGATCTATGCAAGCGACCATTTCCTCGCAAGCGTGGCTACTCGATCTGCGAAAGTCTTGGAAGTTATTTTAGTTTCTGGTTGGTAAAAAGGATTCAAAACGATTCTAGTAAATAGATCATTGACCTCTGAAAAAAAGTTCTTGATATTCTCCTCAACTCTCATACGCCGCGATGATTCGTCAGCCAAACTATCATGCAACATCATGAAGTGCGCCCCACTCGCAGTGCACCACCCATGGACCTGCAGCTCGTTGAACTCATCTACAACTTTGAGATTCATCGCCGGGGTGCCCCACATTTTATCGCCCATTACATCCAAGGCCGAGTGCAGGACAAATTGGTGCACATGGGGCTGCTGATGTACACTCCCTGGTGACAAAGCCATATCAAAAACAAGCTCATTCTTACCCACAATTGCGAACACCAATGCCATTCGAAGATAGAGTAGTAGCTATTTGGTAGGTCCCCTCACTTTCGGCTGATGAGCGATTTGCCAGAAGGTTGGACGAAGCAGTTGTCTCGTTCTCAAAATAAGGAATATTATTTTCATGAACCTACTGGTTCTTCGGTTTGGAATTTGAATGAGGTTTTTGTTAAACGTATCCTGTCTACAATAAATCCTCCTAAACTGGCGGTGAACAAGCAAATTAGAGCTAAACAAATAGATGAGTTTGAGGAAAGGGTGAAGAAGGTCTTGAAAGATTTTATTAAGGACCCGCGTAGGACACAGCTTACATTTGAGCCATGTGCGAAAGATCTCCGATACATTATTGGAGAGGTTGTGGATGATGAAGCCCTCTCATCGAGGTCAGAAGTTGATAATTTAGACGTATTCGTAACAGTATATAAACAAGGTCATAATCCGGATGATATAGAAGACACTCAAGTGGCAGAGTCTGTTAACGTTCCAGCACCAAAGAAAAGAAATCATGATTTGGATTTAGTCCCCCTAGGGGATCTGGAGGCAGTGATCGCCCCAAAACGAGACCGTCGGACTTTCGAAGATCTCCAGCAAGAAAGGATTAAAAAACACAAGCACTGAGAAATTTAAAACATATGTTCAATTATGTTAATATTATACATACCATTCAGCATCGGAAAACGATTCTGGTAAATACTCGTAACCGTTCAGTGTGACATCGAATGAATCATCAGAGTTGATGTCTTGGCATAGGTTTTCCTGCGTGAAGAAAGTATCAAAGTTCTGTGTATCAAAGTTGCTTTTCAAGTTTGGAATGAATTCGTGTTCCAGACAGCTGTTCATCACCTTTTCGAATGACACCGAGTGAAAAAACGGATGTGCCATTAAATCGCTTGAACCATGATTACCATAACCGAGACGATCTTCGGGGTTGAATTTCAAAAGCGCGGTAATAAAGTCTTTGGCATCTTCACTAACTTGGTTTCGACTTGCAGGAAATTCCAAGTTGCAATCTAGGATCTTGTTAAACATGCTTTTTCTGTCTTTATTGTAGAAAGGAGGTTTTCTGTACAACATTTCGAACATAAGAGTACCCATTGCCCACCAATCGACGCTTTTCCCGTAGCTTCTTCTTGACGATTTAGCCGATGCAAGTAGGATAATTTCGGGGGCAATATATTCAGGTGTTCCACAAACAGTCTGGCATCGCATTGAGTTATCATCACCGAGTTTGTTGAAGCAGCAAGCAAGACCAAAATCGGCCAAGCGAATATGTCCTTGCGAGTCCAAAAGAATGTTCTCCGGTTTAAGGTCTCTGTAGATTATTCCAAGTTCGTGTAGATAAGAGAGGGCACACACAATTTCAGCCATGTAAAGTTTGGTTCTAGATTCATTGAAGACTCCTTGGGATTGCATGTGGTAAAACATTTCACCTCCAGGACAAAACTCCATGAATAGAAATAGTTTTTCTTTGGTCTGATACGATCCTTCAAATTTCACAAGAAAAGGATGATGCCCGGTTCGATGAAATACTAAATTCTCCGCTTCTGCTTGTTCTACCCGAGTACTTGTTCCTTTCTTCGTACTCTCTGCTCGTGGCTTTAACCTCGACTTTCTAACTTCTTTAACAACACAAATCTCACCTTGGTCATCTTTCATGAGAATCACTTTTCCGTAACCACCTCTTCCGATTATCTTGATCGCTTTGAGTGATTCAGGCCTCAAAGTGTTCCTCCGGGTCGGATCCGACATCTTGGACTCCATTTCATGTTCAGTAATATCAAAGTCTTGGCTTTGACTGTACTTCTTGCCAATGTATCGCTTGGATCCAAACACCATCCATGCTTTCAACTTTTGAACTTTCGAGCTTCGTTTGGACCCGACGCTGTCCTCTGAGAACTCCGACATGCTTCTATTCCGACCGCCTTCAATCAAAGACTTCTCCGGAACATCATCATAGCTCTTCACTGCACGACCGAAGGCATGGGAAATGCTGCTCCATGCGCCTGCAAACATACGTTCCATTTTGGTATCAAGTATCTTCTATTACTGGCTCTATCAATACTCAAAAGCAATCGACCACCTCACAAGTTGAATGTTTTTGAACGAGTTGTCGAGCTGAAGAGGTACGTGGAGTTGACCGGAAGAGTGGTTGGTGCTGTAGTCTATTGTACCTGACAATAACCAAGTGTGGTATGCTTGTATGTTTTGTGTCAAACGATCGATCACCTACTGAAACGTTTTATATCCGAAGAATGAATCCGATCGTTAATTTAACGGTGCACAATAAGCAGATCGTTAAATTTCGTGATTCCCAGCTGAATTGTCCTTTGGTCGAAAAAAATACGGAGTACACCCGACAGGCCCAACACGCTGTGGAATGGTAGTGTTTAGTATAGAACACTCTTAAAGCATTTCGAGGGGGGGCGGCTCGAAGTAATGTTTTAAAACCATGGAATTTTACTAAGGTAAATTCTTTGTGGAAAACACGCTGCTGAATCACATGCTGCGACATTCGTCGCAACAATACTCTGTCCACCCTTCAAACTGAACACTTTCTTTTTCTTATTCAAAATAAAATGGTGTGTACTTACTTCATTATTATACCTGGATATCGGATTCGTTCACATTTAACAACCGGGGTGTGATTATTTCTGCAAGTATTAATTAGGTGTAATTTATTGATGCCAGTCACCCTTAAGTTTACACTTTCTTCTTCTTCTTTTCTATCTTAAAAATAAAATTTATATACCATTGAAGGTACAGAAATATAAGGTGTACTTGGGAATAATATATTGGATCCGTTTGTATTTAATCGTGCAAAGTGTATTGGTATTTGTAATTTTAATTTTAAAATCAGTTGTAATTCAAATGCAAGTGACCGTCGTCGAAGAACTTTGTCTTGCCTGACAGAGGGGGCCCAGTAGTGATTGTTCTATCCAAAGCAGGATCAAAACTATTGTATCTCCCGTAGTCCATATTAGAGGTAGCTAATCCCTGCACTATTCTAGGTTTGTTTGCTTGAATACATTTCTTCTGTGAATAGAATCGGTCTCGTTGATCCTTCAAGAACGTTCTTGTGGTTCCTTGCGTGTTCCTTCCAATGTTATAAAGATGCTTTGATACATCCGCCACGAAATCATTTTCTGGTCGTTTTCCTTGCGCGAATTCTGGAAACTTTTCGTCAATGCACTCTATTCTGCGTCGTAGTGTCTCCAATTGACTATCAATGGGCCCTTTCTTTCGGATCTGGTCCTTTTCAGATTCAAGTTCTTTTTCTACGCTAGTCTTATGCTGACACGATCGCTGCATACTCATGAACTCTCCCATCTTTGGAGGGTCCTTCGATCCAAAGCCTAATTGCCTTTGCTCAAGTGGATACTTCTCCAAGTAACTGTTGCCGACATCATAAGGGACAAAGTGCTTCTTGGGATCAACTGCCAACTTGGAGAACAGCACTCCCGGTTGAGCCACGTTGCCTGATTTGGGATGGTGTATCTGTAATTGCTTCCCATTCCACTTGGAGTCTGACATGTTCTTCTCAACAATTTTTCCTATAACGGATCAATTGTGCTCCTACAGTAGGGTAGGTCCCCGATTGTGACGACAGCGTGCGACGAGATGAGAACTCCCATTGAGCAGATTATACGAAAACATTTTGGTAAACATCCCCAGCTTCAAAGGTTGGCTGAAAGACTGGTTGCTTTTCCATCCCACAAGGCCTCACATAGTAAACAGCCACTTCATAATAAGGAGTCTCAACACAAGGAGGAATCAGATCATAAAAAAGAGTCAAATCATAAGGAGCTCGCTGAGAAAAGGTTTGACGATGATTCTTTTGGTGATGTTTCCATTGAAGCTCCTGAATCACCGCACAGATTTAATTTAGAGGCAGATGAAGATGATTTCTTTGGTAATATTTCCATCAACAAAGCACAACAAGCAATACATTCAAACGAGAATGAGGATGATTTCTTTGGTGAACTTTCCATCGAGTCATCTGAAGCACAACAAGCAATACATTCGAAAGAGGATGAAGAAGATTTCTTTGGCGAACTTTCACTGGCCCAAGATGTTATTCCCAAAGTTAGTAAAATGGGACATTTGCCGTTTGATAAAGTATCACAAGGGGACCTAGTAGTCGGTTCTATGAAGTTTAATCCGCATAAGCAAACATGGGAGTCCACCATACCAGTTGACAGCGAAGAAGAATGGCCAGAGGACAGCGAAGATGAAGTAGCAGTGGAATCAACACCCATACAGGTTTTAAAGCGTATGCCTTTACCTGCGTTTACGGTAGACGACATGAAAGCGCTGGAAACATCCGACAAGAATTCAATTGATTGCAAATCTGGTTCAATGGAGCCTCTTGGATTTAACCTGGTTTTGAAATATGCTGGAGAAAGAATCAATTCGTATTCAGGAGGATGAGAGACTATCTATAATTCAGTTTTGGTAATGAGAGTGATCTTTTGATGCGGGAGATTCCTATTTGTATGGCATCGAGATATTTATTATGAGGAAATGCAATGCCTTGAGTTATTAGAATACAGACAGTTGTTGCAAGTGTCTTTTTTTTTTGAATTTTTTCCTGCATATGCGTAGCTGTGAGCCATTGTGTTGTTAGTAATGGTTGAATCTATACGCGGGGAGAACCAGGAGGTCCCCATATGTACGATATGCCAAGACATTGTAGTACTTCCGATGCGCCTACCGTGCAAATGTAATGCTGTCCTGTGCTTTGATGAAGTGAAGGATTACTTTACTAATTATGGTAACAAATGTCCAAATTGCAACACCAAAATCAGCACAGGACTGGTTCGAAGGTCAGGTGGATGGCATGTTGACACAAATGAATGGATAGACCGACGATTATGGGAACAAATTCAAAAAGCTTTTCCGGATGAGCTACGACAACGAGAGACAGGAGATTCGACAGATGCAAAGCCGGTAGTACTGCATCATCAGCTCCCTACTCCCGGCGAGTTACAACAACAACTGTTATTAATGCAGAGGGAATTTGATCTTGGGAAACAAAATGAAGAGCTTTCAAATGAACTTGAAACCATCAAAATCCTCAAGCTAATTGACCCTGTTGCCGCAGCTGAACTAGATCAACAGGCCTCTGACGCGGCAATGGCACGTGCCCTTCAGATTCAAATAAACGAAGAGGCTCATCAAGATGCTAAAAGACACCGTCCTGAAGTTGTTGATCTGATTGACGACGAACCTATTGTGATTGTATCTTGAGGTTCCACTTTCGGCGGAATCGAATTCCATGTTTTGTAATTTGCACTTAATGTTGTTTAAAATGGATTTGCTTAAAATTGTTTTCAAATTAATCAACCTTTATAGACCCAAAAATTTTGTAAACAAACCAGTGCGTTGCATAGAAGCCGACCGTGCCAGTGAGCAAAAAGAACATGACACAGAATATGAATACATATCCAAAGTAAAGCACGGTGGAAACAAAAAAATCAATATGCAGTCTACTGTGGTAATAGAAAACCGCATAGAGCATCAGGTATATTGAAGAGGATCCCGGGACTAACATGGATCTCCACCACCAACGATAGTCTTCACAAGTTAGTTGAAAGTAGCACATGAGGATCGATATCTCAGCACTTATAACCACTAGAATAAAAAATACCAGAAGTAAAAACCCAAAGACATAGTAATACTGGTCTAGCCAAATGGAAGACATAATATAAAACAATTCCACGAACGATGCAGCGAATGGAAGCACACCACCTGATAGTATAACTACTAATGATGAATTGTACCACTCTTGATCAGGAATTGCGCGTGGAATGTCATGAGTTTGAACAGGCTTCTTCGAAACATCTTTTTTATATCCGAAAAACGCGCCGAGAAACGTCAATGGTGCGGAGATAACAAACCATAATGTCATTACAAGAGCCATCGAGCCAAACGGAATCGCACTAGATGAACCCTCTGCCCAAATGACTAGATTCAGGATAAACAAAACCGAAAGCAGCAACGTTGGATAGAGTACCATGCAAGTTACAGTGCATCTTTGCCAGTATAATCCATTCAGGGACTTGTATGTGATAGCGCAGGAGTATCCAGCAGCAATACTAGTGAAGAGGTACAACATGAGCATTCCCAACATGATAGAGCCTCGGTTGGCGGGGTTCATGAAACCAAGGGCCGCAAACAAGATACTGAAAAACACCATCCAAAATACCTGAACTCCAGAACCAACAGTCACAGAGAAAAACAAAGGATTTGAAGGCCCTCTCAATACATCCCCATGAACCAACTTCCAACCAGACTCTTCTCGCAGCTCGGCTTTCTCATCATCAGTTGATACACGGTTGTATCTGTTGAGATCTTGTCGGAGTGTGCGTAAGAGAATCATTGCCACAGACCCTGACAAAACAAGAACCAATAGCAATGATGTAGTGATGGAGAACCAATGGATGGCATCCACACTGCTCGTATTCAAATACACATCCCACCTTGAGGCCCATCGAACTGGACTACTTCGCCACTGCACACTGTACGTCCATATAACCTCTACAGGCCCTTTCTTCTGGTCCAAAATCATTCCAAACTTGTGCTCATCCGGTACTACTCTTCCTACTTCTGCCAACGGAGGGCAACTCGATACCTGATTTGCATTCTCATTTTCAGTGTTCCAAACTCCGGGTGCTTTATGCTGGACTGAGAATGGTTCCACTAGAAGCCCTACGATTCGAGCTGGTTTGAATCCATCAACTATTTCGAGTGAATCATCAGGCACGTGATGTTGTATTGTGATGTCGACGTGGTTGTTGAGATAATGCAACTTTGTGTTCTTTTTTTGTGTCAGAACTTTGCCTCCAACGGGAAATCCATGCTGATACATGGCCACGTCACGATTGTCATCAGTCATAGTCCGGAAAGCAGCAGGGAGGTTATCTACTATCCAGTTAACCAGATACTCCTCGTCAATTGCATACATGAATTGTTTCTTCTCAGCAGGCGAGTATTTCTTCTTGCACAACACCGCACATTCAATTTGTTCGTACATTCTAATACGGTACGCTGAGTTTTGAATCACGTTCCCTGATAGAATCTCTCCCAAGTTTTCCTTGGAGTCCACTACGCCAGTATGCGGCACACAGAATGGCAGTGAATAGAACTCCACCGGGATCTGAGTGCGCATGGATGTCAAGTGATTCACTTTCAATTCCACTTGGTCACCCTCTGCGTAGTCTTTAGGAAGAACCCCTGGAAGGTAGAATCCATTTACTACAGTGAGCAGACACACAACAAGACCAAGGTGACACATCGGCTTT
>Ga0105054_10010577_pt1 | contig 11693 bp, 10 predicted proteins | sample BON02_FD_78091 | JGI IMG/M metagenome (GOLD analysis project Ga0105054, IMG submission 78091) | Freshwater microbial communities from Lake Bonney liftoff mats and glacier meltwater in Antarctica - BON-02 (megahit assembly) | ecosystem: Environmental > Aquatic > Freshwater > Ice > Glacier... | reverse complement strand
GTTACTTGCATAGCGCCCCTCGGGGCGCTTTTTGCGTTGCCACATTGCCCGGAAGCGCTGCGGAAGCAAGAGGACGAGAAGCTCTTGGTAACAAAGCGAAAACGTGTGGCAGTAGGGCACCTCGATTTTTGACTGTTTTCGCGGCAACGGCATAGCAGATTCCGCCCGAAGCGCGTCAGCGACCTTCAGCTGACCGATTGTTGCCTTGGGTTTGATGATGTGCTGCCCATTTCGTTTCGCGGACCTTCGGTTCAGGGCCGTTTTTCGCGATGCGCAGGGCGATCTGCGTCTGTGGTCGACCGTTTTTCAGGCTGGGTGCGGGTTGATGCGACCCAGTTGGCCGAGGCGGCGCATGTTGTAGGCGAGGTTCTTCATCCCGATCTTGGCCTTGGCCCGCACAAGGCCGATCGTGCGCACCAGTGAGCCGCCCATGTCGTTGCTCTGCGCGCCGAAGATGTGCTCGACCCTTACCCTCACGGTGGATTTGGTCCCGTTACTGCCCTTGGCTTGTTCAGTCAGCGGCTTGCCCACTGCCCGGCAGTGCATGCTCTTGCATGCACGAGAGGGGCGCTTCCCCTTACGGTGGATGTGGCTTTTCAGGTTCCGAGCGTGCAGCTTTGCCTCCATTTCCTCGGACCGGTAGGCCGCATCCGCCCATACGCCGGACCCGGTGTTGCCTCGCATCAGCAGGCGATCCACTGCCTGGCTATCATCCTGGGCGGCGTCGCTGACGTGGTAGCGCCGCACCAGCTTGTGCATTCGGTCCACATTCACGTGGTTTTTGTAGCCGTAATGGCTCTTGCCGTGCTTCTTCGTCCAGCGCGCGTCCAGGTCTTTCAGGCATCGCTTGGCGGGCTTGTTTTCCCAATCCTCGGGCACCTCGCCCTTCTTGATGGCCGCATTCTCGTCGCGCGTGTTATGATTGCGCGGTACCGGCACTATGGAGGCATCCAGGATCTGCCCGCCCCGGGTGATATAGCCCTGCCGTGCCAGATGCCCGTCAAACAGCCCGAACAATTCCTCCACCTTGCCTGCCTGCGCAAGCGCGTCTCGATAAAGCCACACCGTCTTGGCATCGAGCACCCGGTCTCCAAGGCCCAGCCCCAGAAACCGCATGAACGACAGCCGGTCGCGGATTTGATACTCGATCTGGTCGTCGGAAAGATTGTAAAGCGCGCTCAAGACCAGCGTCTTGAACATCAGCACTGCGTCTATCGGCTTGCGCCCGGCCCGGGACTTGCGATCCGCATCCGGCTTGCGCCAGACCCGCTCAAGAGCCGGGCGAAACTCATCCCACGACACGACGGCGTCGATCTCGACCAGCGGGTCTTTCTTCGCGTCCAGGCTCGCGTAACGGTCTGAAAGATCGAAAAAACCCATCTGTACCATCGTTGCATCCCCTGTGCCGGTTTACGTGTCGATCATATCGCACGGCCAAGGTCAGGGCAATTTTTAGAGGTGCCCGATATCCCCTCGGCGATCCATAAAAAAGGTGATTGCATCATTAAAGTTCAGTCAAACCAAACCAAGCTTCACCGCCTTGATTGTCGCGTGATGCCGATTCATTGCTTTAAACTTTGGCACGATTTTACTGAAATGGTAATTCACAGTCGCGGCTGAAATCGACATCCGCTCTGCAATGTCTTCTGTGGTGCAACCATCTGCCGTCCACTTCAGGCATTCCAACTCACGCGAACTCAGCACAATACCCTCCAATTGCGCCTCACCACCCCCGCCCAACGACGAGACGTGGTCGTGCAATTGAATACCCAAAAGATAGATCACATGCCCCGAACTGCGGATCGCTGAAATCAGATCGCGTTCATTGCGCACTACCATAGAAAACAAACCAAGATCACCACTGCGTCCCGAGATCGGAATCGAATAGCCGTAATTGATGCCAAAATCTCCCGCCTCATAGAAAACCCGCTGTTGGGCTTTCCGGTAGGGGCGGATGAATGTGCTGTTGTCCCAAAAGAACGGCAACCGCGATTGCTGCCCAACTGCCACCACCGGATCATAATGGATGTAGAGTTTGTCTTCATACCGCTTGCGCCATTCAAGCGGATAATTGGCGATGAATCTGTCGGTTTTTCCGTTGCCGCGCAAATGCAGGTAAGAAAAGAACTGCAAGGAGCGGTCCTCTGCAATCCCTTGTAGGACATCACAGACGCGATCCAAGGACGTCACCCCCTCAAACGGGTTTTCGTGAATGCCGTGATCGACCACCAATTCCCTCCAGCAATTTCTAACTCATATACCCTTCTTGGGTCGTCCAACGGTGTTTTATGAACGCTCCCCCTGAAACTATCACATCTTCTAGTTCCCGCACAGGGCCTTGGTGTGGTCCAGTAGGCGTGTTATTTTTGCCACCAACGGGAGATGATACCATGAGGAACCTTTTGGCCGTACTGGCCTCCACCACCATTCTGGCGACGGCAGGCAGCGCGTTTGCCGAGACCGTTCGCATCGGGCTTCTTGCGCCCCTGACCGGCCCTGCCGCGGCCGACGGCGAAGAATTCGTGCGCGGGGTCGAATGGGCCATCGACGAGGCGAACGCCAATGGCGGCGTCGCAGGCTACAACTTTGAGTTGGTGGTGGCCGATGTGCGGGATCAATCCGCCGCCAATGTCGCAAGTGCCGCCGAACGCCTGATCGGCACTGATGGGATCGAGGTCATCCTGACTGGCTATGCCAGCTTGTCGATGTTCGAAGTCGATCTGATGGCCGAGGCGGGCATGCCCTATATCGCAGCCGGACCGTCCTCGTCCTTCGCGGCGATCACCACGCAGGACATCAAGAATTATTGGTGCTGCTGGTCCTATACCGCCTCGTTCGCGGGCTACGAGACCGACGTGATGCCCGCCGTCGAAGCCCTGGCCGCGCGCGGAGAGATCACCCTGCGCGACCGCAGCGTAGCGATCATCTCATCGGATAACGCCTATTCACGAACAATCTCCGAAGGGATGAAATCCGCGTTTGAGGCGGGGGGATGGTCGATCGTCGTCGATGAGCTGGTGCCTTTTGGTGAGGTCGGGGATTGGCGTGCGATCCTGGCGCGGGTCCGTGAAGCGCAGCCCGATCTGGTGGTCAACACCGATTACCTGCCGGGCAACTCGGCGCTGTTTCTCAATCAGTTCTTGGAGGCCCCGACCAATTCGCTGGTGTTCCTGCAATACGCCCCTTCCGTGCCCGAGTTCGTCACGCTGACCGGCGAAAACTCGGTCGGTGTGCTCTACAATCTCATCAACGCGCCGCTCGACAGCGAAGGCTGGCCGCGTGGTCAGGAGTTGATGGACGCCTACGAGGCACGCTTTGGCATGGAATCAGGCGTCTACGGCGTCGGACTCTATGAGATGACGAACCTTTACTTTGAGGCATTGGCGCAAGTGGGCGACCCGACAGACCGCCGTGCCATCGCCGCCGCCGTGGGCGAAATCGAACGCCCGACCGTTGCCGGGAACCTGGTGTTCGATCCCGAAACCCATGTCGCGCTGCAAAGCAACGATCATATCCCGGTGTCGTTCTGGCAACTGCAATCGGGTGGTGCCCGCGTGCTTATCGAGCCCGGCATCTATGCCAATGGCGACTTTCTTCTGCCGCCCTGGATGACGCGCTGATCGACCCGACGAACCCCGCCGGTGTCCCTGTTCTCAGGGGCATCGGCTCTTTCCCCGAATGAAGGGTCGCGCCCCGATGTCCTACCCCGCCCCCCCCCGCCTTGATGCCGTACTCACTGTTTCAGGGATCAGCAAATCCTTCGGGGCGCTGCGCGCAGTGTCCGATGTCAGCCTGACGGTGCGACGCGGCGAGATCCTCGGAATTGCCGGACCGAACGGCAGCGGCAAGAGCACGCTATTTAACGCGATCACCGGCATTCCCTTTGGCCCCGACAGCGGCACCGTCCTGTTTGAAGGACGCGAAGTGCAGGATCTGCCCGCCCACAACCTGGCGAGCCTCGGGGTGGCGCGCACGTTTCAGCGCGAAACTGTCTTCGCCGCCCTCTCGGCCATCGACAACGTCCTTGTCGCCGTCGAGCAGACCCGCCGCGGCGGCAGTGCCGCACGCAACATCCACCTTGCTGAACAGGCCCTTGATGTCGTGGGATTTCCCGCCACGATGCACAATTGGCGCGCCGATGCGCTGCCGGTCTTCCTGCGCAAACTGGTGATGCTGGCAGGTGCCATGGCGCTTGATCCCAAAGTTGTCTTGCTCGACGAGCCCGCCTCCAGCCTGACCCCGCCCGAAATCGACAAGATGCGCGCGCTGATTTTGCAGCTGCAAGATATGGGGCTGGCGATCGTGCTGATCGAGCACGTTCTGGAACTTCTGACCAGCGTATCTGACCGCCTGATGGTGCTCGATCAGGGGCAGGTCATCGCCCAAGGAGCGCCCGCCGCTGTGGTCCGCGACCGTCAGGTGATGGACGCCTATCTGGGGGTATCGCAATGACTGCACCGCTTTTGGAACTGCGCGGCCTCAGCGGCGGCTATGATCCGATCCAGATCTTTCAGAATGTCGATCTGGTCGTGGAACGCGGCCAGACAGTTGGCATTTTCGGGCCCAACGGCCACGGCAAAACAACCTTGATGAAAACCATCAGCGGCGTGCTGGAGCCGTGGTCGGGCGACATGATCCTTGAGGGTGTTCGGATGAACCGCGAGGCCGCGCGCGGCAGCCGCAGGTTCCGCAATTTCAACTATGCCGCCATAACGCGACGCCGGATGGACCCCAAGGCCGTGGCGCGCGCGGGCTTGATCCATGTGCCGCAGGGCAATCTGATTTTCCCGGAAATGACCGTGGCCGAGGTGCTGTCCATCGCACCGCTGGCGGCCCACGGACGCCCCGACAGCGCAGGCCCCGGTCTGGCTGAGATCGACCTGCTGTTTCCCCGGTTGGGCGAGCGGCGCGCCTCCAAGATCCGGTATCTGTCGGGCGGTGAGCGGCAGATGGTGTCGATCGCGGCGGGCCTTCTGGCGGCCCCTAAACTGTTGATCTTGGATGAGCCGACATTGGGCCTGTCCCCCAAACTCAGGCTTGAGCTGGAACACTCCATTCGAAAAATCAAAGAGATGGGCGTGCCAATGATCATCATTGACCAAGATGTGGGCTTTCTGACGCGGCTGATCGACCGCCTGCATCTGTTCGATCACGGGCGCATCGCCCAAAGCCTCGAGCACGCCGATATTCCCGGCCATGACGCGCTGATGGCGCTGCTGTTCGGGGAGGCGCTGACATGATCATGTCGCTCGACACCTTCTTGTCTGTGGCGGCGGGTGGCCTTGTGCTGGGGGCGCTTTACGCGCTGATGGCGGCGGGGCTGGCGGCGATCTGGACGACGCTTGGCATCTTCAACTTCGCCCATGGCGCGTTCATTGCGCTGGGGGCCTATATCGGCTGGCAACTGGTGGATGCGCAGGCGGCGGGCTTGGGACTTGTCGTCGGCGTGGCCGGGGCAACGGCGGCTATGTTCGTGTTCGGCATCCTGTTCCATTTGGCCCTAGTGCGCCCGTTTGAACGCCGCCACGATATCGTCATCGCCTCCGTCATCACGACGCTGGCCGGGGCCGCGATAATTGAAAACGTGATCAACCTGATCTGGGGGCCCCGATCCAAGCAGTTGGGCCTGATCGCAGAGGGGCAGATTGATCTGGGCTTCCTCAACTTCCCGCTCAACGACCTTGTCCTGATCGGATGCGTGATCGTAATTCTGGCAAGCCTTGGGTGGTTTCTGGGCCGGACCCGGACCGGCCGGTCGATGCGCGCAGTCTCGCAAAACCGCGAGGCGGCCGAGTTGATGGGCCTTGATGTGCCGCGCCTCTACGCGTTGGCCTTCGGGATTTCGGCGGCCATGGCGGGGCTGGCGGGAATCTTCATCGGCGGCATCCGCTTCATGACACCTACTATGGGAACAGATCCGCTGATGACGGCCCTGATCGTCGTCATCTTTGGCGGCATCGCGCGGTTCACCAGCCCGATCTATGCCGCGCTTATCGTGGGCATGGTCGAGTCGTTCTCAAACTACTTCGTCGGCCTCTATTGGACGCCTGCCATCCTGTTCGTTATGATGATCGCGGTCTTGTTCTTCAAACCTTCAGGCCTGTTCAGCCACCATCAAAGGACGTTGTGATGCGTTATGACCCGCCCTTTCACAAATCCAATGGCCTGCTTCCGACCCTGCTGATCATTGGTGTCCTTCTGGTGCTGCCTTGGGTGTTTGACAGCAGTTATATCCGGCATCTTTTCATTCTGGTGTTCATCTTTGCGGTGGTCGCGGCCAGTTGGGATCTGTCGCTTGGCTATGGCGGCCTGATGAACTTTGCCCATGTCGCGCTGTTTGCGGTGGGCATCTACACCTATGCCATCCTGGCCAAGACGCTTGGGGTCAATCCGTGGCTGGCGGTGCTGGCGGCGGGGCCAGTTGCGGTGGCAGTGGCCTTGATCGTGGCGCTTCCCGTGCTCCGGCTGGACGGGATCTATGTGATCCTCGTGACCATCGCGTTTTCACAATTGGTGTATCAGATTATCATCAGCCAATCGTGGGTGACGGGGGGCACTTCGGGCATGGTGACGCTGCCACCGCTGTCGATCGCGGGCTACCGGCTCAACAGCGATGGGCGGATCGGGTATTATTATGTAGCCCTTGCTCTGCTGATCAGCGCCTGCACGTTTTTACACCTGACCGTGCGGTCGAAATGGGGTCGCGCCATTGTGGCCCTGCGCGACGCGAAATACGCCGCCATCGCGCGCGGTGTGCCCGAGGCACGCACCCGCGCCCTGACACTAGCGGCCAGTGGCCTGTTCACCGGGTTCGCGGGCGGGCTCTATGGGTCCTATGTTCGCGTCGCATCACCGGACATCTTCGGGCTCGGCACGTTGACGATGGTGCTGTCGATCCTGCTGGTGGGGGGCGTCGGCTCGATCTGGGGTCCGGTGGCGGGCGCGTTCGTGATCATCCTGCTGTCTGAGGCGATGGCTGATTTTGGCGCATGGCGTAACATTGCCATCGCCGGCCTGATCATCGCGGTGATGGTATTTTACCCCGGCGGCATCTGGGGCGTCATTCAGGAACTGCGCGAAGCCGTAGCGACGACCGTCTCGGCTCTGCGCGCCCGCCTGCGCCGCCGCCACAGCAAGGCCGCGCGCGAGGTCCAGATGGCCGCGCCCGAGCGGATGGTGCAAACGCGCCATGGCCGCATGGCCGTCAGCGATACCGGAGGTGATCTGCCACCGATCCTGTTGATCCACGGAAATTCCGCCTGCAAGGAGGCGTTCTTTCATCAGTTTGCCGATCTGCGCGCCCGGCACCGCCTGATCGCCCTCGATCTTCCGGGCCATGGCGTATCGGACAATGCCGACCCCGAAAACGCCTATAACGTGCCGGCCTATGCCGACGTGACCGAGGATATCATGGCGGCGCTGAACATCGACCGCCCGCTGGTGGTTGGCTGGTCGCTTGGCGGCTATGTCGCGCTGGAATTGACGGCGCGCAACCCCGATGGCTTCGCAGGCCTATGCCTGACCGGGACCGCGCCGCTCAACATCGTGCCCGAGGACTTTGCCCGCGGCTACGACGCCTCCAGCCACCTGGTGCTGGCGGGAAAGCAGTATTTCACCGCCGCCGAGCAACGCGCCTATGCCAATTCGGCCACCGCCCCTTTGTCGTCTGCGAGCGCCTTCATGCACAAGAACATCAACCGAACCGACGGGCGCACCCGGTTTTACATGATCACCAAACTGGGCGTCGTCGATTGGCCGCGACAGATGCGGATGCTGCGCGCGGGCACTGTGCCGCTGGCGATTCTGAACGGCTCTGACGATCCATTCCTTGATCACGCCTATATCCGCAAACTGCCTTATGGCAACATCTGGACGGGGCGGCCCCATGACATTCCCGGCGGCAAACACGCGCCGTTCTTCAATGATCCCAAAGCGTTCAATACCTCCCTCGGTGAATTCATCGCTTGGGCGACGCACCAACGCGAAGCCCCCCAGAATGAGACCGCCCATGACTGATCTTATCGCCCGTTGCACCACCGCTTTGGCCGAGATCGCAGCCGCCGGGCTGATGAAATCGGAAGTCGCCATTACCTCACCACAACGCGCGCGGATCACCGTCAGCGGGCAATCCATGATCAACCTGTGCGCCAACAATTACCTTGGCCTTGCAGATCATCCGGCGCTGATCGCGGCGGCCCATGGCGCACTGGACAGCCATGGGTTCGGCATGGCGTCGGTCCGGTTCATCTGCGGCACACAAGACCTGCATCAGCAACTGGAGGCGCGACTGGCCGCCTATCTGGGATGCGAAGATGCGATCTTGTTCGCGGCCTGCTTCGACGCCAATGGCGGCCTGTTCGCGCCGCTTCTGGGCGCCGAGGATGCGGTGATTTCCGACGCCCTCAACCACGCGTCGATCATCGACGGGATTCGGCTATGCCGGGCGCGCCGCTATCGCTATGCCAACCGCGACATGGACGCACTGGAAGACGCGCTCAAACAAGCTCGCGCGCAGGGCTCGCGCAGCATCCTGATCGCCACCGATGGCGTGTTTTCCATGGACGGCACTTTCGCGCCCCTGCCTGAGATTACGGCGTTGGCGGCGCAATATGACGCCTCGGTCATGGTGGATGATTGCCACGCCACCGGCTTCGTCGGCCCGCAAGGGCGCGGCACCCCGGCGCAGTTTGGCTGCACCGTCGATCTGTTGACAGGCACACTCGGCAAGGCGCTTGGCGGGGCCATGGGCGGCTATATCGCGGGCGCGGGGCCGGTGATTGCGCTGTTGCGCCAACGCGCGCGGCCCTATCTCTTTTCCAACTCTCTGCCCCCCGCGATCGCCGCCGCAGCGCTCTGCGCCCTTGATCTGATTGAGGCGGGGAACGGCCTGCGCGCCACGCTGAACTGCCGCACCGCCACTTGGCGCAAGGCCCTGACGGAGGCAGGCTTTGCAATCGGCCCCGGCAGCCACCCCATCGTTCCGGTGCATATCGGCGGGGCGGCGCAGGCGCAGGCGATGGCCGCATCACTCGCCCGTCGCGGGGTCCATGCGGTGGCGTTCTCCTACCCGGTAGTGCCGCAAGATGCCGCGCGGATCCGCACTCAGATGTCCGCCGCCCTGTCGCCCGATGATCTTGACCACGCAGCCGCCGCTTTCGTTGCCGCCGCTCACGAGACCGGAACGCTCTGACATGCCCTCAACCATGCGCGCCTTGATCAAACCAACCGCCGCCCCCGGCCTGATCCTCTTCGATGTGCCAATCCCGCAGATCGGCCCTAATGAAGTGCTGATCCGGATCCACAAGACCGGCATCTGCGGCACCGACTTGCATATCTGGATGTGGGATGACTGGGCCGCACGCACCGTGCCCGCGCCGATGGTTGTCGGGCATGAATTTGCCGGGGAGATCGTGGCTCTGGGCCGCGATGTATCGGGCCTTGCCGTCGGTGACAGGGTGTCAGGCGAGGGCCATCTGATCGCGCACCGCTCGCGGCAATCCCGGTCAGGAAAATTCCACCTCGACCCGGAGACCCGCGGCATCGGCGTGAATGTTCCCGGCGCGTTTTGTGAATTCCTGAGCCTTCCCGCGTTCAATGTTGTGCCGCTTCCCGATGCTGTCGATGACGAAATTGGCGCGATCCTCGACCCGCTAGGCAATGCCGTGCACACCGCGCTCAGCTTCGATCTGGTGGGCGAGGATGTTCTGATTACCGGTGCCGGTCCCATTGGGATCATGGCGGCGGCGGTGGCGCGCCATGTCGGCGCGCGCCATGTGGTCATCACCGATGTTAATCAAGATCGTCTAGACTTGGCCGCACGGGTCTGCGATCTGCGCCCGGTGAACGTGACCTGCGAAACCCTGCCCGAGGTCGCGGCCGCCTTGAACCTGCGCCAAGGTTTTGATGTCGGGCTGGAGATGTCGGGTAACGCCGCCGCGTTCGATCAGATGGTCGAGGCCATGGTCATGGGCGGCCGCATCGCGATGCTTGGCATTCCCCCCGGCAAATCCGCCGTCGATTGGAGCCGCATCGTGTTCAAGGCCCTGACCATCAAGGGCGTCTATGGTCGTGAAATTTTTGAGACGTGGTACAAGATGCTGGCGATGATTGAAAACGGCCTCGATGTGCGGGGCGTGATCACCCACCGCCTGCCCGCCGCCGCGTTTGCCGAGGGCTTTGCCGCCATGCAAACCGGACATGCCGGAAAGGTTGTCCTCGACTGGCAAACAGGAGCGCACCCTTGATCTATCAAAGCACACGCGGCGGCGCCCCCGAGTCAGATTTTGCCACTGTTATCCTCGACGGGCTGGCCCCCGATGGCGGGCTTTACGTGCCCAAAACGCTGCCCACGTTCGACGCCACCGAAATGGCGGCCCTGCGTGGTGCAGATCTGAGCCGCATCACCTGCGCGATCACCGCCAAATTCGCCGCAGGATGCCTCGATCCCCGGCAGGTCGATACCATCCTGAGCCACGCCTTCGCAGGCTTCACCCATCCCGCCGCCACGCCCCTGGTAGAACTCGCGCCCCAAAGCTGGCTGTTGGAGCTGTTTCACGGCCCGACGCTGGCCTTCAAGGATGTGGCGATGCAGGTGCTTGCCCCCCTGATGGCGCATTTCCTGACGCAACAAGGACGCACGGCGTTCATCCTTGGGGCAACCTCCGGGGATACTGGCGGGGCGGCGATGGCTGCGTTCGCGGGCGTTGCGGGCGTCCGTTCGCTGTTTCTGTATCCCGATGGCGGCGTGTCTCCGTTCCAAGAGGCGCAGATGCTGGGTCTGTCTGGCCCGACGCAGCGCGCCATCCCCGTCAGTGGCAGCTTTGACGATTGCCAGCGCATCGTGAAATCACTGGTCGCGCGCCCGGATCTGCGCGAACGCCTTGGGCTGACAGCAGTCAACTCGGTCAACTGGGGGCGTATCCTGGCCCAAAGCGGCTATTATGCGCGCACGGCCCTGATCCTCGGAACACCAGACAGACAAGTGGATTTCGTCGTGCCCACCGGGAATTTCGGCAATATCTACGCCGGATGGATCGCCCGCCGCATGGGGTTCCCAATAGGAAGACTGACAATGGCCGTAAACGAGAACGACAGCCTCCACGGTGCGTTTCATCACGGCGCTCTGACACCCGCGTCAACTGTCAAGACAAACACGCCGGCCATCGACATTCAGCTTGCGTCAAATCTGGAACGTCTCGTGCATGATCTGGCCCCGGACGCCGTTCGCACGATGGTGCAGGCGCTGTCTGAACGAAAGCCCGCGTCCGTCAGATCTCTCGCGGCCGAAAACCTAGCCGCGTTTTTCGATGTGCAGCGTGTTAGTCAGGGTCAGACACTCGCGCGCATCAAAACGGTCTTTGATCAGACGCACCACATTGTGGATCCACATACCGCCCTTGCGCTTGAAGCCGCCAGCATCCGCCCGCATGCCGACCGCGAAACGGTCGTTCTTGCAACGGCTCATCCCATCAAATTCGCGGAAACCGTCACGCGCATGATTGACGAAAAGCACCTTTTGAGGGGGTGTCCCTCATCTTCTACCGTGAATGCGCAACGTCCCACAGCGATTGCAGCAACCGAAGGTGAGGTTGCTGAGGCAATTGAAAACTGCGCACGCAATTGAATGAGCAAGAGCCCCGAGGGTGTATGCACGTCCTGCGCGAATGATCGGGGACGCCGGAGCGATCATGAGC
>Ga0105054_10010573_pt1 | contig 11695 bp, 11 predicted proteins | sample BON02_FD_78091 | JGI IMG/M metagenome (GOLD analysis project Ga0105054, IMG submission 78091) | Freshwater microbial communities from Lake Bonney liftoff mats and glacier meltwater in Antarctica - BON-02 (megahit assembly) | ecosystem: Environmental > Aquatic > Freshwater > Ice > Glacier... | reverse complement strand
GGTGAATGCGCCGAAGGATACGAAGATCAACGCAAATATGTTTATCGCCTTCACAGTCATCTATACGGCATGAAAGACAGTCCTCAAAGATGGGGTCAACTCTTCACAAGCGTCTTCAAAGACGTCGGTCTAACACGCCTCAAAAGCGACGAATGCGAAGCACTAGCAGCAGAATTTGAAGTTAATTGCAACGTCAAATTTCCGATGAATGCTGAGGGACCCGTCAACTGGTATCTATCCGTCAAATATGACCATAATCCAACAACAGGCGCAGTATCAGCTCACCAGCACCTCTACATCGACAAAATCCTTAAGAAATGGGGTATGGAACAGTGCAACCCACTACCTACACCATTTCCACAAAAGGCCGATGATATTGTCAAAGAATTTGCAAAACCGGTCGCAAATCACAACGAAAAATTCGTAAAAGAATACAAGGCTCTGGTCGGCAGTTTTCTTGATCTGCAACTACACACTTTTCTAGATATATCCTGAGCAATTTCAATATTAAGCAAATACATGACCCGGCCCTACTCATCTGATGATAGCCAAAAGAATTCTACGTTACTTCATATGGCGCAAGAATGTCACTCTACGATGGTGCGCTCAAGATTGCACCGGCGCAAACTTGCCAGGCACGATCTATGGATATGCTGATGCATCACTACTCTGATTGATCTCAACGAAGCAGAAGCCGAGCTCTACAGTCTATCTAGCGCCCTCAGAAAGCCATCTATTTCCGCAAGGCGTGCATCGAGATAAGATTCCTACAGAACAGTCCGATTAACATGTACGAAGATTGTCAGGCAGCAGTCGCTTTATCCAAAGAAAACTTATTTTGCAATCGCGCCAAACACATCTCCCTTCGCTGGATTGTTGTCGAATGACAAAGTCGTGCCATTGGCGACCAGTGGGGAAAACAACCGTACTATAGGCCGGCCAAGGGTTAATTAATGAAGTCATTAATCCATTAATTAATTAATTAAAAGAAGAAGATTCTGAGCTGTGATGTGTGGAAAATAAATTGCATACTATATCAATAGGACAGAGTACCCATTAGGACTTGGTCAAAAAATCTGGCCTGCGGCGCATTTTGTTTGATAAGTCTTGCCTGCGGCACATTTTATTTCTTAAAAATCTGGCGTACGATGCATGTTTTTCATATATTATTTTGCTTAAACTGGGATGAATTTAACTTGAAAGTGAAGAGTCTTGTTCTGTCTACCAATTCATTGGTGTGCAAATGATTCCAACTCCAATACTGCCTGATCATAACGACATAATTTGTACCAAACAGTAACTGAGAAAGTGTCAAATAAAAAACCCTTTGTCAAATGAAACCTCTTGAGATACAAATCGCACAACACCATTTCACTCAAAATCAATTTCAAAACAGTTTATAAGAAACAACGTACAGCAGGTTCAATGCCTCACCTAAAGCCTACAGATTTTGACATGACCAAGCACTCAGATTACTTTAAGTGAAAGGACACGTCAGAGCGCGTGGCTCGATGCTGTGACGACACCGTTGACAAGAAGCGAGTGAATTTTTGTGTACTAAAACACTTGTGGAGTGAGTTGAGCATCCAAAAATATCGCCAAAAAACCCCGGAAATGCCTTCTCCGATGCGCTACTAACGTCACGTTTTCAAAATTTCGCGGCTGACGCCGCCAAAAAAAAAACTGCGTTCAAAACCGCGCTTCGCGCGGTTTTAATTCATGAATTAATTCGGGGCCAAAGATTCTGAGAAACTATTTTCTTCACCATTGGCGACATAGCCATTGATGGTATTTGCTGCACAGGTATGCTTGCAGACATATTCTTCTTGCCTCGACCCGCATCGAGCTTTATACCAGTCTGCAACATAATATTGGGACACCCACAGATGCCGATCGCATCGCTACCAACTGAGAAGAGATTTGCCTCTTTCTCGATTTTGGTTTATGCTGGATCTGAATACCTAATTGTTCGCTACCGTGCTGATCCATCCATCGACATGCTTTAGTCATGCAGAATACCACTGTTGTTTGACTGTCTATCGATCTGATGTGCAATCTGAGTTACAGAGTGTTTGCAAGGAAAATTTGATACTTTTTGGTTTAACTCTTTTTTCCCTTTCTCGCCCATCCATCGACATGCTTGAGTCATGCAGAAACATAATTCCACTTTTGTGTGACTGTCTATCAATCTAATGTGCAAACTGAGCTACACAGTGTTTACAGATTTGAAACTCACGGATTTTACTCTCTCCCCAAAATTCATTTGCAATCATCGAATCTAAATTATGCAGACCTGACTTCCAAATACGGCTATTCACAATGATGTACTTGCACGCGTACTCTCAGCAAAATGTCTCATGGGCTTTAAATTTTTACCCTAATAAAATTAATGAGATCATTCATTTATCACACAAATATGTGATGGATTGATTTGCGATCGTTAATTAAACTATACGAATAAGCATATTCATTATCATTAATATCAGTTTTATTTTTCCCCAATTCATATGAGATATTATGCACAATTCTACTTGAATGCAGAAATCTCCACAGTTTTTCAACGCGATCTCCTTTCATTCTGAGTAAAGAGGAGTCTTGAAGTGTGTAACCTGGTCAAGAACATAAAGGTCTAAATCTCATCTATCCAACAAAATTCCACTAAGAATTACCGTCAAGCAATTTGTACAAAATTGACCCTTCCATAAATTATAATTTGATACGTGAGGAGAAGTGTTAAAACCACATCTCTGATTTATCGAAATAATCTAAATCCAGGAGATTTCAGTTTTAATAAATACCATTTAATTGGATTTAGGAATCACAAATGTACTTATATCTGTTTGAAGGAGTTGACTAATTCTATTCAAAGTAATTAGTCGGCATTCCTTTGACTATCAAATGACTTTGTCCATCTATTTGATTGCTCCAGTTTAAGGTTGAACGAGCATACCACTTTACATTAGACGGTGACAATCTAGTCATGAGCATCAATCTTGGCACCACTGGCTCTCGCGTCGCAACCTGGAGACCTTGACTGGAGTGCTGGGAGAACATCCCAAAGCGACAGAGTGTATGTTCCACACCAAGCCGCCGAGACAGAGGAGAAGCGTGGGTTCCTTGAGGAGTGTTGTTGTGTGGTCGTGTGTGTGTGTGTGTGTGTGGTGTGGTCGTTCATCGGAGCGTGTTTTCGTGTGCAGTGGGGCAAACAAACGTACTATAGCCCCGCCGAAGGGTATTTACATAAATAATTAATAAAAAAACAAATAAGATTCAAACTGTGAAGGTCGAAAAACTGTATTACATACTACATCAAGAAGACAGACTGCCAATGAAGATTTAGTCAACAAATCTGTCTTGTGTCGCATTTTGTTTGATAAGCCTTGTTTGCGGCACATTTTGTTTGGCAACAAAATCTTGCCTGCAGACCATTTTCCCCCCAAAAATCTTGTATGTAGTGCACTTTATTCGAGGCACGGTCTGATTCTGTCTACCAATTCATTAGTAATGAATATAATTTAAATTCTAATACTCAGCGATCACAATGACACGTTTTTATTGACATATCCCAGTCTGGGCGTCATCAACTGGGCGTGACGGTGACAATGGAGAGCAAACGACTTCCAAAAATCAGAGAGTCTCCCTCAGATGTGTGTTGGTGTGGGGGTGTCAACTCAACAGTGGCTACGCTCTCAGATTGCTTTGTTTGAAAGGATACGTCAGAGCGCGTGGCTCGACGCTGTGATGACACTAGTTGACAAAGGGTGGATGAATTTTTGTGCACTTAAACACATCTTTTTGAAGGGAGTGCAGCAACAATTTTTTTTTGCCAACTTGGAAGAAACGTTTTCTCCAACACGCTACTAACGTCATGTTTCCAAAATATTTCTCGGCTAGCCCTGCGAAACAAAAACGTGCTTTGCGCACTTTTTTGAAACCATTTTCGCTCGGTTTGAATTGATTTTAATTCATTATCAAATTTGTTCGGGGCCACACATTCCGAGAAGACATTTGCTTCACTGGGCGTGTTTGAGAAGAACATACGAGAATTTTTTGACGCGTGAAGCGGAATAGTATTTGACAGACTTTGTGCGTTTGCTGAATGAAAGCGTTTTTGTTGAATTGTTGGATGACTCGGGGAAAATGGCAATGCCCTCCTGGGTTGCATTCATTCTGAGTGCATTCATTAGTGCCCACTAGCAACGCCGCAACGAGGCATGCAACTACAACGCCGCAACGAGGCATGCAACTACAAATCCCGACAATACCATTTGTAACGCAATGTGCCTCCTGTCATAATTCAACACTTCCTGTTCAAGTTGACCCTGATTTGCTGTTACCTGTGTGTATGGGTGTAGTGTATGTGTGTGTATGTGTGTGTGTGTGTGTGTGTGTGTGTGTGTGTGTGTGTGTGTGTGTGCGTGTGTCAGTGTGGAAAACAAACGCACTACAGGACGACCAAAGGATAATAAATTATCTCAATTCATTAATTCATTAGTGGCAACTTCTGGGGAAAAAAACGTGTTTCGACGCAGGAAAAATCGGATTTTGCCATGGCGCTGCGGTTCTTCAAACGCAAGTCCCGAAGTTGTGCACAGACCTAGATCATCTCAGTCTCCTCTACATTTTAAAATTAGGAACATATAGCAAATTCGCTCGGAAAAATAATTTCCTAGCGCTCGTCGTTTGCGTTCCGCAGCCTTGCTCGAGCGCTGGCCGCAGGTTTGCCGCGCCAAGATCACTTGTACAGTATCACCGACGAATCTTTTGGTTTTCACAACAAAAAAATCGATGAAATGCGTTGTAAACTGGATTCCACTGAAAATCCGCGTTCATTCGAGAAATACCCAACCCCACCTTGATGGAATGAACGAATAAATCAAAATAATCAAGTCAATTACTTCATCTTGGGCCGGCCCAGAATACTTTTGTTTTCTCCACTGACGTCCAAGTATTCGATGATGTTCGTTCCATCAATCTGTTTCCTCTGTTAAATTTTCTCTCTTCGAATCTCACTGACTCATTGGGTTAAAATCTCTTTCACCGAGTAACAACTCGTTGGGCTGTCGTCAATATCAAAAGTATCCTGTTTCCAGTCTGGATACCTACTAAGATGGAAGTAAGTGAAAAAGAATGGAGAATCGGAAATTGGGCTTTCTTTTTTGGTTTATTTGTTGTGTGAAGGTGATGGGAATAGGAATGTCAAATGGGAATAGGAATGTCAAAAAACCACACCACCGGTTTCTTTTCAAAGCACCACAGTCCTACAATACCACGAGGCCCTTGACGATATCGCCTTGCGACCGTAACAGTATTTTGCCACTTTGGTCATTCTTGTCAGGTTTTAGATCTATTTCTGTCTAAGAGGCTCCCGGTGAGACCCCACAACAAGTCAAGATAAAGCGCAATGAGTCCTGCCACCACAACTGGAATCCAGTTTACAACGCATTTCATCGATTCTTTTTTTTGGTCTTCAAGACAGGCCACAGAGCCTGGACTTGTTGTGGGGTCTCACTGGGAGCAGCCTCGCTTAAAAATGCAACTTTGAATTTCGACACCATACCCCTTCTTTCGCGGCAACAAAACCGTGAAAACTTTTTTTGATCAAACTTTTTCAATGCTGGTAGATTAGATAATCTACCAGATACTCTACTTAGATTTATGAATCCTCTCTCCCGCCCATTGCATAGGCAACGTAGTCGGTTGGATTTCAGTAGAATAGAAATCGAACTGGTACCTTTGATGTCCATTCGGCCAAAAAAATTTTGGAAATCAGAATGCAAAAACCATCTTGCAACCGGCGTAACTTTGCAGCAGACACATATAGATGGGTTATTCATAACTTTACATTTAAAAAAAATGCCCCCCCCCTCCCTTCCCGTCCCGTGTCTCTCCTTAGTCTTTTCCTTGCACTGTAAATAGAACAAAAAAAAAACTAAGTATTCCTTGATTGTGGATGGATGTGAAATATGTAATATGCAAATTGCAACACGGATCCATTCTCACACACCCACAACGTCATGTCTTGAGAATTCCTTTCTACACTTGATATTTCAAGCTGAACGTGTACGTATGTGTGTGTGTATGTGTGTGTGTCGTTTCCTGTGTCTGTGTATGAAGGTGTTGCACCCATAGAGAGGAGATTTTACACATAAAATGCGTAACACACTGCAGCAGTTGCAGTGAGTTGCAGTGAGAGGCTGCACGGTAACGTGTCATGCCGCGAATAAGCGACGCACGAACCATCGAGGCCATTCAGCACGCCGTGGCTTGAATGCGGGTGCTAGACTACTTTTGAAAGTAATCATGACAATCATCATCACCATGAATCAGCGAATTATTTGGGCGTTTGGACACGCTGAGGGGTCTTGGGATCACTTCCGATGCCCCACTGTTTTTTGTTCGCCTCAATTGCCTGTGTGTGTGTATATGTTTGTGTGTGAGAGGGTGTATGTGTGCGTGTGTATGTGGATCGTTTCCGATACCCGACTGCTTTTTCTGCGCCTCAATTGCCTGTGTGTGAATGTGTTTTTGTGTGAGAGAGAGAGTGTGTGTGCGTGGATCATTTTGGATGCCCCACTGCTTTTGGTTCGCCTCTATTGTGTGTGTGTGTGTGTGTGTGTGTGTGTATTGGGTGTGTGTGCCAGGTGTATGTGTGTTTGCGTTGTATGCATGTTTTGGTCGCCTCAATTACCGGTGTGTGTGTGTGTGTGTGCGTGTATGTGAGTGTGTGTATGTGTGTCGTATTTGTTCACCAGAACTGCCTGTGTGCATACATGTGTGCATATGTGTGTATGCGTGTGTGTGCATTTGTGTGGGTGGTGTGTATATGCATGCGCGCATGTGTGTAGCACATATGTTTTACTAACCTCAATTGTGTGTGTGTGTGTACGTGTGCATAGAGGTGGTGCGCAGCACGAAATTGTCTTTCGCTCTCCTTTCTGTTCTCTCGCCGTACTTGCACTGCGTGTCACAAGGTTTAGAGGGGGAGTGCGCAGCATGACTTGCTCTCTCTATCTTTCTCTCGATCTTCTCCCTCTCCACAATCTAACGCTGCGTGTCACAAGGTTTACAGGGGTAGTGCGCAGCAAGGCTTGCTCGCTCTGTCTTTCTCTCGATCTTCTCCTTCTCCACATTCTCTCTCCAGAAATGTAACGATACATTTCGCGAGGTTTGCGAGGGTACAGGGTGGCGAAGACCCATAGGATCCCCTAAGTTGCAGATCATTTTCCACAAAAGAGCCACTAAATATAGGTCACTTTTGTGGAAAATACTTGTAAAGACAAGGGATCCTATGAGTCTTCGCCACCATGTAGAGCACGGCAAGACCTGCTCACTCTGTATCTTTCTTTTTCTCGATCTGTCAGTCTATAAAAGACATTATTCTTTCGATCATTCTCTCTCTCTCATACAAATACTCTCCATGGACTTACGTTGCGTTTCGCGAGGTTCATCGGGGTGGTGCGCACGAGGATTTCCTCTGGGAGCGAGTCTGTCGCATCCTTTCCCGCCGAACTCGTCAAAGTGCTTTCTTTGTCGCTGTGTCCATGACATGACACGTTCATATGTGGGACATGAATCATTCACATGTGGGACATGATTCATTCATGTGAGCGACCTGACACGTCCTCCTTCGCCGAGGATGACCATGTGCTTGTTTTGTCGCTGATATATGCATGGGACATGACTCAATCATGTGTGTGACATGTGGCATTCATTTGTGTGACATGACTCATTCATGTGTGTGACATGTGGCATACATTTGTGCTGACTCACGTGTGCGATGCAACATGACTGATTCATACGTGTCATGTGACTCATTTAGAAGTCGAACATGATAAATTCTTTTGTGTGATGTGACTCATTGTTTGAAGACAAGCACGTGTACCAAGGCACCACACGACACCACAGTGCCAGACAAACAATTGTACGCAGCAAGGCCCTCTGCTCTCATCCAATACACTGCACTCAACCAATACACTGCACTCAACCAGTACACTGCAACACACTGCGCAACACACCGCAACGCACTGCGAGACACACCTGATGAATGCATCAAGCCCTGTGCACTCATCACACAGTGCTTCGCACTTCAACTCACTACACGACACACCCGATATCCGCAGCAAGGCCCCTTTCACTCATGAAAACACTGCAACACACTGCACCTCACTGCAAGACACACCCCGATGTACACAGCAAGGCTCTTTGCACTCATAACACACTGCCATACACCGCAACTCACTGCAAGACACACCTGATGTAAGCAGTAAGGCCCTCTGCACTCATATTATCGAGATTCACCGTTGCCTGCCGCCCTGTTTCGAAGTGAATTGCAATGAGTTGCAATGAGTTGCAGTGTATAGGGTTTAGAGAGGCCCTCTGCACTCATATTCTCGAGATTCACTGTCGCTTGCCGCCCTGTTTTGCATACACACAACACACAACACACTCACACACACACAAGCACACACGTATGACCTTTAGTGTCACCCATATTATCGAGATTCACTTTTGCCTGCCGCCCTGTTTCGCATTCACACAACACACGCACACACACACAAACACACACATATCACCCACAGTGTAACTCATATCATCGCGATTTACCGTTGCCTGCCGTCCTGTCTTGCATACACACACCACACGCACACACACACATCACCCATAGGGTCTAGCCTGATCATCGACTGCTGCCCTGTGGATGTCACAAGTGTGTGTTGAAGTGTATTGTCTTGCAGCGCGTTGCAAAGTTTTGTGTTTGAGTCGTGTTCAGTGCATGATGTTGCAGTGTGTCAACGATCGTCGACTGTCGCCCTGTTTCACAGAGACGCAGACACAGACATACAAAAACATACACACGCTCACAGAATCTCACGGTATAACAAGTGTGTGTTGCTGCATGTTGTGTGGTGGTGTGTTGTGTTGCGGTGTTTAACGATCGCCCACTGCTGCCTTCTCTCTCTCTCTCTCTCTCACACATACACACTGAATTTCATACATACACACATATGCGTATGTGTTCGCGTGCACACGCACCAGCGAGCACATAGACACGTATGCACACGCACCCGCTCGGTGAATGAATGCAAGAGTGACTTTCTGGCACACTTGCTCTCGTGCGTGAATGAGTCATGTCACACATCAGTGAGTCATGGTGTACTGGTGACGAACTCTTGCGCGCGACAATACACAGCAACATGATCATGCGCGCGTGCTCTTCAACCACACACGCGTACACGCTCCAACGCACATTCGCATGCTTCCTCGCGCTCTCTGTCATAGGCACACACACATGGGCACACAAACATACACACACACAAGCAGACCAGCCATTTCCAGACGAGCAATGAAGTCATTTTTGATTCGCGTAATCTCCTGCGTTTCCTCGCGTGCCTTGTCATAGGCTTTTGCAATCTCCTCTGGCGTCTTTGGTGTCTCCATGTTCGCAAGAGCAAGAGTAGCCAGTTCAATTTTAGCCACAGGAGCGGGGGCCACAGGAGCGGGGGCCACTATCGTCTCTGGAGATTTGATCGCCGTGGCTGTGGCTGCTGCTGGTGTAGCAGCTGGTGGTGTAGCGGCAGAAGTGGTGGGAGATGCGGAGCTCTCCACTTCCATCTTGATTTCCGCCACAGGAGCAGGGTCTGCTGTAGTAGTCTCTAGAGATTTGATTGCTATGGATCTGGCTGCTGGTGTTGTGGCGGCAGATATGGTATCAGGTACGGAGCTCTTCTCTTCCACCTTAATTTTAAGCGCAGGAGCGGGGGCTACTTTTGTCTCTGGGACTTTGATCGCTGTAGCTGTGGATGCTGATGATTTGGAGGTGGCGGTGGTGGAAGACTCGGAGCTCTTCTCTCGCAAGCTGAGTGAAGTTAGTATCAGACCTCCGGCTACCGCAAAAAGAGCAAGAACGTCGACGGCTTTAGATGAGGAACTAGCATCTGCTAGCCGCACCACAGGCACACTGGCCGGGAACACCCCTTGCGCAAATTCAACCTGCAGTGCTCGTGTGCTCTTGCTCGCCTCAACTGATCCACCAACTTGCGGTGGAGTCATCGGTGCCATCGGCTGTGCCAGCATGCTGACAGGCATGCAGCCCGTTCGGCGCAGCGCGAATCCGCCATAATTTGGGGAAAAGGCGCTGTCGTGTATGTGTGTGGTTGAGTGTAGACTGTCAGTACACTGCGTCGACATGGGAACACACATAAATCCAGGACAAGAGTTCGAACACACGCGCGACGAACAGTGAGTTAAAGAGTGTGCACATCAGCGCAAGTGCTATACTGCGGGTGCGAAACTATTGTCCTTGACAGCAATCGTTGTAAAGCGCACTCGACACCCGTCCTCGTGCAGCCCCCGCTGAGTTTCCCGCTATCTTCGTTCTGGCAACCTTTTGGTTTTGCCCCCGATGAAAGTTCAAAGAGAGAATTTCCCACATGCCAAACTCTTCATTACTCAATCACAGGTTTCTTCCCAATCGATACGGGGCACCAACCTCGCAGCACCCAGAAGGCCTCCCACGGCAGCGACCACCTTCATGTGTGTGACGGCAAGATGGCTTTGAGTGCGTACCCTTAGACACCCCCAAACTTTCAGCCGAGTTCGCGCAAAAGTCCCCCTCACATAAGCGAGGAAGCGGGTCATCGGCCAGATTACCACAGCTGTGAAAAAATTGAGGGGCGTCCAGGACAATCCCACGAAATTACAGGGAAATTGAGAAATATCTGCAATGCAAGAGGCAGCAGGGTGTGGGCGCATAGGGCATGCAAGCAAATTTTGCCTCCGATTTCAATTTTTCAGTTAGCGCACAACACCTTCAAATAATGCGTTGAGCTTGGATTGTTGTAGGACACCAGTGTCGAGGCGTTCCGCGTTATCACTACTAGAGTGTCCCGGTTCATCAAACCTAATATTTCTTCGTTTTTTGCAATGACAAATTTTCACCTAGTGTTTGTGTAGGCGCTTGGGCCACAGTCGGTCGACACAGTCGACTTTTAAAAGTTAACTATGGCCTAATAAATCTGAAAGAAAAAAACAGGGATCTGATCGGGTCATCAACTAGGTAAGCTCTGGTGAGGGTACCGGGAAACCCTGTTAGGAACTGTGCAGATATCTCCAACAATTTGGTGCAGAAGGTTGCACAAGTGAGCGCAATAGATGTGACAGGAAATATTATTTTTGAGCGTTTATATTTGGCCTCAGGATTGGGCACATTTGGGCCCTGAGTCAACTGTCTGCACCCACAACCCTGACCGTTCATAAGCCAACTATTTCTCGATTTCCGTGCAAATTTTTCCCCCGAATGGCACCTCAATTTTTTTGTCATCACGATTCACCAAGTAATCTGGCATCCCTTTACCCTCTCTTCGGTCTTCGGTCCATTGGGTCTGCCATAAACTAGGTAGGCTCCTGTCCTGCGGTCCGGAACAGGTTCTTAGGGTTTAACAATGGAGGCGGAGGCGGAATTTTTTCAAAAGTACAGCGGTTAGTTGAAAATTGGATAGGAACACGGAAACGGTTATTCTCCGGTTTTTTGAGACGAGCTTTTCGATGCCTGCCGACGATGGGCGAGGGCCGCGGCCAAGGTATTCAACTATAACAAGACTTCAGTTGGTATGGCCATTGCTTTTGGCTGCGCCACCCGCTGCCATCTGTCTGTGCACAGTCTTGCGATGCCTCGCTCGGGTCCGGATGATGC
>Ga0105054_10010571_pt1 | contig 11697 bp, 13 predicted proteins | sample BON02_FD_78091 | JGI IMG/M metagenome (GOLD analysis project Ga0105054, IMG submission 78091) | Freshwater microbial communities from Lake Bonney liftoff mats and glacier meltwater in Antarctica - BON-02 (megahit assembly) | ecosystem: Environmental > Aquatic > Freshwater > Ice > Glacier... | reverse complement strand
CTCTCGGGCTTCTCCGCTCTGCCCGAATCTCGACGGCAATCTTTGCCCCACCCTTACAGCCCACTGAGAGCCAATACATTTCTCAGAATTAGCCGAAACCGGGTCCAGGCAAATAATCCACACTTCAATAAGAGTTTTAGGATGAAGTCCTGCGCTCTGACCAACTAAGCTAGTTTTACATTGTCTCGGATACACATATTGGGACATATAAATCCTGAGATTGAATACATCTGGATTCTTTGGGCTCTCCAAGTGTCTGTTTCAGACCCCTGGGCTCACATCCGAGTACCTCACGTGCTGTGTGTGTGTGTGTGTGCGTATACACACGTACACCCACATACACTCCAGCCCTCGTCAAAAACAGAGAAAATACAGACAACACCTCCATCGTTCTCATGTCAAAAAATAATGCCCCACGCCAGAAGGGCCCTTGTGGCTGGACAAAAGTCCTAGGTGGATAAACCCCCCCACCTCATCCCCCAATGTTATTGAACAAACTGCGCATACACGAGCGCAAGTGCACACCCTGCGGAGAGTGTGTTCGCAAATATGTACACTGATGTCAAAAACACCTGTATAGTGCCTTGACAAAAACGCTTCGAGGGTAGGGATCGACAGGAGTGTCGGCGAATGTTGAGATTCTTGGGTGCCTGCTCGCCTGCCAGGCAACCCCGAGAAAGGTGCATCACAACCCCGAAAGAAGTGCATTCTTTCCCTCTAATCTTAACTACACAATGGGCCACTGTTGTGAAGCTGCGTGGAGCTCCCTTGGAGTTGTTGCACACATACATTACTTGGAGTACTCGATATGAGCCCAGGTGTGGGATTGACACCTGGCGAGCCGGAAGAATCCAGATCCACTAAAGCACTGTACACATGTGGACCATATATGTGAACAAAGTACATTTGTTTATGTATATGCTGGGCTGTGGGACAAAGTCTGGGCAAACTGCCTTTTACTTGTAACACGTTTTCCCTTTTGAGCAAAGAACAAGATGTGATGACAATCTGGAAACTTCAGTCACTAACTTCAGTGAGAATAATAGACTGCACCTTGAGATTTCCAGACAACGCTGATATATTATGTCTTTATGAGCAATCATAAAGCAATTTCTTTCATTTTAATGAACATACCTGTACATGCACTGGTGCTCAAGATGCCTCTTTAATGCATGCCACTCACCACCAAAAATGCACATACACCCGCGCAAGCACGCCTGTGCGACGGTGCAGCAACTTCGTCGCCATAAAAACCATGCGAACCATTGTGAATCTTGAAAAAAAATCCGTTCTTCGTCAAACAAAAAACATTGAGTTGAACCATGACACTTTAGCTGAACTGATTCTCCAACGCAGAGCATGCTAGTTCGACACCTGGACTCACTGCGCAGCCCCCGCACCTCATCCGCTCCTGTGTCTGAAGTCAGCACTGCGCAGCGTCATTGTTTTTGCCAGTACCGAAGTTGTGCACAGACCTAGATTGGACCAATCTAGCATGGCTGCTTCCCGCAGCCATGCTCGAGCGCTGGCCGCAGGTTTGTTGCGTCAAGATCACCTTTGGATTACTCCGGAACAATTGGCCCGTTTTCACCAAAACAAATTCGATTCAATTGCCTCGTAAACAGAATTTCACTGAGAATTCGTGTTTGTTGGAGAAATACCCAACCCCACCTGAAGAATGCAACGAACAAAACAAAATATGGCTGGCTTTAGAACGTAAAAGTCATATTCTATGGGTAGGGGACAACACTGCGCTAGATTGTTTAAATATTGTATCAAAATCAGGACCAGGACAAGGCAATGTTGCAGATTTTGCAAATTGATGAGAGATCCGTTGATAAAAGATCTCCAAGAAATGCTCCAATGAAGCAAGAAAACCCAGAGAGATAGTGCTCCATTCAGACTTGTTACCTAGGTAAAGACCCGGTGGTCCCCTTCCTGGGTACCTTTGTTATCATAATAATAGCTGTTGCTCGCTGGGCTAAAAGCCCAATGAACACCGCCAGATAAAATCAGATCTAAATGAATTTTGTGATGTTCATTGGGCTGTTGGCCCAGTGAGCAACAGCCACGATTAAGAGTGTTTATAAATTTGAAAGAAAAAAAGGAAAATGAACGCTGACTTAGCAAGCAAATGGGGATTTGAGTCGATTTTAACAATATTGCACTGTGCTTACCAAAATAAAAAAGCCTGGAGCATTCCCTATTATTCTATGACACTATTGCAAGACAACTCTCATGGAACATCTCAAGCTAAGAGCAAAATATAGTTAGACATTTGAAAACTCTATTCAATCCTCACCAGGATCCATTCATGTGATCGCTACTTCAGGGATTTGTTCAGGAGATGACATAATGTGGTCTTTCTGGGTTAGTTTTATTGACTGCTAAACAATCTAGCTTCCGAATTGATGGTGCCCAGTGAACCCGACCTTATCAACCTAGTGGCCAAGCCCTAGGGGCTAGGGGAGGAGGTGGAACGCTGGGTCTTGACTGCTTAGTGGCATGTTGCATGACGATTTATTCACAAAAATAATTAATTGGATTCTAGTTGAAGTCATACTCGAAGGTCAGAGCTTCAAACGACCACTGGCACGTATCCGAAGCTACCGTGCTAGGCCTCCGTTGCTCGGCGCGCCCTGCTACTGGGGATGACGCAGCCCACGGAAGATCAGACGAGAGGCATGCGGCAACAATACTTGAAAGCACCAGCACCACTTGGCTTATACAAATGTAAGGCAAGGGAGGAAGCGTTTGATTATAATTGTTGTTGTGCTGGTGTAGACGAACGAGCTTGGGTAAAGCATCTGATTGCTTTTAGCCGGCAACGCTTTGGACCTGTGCTTGGCTCTTCTGTTGCTGAGTTTGAATTTTCTAGATGACAACCCGTCCAATCTCATGTTGTTGCTTGCTACAGCTTGAGCATCGAATGCCGATCCGCAGCTGACTGACTGGCCCCTTGGCCTGTGTAGCAGTTTGACGGCACTGCTATTTCTGCTTCTTCTGAAAGCGTCTCTATTTGTGGGGTCAAGGGCATTTGAGGTTGACTGATGCCTTAGGAGCTTAACCAGCTTCGTTGCCCCAACTGTATACTCTGACTGGAAGACCCGGACTAGGCCTCAGCGTGGTTGGGGTTTGTCAGATTCATGGTTGACTGACGGGCAATTTTGCACATGTAGCCTGTAGCTTCTGCTTCTCCTGGAGGAGCCCCTACTCGTGGGGTCAAGAATATTTGAGGCTGAATGATGCCCTGTGAGCTTAGCCAGATTTTTTGCTTTATACACGACCTTCCAGTCCGAGTCTGACTGGAAGACCTGGCCGAGGCCTCGACGCTGATGGGGGTTGTCGGAACTGGAGCAATTCCAGGGAGGTGGAATACTTGGTGCCTCATATCTGAGTTTGCCCTTCTCTGGCACTCGATGCTGCGCATTCGTTGTTGCTGAGCTTGCTGCTGTGGACATCCCACTGTGTATAGAGCTGCCTCTCGTCACTGACTGCGCGCTGGCAGTACTTCCACGCATGCATTTTCTTCCGTCATTCTGGGTGAGGGAAGGGTGCCTCGGTTCCGTGTTGTGCTTACGGCGGTGCACTTGTGACAACTTGACCTGCGAGATTGGCGATGGATTCATCATACTGGCTTGTTGGTTTGCGCGATCAAACTTAATTAAAATCATACACATCATCATTGCACTATGGCTGGTCTGAAGCGAAGGGTAGAGGAATACATGGCTCTCTGCCATACGGCTCCCAGCCTGTGCAGTTCACAGCCATTGATTTCACTCGCGCGACTAATTGACTGAGAAAATACACACAACTTTAGTCTTTGAATATCCTGCATTTTGCGTCCATCTTGCAGGGACGTTTATGTGCATAAACCGTGAAGCTGACATGGGCCTGTGGCTCTTTTAGTCAGCAAACGTTCGATATCCATGTGCACCCATGCCAAGGATGGAAAAAACTGGAAGTCTTTCAGGTTTTACATAGATTAGTGCGTTCTTGGCCATGGAAGAGGCGTTCACTTCAGTGGTGAAATTTTGAGTGTAACTGTTGTGTGCCTATCTGTGTCGAAAAATTAGTTCTGTTGTGTTTAACAAAATTGATTCAAGCTATATGGTCTCCATCCGATCTTTTGTGGCCCTCTGTCCAAATTTCTCCACCTCCACCTGGCCTCTTCCTCTCCGCTCACCAGAATTTCTCGAAAAGGGCGAGTTTTCCCAACAAATTTTCGGGCAGTTTTCCCCTGAAAAAAATTTGTCAGCCTTTTTTTCACTAGATTACTACACCGCCCCCTGTCCCCTCATTCGTGGTAGGTTCAAAGCTCTATCTTTGAGGGGCTCAGTAACGCGCACGCTGCCCTCTTGAGCCTACGAACGCGCACGTATTTTCGAACATTGAATTTGGGGACTGATTACGCCGAGCTTACGCCGAAAGAGGATCGCGGATGTAAAAAGTTCAAGTCACTTTGAATACCGACAGGCGCAGCCCTGCTATTTCACCAGCCTGAAACAGGGCCAGCGTTTGTGGTTTTGATGCTTGGATGCGTCTGATACCATAGGAGAGTCCATTCCTGGAAATACAGCGCGTCACTCAGCAGCATGTTCAGTGGACGACGGCATTAACATCCTGAAAGATGTAGGACAATAGCGGGCCTTGCCAGGATGAGCGGGGTGTTAATGCTGCTGCTTGGCGATGCTTGCATTAAGTGCAGTTGCTGACTGTGCCTTGACATTTGCTTGCTTGTCAGCAGACGACCCCGCCGGTGGCGTCCTCGGCGAGCGACAAGAAGCCGCTGCCGCTGAGCCTGAAGAGGAAGGCGGACGACATTGGCGCAAGCTCGACGGCGAAAGCATACCATGGAATCCAACCAGTTTGTGCGTTTGTTCTGCGGCGTCCCTTTGTGCATGCATGTTGCCCTTCATTAATGCCATGCTGCTGTGCGTAGACATTTGATTTGCTTTGTGCCATGCGTGTTTCACGGCGTCTAATAAAACACACACACGCCCACACACACACACGCACACACACACACACACACACGGCGTCTAATAAAGTGCTCGAGCAATCGTGGTCGCAAAGAGTCTTTCTGATTTTGTTGTTTTTTGCATGTGCAGCCCACGCAGGCGAAACCAGACGGCATGTTTTCACCAACTGGGCCACTGGCTGTGGTTACAATCCCCTTGGCAAGCATGCCATGAAGTGCAAAATGGAGGCAAGACGCACCCCTCTTTGTCTGGGATTCTTTGTCATCAATGCGTGCAATATCCGTGCAGTGGGGCAGAGCAAGCAGTACCAGATGTTCGTGCAGCAGAAGAACACCACCTACGGAGTGTAAAAAAATCTGCTCAAGATTTACCACAACCACCCAGGTGCCATTGAGTCCGGAGGCGGTGTTAAGACATACACTGGCATGAACGACGTCACCATACTGGATTCTGGCATCGTCGGCAATGTTGGCAAGGCACCCGTTGAGCATGTGGATGATCTTTTGCGCACTATCATGGCGCATTACCGAGAAGACGCAACCTCACCCTGTCAAGCTCAAGTACGTCAATTTCTTCATCACCATGATCCATGGCACCAAAAGAATAGACTGGCTTAACAGTCGCAAATAAGCATGCAACTGCGCGCAAAACACGCATGCAGACTGGCAGATCAAATGAACTCAGAAAGGTTGGGCCGAGGAGGTGTGTGTGGAGTTTAGTGATGGTCGAAAAAAACACACTGCTGTAGCATTCAAGTGGATATATATAGCCTGCCCAATCCTGATCTCGATGAGTCAGCCTGAGGATTCAGACTAGCAGCAGCGAATCACGTCATCAAAAAAAGAATTCTTCTTTCGACGCAGGAGCTTGCAACTTCAAAAGCTCAAGCAGGAGTGTATAATAAAGCCAACATTTTGTTGACAACAAAGAAAAGTCAACCAATCCTCTCTGGTATCAGGTTATTGGATTCAAATGTCAAGTATTTTGTCTTGTAAATGTTCTTTAATTGTTTGCAAGAACAAAAAGGCCCACTGCTGTCCTACATCTGTCGAGATGCTGGTGCCACCTAACACGATTGCAACAAGTGCGCTGTTCCCCTAGAAACTTGGTACTCTGCCAAGACATCAGATAACGTTGTTTACTTGATAAACCCAAATGGAAAATCAATAATGATCTCCTACGCAACTATGTTTGTTCGACTGCAGACATCGGCAGACATTTTTTGTGGCTGCCTCCTAGTGAGAGCTGGGTGGAGGGTGAGACCTAGTTACTTTAAAGAGGCTGGTTCTTTAAGGTTCAGTGTTTGGGGGGGGCTAGAGAATGGAAAGCGAGTGTTGAAGATGAAGTTTACTCTCAGGTCACTCAATTTCAATCTGTCATGGTCATCTCAGGTTCACGCGCTCAAAGTCTGTCACCCAGTCATGCAATCCCAACACGAGTCCCTAGACCATGACACACTACCAACATGTCTCAATCCCACTTCAAATACATTGTGCACCAACCCCAGTCGTTATTCATTGGCCCTTTCAATTTCGTGTTACGTCACCACAGAAGTCGGATTTCAGCGCCTTCCCCCTGCAAACACCCAGGACTGTGCCAACTCTCAGGCTCCTCCACATGGGGTTCTATGTTTTTGTATCATATATCTTACATGAGACAGCACGTCAAAGCGTGTGTGCACTTGGTGCAGGGTTCAATTTCCTAGAATTTTTGTCGCCTGGTGGTCTACCTTTGCCTTGTTGTCGCACTATTCCCAAGTAATAGTCTGGTCGCGACTGGTTGCCCCTTCGTGGGGGCCCGCGTGGTCTTCCCTTGCCCAGGATCTTGCTGATTCTGGGAGGCATGAAAGCGCCATTCATACCGTTCCACTCCAGGGACCTTGGCGTGCGTGGCACCTCGATTGTGCGGGTGTGCCTCCCGTGCTTGGTTGACCTCTGTTGATCTCAACTTGGACTTATATCGCCTATGCAGTTCCCTTCATGGTCTAGATACATTCTGGGCTCGGGGGTTGATTTGAATGAATTAAGAGAAAGAGACACACACACACGATTATCTGAGGAGGGAAGAATCTTATCAAGAAAGTGCAACACATCCAAAAGATTTCCCTGGTGAGTGAGCACAATTTGATCGAAAGAACCCTCCCCCCCCGGGGGAGGTTTCCTTTTTGGGTGGTTTCCAAATGTTCAACCTACCAGATCAGAATGACCCCCCTTTAAAAACAACCCAAATTTTGTTCAAAAAAATGGGGCTGTTTTTCATGTGGGGTCCTCATCCTCCGGGTTCTTCATTTTTGAACAAAATTGGGATTGTTTTTCAGGAGGGGTCCTCTTCTTCATGGTGCTTAATTTGGAAACCACCCAAAAAGGAAATCACCCCAGGGAAGGGGTTTCTTGCGATCAAATTGAGCACCGATAACATCAACTTCTGCACGTGGAGTCTACCCGTGGAATCGACCAGCTTGAGGCGTTTGAGGCATCCGGTTTGGTCCCAAGAACTCTTTCTGTTTTTTCATTTTCGTTTCGCTCTGGAAATCACAGCTTTTCGGAACGGGTTATTGTTGTCTCTCTCTTTATATTATGGTGTTTTTTACTTGGTGGGGCGGACTTTGCAATCATCCCCATGAATAAGATTGCACCATGAGCAGGCTTATTTCGTTTCCCCCCACGTGCTCGCTGCTTCCTCTGTGGCAGGCCATCCAGACCAGCAATGTTGGAAGCGAAGCAGCCAATCCCATGATATCATGCAGGCCTTCTAGGTATGCCACAGAAACATACTCATTGTTTCTGTGCGTGGCACTAAGAAGAACATTGCCTTTATTTGTGCCCAGTGTTTTTTTCAAAAGGTGCGTAATAGTATTTTCATCCGTTGGCGTGGACTGCGAGAATATTTCCACGTTCATTTTCGTTGTTGGTATCCTAAGTCCGAAATAGTACCATCTCAAGGTTTGCTCGGCAGCCAATTTTCTCAGACGTCCCGACTGGTTTGTACTCAATGTATGTTTTATACAACTACATTATGGTGTATGGAACAGTCTCTCCAACATTTCTGAGGATGGGTGTTGCCCAGGAACAATGATGATTTTCTCAAACATCACTGGAAAATTGTCATCATAGGCAAATTCAAACATCAAATCATCATCCAACACCGGGTTACACTTCACCTTGACTTCCGAAGAAATACCAGCGCACACAGAGTTTGACGTTATGGATGCGTTGTGAAGGATCCGTTCCGTGTTTACACTTCCTGCAGAGTCGACCACGATTTCCATGATCGTGTTCTGCCTGGAGTTTTTGTTGGAATACACCACGATCAATGCGCCCTGGGTGTGTTTTTCCATGAGAACCAAGAAGGTCTCCTGACCAGGGTTTCCCTCATGATAATTTTCGTCAGTGTACGTGCTAAGACTGCTTTCAGCTGGAAGCACGCGTTGCGAAAGCCAGACCAATCCAAGGGCCGAGTTGTCGTAGCAGGAAAAACACATACTCCACGGCAGAGACTGACCACTTGAACCGCTAGCCAGTGGTTCAAACACTTCGTTCAGGCCAGAAATCTTGAGCGTCCATGCCGGTATAAAGCCAATAAATTCTCCTCGGCGCTGTGCGACATTCGAGACTTTATAGCAGTGTATTTTTCAGACTCGAACCAACTGATTTCTCGCTAATATTTTGCACGACATGAGGGGATGAAGGCACACTTTTCGTGAAACGATATTGGACGAGGTACAATCGTCACCATCTCCAGGCTGGTGTTGTACTCGTTGCATGAAATGTGTCAGTTTGGTCGATTTTGAGCGTTTTCATGATATAGATTGGAATGTCGGCAGAGGATTTCAACGCTGCATCCATACGTACTATCAGCGAGTTGTAGCAATTCACACATTCCAGACTCAAAATGTTGATATCTATACATCTCAGCAGAGTTCTGATGAATGCAGTCAGATTAGGATTTACGCCGTACACAATCCCTGTTCGTGTTTGTGTCGACGGATTCCGAGACCCAAACACATCCATCGTGTCATGCGGTATCATAACTCCTGCGTGCACCGACGTGTCTCGCTCGAGGAACGAGGCTCGCAATGATGGGATCTCTTATAGCGTATTCAGGATCCTATACTGCGAATGAATGTCCGAAGTAATTGTTTGCACAGTTGTAGTGAAAATGTATGCGGACCCATCACGTTCACATTCTTGGGTCAAAACCTGATTCCCTGCGAAGAAAAATGGCTGTCAGGCTGCCAGCATCACTGGCCCAGGATAGTTCACGTAAATATTCCACTCTGCTTAAAATGACTCCTGCAAAGAAACAAGTTCTCCAGCGCAAAACTTAGATCCTCGTGTACACACCTCTGCTGGCTCTTGTCGGGAAATCAAAGAGGACTTTGAATTGGAAAAAACACACTCATAATTGACGTCACTTTCTCTGACATTACTGTTCGAAACGCCGTACGACTCCATTCGCGCGCGTCGGCTTGCCGCGCGCGCAAAACGAAAGACACCCAGATCTCAGGCCTAGCACTAACTCCCCAGAGGCCTAAGAAGAGAGAAGAGGAACAAAAAGACCGTGGCAGACACACAGTGAAGGCCCATGTCAAGGAGGATAGGACAGAATCCAGACTCACGAATGCGCAGAAAGCGGATATGGAGAGAAGCGAGGAGAGAGGGAATGGTAGGCCCGGGAGTGTGATAGTAGGGAGAGGGACAGTGAAGAGAAGCGAGGAGAGAGGGAACAGTTGGAGGGTTTTAGAAAGGAGAAGGATGAGACGTGTGGGAGGTGGGGGGGGGAGGGGGAGGGGGAGGGAGGAGGAGGGGAGGAGAGGAGCGCAGGGGTGAGGACCGGGCCGTGAAGCAAGAGAGGAGCGAGCCAGAGAAGATGGGAGAGAGGTGTGAAGAAGGGGAAGGAGAAGTGGAGGCGGTGAGAAGGGGAAGCATGCATGTGGGAAGGGGAGGGAGGGGAGAGAGGGTCATGAACAGAGAGCCCGTGCTGTTGCCCGCAGCGAAAACGAATGTACGGCTTGTAGTACTGGTCCTTTGCGTCACACAGCGCCCGCTCATAGTCTGACAATCCCGCACGCATCGCAACGCTGAGAGCCTTTGTGGCGCACGGATATGTGGCCTCCATTCAAGAGACAGCAACGTTCTGCTCACCCTGCTCGGACGGAAGAAAAGGCACATAGGGAAGTAGCGGGTGCCTACCGAATCTTGCCAGGCTCGGAAATTCTCCTCCTCCTCCGAAAACGACTCCAACACCCCCAAACCATCCTTGTCTGGCAACGACCGCGAAGACGACAGCACGAAGCCCTCGGCGACAGCCAGCAGTGAAGACTAAGATAGTCTCTGCGAAGCCAGCAGTAAAGCAACTGTGTCCACAGTCACGTGCTCTTTCTCAAAGAAAGCTCACTCATGATAAAAAGGCGCGGATGTTCCAAAAAAAGACTTGTACACACGTTGAAAGTGACATCAACGAACCAAATGAGACCTGGGTCCATGAATGAAACGCTCTTTCTCAATTCACTCTCTCTCACACACACTCTCAGAGTGTATGTGTTCCTTCTCAAAATTTGGTGGACAGTAGGATATTCTATTCGGGAAAACAAAACTTGACCACGGGGCCGTGGAGAAGATTGAACAGTCGCATATCCCCTACACAAACACGCCACATCTCGCGAGCATTTTCCCGCCATTTTGCGGCCGTCGAATTGTTTCTGGCCCTGCTATGTGCCAGCATTGCCTCGATTGCCCAGTGTACGTGTGCCACGCTCCTCTCGGATTCAACAGAAAAATACGCCTTGTCACGGCACTCGGCGGCAGCCCCAAAATTGCCCAGTATTTCATGCAGCAATGCTAAAGACTGGTACGGGCGCAACAGATCACGCTTCAAATATTTGGCGCCAAGTGCAGACTCTAGTCGCACAATCACTTGGTGCAGCGGGGCCAAGGCTTCCATTGCTGACGCCTGAGTTTCAAATCACCCCCATCAAAAGAGATCGAATATCAAAAGTGATATATACATGCCATCTTCTGTCGATGCTCAAGTGAAAATGAAGAATGATTTGCCCTTCAGAAGAGATTGGATATGTCAAAAGAGACCTTGATAGATCAAAAGAAACCTGCGTACACAAAAAGACACCTAAAATATAAATCAAAAAAGACTTATGTATCTATCCAACAAAGATATTCTTTATCTCATGTGCGTGCTCAGTTTAGAAAGGGCACTAATTTGCCGTATCAAAGAGACCTACTGTATAGATATATCAAAAAAGACGTACCTTATCTCCAGCGGATGCTCTAGTGAGATGAGGCACTAATTGGCCGTATAAAGTGACCCACACATATCAAAAGAGACCTATATCTATCTGGAAAGAGACCTGCATACACATAAAAAAACGCCTGTATGTATCTAAAAAAAAACGTATATACATTTCAAAAAAAACATGCCTTATCTCCAGCTGATGCTCAGATGAGAAGGGGTACAAATTTGCCGTATCAAACAGACATACAAATATCAAAAATGATCTATATCTGTATCAAAAGAGATCAATATACGTGTACCAATCTAACTCCATATCAAAAAAGATTTATATACGTGTTGAAAAAAAGTATATACACATCCAAAAAATAAGTAAATACACATCAAAAAAGACGTACGTTATCTCCAGTTGATGAGTATATACACATCCAAAAAATAAAGTATATACACATCCAAAAAATAAGTAAAT
>Ga0105054_10010566_pt1 | contig 11701 bp, 2 predicted proteins | sample BON02_FD_78091 | JGI IMG/M metagenome (GOLD analysis project Ga0105054, IMG submission 78091) | Freshwater microbial communities from Lake Bonney liftoff mats and glacier meltwater in Antarctica - BON-02 (megahit assembly) | ecosystem: Environmental > Aquatic > Freshwater > Ice > Glacier... | reverse complement strand
GGTCTCTATGCAGTGGCGCAACTCCGTAGATCCACTTCGCGACGTAGAACCCGATGGACACTCGACACACGTGTCTGTGTTGGAAAAACTTGCCTTGTAAGTGTTAGAAGGGCACATGACACACATAGCATCGTGGTTGTAGAAAAACCCCTTGGTGCACTCGCAATCGTGCACAGACAAACTGCCTTGTGGTGCAACAGAGGACGCGGGACATGCTGAACAGATGCCCCCCCTCTTGTGCGCATCTTCCTGACCACTGAGAGCTACGAGGTCATCGTGTTTGTAGGTGTTGACGTCGCACAGGTCACACCAGTCCATACTGGAAAGAAACTGGCCGGCGCCGCAGCTGGCAGCGACTGTGCGTCCACGATAGTCGACGTCCCAGGATTTGGGCGGAAGTACGTTGCCAATGTATGCGTTTTCTGTGTCAAACTGAGAGGCACTGGCCCCATACGAGACCCTAAAATTGCGAATCTGCGGGTTCACCTTGTACGAGTTTTGCTCAAACAGCTTCGAGTGCATGGGGTAATTCAGGCGCATGAAAATGTCGCTGAAAGCCGCATTCTCGAGGACAATCGGCCACGAATATGCGTGCTTGTAGTTGCGGTTGGTTCCGGAGATTTTCGGGACTTTTTGGCAAACACAGCATTCCGTGCTAGCCTGCTTGCGCACATTATTCCATTCTTTCAAGAAAATCGCGTCGTGTTGCGGATTTAGAGGGGGGTCGGCACAAAAATCCCACCATTGCCACCCGTGCATCCAGTTGTCGCTTTCCACCACGTCTTCGCGCGAGATCTGTCGCCACTCGTCCATTTCCATGGGCCCGCGCATGTTGATATTTTGAACCTTGTTGTGCTGGTTTACAAAGCTGCCGTCTTTCTTCTGTACACGAAGAGTGCGACGCGAACACCCTACAAATCCCACCTTTTTAAGGCCGTCAAGAGTATCACCCAGCTGCAAATTGAGCAGGTTGGACACGTCGAGTTCCCATTCCGTGCTGTCGCGACAGACGTCAATCGCGCGGGGCTCTACAATTGGCTTGGATCGGTCGAGAACAGAGTGTGTCGCCGAGAATTCGACAATCTGTTCGGTCAGCACCGTTTTCAAGAATGAGTCGATGTTTTTGCTCTGCAAACTGTTCTCGTCGGCAACATTTCTGCGGAAATCGCTGGCAGCTTCGATCGTGTCTGCAAGGTTGCTGCCTTCGAACAAAATAACCATGTTGAAGGAAGATACCGACGTAGCAGCATTCCCATCCGAAGACAATAAACGACGTCGACGGACATCCGAATTAAGTTCCAGAATACTCGAAACGTCAATTACAACTCCACCGGCAGTCAGTCCCGCCGCATATGCAAATGCCTCCTTAATTTTCTGTTGGTTTGTCACAATTGCAGTGTCCGTCAGTCCGAGGTTCAAGGGCAACACCAGTTCGACCGACGGGACAAACGCACGACCCTGATTTTTGTCATACGATACCAGCATGCTGGTAATGGTGCTCTGTGCCAGATCAAGGATTGAATTGATATTGTTGGCTTGCAGCGCTTGGCGGCTCCATGGAATTGTCGGAGCCACGACGAATCCGTTTCGATAGCGGGCATTCAGGTTGTTCCGCTCGTGCATCAATTTGCTGTGGTTGTATCCGAGCTGTTTGGCATACTCCGACCCTCCCAGCAGTTGCTGCGTCCAAAGTCCGTTACGTTTGTGCACAATGTCGTCGTATCCCTCTCCATAGTTGCCGCGTCCTGTGAGTGAGGTGATGGAGTTGGTACGGAAGTCCATCACACGCTGCTCGATCTCACGACGCGTTATGCACCCGAAATTACCCCGAACAGACTGCAACGGACAGTAGTGCAGGAGCTCGGCGGTAGGAACCAGTTTCGACAGCGTTTTCGACGCTTCGCCTGGAGCCTGTGGTTCGACAGTGAACGCCTTGTCCTCTTCAATCAATTTAATCACTGCAGCCTTTTTGACAGGATTGATCATATGGATTGATATCATGTCTTCCACGGCCAACGTGTAGCCCTGCGAAAAATCCTTGTCAAACAGTTCGTCGGCGCCCTTGAAAAGAACAGTCATGACGTTGGATTCTTTCGTTGCAATGTTGCGGACAAGAGGCGCGGACGCCGAGGTGAAATTGAGGATGGACAGGAGCGAACTGTTAAAGTCAGACTCCACTCCAGCAAGTCCGAGGTAAATGTCGATATTCATGATGTCGCTAATTCCGCCCTCTACCGTAGTCTCGGTACACATGGTGGCGATACTGGTGGCAGTGAGGATGGCCTCGGTCTGCAAATTGGTTATGAGACGCTTGCCATCGTCCCCCGTGACAGTCAGCATAAAGTCGATGAAAATGGACTCGGGAGTCACCATAGCATTCCCGACAATGTCATTTTTGTTCCAAATGGTATCAGGAAGTGGTATGGTAATGACAATGGTGCCACCAGGACCAATGACTGTGTTGACATATTTTCCTTGGGCAATGCAAATAGGATCGCGCAGACCACACCATGCATTCGTTTTCATCACCTCATCGATTGCGGTTTTCTGCTCGCCTGCGTACAAACTCACACACGGATATGTTTTGTCTACCAAGTCTGTGCGGAAAATTCCGCGGCCCACGACGATGGAATCCAACGCGATAACAGTGAGAGGGTCGGTGGCAGTGACGGTGTCGGGAACAATCACGGTGATGGTAGCAAATTTGGTCGTGTTTTCAGAACAACAGTCTTGGATCTCGCGCAAAACGACGGAAACATCCCGGATGAAGGACGACGCCGAGGTCGGTCCGGCTGTAGAAAAGAAGTACGTCTCGGTAATGTCAAGAGTTACTGTCGTCTGCGAATGGGTGACACTGATGCGGTCACTTTTCATTCCTTTGAAATGCGCCATGCCCACGAAAAACTTGAGCCTTTTGCCCCGTGGCAGTGACGTGATGATACCAGCATTGGTTTCTATGTCTTCCACGGCCAGGAGAATATTCACGTCGTTATACCCTCGTGTGTTGGCAGGATCCAATGTAGAGCTGGAACGTGCTGTCATGCCCTTGAAAAAAGTGCCGGCCGTGTAATCCACCGCCTTTTGGTTCACAATATTATCAAAGAGGTCAATGGTGTGGTTGCTCGGCGGCAGGAAGTCCGGCGCAACACACGCTCCCTGTTTCTGGATCTCACGCGACATGGTCGATGCATTCACTTCCGCATTGAAGGTAGTCAGTGTGTTGTACTTGGCGTAGAAGTTGGCCATGCAGCACACGGTGTTTTGCTGATCCTTCGCAACTTCTCCTGTGCCCGCGGGCAAACACGGGAACTCGTCGGAGTTGAACGTTGCTGCTTCTAGTGCTGTCAGTGGTACTTCGATGTGTGAGAGGAAAAGAACATCCATCCTCAGCGGGTCGGCGTTGCTGTACCTGACACGCATTTTCACCTGATTTTTAAGAGGATCGTATCGCACTGAGATAACGTTGGCCGACGAGGTTTCTACTTTGATGGGTGAATTGGACCCTCCAGAAGTCAAGACGTTGGTAGCGATGTCGGGATGTTTCAGGCACGTGCCGCCCGCGAGACAATTGCTGTTACTGCTGCACTCGCGCGCAGCCTCGTTGCTACAGGAATGTACGGCTTCGAGGACGAATTTGGTGGCCTCCAAGGTAAAGTCAAAAACGTCGTAATTTTTGAACAGCACGCCAGTAGACACCATGTCCATGTTTGCGTAATTCGTGGGAATGCGGACCTTGATGTACCAGAAAGGCACGCTATCAATCGAGACCGTCTCTGGAGGATGGTCATACAACCCTTCGTTGATGAGATCCACCGTTACGTTACTGTAGGTTCCCCCCGTTCGAATGTACCCCTTTTGCATCAAATAATTAATAAAGCTGGTCCGCAGAGTGACTACGTCCGTAGCTATCAGAGAGGGGTCCAACTGTTTGACTTTCATGACGAGCTCGATGCCACTTTCAAGACACTCCTTGCCTCCGATCTTCCCCACGAAAAAGTCGCTGTCACACCGGCAGTCGTACCCTATCCCCGTCGCGGGCTCGGAGCAAAATGCATTGCTGTCACATTCCGATGTTCCGTCGCTGCACTCGTCGATCGGCGTCAGAGTGCACGATTGTTTGTACTCAAAACCTTCGTCAGCGGTAAACTTGTCGCAAACACTGGGACAGTACCATCCGTCGTTCTGGACACCAGGGTTGTTAACTGCGTTTGTAAACTCTTGCGCCGTGCAGAGCTCAGCACCCAGACACGTTTCGTTAAAACCATCCGGAAACATGCTGTCAACCGCCTTTTTCAGGACATTAATGCCACCCTCTTGCACAAGTTCGATCCGTTTGCCGCGCACGTCGATGTCGGTCCGAAAAGCGTTGAGACAGAGAAAACCCGACTGGATTTCGCACTGTAAACACCGGGAGACATCCCCGCCCTCACATTCTTCGCCGTCTTCTAGAACCCCATTCCCACATGTTTGTCCGTGTACACTACCAACAAAAATGACAGAAAATATAATAAGAACAGATGTGATTTTTTGTCGTTTCACAATATCACGCATGTATATCTGCCAGCGGATGTCACGCCTTATATATATGTATTTTGGTTTGGGATTTGACAAAATTGACAATCGTCTGGAACCGCTTGTATACGTACCATATTACCACATTCATTCTAAACAGCCATGTAAACGAGAAAATACCTTTCGCTACAATGCTTGGCCCTACAAAGTGGCGTCGCATTTTCTCGAAATCGCGCTGTATATCCCATGCCAAAACATGATTTTTCCACTTCGTATCACAAGAACTTACACATAGACTAGTATTGGAGCATGACTTGTGTGCTCTGGTGTGTCTTCACGTAACACGTCAACGGGGCGCGGTAAGCGCCAAGTCCTGCAATATGTGTAAGAGAGTACACACACGGCAACACCGATGTGGAGGAAATTGTCCGCGTGGTTCGTGATCACACCTCCAAGTAGGCGACCAACCCGAGAAACTGCCACGCAAGTATGTCTATAACCAACACATGTGAAATTGCACAGAGACATCGACATTGTCGCTTGCCAAAAACTCGTCTCGAAGCGGCATACTGCTATATATGTGCACAGCGATGTCGGTGGGATCTGAAATGAATAAATCGCATAGTAAAAAGTACCAAAAACAGGACGAAACATACGGCAGTATGGATTTTTGTTACACATTTCTGAACCAGGCATATACGAGAATGCACAACGTTTGTCGTCCAAAGACAACGGACCGCTGTGATGGGTCGCGGTACACGGGAGTGGTCCAGACAGAAAGATGAGTTTGTGTCTCGAAAAATGGCAATGTTTCGCAAGGAATCGCACAGGTGAGAGGCGCAATATCGCCAGCATGGATGTGCCCATGAAAGAAGACGATGCGGGGAGCTACTATGCGAAAATCAACGCGAATCTCAAAGAGTACGCCAGCAAGTCCAACAAAAAGGAGCGGAAAAATAAAAAGTACATTGAGCTGCTGCGCGTCGAGTACAGCAAACGTGAACAGGTCATCGAGGACATCAACACGGTGTACAGCGAAATACGGTACATGGTGCAGACACACATGACGGGCCAAAGATAACCACTTCAAGTGAATGGACACTTTGATGAGATAGATGCGGTTATTTTTATTGTAATAAACGCAACGAGTTGTCTTGTGCTGTGTGGTCTTTCAGAAAAGAGGTAACGATTACAAGTCTGTGATTGAGAACGCGATGTTTTCTTGGTGGTCAGATGGTGCTGTTCCCCGACGCGAAACGTGTAAGAGATGGCGACACATGGGGAAAGGTCGAGACACTGGAAAGCGTGTTCCGCAAAAGATATGAGGGACGGATTCGAATATTCCCGTCACCGTTAAATCCGTGCGTGCATCGGGAGGAGCAGAGAGCCGACCGACTCCAGCAAACCATCCGCGCCTGCAGAAAAAAAATGGCTGTCGAGAAGACCACTTGAACGCGGGTATTCCATGAATTTCGCTGTGTAAAAGCAGGCGCTGAATGTGGAATGTGCGAATATATTCGCTGGGTGATAGAAAATACGCACTCTGCGTGAACAGTGTCGAAATCAAGGCCTCGCGCTGTGCGTGTTCGAGGGTGCAAAAAAAGTTGCGATAAAGAATATGACGAACGAGGTCAGGGATCAGGCAAAGGACGGCAGAATGGGCTCCTACTCTTTGGTGTGTGCCCATGGCAAATGCCAGTGCAATCTCGGTGGCTTCGGATTGTTTGCATGTGAGCACCTCGCCTAGATGAAGGTCAAAAACGAGTCGCTTGTTTTCCGCCACCACGAGTTCATCGGGCCAATCACAGTGGCGCGTGTGGTGTCCTGCACGTGTTCGGGCGTCGTCGCTGAAGTTTGCCAAGGCAATCCACCGCACGATGATTTCGCCAAACATACGGAGAATATGTCCTGTGAATATCGGCGTTTAATTACAAAACACACAGTGGATTTTTATTCTATTTTTGACAATTCGTACGGGCATACGTGACTATTCAAAAACGCCGGCATCAAGGAAGGTGTGCTAACAGTTCTGCCATACTTGTAAACACGTATATATATATTGGCTTGAGAGACCCGCGCCTTGGCAAGGAATGTGTGCATTCTGTCGATGTGTGGTAGATATATAAAGACATTCTAACTCGAACATTTGAAATGAACGCGGTCGCGGTCCTGTGTTTTGTGGTGTTTTCCGTCGGAGTATGCACTTCGCAAAGAGTGTGTCAGGGCAGCAGTGATAGTACGTGTGTGTGTCTGGGCGGCTCCGAACGACAACAGTCTCTCGACGGGATATTTTCGTGTCAAGCGTGTCAAAGCGGCAAATTCCAAGCCAAAACAGGGGTCAGCCCGTGTGTGCAATGTGTTGGTGCTACCAGGTCTGGCATCGGGGGAATCATGTGCGAGCAATGCGAAAATTCTTTCACTACAGCAGCGAATACAAACGCAGTGTGCCTTCTGTGTCCTGAAACGTGGGAGGATATGCGGCGGATTTTCAGCAGTCCATCTCAAAAAAGTTTGGCAATAGGTCTGCAACACGCTGGGTCGCATTATATTGACGGCATAAAGTGTGTGTCGTCGTCTAGTGGCATGTCTGATATGAACGATTTCATTACGGAAAAGTCGGTGTGCTCAGCGGGTATGAGAGTTGTACTTATGGCAGCTCGCGACGATATCGACACGGTGTGCGAGGAGTGTCCCCTCAACACTTTCAACCCCTCGATTTCTTCCAGTCCGACCTGCGTCGAAATCACGCCATGCACTGCCGGAAACACGGACGTGTCTGCGTCTGCCACAACCGATTCCAAGCGCAGGGAAAATTCAGCGTGCACCTTTGATCTTAATCTGCAACAAATAAAATCGCGACAGTACGCAAATTTGGGCGGCTCCTTAACATTTGGATTTGCTCAACATCGCAACCAAAAAATCGAGACATATTCGCCATGTACCGATCCGGGGCTGATCGACTGCAGTGTAAACGGGGCATGCACCGATATTTTTTACGATCAATGGCGGGCGGGACTTGTTCGCTTGGGAGAAAAAACCTGTCAAACCTCGTGCACCGCTGGGTTTTCTTTGCAAGTTGGCAAGTGTGTCGCATGCACACGTGGAAAGTTCAAAGCGTTGGCAGGAAGCCAGCCGTGTTCAGACTGTGTGTCTGGAAAATATAGCAGTCAAAACGGGGCATCACAGTGTGAGGCGTGTGCGTCTGGGTTTTACATATTTGGTGGTTTCGAGTGTAGGGCGTGTTGCCGAATAAATGTGGCCTACCCTCCGGCATCGCCGTGTTATAAGCTAGACCATTACATTGTACCGGATATGTGTGAATCAAATCCTAGTCGTATCAACATTGAAAAATGCGACAATACTTTTCAGTTTCCTGCGCCAAGGGATACATTTTCATGGGATACGACCAGTATCGCACATTGCCTCAAGTTTGTGGGCACGCCCAAAGTCTGTCAACCAAATTTCTATTCATTTAATTCAGAATGTCAGCCGTGCCAGTTTAACGCTATCTTTTTCAGACTCAAATGTGGAGCGACTGGGAAAGGAAACTACCTTGCAGAGCAGTGTGCGTCCGGGTTCAACACAATGTGCCACAATTGTCCGGCTTTGCCGAACCTTGCAGAACTGGATGTGGAGGCCATTTCCGCTACAGTGGTGACGCAGGTGGCACAGTGCAAATTTAAATGTGTCGCACGCGACGGTGTGCTCTACGTCAAAAGCCGCCATGAAACCGCGTACATGATACAGGTCGATCTCAGCGTATTGGTGACCCGCTTAGATTCCACGTGGCCGGGCTCTCATTGCATCCGCAGCACAGTCGACTCGCACCTTTTCTGTAAAAAGAAAATGATGGAATTGGAAATGGATTCCAACACATACCCTCTCATCCGATGTGTGCCTGTGGAGCAACAGTGTTTATCGAAAAACGGCGTTCGTCTGGTGACATACTTGAACTCTGGCAATACCCTGACTGAATTGTCGTGCCAATGTCGGGCTGGGTTTTATGGCACCTACAAGGATTTCGGGACACACGACCTTGTCATGTGTAAACTATGTCCTCAACACATGACCTCAATTGTTGGAACGGTTTCGCGACTCGGATGTTTTTGCACGCCGGGGTACTATCAAGATGCTTCAACTCAAAACACGGAAGTGTGTCAGGAATGCAACAACAGGGAAGGGGGAAAATTCTACTGTCCCGGTGGTCAGATTGCCGCTCTCGGATTGGCACAGTACAGCGTCGATTCCGAAAGCAAGCAGGATGAAGTGCAACGGCTCACGCAACTCAGTGTCGGTCGCCAGATGTGTCCACTCAACACCCATGTGCTCGTAACAGCTCCTAGTACAGTGTTCGACTGCGTAGGTCTTGACAATGCGGTGCAAAATATGAATACGGGGTTTTTTTTATCATGCGACATCGATCCGTTTGTGTCGCCCTACTTTTCGACCTGGTTGCGAAGCAGCGTCGAAAGGCCATGCCTGCGTGAATGTGTTTTTCCCTACAGTGCGAAAAACGCGGACGGAAATTGTCGCTGTAACATCGAGATGGGGTATGAGTTTGCCGAGACCACTCGGACATGCCAGTGCAAAGCTGGGTATTTCAGCTTAGTGGGAACCCCTATTTGTGTGCTGTGTCCAGCGAATTCTTTCTGCACTGGTGGACACAATCCCCGACAACTTTGCAATATTCAGACAGTGTCGGAAGCTGGGTCGACCTCTGTGGAGCAGTGTTTGTGTCTGCTCGGATTTTATCTGGACACTACATCGTCACGGTGCATCATGTGTTCCCGCGGCACGACATGTTATAAGAATCACGAATTCACATGTTCCGGGTACGAGCTGTGTCCAGAACGAGGAATGCACAAGCCCGTCGCGTGCAAGCCTGGACACAGTCGTCCAGGCACACTCTACACAGAGACATGTTTTCCAAATGTGTACAGAAATCCCACACAGAACAATTTGCCCTTGCTGATCCGCAATTCGATTCAACTAGTGGAAACGAATGGGGTGCTGCGGTACGCCGTGGACAATCCAGTGTTGGTGAATATTTTACATCCGGAAATATACTCGGTCTTTGCCGAGCGGTTGCAGAACCATCAAGTTCAATGGACTGGATTCATGTCGCACTTTGATTTCATGTGCAGTCGACATGGGTCTTTTTCGATGCCCAAGTTCGAGTCGGGACATATTTTCAAGCATATGCGGTGTTATGTCGCCTCGTCTTCGAAATTCCTTATCAACAGCGTCGACTCTGTGGTTCCATCTAGACCAGTTGGACGTTTGGGTCTGATCTCTCATGCCTACCATCACCCGACGTTGCAACTGATGATACCTGAACATCACCTGCTGTGGCGCGTATTTTTTGCGTGCGTGTTACAAGGTGCACAGCCCCAGACTGAACAAAGTGTACAGCACAACTCCGAGATAGGCCCACACTGCACGCATTGTAACACACAGGTGAACCCCAACGCTTTCCTGCAACTCGAACGCGTGCATACATTCTGGATGCCACGCGACAATTCCAAATCGTATGTGATCAAGAATGTGTATGTGGCACTGGATACGGCTACACAACACGCATGGACTGCACACCGCCGGGTGAATTCAGATGCGTCACGATATTCTGCGCTTATGGAGCTGCAACACTCGAGCAGCGCGAATCAGGTGCATTTGGTGCGAGTTCGAATTGTTTCCACCAACCTAGATCAAAAGGATTCCAAGTTCACGGAAGAGACGGAACTCTCCTATTTCTCACAGACTCCACAGCACCGTGTTGTGTTTGGGCTACATGTCCCTGTTGCGGGGTTCATGATGACGTATAACCGGATCGCACTCGTGGGGATTTGCTACTTAGGAAGCCCCAATTCATTGACGTTGCTAGTTTTCAACTTGTATGATAAGGTTGTGTCTCCGGTGGTGCTAAACAATTGTATAGGGTGCTGTGCGGATGACCACTATTTCGAGGATGTTAACGTATTTTATGACTCTGTGTTTCACACGCTGTTTGTGGGCACCAAGACTGGCATTTATCACACAACGTTTACAGACTTGACGTATCAAAGCCAAAGCATGCTACCACTTGCCAACGTGCAAATGGCACAACGCTCGGATTTCTTCTTTATGGGACAGTCCGTGCTGAAAATCACTGACCGAGTATTTCCTAGCACATCTCAGCTCCCACAGTGTCTGCCGGGTCCAATCATATTCTTTATTTTGGACAAGCAAAACGTGCAAACCGCACGGGTCGCTGCTATTGCTGTGCGATACTGTTTTACTCGCAAGCAAACTGTTAACGAGGTGAACTCCGACGTGTACACGGTGCACGCCGACAATGCTATGCACATCCTCTTTACAAACACGCAAGTTGTCAGCATGTTGCAGCGGAAACGCAACGCCCGGCATTTCCCACGCGCGTCGCAGCAACTTCAGCAAACGATCGACGCCACAACGGCCAACATGAAGATTGCGTCGTTTTCTATCATCAACAATCGCAAGTGGAAAGCTGATATTGTCCCAAATGCGCCGCTCGGCGTCAAGGAGGTGATTGAGATGGTGGTTGTGCACACGGCAGAAACAAACGCAGAAGGAACCATGTACGAGCAGCTTATTTCTCGCATCGACGTGAGTGGGTCGACGGTGTCCGTGGAAATACTCGCCACCGTATTCCAAGAAGATGGTTGGGATTTGCAAAAAATCATATATTCCATCTTGCCCCTCGCGGTAGAAGAGACACAACCGAACCATATTTTGGCTACGAGTGCGGTGATTTTGACATACCACACTGCAAATGGCACCAAATTTGTGTTTTACAATTTCTCGTGTTTTTCATGCGAACGTGCTGTGTCAGAAACGTCGGCCGCACATCACAGTTGTCCTTGCGTGAGAGGTACAGCTCCCGTGTGCACTCCGTGCGGACTCGACTGTGACATCAATACTTACATTGCCGGAGACGGAATCAGCACTGACATGTGTTTGAAAGCCGACGCTGTGAATTTCCACAGCCAACAGAGGTACAATTTGTACTGTGTGCCGTGTGCTGGGTCAATCTACTGCGTCAATGGCACAGTGCAGGGAGTCCAGAAATGTCCCCCCGACACTCCATTTTCTATCAACACCCACTCAAGCAGCGTCCTCGATTGCGTGTGTGGTGTCAATGAGACAGATCGCTCGGTGTCGGTGTTTTCACACT
>Ga0105054_10010561_pt1 | contig 11704 bp, 12 predicted proteins | sample BON02_FD_78091 | JGI IMG/M metagenome (GOLD analysis project Ga0105054, IMG submission 78091) | Freshwater microbial communities from Lake Bonney liftoff mats and glacier meltwater in Antarctica - BON-02 (megahit assembly) | ecosystem: Environmental > Aquatic > Freshwater > Ice > Glacier... | reverse complement strand
CAATCAAAAGGCAGAGACCGAAGGTTCTAAGAAAATGCCCTTCACCGTCGTGATTATCGACGAGCTGGCCGACCTCATGATGACTTCCAAGGGCGACGCCGAAGGCGCGCTGTGCCGCATCGCAAGCCGCCCCTGCTGACTCGTATCCTGCGCGATCTCTACGATCTCTATCATGATCAAGACCGCTACCTAAGTTTCCTCGCGCACTACCCACTGATTCCCTCCGACCTCGCCGAGCAAATCGCCAGCAAACTCGATCCGGACAAAGTCGAGATCGCCATCGGCCTCGCAGGTAACCCTCGCTGCCCCCAACAGTCGCTGCAACGACTCGCCAAACACTCCAAAGTTGCGGTGCGTCACGCCCTAGCCGACAATCCCAACCTCACTCCCAAGGAGTTTCAGGCTCTGGTCCAAGACAAAAACGAGTTCGTCCGCGCCACACTAGCACAAAACACAGCCCTGCCCAATCCCCTGCAATTTGTGCTCGCCGACGATGCCTCCACCACAGTGCGTATTGCCCTGAGCGAACGTAAAAACATCGATACCGACGTCGCCGTGCACCTCGCCAACAGCGATGACACCCTCGTCAGCGCCGCCACGATCTTAAACTACACGCTCGACGAAGAACTGCTTCAGCTCTGGGCGGATCATGATCAGCAAGTCCAGCAACTCCTGCTCCTCAAGCGGAGCAAAGCACTCCCCGGAGTCGTTCGCACCGCGCTACGCCTCTCGCCGCACTCCTTAGTCAGCCGCAGCGCACTGAGAGGCACCGAGCTCTCCGGATCCGAGATGCTCTACCTCGCTGAGTCGGCAGACACCCGCGACCGCATCTTCCTCGCCGAGCAACCCGAACTACCCGCGAGTATTCAACGACTGCTGGCGCAAGATGCCTCCCCACGCGTGCGCCGTCGTCTCGCAGCCAACCACTCCATCCACGAGTCCATCGCTCTACACATTGCCGCAGCCAACGATCCCAGCTCCGCCCGCACCCTCGCGAAAAACCCCGCCACCAGCGACGCCACGCTGCGAGAACTCTGTCTCCATCCGGACGAGGACATCGCCCTGCTCATAGCCTACCGCGACGACTTACAAACCGAGCACTACGATCTCCTTATCAACCAACGGGAGACGATCACCGTCGCCGAGCACATCGCGTATCAGGAAATTGGGTACGATAATTTCACCGAGGAGGTCGCCCAGCGACTCGCCACACACCAAGCGCCAAGCGTGCGCGCCTTTGCCGCACGATCCGCCCGACTCGACGACAAAACCCGCAGCCGCTTAGTCCAAGACCCCAGTCCACAAGTGCGCCTACAACTGGCCCACAACCCCAACCTCAACGAGCGCCAATTGCGCATCCTTTTGGAAGATACAGATCGCAAGGTCATCTTCGCCGCCGAGGAAAACTTTGCGCAGCGCCTCCGCCAAGAACAGGCCAGTCCCGAGCGCCCGAGGCAAGATCCCCTTTCGGGAGGGCGGATGTCCCCATCCGCTGCGGCGTCTGAGCGCCCGCGCAAAGGAGCCCTCTTCAACAAAATTGCCAATTTCTTTAACGACTAATTTCAACCAATCACACTATGGCTAAAAAACCACAAAAACTCACCCCCTTAACGATGACCGAGATCATCCTCCGCGGCGACGCAGAGACGATCCAGAAAGCACTCGAAGCGCGCACGCAAATCGACACCCTGCTCGAAGAACGCGAAGCCGCCTACCAGCGCATCGCCGAACTCGAAACTCAAGTCTGCGAAATCGTCGGCGAAGACGGCACCTTCCCGTTCCCCGAACCGCCGATGCCTGTCGCTACCTTTACTGCGTCTGCACCTGCCAAGAAAAAGGCTGCACCCGCACCCAAGCCTGTAGCGGAAGCTAAAAAAGAAGAAGAAGAAGAAGTCGCAGTGCCCGCTGATAAAGCAAACAAGTCCGCCGAAGCATCCAGCGACGACGCAGACAAGTCCAAGACCGACGACGCGTAAGCGTTCGCCAATATGTCGGCCTCTCCGGAAGAGCTCATCGCCATCAACAGCCTCCTGATCGAACGGGAAGCTGAGCTTGCGCGTGTGCACACCGCAGAGAGCCGGATCAACGAACTACTCGGCACCGCCTATCCCTTCGAGGCGCCCGGCGTCACGCTACCTTCGAGCATAAAGAAGAAAACGACCAAGCCCAAGAAGGCCCAAGCCAAGACAGTCGCGCTCAAACCGCGCCGCCTCGATATAGGCGAAGTCGCGTACCGAATCACCTGGACAGAAAAAGGCCAAACCATCGAGCAAAACGCCACCGAGTTGAAACACCTCAACGTCCTGCTCCAAGAAACCCTGCCAGGCATGAAACTACTAAAAATCGAAACAGTGAACTTAAACGGGCAAGGAATAGAAATACTGTTTGAAACCACAGCCTAACGTGGCGTGTCCGCTTGCGGACGCCCCGTCAGAGTCAGCGGCCACCACAGCGAAGGCGTCCGCAAGCGGACACACCACCCAACAACACCAGCAAAGCAACTAGCCTAGTCGCTAAACCTTATCCTGCAAGCCGCTGCCATCGTTTGTAGTGATTCCTTGGATACGTTCCAACGCTTCGCCTATCAGATAAATAGATCCTGTCAGCACAACCGTATCACCGATCTCGCCGACCGTGCAGCGCTGCGGCTCAGGAAAGAGAGCCGCTAAATCCGTTTCGACGGCATCGCGATTCAGACAACCCTTTAAAAATGCAGTCGGTGTCGCGCGCTCTTGATTCGGCGCGACGAGATAAAGCTCACTGGCATAGCGCCCCACCACACCCATCAGGCTGCGAGCGCGGACTTCGCCGAGTGTGCCAGCGATAATAATCGGGGCACGGCCTTCGGCTTTAAACAGATCGGCGAGGTTTTCCTCCAACGCGACTACACCCTCAGGATTGTGCGAAGCATCGAGAATCAAATTCCGCCCATCTACTTGCAGCGCCTGCCAGCGTCCTGCCCATTCCACATGTGCCAGCGCCTGGGTTGATTGGACTGGGAAGCGATCCGCCAGAATCTCAGTGGCATAGACTGCCAGTGCCGCATTCCAGCGCTGAAAGCCACCTGCCAGATTGGTGCGGGGCAGGGCGGACTCGTTCGGAAAACGATCAGTCAGTACATAAAGCTTGCAGCCGCGCTCTTTAGCCACGCGGCGAATCACTGCCTCCGCTTCCGGGGGCAGTTTCCCCATCAAAACGGGCTTTCCTGGCTTAATAATGCCTGCCTTCTCGCCAGCAATCGCCGCGAGGGTATCGCCCAACATTTCCGTATGATCGAGACTGATCGTTGTAATGATCGACAGCTCGGGATCGACGACATTGGTCGCGTCCAGTCGCCCGCCGAGCCCCGTTTCGATAAGAGCGATATCCACTGGTTTATCCCCGCCCGGGGTCTCCGTGGCAAAACGTTGAAAGGCCATCGCCGCAATGAACTCAAAAAAGGTGGGGTGCAGGTCGAGGTCATCTTTGCCCAGTTCCGCCGCGATGGGCTTGAGTTGCTCAGTGTAGCGCACGATTTCGTCCTCTGAAAAAATCTGGCGATTCACCTGCACCCGCTCGCCAAGATGCACCAGGTGAGGCGAACTGAAAAAGCCTGTCTTGTACCCATTATCCCGGTACAGTGCTTCCAGCATCGCGCAGACCGAACCCTTGCCGTTGGTGCCCGCTACGTGAATGACGGGAAACTTCCGCTCCGGATGTCCCAGCGCCTCGACCAAGAGCCGCATCCGATCAATGCCGTATTTGGACCCGCGATTTTTCAGCGCATAAAGGTAGTCGAGTGTAGTGGTGTAAGAGGGCATGAAACGTAGGGGCGCGACTTGTCACGCCCGCATCAGGTTGGTTCGAGCTAAGGATCGGCGGGCGTGACAAGTCGCGCCCCTACGTAGCTAGTAACCGCTACGCGCTTTTCTTCGCGCCGTAGAGCGCCTTGATCAAATTGATCATACGAGCGCGCATCTCTAGGCGCGGAATGATCAAATCCACCAAACCGTGCTCCAACAAGAACTCAGAAGTTTGAAATCCAGCAGGCAGATCCTGTTGCGTGGTCTCTTTGATCACGCGGGGCCCAGCGAAACCAATCAGCGCTTCTGGCTCCGCAATAATCACGTCGCCCAGTGAGGCGTAACTCGCCATGACGCCCGCCATGGTGGGATTGGTCAAAATTGAAAAGTAGGGGAGACCGGCCTGGCTGAGCTTAGCGAGTGCCGCACTGGTCTTGGCCAGCTGCATCAGGCTCAGGATGCCTTCTTGCATACGTGCACCACCGGAGGCGGAAACGATGATGACAGGGCATTTCTTTTCCACACCACGCTCAATCGCGCGAGTGATTTTCTCACCGGCAGCCGAACCGAGGCTGGCCGCCATGAAGCGGAAATCCATCACAGCAATGCTCACAGGCATGCCGCCCATGATACCCATACCGGAAATCACGGTATCCGTCTCCTTAGTCTTAGCCTGATTCTGCTTCAGCTTTTCAGGGTAGGAGGAGGTGGCATTAAATTCAAGCGGGTCCAGCGAGTGCACGCCCATGTCCATTTCTTCGAAAGTGCCTTCGTCCAGCATCGATGCGATACGGTCACGCGCTTTGAGCGGAAAATGGTAGCCGCTGCTAGGCACCACCATGAGATTTTCCTTCAATACGCGGTTGTAGATGATCTCGCCAGTCTTGGGGCATTTCGTCCAAAGATCTTTGGGAATGTCCCTTTTCTTAACGGTGACTGTTGAGTACTGTGGTTTTCCGAAGAGTGCCATAAGTGAATTAGGAATTAAAAATTAGGAATTAAGAATCTAGGTAAACTAGCCATGGCCGAGAGTGGCCACTTTGATTTGGTTGATACCTGCATCGCGAAGGACGGCGGCACAGGCATTAAGCGTCGACCCCGTGGTGAACACGTCGTCGATGAGGATGTATGTTTGATCAGGAATTACAACGGCATCGGGTGCCAAGGCAAAGGCATTTTTTACATTTTGGTGACGGGCAGCACGACTCAAGCGGGTCTGTGTTTGCGTATAAACCGTCCGAATCAGCATATTTTGCAGGTCTTTCGCCTCCGTAACCTCGGCCAAAGTCTCTGCAATAACGAGGCTCTGGTTAAAGCCCCGTTCGCGTTCTTTAGTGGAATGCAGCGGCACGGGGACTAGGATCGCACCTTCAAAATAGTCTTTATAATAGGGCGCCCGCGCGATCATCGCCTGCACATCCTTCAGCACGTAGAAGCCCGACTGGTATTTGAGCTCGTGAATAATCGAGCGAGCCGGCCCTTTAGCCAAAAACAAGGTTTTGCCCTCCTCAAAAAGTGGATTGAGCTCCACACAGTGCGGGCAGGTCCGCGGCCCCGCCATCATTCCAAAAAACGGGTAACCACAAGTCGTGCAAGTCGGCGGCTTAGAAAGAAACAGCTCGCGGCTACAGCTACGGCAAAGAAATTGATAATCCGACGCTTCCACCGCATCGCCACAATGCACACAGCTCCTCGGAAAGAAGACCTCCGCCAGTGGCTGCATAAGCTGTTTGAGCAACATAGCGACAATTGCATCCTGTTTCACAGAAAGCGTCAAGCCAGCCCGGGATCGCGAGACTCCCGTCTCGCAGCGTCAAACCCGTAGCCATGCCTCGCCAGCAGCGTCTTCCTAGGGTGCAGATTTTATCTGCGTGGTAGAAAATGGTAGCGCGGCATGGCCTCATGCAGCAACTTGATACGCCTACGTGCGGCATGAGGCCATGCCGCACTACCTGTTCTCGATAGATTTATACCCCACTCTTTTAGTTGCAGCGGCACCTTTCCCATCAACAAAGCGATTTCTTTACATAAGCCGCCAATGAGTTAGAACTGTTGCCTTATGAAACGACTCACGACCACTTTATTCGCGACACTGAGCATCTTCGCGCTCGCCTTCACCGGCTGTCAAACCGCCCCCACACAAGTGGATCGCGGTTACACCGCTCCCGCTCAGCCCGCTTCGACACAGACCCAATGGCGCGGCACCAATAACGCCAGCACAACGGTCAGCACACCTCGCCAAGCCATCGTGGCCACACCGAGCCGCGGCTCCGATGTGATCATGCGCACCAACCAAATCAAGGTCACCAAGCGCGTGCTCGAAGCCGCCTCTGTCGGCGGTTCGCTCAAATACCGCATCACGATTGAGGCGCTCGACGATGTGAACAACGTCCGCCTGACCGAAACCATCCCCGCCGGTGTTCAATTCAGCTCGGCCAATCCCGCCGCTTCCCTCGCAGGCAACAACGCCAACTGGAACTTCGCTTCCATGCGTAAAGGCCAAAGCCAAGACATCGACATCACCGTCAAACCCACCACGGAGGGCAACCACCAGATCTGCTCCACCGTCACTGTGGACAACGCCTTCTGCCTAGATTTCTTCGCTGGTCAGCCCAAGCTCGACGTCATCAAAAAGGGCCCACAATCCATCGAACTCGGTGAAGAAGCCTCCTGGACAGTCACCGTCACGAACAGTGGCTCGGCCGAAGCGACCAACGTCGTCGTCACCGACACGCTGCCTGACGCGTTCACCCCCACCAGCAACCTGCGCCAGCCCATCGGCAACCTCGCCCCCGGCGAGACCAAGAGCGTCAGCTACACTGCTAAAGCGGTCAAACAAGGTAACTTCAGCAATCGCGCCGTTGCCAGCTACGATGGTGGCCAATCCGGCGGCCCCGGCACTAGCCAAATCGCCAGCTCGCCCATCGCGGTTGTCCAATCTGGCATCCGCGTCCGTAAGACCGGCCCGGCCGAAGCCTACGTCTTTAAGCCCGTCACTTTCGACATTACGATTGAAAACACCGGCGACACCGACCTGAAAAACGTCCGCATTACCGACATCCTGCCCAAAGGGTCTTCTGTGGCCGACAATGGTCGCGGCCGCGTCAGCGGAGACGCCATCGGCTGGATGATCCCAAATCTCCCCGCGGGCTCCAGCCAGCTGATCAGTACCGAAATCGCCGCCACTCGTAAGGGCGAATCGACCAACACGGTCAAAGTCATCAGCGAAAACGGCCTCGAAGCCTCCGACAGCGTCACCACCAACTGGCTCGCCGTTCCCGGTGTGACCGTTTCCATCACCGACAGCAAAGACCCTGTCCGCGTGCGCGAGGCCACCACCTACAGCATCCAAGTGCGTAACCAAGGTGAGTTCGAGCCCGTCACCGGCACCGTCACCGTGACCTTCACCGACAAGATCAAGCCCACCGCCGTCGCCGGCGACGCCCAAGGCACCATCAACGGCCAGACCGTCACCTTCCCGCGCACCACTTTGGAGCCCGGTAAAGACACCAACCTGACCATCACCGCCGAAGGTGCCAACATCGGCCCCGGCCGCGCCGTCATGAACTTCAGCGCCGACTTCCTCGCCGATCCAATCATCAGCCAGGAAACGACCAACGTTTACTAAGCTCCAGGTGAGATAACTTTCAAAAGCCGCTCGGGAAACCGAGCGGCTTTTTTGCAGTTTAATCTCCCGGCCATCATGCCGAACAGATGCGGGAGGGCGACTGTCCCCAGTCGCCGCAGCCTTATTTCCCTAATGTCTCGAACCCCTCTGCTTTAAAAAGTGATTAATGTATCTATGGGGGTAGCTGAAGCAACCCATCCCAATTAGTCTTGACTCGCGCACCAATATATTGCTCTATACATGCATGAAACCCATTACTATCAATGTATCCGAAAGCACCTATAGGGAGTTTAAGGAATTTGCGAGGCGTCAGGATCGGAAGACGGCTGAACTGATTCGCGAGGCGATGGAGCTGTACCGTGAAAAGAAGATTCAAGATTCGGGGGCGACCAGCCTGTGGGAACTCCGCCCAGAATCACTGGGCAAAGTGCTCCAACCGATGAGTTCGGAGGAAGACCTTCTCAACGAAATGGTCAACATCTAGAATACGATGCGGCAAGCACAAGCAGCCCTCGTCGGCATCGACACACCGTTTCTGGTCGCGCATACTGTCCTAGAGCACCCCGAACATTCGAAGGCCGTGTCCTATTGCGAGCAATTGCTCAATGAAGACAAGTTGTTGGCGATTTGCCCGACCATCATCGATGAATTCCTACATGTGGTGACTGATGCCCAGCGATTTGAGCATCCACTCCCGATGCCACGCGCGATCCGTATCGCCCAAACATGGATGCAGAGCCAGGAAACCACCTACCTACTGCCGACCGAAGACAGTAATCGCCTCCATCTAGATTGGATGCTACAGCACCGACTCGGACGAAAAAGAATCAATGATACACGGATCGCCTCCATCTACTACCAACACGGCGTGCGAACCATATTGACCTCGAATGTCCGTGATTTTTCAGTCTTAGATGCTTTTGAAATCCTTAATTTGGAAAGCTCAAGTCACTTAAATAGCCTGTGTATTTTAAGTCACTCTTGTGGCTAGTCCGCTGGGAGACTCTCTTTAAAAGTCTTAAAACAGGGCAGGATGCCCTGACTACTATTTGTCATAGTTGCTTTTTACCGGAACAAGGGCGTCCTGCCCTTGCCCAGTGGACGGATCCACACCCAAGCTCAAGCTTATTGTTAAAGTGGACTTTCGAGGGATAAAATACTTACATTTGAAATGGTCTGTTAATTTGACCATATTGGACAGTATGAAAACTTTATTAGTCTCCGAGTTTAAAGCGCATTGCGTCGGTGTGCTCAACGAGGTCGCGGACTTCGGCGAGGAGGTGATCGTGACCAAGCGGGGTAAACCACTGGCGCGCATTCTGCCAATTCAGGCACCCCTCGCGGGTGATCGGATTGCGGGTGACTACGCCAGTAAGGGGACCATACTCGTTGATCTTTTAGCCGAAGATAGCGGCGAATGGGAGGCCTTACAGGAGTGACATACCTGCTCGATACTCACGTCATCCTGTGGTTCCGCCTGCAACCGGAGAGACTGGGCGCAAAGAGCTTGAGGCTCCTAAGTAAACGCCAATCTCAATTTGCCATCTCGGCAGTGTCGGCTTTAGAAATCTCGCAGTTGGTTGACAAGAAACGCGTTGAAATCGAACAACCCGTGGATCAGTGGTTTCAGGAATCACTGCGTCTTTTTGGCTGCCGAATAACGCCTTTGACGCCAGAGATCTCAGCGACTGCCTATTTACTTTCAAAACCGTTTCACCCCGATCCAGCCGACCGTATTTTAGTAGCGACCGCACTCGGGGCGAAGCAAACACTGCTCACAGCAGACCGCCGTATTTTAGAAAGCGGCATAGGCAAGACACGCGATGCACGACTTTGAGACAGAGCTCCGCACTATAACACCAGCGATGATCGAATGAAAGAGCCAGTGGCTCGGTCGAGGCAATTATGATGATGCCATAATACAGGGAGGGCCACTGTCCTCAGTCGCCGAGCCAAGGATAAGCTAATGTGCGAGCTAGAGACATTAAAATGATTTGGCAACGCCACTCATCCTCCTCAAAAGTCAAGGTTGGTGGCTGTATTGAACCTAAGAAACGCAGTTCTCTACTACGAAAATCGCGAAAGTGCGCGAAAACAGGCACTTATGGGTATTGAGGATGAAGAAGACCCTTTGACTGACGAAGTCGAAGCCTTGCTGAACGAAGTTCAAGGACGACGCAATCGCAGGAGTGCAATCACAGAAGCTGCGAAAACTTGTCTCCGAAAATCCATCTTCGCCCGTCGCTCAGTATGGTTTTGGCACAGCATTGATGGAGGAGAAAGCATGGGAATCGGCGCTTGCAGGTATGCGTGAAGCCGCACGACTCAATCCACAGTATCCGATTGCTCTTAGCAATCTGCGGCTCCTGGCTAAGAAAGGAATTTAATTTAGTCACCCTCCACCAGCTGACCCGCGCGAACCAGCGCTTCATCGTAGTGGCCGCAAAAATTCTCTATGCCGATGGCTTTGAGAGCGTCAGCCTTGCACAGCAACTCCAGCGGCTGGCGGTGAATGCCACTAATCACAATCGCGGTGCCTTTGTGCCGCATCCGCTCGACTAAGTTAACGAGGGCATAAAGCGCAGTCGTATCCATCGCGGAGACGAGGTGCAGGCGTAGAATAATGACCTTCGGATAGTCGGACAGCTCTTCCAGTGCGTCCTGCATTTTATCGGCCGCGCCGAACAAGAAGGGACCGAAAATACGGTAAACAAGCACGCCTGCTGGAATCGGTTTGCCCTGTGCCACGTGCTCGGGCGACTCCAAGACATCGTTATCAGTCACTCGGCTCACCTCCGTCGTCTCCGAGACCCGACGGATAAAGAGCAGCGCAGCCAGCACCATGCCGATCTCGATCGCCACTACTAAATCGAAAATCACCGTCAGCGAGAACGTGGTCACTAGCACCAGCGCATCCCCGGTCGGCATTCGCTTGATCTCACGCAGCGCCCGCCACTCGCCCATGTGCACTGCCACCATCACGAGCACCGCCGCCATCGTTGGCATCGGGATGTAGCGAGCATAGGAAGAGAAGAGCAGCACGATCGCGAGCAAAGACAAAGCATGCACAACACCCGCGAGCGGCGTGCGTCCGCCGTTGCGGATATTGGCCGAAGTCCGGGCAATGGCTCCCGTGGCGGGCAGACCCCCGAAGAAGGGGCAGACCAGATTGGCGATACCTTGTCCGATCAACTCGGAGTTGCTGTCATGCCTCTCATTGGTCAAGCCATCCGCCACCACCGCCGACAAGAGCGACTCGATCGAGCAAAGAATCGCGATGGCCGTGGCCGGCATGATTAACTCGCGAATCATTGCCAGCGAAACCGTGGGGATTACGAAAGCAGGCAGGTGCGCTGGAATCGCGGAGTCTCCAAAACGCGAACCCACTGTGGCGATCTCGATCCCGTCCATGCTGTTTAAACCCCACACCGCCAGCGTGCCTAATAACATCGCGACAATCGAGCCGGGTATGCGTTTCCACCCTAAACGTGGCCAAAAGAAAATAATTGCACAGGAAAACACCGCGACTAACAGGGTCGCGATGTTCAGTGAGCCCACATTGTGAAATAACCATGCCGACTTTTCAAAAAACTCGCTAGGCACCGCCGTCTCCGCACGAATGCCACTAAAGTCCATTACTTGTGTGACGATGATCGCCACCGCAATGCCCGTGGTAAACCCCGAAGTGACCGGCCAAGGGATGTATTTAATCAAAGTCCCCAACCGAGCCAAGCCCATCAGGATCAATATAATGCCTGCCATCATCGTCGCCAACAGTAACCCCGTATAGCCGTGCGCCTGAACAATCAGTAGCACAATCGGGATAAACGCCGCCGTCGGCCCACCGATCTGCACTCGGCTCCCACCAAAGAGTGAGATTAAGAAGCCTGCAATAATCGCCGTATAAATCCCCAGCGCTGGGGCGGAGTAGGGCGTATCCGCACCCACCGGAATGCTGGCGATGCCCAGTGCCAAGGCCAAGGGCAGAGCGATCAAGCCCACCGTGAGTCCAGCAGCAGCCTCACGACCGAGGTCGGAGCCGCCCGGCGGTTTGTGTAAAAGTTCGAGAAAACGTGGTTTGTAAGCGTGCGGCTTCATTGTATCCAGCCAGTCTTTAGAGACTGCAAAGTATAAACCTGAGGCCTTCCGCTTCATAATGGCAAAGCAAATCGTAACTACTCAGGTCTTTTTTAAGAAGACTGTATAAAATTGAGTTAGAGCTTGTACTTTTAAATCTTCAGGTTTCTCTAAGGGCTGTGAATTCAAATGAACGCGAAGAACTGCGCAAAACTCT
>Ga0105054_10010553_pt1 | contig 11711 bp, 9 predicted proteins | sample BON02_FD_78091 | JGI IMG/M metagenome (GOLD analysis project Ga0105054, IMG submission 78091) | Freshwater microbial communities from Lake Bonney liftoff mats and glacier meltwater in Antarctica - BON-02 (megahit assembly) | ecosystem: Environmental > Aquatic > Freshwater > Ice > Glacier... | reverse complement strand
GGGCTAGGGGATGAGGGGGTTCATCTTCTCCCCTCGTGGGAGAAGGGGCTAGGGGATGAGGGGATGTGGGAGAAGGGGCTAGGGGATGAGGGGATTTATTCGCCACAGAAACACCCGTCAACGGTTGCGGTACCCAATACTTCCATCGCTCCTCCTGCTTAGTTTCGATCGGCATTAGCGCATCCAGAGCCACTTTCCCCGCCTCCCGCTGTTCCCGCCACACCTGCCGCCGTTCCTCCAACCGCGCCAAAGTTCCATCCGCCTCCGCCTCAGCTACCCAGCCCTGCTGCTGACACATTGCCAACCATAGCTGCCCCAAACTATTTTGGAGCAACCATTCCACCATGTATCGCTCGGTAAACATCTGCGTCTTACTGGCGATCTCATGGGGTTCCACCTTCCCCCCCGCATCCAGCTTCGCATCCAGCCCTTCCCGTTCGGGGTCATTCCAATACTGATACACCCACCCCAGCGTCGTATCATCTTTCCAAATCTCCTTCAGCTCCGGCGCATCCAACGCCTCCACCATCGCCCGTAACGTACTCGCCGGAATCGGTAATAACGATGTCAGACTCACCTTACCAAATAGCCCAGGCATCGCCAACGCCAACTCATCGCAGAGCAACTGCAACAACGTACCATAGCCTTCCGTGTCATCCTTACACAAATCCGGCGCAAATTCCCGAAACTCCCGATAGGCGGGACTTTGCCACCCACCCGTCACCACCGCAGGCTTCACCAGCCCCATCGCCTCCATCTGCTTGATCACCACCAGCCGATTTAGCCACGTCGCCGCTGCTAATTTTTCTAGCGATCGTAATTGCCGCTCCCACAGCTCGCGCCGTTGCTCATCTTTGAGCTTTTTACCCGCAGTTTCCCCCCGTACCTGCATCTCCAACCATTGCTCCAACCGCTGCCGCTTCACCCGATTTGCTTCGGTCAAACCCGCTTGGTTGGCAGATTTAATCGACAAGCGAAATGTCCCTTCTCCAGCATTCTGCAAATCCTCCAGTAACCGCTGCCGCAGGCTGCGAATGGTTGCGGATAATTTGGACTTAGCTTCAGGCGTGAGATAGGACATAGCGCGATTTGACATTATTGAATCGGGGTTTGAGAGAGATGGAGAGTGAAAGAGTGAGGGCTTTATTTCTTGAAAATTTTACCAAAGTTATATCTCCATTGAAGCGCGAAACTCATGCCGATCTTTCCATTCAGATTTGAAGTCAGATAACGATTCCACTCATTTTGACTCGGAAGTTTAGCACTATCTCCCCAATTATCAATAACCCAAGCATCTAATTTATTAACGATAATATCAATCTTTAGATTTGATATTTGGATAAGTTGAAGAACTTCCCTATAGTCAAGAGGAATTGGTTCCTCATCTTTAGATATTTTTTTCTGAGAATCCTTGTCATATTTGATCAAAGCAGCATTAACTTGGTTATTGATTTGCAATTCATCTTGATTAATTAATTTAGCAATTTTTAATAGTTCTTTGCACAGCCAATCACTTTGGTTAGAATAAGCAATAAATCTAATCAATCTTTTTGCATCAGAAACATTTTGATGCTTTTCAAAACTTTCTCTAATAGCTCTAGCGACTTCGCAAATATACTCATCAGCGATTTCACTACCTGGTAAATATTTAAAATCTTTAATCTGCAATCTAACACTAGTTTGCTTCTTATGATCTTGATAATTTGTCAAAAGAATTAAAGCATCATATTCATTCCCTAAGATCCTTTCATAAGCAGAGAAAAAAGGTTCGCTCGTACAAAAATTTTCAGATGGAGATTTTATGCCAAGATCCAACAGTGGAATATCAATTCCTCTAGCAGGATTAACGTAAAAACAAATTTGCCGATCGTGAAATATATATTTTTCGAGAACCGCTACATAGACCATTTCGACAATACTGCCAACTGTCTTTCCATCAAGATTCGGGATTGTTCCATTTTTTAGTAGAGTTTCAAACCAGTGAGGTAGATTACCGCCTCGGCCTATTCTAGTTAAAATCTCACGAAGATCTTCTAAACCTTCTCCTGCTAAAGCCCTATTCAAATAATTAATCGAAAGTTCAAGATTATCTTGCAAATAACCGCGCAATTCAAGCTTATTCATCTGACAAGAAGCTCTAATTGACGTTGATTCTGTAATGTATCCATTTTAATATAAAGATTTTTTGTAAGCCTCTCAATCGCCCAACTTACCATTATAGGCGGAACAGCATTACCAAATAATGAATATTGGTGATATACCGAGACAGCATCACAATGAGCATCAGGAAATCCTTGAATCCTGGCATACTCAACATTAGTCAGCCTTCGATAACAATCATCAACCTTGTATCTCTCATAATGACGACTAGCAGTAGAAGTTAGAGTTGGAGCTATTCCATCTGTGCCAAATATGGAATAACCCATCCTTGCCCCTCCTTTTTGGTTATAGAGAATTTTAACACCATTAAAAAACTTATTTACATAATCACTATCAGCAATTCTCAGCTTAGTTGATTCAGTAAAGTCAAATTCATTACTAACTTTTACTTCAAGAATATCTTTGAGTTTTTTCTCAGCAACAAACTTAAAGTATTCTACATGCTGAGAAAAATAACTTCCGTTAGCACACACCCCCCAATTACTAAAACTTTGTTTGCGATCTGACAAACTAAACCAATTCTTTTCCTGATGAAAATCTTTTACCAAAACAACATTCTCTATTTGTTCGATCAAATGAATTTTACTTGGCATCTCTAAAGATCTATAGCCAGTAATAATAATTCTTTCGCGACTTTGGGACAAACCAAACTGAAAAGCATTAATTACTCGCCACTCTACTACATAACCACAACTACTCAAAGCATCAAGAATTGTAGCAAAATGAATACCTCTATCCATTGAAATTAGTCTTTTAACATTCTCAAGAATAAAACACTGTGGTTTTTTATCTTGTAAAATAGTGACTATTGTTTGAAATAGACTACCTCGAAGGTCAGCAATGCCCATTTTCTTACCAGCACTTGAAAACGGTTGACAGGGAAAACCAGCCGTCAACAAATCATGATCTGGAATTCGATCTAAATATTGATAGATATCACCTTTTACAAAAGCAGCCGATCCGAATCTATCTGTATAGACCTTTGATGCACGATCGTTAAGATCATTTGCAAAGACAGTTGGATATCCTAAACCATCTAATGCCAGCCGAAATCCACCAATTCCACAAAATAGCTCAATAGCCTTCACCACAATTTACTTTCTATATAGGACTTGTGTTTACACCGTAGCTTTCTCAGGGCGATTTCGACCATAACGCCAGCAATTTAAATCAACCGAATCCGAAGATTGGACTTACCATCAAGCTGAGATAATAAGCGATCGCGTAATTGATTGACTAGCACCTCCACCTCCTCCGGCGAACTGACTTCCCGCCCGCTTAAATCGATCGCAATAGTCATCACTTGCTTGTCGGTCGCTTGGGACAGGGCATCGTCGAGGTAACTGTTCGCCTGTTCCGCTGCCATCTGTAGCCCCAACACTGCCGAATCTTTTAACACCAGCAACGGCGGATAAAGTGCCTCAGCAGTTGTATCATAGGTTGCCTCCTGCACCGGACGCAGCACATAGATCGCCCGATCTGGGCTGAGTCGGGCATAACCAGACCGCTGCTTCACCTTATCGCGAATCGCTTCAGCCTGCCGTTCCTGCCGCTCTAACAGCGATAACCGCACCGTTCGATAGTGGGACTCGATCGTCTGCAATTGCGGCTCCAGACTGGCAATATCGCGCCAGGGTCGATCGAGCGATAATTGTGCCGCTACTGCGGCGATCTCGGCTTGCACTTCAGTTGCCGCCGCTACTTGGTCGAGTTGAGCGACTTGATGTTGCTGGATCGCTCCCGCCCGCGACACTGCGGCGATCGCGGCATCGGTCAGATCGGTTGCTAGAATCCCTAATTGTTGTACCCCATCGCGTAAAACATCGAGATTCCGCTTTACTTCCACCAGGGTCGGTTCGACTTGGCGGGACTTGAGACACTTTTCTAACGCCGATTGCAACTTGGCTAAATTAGTCGGTAAATCTAACCGATTGGGTAGCTTATTATAGCGTTGCTCCAACTCCCGTAATCGCCGCGCCAGATTAGGAAACTGCTGAAATACCGCATCGGCGATCGCATCATTCTCGCGATCGAGATCCATGCCGAGCGCATCTTTAAAGAATGTACAGATGGCAATGCGATCGCGGGAACTGATGCCTTGTTCGCTGGGCGGTAGAATATCCGCACGTTTGAGATCCCGATCTTTGGTAAATAGATCCATCACACCTGGATCGCGGATCGAAGTGACCTTGTTACCATCTTCTAAGCGAATTTCAATTTTACTCGCCCGAAATAAACCAGCCAGACACGCCTTCACCATATCCGGCGCGTAGCCATAAGGTGGGCCACCAAAAAAATTCAGCAATACTTGCCCAGAAACCCCATCTTCATCCAAGATATACCGACCGATCCGCGCGGGCACTTCCCCAGTACAGCTTGGGAGATACTTGCCAGCATCTAGCTCCAAAATGCCCAGCCCATCTTGCATAAATTTAGTCGAAGGCCCCGTTAGATCCTTTTCCAGTAACTGTTTCAGTTCGGACGGGATAATCGCTACATCGAAATAGCGATCGAACAGTTCCGGCAGAATACTTTCCCCGACCTTTTCTAACACCACAGCAAGGCCATTGCCAAAATTCTTCACCTCCAACTGGCGACCTCGGAAATACATAGCACCATCTAGAAACGCGCGGACAGCGCCATCTTTTACCCTAGTCTCCAATGTCTCGTATCGGCTCTGCTCGTCAAACAGCATCCGTTTTTTATCGATCCCGATCGAAGCCTCCCGACTGTGATATTTAGTAAGGATATGCCGCGACTTTGCCAACTCGCGCAGCAAACTATCCAAATCGTCTAATTTCCCCACCACCCAAATCAAATGCTCTCTGAAATTAGCCGTATCACTGGACTGAATCCAGGTGGCGGCGGTTTTCTCCTCCTGGGTTTTGAGATACTGAAAATCGATCGAAATTGCCGCCAGTTCATTCGGCACTTGCAATCGCTCGTTTTGTCGTTGGCGACCATCGCTGTAATAAGCCGCCCACCGAAACTTCTTCCCTTTGTAGCCTGGATTCGCCGCCTTGCCCAGTAACTCCTTCAGCTTGTCGGAAACGATGACGCTCAACTCATTCGGAATAATGCTATAACTATCGCGTTCCCGCGCCCACTCCTGACCTGCCGCGCTCTGGAGCTTATAGCCCGTCTTCTCGGAGTAAGACAGTAAATTCAGCTCTCGTAGTTGCTCTAATGCCTGAGAAATCCGCCCATCTTGGTTGCCCTGCCCCAACCGCTCGTAGAGACATTGACTCACCAGTGCCACCGTTGTCGGCTCTTGTTCTTGAATCAGCTCCAATAAAGCCACCACCTTCGCCACCTGCACCAACAGCGGGTGCTGGACTACCTCATCCTGGTTAAAGATCCGCGTCAGGGTGGTTTGCATATCATTATCCAGAGATGACTGCTGCACCTCAAAAATATCTTCCAGGGTAATCAAATTCCCCAAAGGTCTTTCGCCCAGCTTCCGCTCGCGAAACAGGTCGCCCAAAAGCTGCAACAGCCCGCGAATCGCATGATCGTCACCCTTTGCCCGACTCGATCGTAAGCGCAAATTTGACGTAATTTGCATCAGCAAATCGACATATCCCGGCAGCATCGGGTAGACTTCCACGAAATCTTCTTCGGAAATCGTCTGGCACTGGTAGCCATATAGCTTCAGATCGCTCCGCTGCTGTTGGAAGATCGCTCTCAGTTCCCCTTCCTGCGTTGGCAATTTCTTCAGTAAGCGTTTATGCACCACATCCCGAATATTCGTCGGAGCTAAATGCACCCGCAACTTAGGCGGGAAGCGATCTTTGAGTTTACCGATGCTGCTTTCATCGTCACTATCCTCCAACTTCTGTTGCCCTGTCGCCAGCAGCCAGACTTTCCCCTTTAACCGCTGCCCCAGTGCCGAGACAAAAGACTGAAGCTTCAACATCCGCGTGTTGTTTTGATAGATGTATTGACTGACCTCATCGACTACCACAAATAACGTCTTACCCACAGCCCGCAGCCGGAGCATTTCCGCGATCGCTTTAATCGTTTCATCGACCGAAGATCCCTCTCCCGTAATCGCCCCCGCACGGCTTTCAAACCAACTCAACGGATCGGTGTACCGACGCGGATTCATGTCGTGCATCACCTGAGAAAATTCTTCCTCAGCCATCCGACCATCTTTAGCTTCAGCCCAAGCCCGACCGAGCAGCCGCTGGGCACTCACTTCAAACTCCGACCACAGACCTTCGAGTTCGAGGTTCAGCTCGTAATCCGCCACATAATTACTGGTACTGCAATAGCCCAGGCGACGCTGGATCTCCCGCTTCACCGCTGCATGAATCTGCTCGTCATCCCGTGCCACCGCCCCAATATCGAAGATCACCGCGATCGGCTGTACCAGACTCCGCATCTTCGCCCAAGCCGCCCTAAATTCAGCAGATTTAGCCGATTCATCTCGATCGAGCAAAACCTCGGCGATCGCTTGTCCATCGGGCAGAATCAAGCCATTCAGAGCCAATCCCAATAGTTTAGCAAAGCTAGATTTCCCCGAACCGTAAAATCCAGAGATCCAGGAGGCGGGTAGCTCTACCCCGCCAGCTTTTTGGAGTTCCTCCGCCAGACCGCTCAACAATTTGACAAACTGCTCGTGAATGCCGATCTTATAGCGGGGATCGGCATCAGGATATCCACCCGTCACGATGTACTCGGAAACTTCCGCCGCCACCTTCGCCGGATCTTGCTCGTGGAAGTAAATCACCGGAGCGATATCGCGCGTCACATCATTGGCAAACACATCCTTAATCTGCATCGAAGTCTCCATCATGAATAAATGCGCGGGCGATAATCACGGTCAGCCGACAACTCGCCCATAAACGACAGTGCATGTGAAGTCAGGTCTTGCCGCTTGCCAGGGTACAGCAACACCACAGGCAAATTCCGTGTCTTTCCATCAATCAACTTGAGCATCGCCGACGAGCGAAAAAAGGGATAAAGTGCCCCCGCCCGCGCCAATAAAACCAGGGTGCGGTTGGCAACCAAGGGATTTTCAGTAGCAAACTCATCGATTAAATTTACAACATCTTTAGCAATCCCACCCACTCCATCGATATGATGCGACAGCTTATCCTTCAAATGATTCAACGCTCGATCTGGATCGCGATCGTAGAGACGGTGTTCCATCCGCATCATACTCAGGGTTAACTGGGGATCTTCAGCCTTGAGCCGATTTAACAGCAGTTGATGCAGCGAAATCGATCGGACATTCCAACCACCGCCTTTCAAATCATCGCTTAAATTCCGAATCAATCGCCGGAGCTTGAATTCATCAGTTGGATCGTAGACCAAAATGGCAAACCGATAATTTCGCATCGTGCTAATTTTCGGGCCGCTAGCTTCTAGCAAGTCGCTCCTGAGAGCTGTAATCGCCCGATCGAGTGAAGCATCTGTAAATAGTGTACCCGTCATCCCCTCACCTCACTCCCATCGCCCAAAACCCCCACCGCCCAAGTCTGAAGATCTGGGTACTGCCAGCCAAAATCGTAGAGATCGCTCATCCGCGCAAAGGCAAACCCAGGCAACTGTCTCACCCGCTGTTCTAAAGTCACATCACTCAATCCCACAGAACGCAGATAGGGATTATCGATCGGCGAACCTGCATATGACAAATGCCGGAGCAAATACAGCCAGTACCCTAATGCCTCATCGCTCACTTTCGGATAAGTAATCGTCCGACTACCCACCCTAGCCGAACACAATCCTGCCGACGTTGCTGACGTGAGTAAACTCGAAGCCAGCCGCTGAAGCGTGACCATTGCCCAATCCAGCTTAAATTCCTGAGCTAGCCACCGAGTGACGATATCGCGATCGATCGCCAGTACACCGTGCGATCGCCGCTGCTCGAAAAACTCCCCTGTAAACTGTCGGTAGGTCGGATCGCTCAATTGAAGGTGCCAATGGCAGATATTTTGCCGCGCGATCGGATCTCTAGGCTGCCAACCGATTAATACCTCTAATGCGGCTGGGTAAAGATCGTAGCGATGGTACAACTCGCCCAGCAATAGTTGTACCCGAGCGATACTTTTACTCCCAAACCACCGCTCCTCAAACGCGACTTCCGTGCGTTGCTCTTTGGGGAGATCCAACCGCAGATGCTCCCAGTAAGCGCGACTCTCTTCCACCAGTAAGGATGCCCGCAACTGCCGCGAATGAAACCCGACGATCTCCTTGCCATAAGTCTTAGCGTCTTGCGGAGACATAGAATCGAACTGCTCTTTTGCTACAAGTGTTGTCATCAAAGTCAATTCTCACCAATCCGATACATAGGCATTGGATAATTATCCGCCAACGGGAGCAGTGCCGCCGCTAATTTTTTCGCCTTAATTTCCAAATCCTCCGTACCAGCCTCAACCAAGAGCCGACCGCCTGGGACAACTTTGGTCTCAACTTTCCGATCGGGAATTCTCACTGCCGCTTCAAATGCAGCCCGATCGAAAGATACCCCCAATTCGATCGGTAACGGTAAAACCTCCGACGGCATCTGGCTTGAGGCATTATGCTTATGTTCTGCTAACCGATCGCTCAGTTGCTCGTCAACGTCCGCACCCCAAAAAAATAAAGTTCTCAACGCATCCGGTTTCGCTAACTTTGCTCTTTCCCGTCGATCGGTCTGAATCGCCGCCGATCTAACTGCTTCAAGTGCCGCCCACTGATGGGTTTTAGGAAACAACCGCTTAAATAAGTCGCCGCCGCCCGCTGGATCGACAAGATCTGTCCGCCACCAATCCAACCGCTTCGGCTCACACAAACCTTCCCCAGCCCACGCGATCGTCATTTGCAAAGCTAAGATGGCATCCAAAGTCGATGCAGAGATTCGTTCACTAGTCATTTTAGCCTGATCCATTCGTGGAGCCGATCGATATTAAACTTGTCCTTTACGTGAATCGCCAACGCGACCTTCCAAATCAATTTGCATCTAACCTCCCCATGCTTGTTATTCAGACAACAAAGGTTTCTCAATCAACTCTGGCATCCCATCTCATGCGTTTCCTAAGAACCTGCTTGAAAAGTTGTTTGCCCAGCTTGAGATTGAGGCGTTAATCGTCGTACCGCCAGATGTACCATAGCAGCAATAATCATCACTTTGCTACTGATTTGCAAAAATTCACGATCTAGACTCGATCGTCGATAGAGATCGAGTCTGGAAGGGTTCCCATCGAGATACTAATCTTTATAGTGTAATTTTCATGGGTAGGAATTCAGCTACTAGTTAACAAATGATAGTTGCTAGGCATGACTTATGTTTAATTCAGAAACACCATCTTTAGTAATCGGGTTCGATCCTATTACTACTATCGACTTACCGTTTAATGCAGATGCTTCTCGTCCACCAGAAATATTACTGAACAGATGGCGAGATATTATTACTCGATATATCTGATTATCCTTAGAGTTTACTGTCAACGATAATCTCTCCGAATCCTTAAAGCTGAAGCCATTTAGGCTCTCCTCTAGTTAAGGCTATAAGTTGAACTTATAGTTTTTTTCGCATGAGAGTAAAATTCTTAAATCCATAGCTTTGACGCAGAATTAATTTGATTCTTGTATTAATTCCTTTTGAGACACCGCTCGTGGTTCTACTGATGAAGTAATTAGCAATTTCTGCCAAATGATTTTCCAGGCTATCCCCTACCATCTTTAAGATAGTTTTAGCAGAAATCAGCCATTCCTTAATTGCTCTTAATCCACCTTTAACAGTTAATTTACTTTCGGATATATTCCTCAATCCTTCCTTCAAATCATAAGCAATGCTTAAACAAGGTTAATTAGAAAATATTTCAGATCGAGCTTCGATTTCTTCTTTTGACAAATCTTGATTATTGCTTAATAGTAACTAGCGATTTGTCAATAGGAAATTTCCAGAGAACGATTGGATAAGATTTTGCGATCGCACTCGATCGCACCACAAACTTTGTGGGATGAAGATTTCGAGGCTTTTATCAGTGCGCGATCGGCCAATCTGTCAGTATTAATCGAAGTAGTGATGGCCAAAGCAACTAGCAAATTTGCAGCTTTAAGCTGCACATAGCAATCCCAAATCATTACGATCTATAGCGATCGACGCCTATGGGCATTTCATTATGGTTCGGAGCGCAAGCTGAAACTGATATCCAGTGCAGCTTCATATTTAATATTACAAGAACCCTTGACGATCGAACCATCAATTAGCAAAACTTCACTAAAATCAGCCAAACTACAACCACTCAAATACATTCTCTAACTACTTTCTATCGCTCTGCAAGGACCTTCAACTAAATCAAAAACCCTGTAAGCCTCTCTAGGCGAAGAAGATCGGTGATTTTTCACATCTTTTACCGATCTCAAAGGCAGGTGCTTGCATTGTTAGGCTGGTTCAATCTGTGTCCAATTTTCTTCCATTGGCTCTAGATCCCTAGACTCAATCAGTTTGTAGCGTCCCCAGCGAGTCCCCGCCGAACCAACATGGTCTAACCAATAGGGTAAGGTCAACCAGCCAAACCGATCGCGCACCAACCATTGTAACTTACCTCCTTCATCTCCATTTTGCAGGAGATCGATCGAATCTACCAGATGACTGCTTTCTCCCAAGCACAAACTCCCAAATCGATCGATCGAGCTAGGATCTGCAAGTCCCTGTTGAATCCGTTGACAAAGATTTAGCTTCGATTTGTCCTGACTGGCATCGAGCCAAACCACCATCTCAATCTCCGTCAACACCTCTTGATAATCTGGGCGAGAATTCTCTGGAGAGTTGGGATCTTTATCCTTAAATCGACGGATTTTCCTCAGCAAGGCTGATTTTTCTGGGATCGAGAGGAATGCCATCGCCAATCTGACTCCATAATGCCGAGATCTATTTACTTCTGCTACCAGCGACAGTAACATTCCATACACAGACGTTGGTGTCGTTGGTTGTTAGTTGGGCGGGATCTAGGGTGAGGGGGGTGTTTTGGGTGGTAACTAGGGTGTCGTTGGTGGTGACAGGGATGGGTTGGGTGTCGGTGAAGAGTTTTACGTCATCGATGGTGACGGTGCTGGTTCTTGCGCCGAATCCGAGGAGGTTGAAGTAGAGGGTGGCTTGGGTGGTGGGGGCGACTTGGGTGAGGTCGATGGTGACGATACTACTGTTGTTGCCTAAAGCGGTGATGGTGACTTTATCGCTCTTGTGGATGGTGCCGTTGGCTTGGATGTTGAGGAGGGAGTCGGTGTGGTTTAGTCCCTGTGATGTTCCGGCGAGGGGGTTGTAGGTGTTGGTATCTAGTAGGGCGACTTCAAAGGCACCGTTGATGTTGCGGACGTAGGAGTCGAAGGCACTATTACCGCGAATGATGCCGTTGAGGTGTCCGAGTTCGTGGAGGATGGTGGTGAGTAGGTCGTATTTACCGTAGGCGGCACTGTCGGCGGTGGCTTTGTAGGCTGTGTCTGCTAGTTGGGTGGTAAATTCGCTGTTGTCGAATGGTGTGGTGTCGATGAACCAACCAGAGCCGTTGCCGTTAATGTCGAGGGTGAGGGTGCCGGAGTTGGGGCGATTGTTGGTGTCG
>Ga0105054_10010551_pt1 | contig 11712 bp, 11 predicted proteins | sample BON02_FD_78091 | JGI IMG/M metagenome (GOLD analysis project Ga0105054, IMG submission 78091) | Freshwater microbial communities from Lake Bonney liftoff mats and glacier meltwater in Antarctica - BON-02 (megahit assembly) | ecosystem: Environmental > Aquatic > Freshwater > Ice > Glacier... | reverse complement strand
CCAATATTGGCCCGAGTCTCTTTTCGATGCTCATGGGTCGTAGGGGGTGAAATGCGGATTTCAACCTCACGACCCTTTTTGATCTTTACCAAATCAATGCCCGAAAACTGCTCAGACTATTAAGTATACTACTTATCTATAACCCCGAAATTTTCGAATATTTCTCCGCACAAGCGCTCACTTCATAACTGCTTTTTTTGCAGAATGCATACCGTGCTCAAGTCCGGATTTGAAGGACTTAAACAAAACTGGCATAGTGATTTGCTCGCTGCGATCAGTGTATCACTTGTTGCTTTACCTCTTGGGTTAGGTATTGCCATTGCCTCCGAAGCACCACCCATGGCTGGTGTCTTTTCGGCCATTATCGGAGGTATTGTTACTACTTTTTTTCGGGGTAGCCATTTGGCCATCAATGGCCCAACCGCTGGTCTCATTGCCGTTATACTGGGTTCTGCCATTACCCTTAACAACGGTACGGGCCAAACTCTCAACTATATCTTTGCCGCCGTTGTAGTATCGGGGGGCATTCAGGTACTACTGAGTCTATTGAAACTAGGCCGCCTCGCGGAGGTATTCCACTCCACCGTGATTCGCAGGATACTGGCAGCCATCGGAGTCATTATTTTGGCTAAACAAATCCACGTAGCCCTGGGTATCAAGGCTTCCAGCATGAGTGTTTTGCAGACGATCGCCGATATTTTTCAGCAACTACCCCAAATCAATCCTTACGTAGCCACGATCTCGCTCGTGGGATTTATACTAATTATTCTACACGGCCGAACCACCTCCAGGTTCCTGCATCTGTTGCCAGCTCCGGTATGGGTGTTGGTTACCGCTATTCCTTTTGTGTATATGTTTGGTTTTTTAGAAACTCACATCTTTTCTTTTCTGGGTAAGGAGTATCTGGTGGGTCCGCATTTGCTGGTCAACATCCCCGACAGTCCGCTGAAAGCCATCATGTTTCCTAATTTCTCAAAAATTAACACCTGGCCTTTCTAAGTTTCGGTTTTTTCGATCACCCTCATTGCCAGTATCGAGTCACTGGCCAGCTGCAAGGCCATCGATAAACTTGACCCTTACAAACGTAAAACAAATCTGAATAAGGATCTGGTAGCCATTGGCCTTAGCACCATGATATCTGGTATGATCGGCGGGTTACCCGTCATAACCGTGATCGTGAGGAGTACGGTCAACATTCAAAATTTTGCCAAAACCAAGTGGTCCAATTTTTACCATGGCATACTGCTCTTGGCATTTATCTTTATTTTATCTCCCTTTATTCAAATTATCCCGCTGGCGGCCCTAGCCATCCTACTGATTAATATCGGCACCCGGCTTGCCTCACCCAAGGTATTCCGATACGTATACGAACAAGGGTTTGAGCAATTAGTATTCTTCACCACTACCCTGATTATTACCCTAATGACCAACCTACTCGTGGGTGTTTTTTGTGGTTTGATTATCGTACTGATAGCGCACTTATTCATTGCTAAAGTCAGTATACCCCATTTCTTTAAGCTGATATTTAAGTCAAAGTTTACGCTGGAAAAGCAACCGGAGAACAATTACCTATTGACACTCGACGGTATTGCCAACTTTCTGACCACGATCCGGCTCACCAATATACTAGAACAAATTCCGCCCGGGGTCAAGGTAACCATCAACACCGGAAAGGCACTACTGATTGACCTCTCCATCATGGAGCACCTCTATGATTTTCAGCGATTACATCTCGCCACCGACGGCAAAGTAAGTTTCACGGGGCTGGGCAACTACTTTTCTACCTCCAAAAATAAGTTGGCTTTAAAGCTTCTTAAAGATCCGGAGGGGGAGCTTTCACCCCGGCAGCTACGCCTGAAAGCGATGGCCATTGAAAACAACTACGACTTTATTCCCGAACCAACCGACGAGCTGGAATATCTGGAAACGTTTTATTTCTTCAAAAGTCGTCCGGTGGACGCCACTTTTAACCGCATTTCGGGTAAAACCCGAAATCTGGAATGGGAAATTTTTGATGTTCAGTTTGAAAAAGGAGCATTTTCGAGCTACCAGGAGTATACCATCACCGTAGACTTAATCAGGCTCCCTTTCAGGATTCCTAAATTCACCATTGAGAGAAATGACTTTTTGGAACGGATCATTGATATATCTGTACGCAAGGATATTGACTATGAGCAGTACCTTAACTTTTCGCGGTAATTTAGCGTCAAAGTAGAAGATAAAGATGCGATGGACGAATTTATGAGTCCGGGACTACGACAACTCATCGAGCATAGTACCATTGACCACCTCGAAAGTAACGGCGAGGCCATTCTGACTTTTAATAACAAACTTCGAAAAGCCAAGAATAAGGACTTTGAAAAACTGGTAAGTTTCTCGAAAAGCCTCATGAAGTTAATCGATCCCGAACGGCAGAGCAAAGAGATTACTCAGGAGTAGGTCAGGTGATGACTAATGCGTGGCTTAGGAAACGCAAAAACACCCGGGATGTGTTGTTAATAGATACAATCATGAGATGACTTTCTGTTCACAACACTAAAACTTATGGCGCTTACCGAATCTACCATGCTTCCGTTGGGCACCCGATTTTATATTACCTAACACTGCTTCCGGAAACATGCTTTCGCTGCATGATGTGCGGGGAGAACGCGGAACAGTCATCATGTTTGGCTCTAACCATTGCCCCTACGTAGTTCATATCAACCCGAGCTGGTGCACACTACTACCAGCCCAAAGGGATCGGGTTTGTGGCTATCAGCTCTGACGATATAGTAAAGTGGACCCGAAATGCAGCAGCTGGCCTAGGAAGCCAGCTATACCTTTCCTTACCTCTATAACGCTACACAAAAAGTAGCCCGGATTTACGATGCTGCCTGTACTCCGTATTTTTATTTATTTGATCGTGATTTAAGACTAGTATATCGCGGTCGTCTCAACGAATACCGTCTGCGCGTGGCGCACCCAACCCCTCTAACGGGTGAAGACTTGATGCGGTACTGACGGGCTCACCCATCCAGGAGCCTCAGCACCCTAGGCATGGGTTGTAACATTAAATGGAAGAGTTAAGCAAACAAATTGCTCGACAGGTAGCGATCGCCCCGATCGCAGACAATGGTGACGATGATACCGGAATCCAACGTTTGGGCCAACTGAATGGCTACCCAAGCAGCTCCGCCGCTACTCATGCCGGAGAATACGCCTTCCTCCCGCGCTAAACGACGAGCCATAATTGCGGCGTTCTCGGCAGAAACTTCCATAACCTGATCTACGCGCTCCCGCTCAAATATCTTGGGTAGGTATTCCTCAGGCCATTTCCGGATGCCCGGTATGCTCGACCCGTCGGTGGGTTGGCACCCAACGATCTGAACGCCGGAATTTTGTTTTTTCAGGTAGCGCGAAGTACCCATGATGGTACCTGTAGTACCCATTGACGATACAAAATGGGTAACCTCACCTTGTGTGTCCCGCCAGATTTCAGGTCCGGTAGTGCGGTAGTGCGCCTTCCAGTTATCGGGGTTGGCAAACTGGTTCAACATAAAGTAGCCGGGTTCCAATGCTTTGGCATCGGCGTAGTCACGGGCACTTTCTATCCCGTCGGTAAGGGTTACTTTGGCCCCAAAAGCTTCCATAGTCAGCACTCGCTCCCGGGTAGAGTTTTCGGGCATAACCAACTCTATCTCGATGCCATAAATACTGGCAATCATGGCTAAGGCAATGCCCGTATTGCCACTCGTGGCCTCAATCAGACGGGTACTTGTATCAATTTCTCCCCGTTCGAGGGCTCCTTGGATCATGCTCAACGCCGCCCGGTCTTTCACGCTGCTGCTTGGATTATTCCCTTCCAGCTTACCGTAGATAGTGACATTAGGATTGGGATTGATATTCTTTAATTCAACAAGCGGGGTGTTCCCAACCAGATCTAGGATAGTCGACATTTCAATTAGGGTAGCTAAGGACAGTCAGCGCGGTTACACGGCTGTCGGCATTAAGAATAATTTAAAAACACAAGGGTCTCATGAGAATCATGGGCAGCATTGTAGTTGTTGAAACGCTAATTGTTTCTCAAAAGGTTTCCCTACGCAATTACTCATTCGGGTTTTTGTTGTTGAGTTTATCCGCAAACTCACTCCATCCCCTTTTCAGGTTCAGGTCGTATTGATTAAACGGAATCTCGATTCCTTCTTCCTGGAATTTCTCAAAAATAACGTAGCGCAGTTCGCTCTTGATGAACTCGATACGCCAGGCACTGTACGTCCAGAAAAGCAGTTCATACATCACACCCGACTCCCCAAAATCTTTCAACCGGACGTTTGGACCCGGGCTTTTGGCTATTTCGATGTGAGCCTGCGCCACCGTAAGAAGAATCGCTTCAACGTGCCGGGGGTTATTGCGGTAAGCCACCCCTACCTGCACCATAAATCGCGTAAGTGAGCGATTATGCGACCAGTTAATAATGTTATTGTTGATAAACTTAGAGTTAGGTACGATAATCCCAATGGCATCACGGGTTTCGACTTTGGAGGTTCGGAGACCCACTTCCGCGATCCGGCCTACCAATCCGTTGTCCAACTCTACTATATCACCAATGTTGATACTTCCTTCAAAAAGCAAAATAAGGCCCGATACCAAGTCGTTGAACGTTTGCTGCAATCCCAACCCGATGCCTACCAGAAGTGCCGCAGAACCGGCTAATAGCAGCGAAAGCTGCACACCCACTATTTCTAGGCCCACAATAATCACCACTACGTACACGAAGTACTTGATCAGCTGAATGACCGCTTCCTGCCGCCCTTTATCAACCTGTTTTCTGCGAAAAAAACCTTTTCGTAGCAACGATGAAATCAACCAGACAATCAGGCGGGCGGAGCTGATCAAAAGGACAATCAGCACGACGTCAAACACCGATACTTCGTAGTGTTTGATTCTTAACAGATCAAACTCTAAGAAATTACGTACTTCCTGTGGTAGCTCGCGGCTTATTTTCTGGGCCTCTTTTTCAAGGGTAGGCTTCGCCTGTAACAAGATTATCTGAATCATACTAAGGCCTTCATTTATGTGAGCGTCAATACTATTTTTACTGGTTTTCCACTATCAGGAAGCTACGCTATTGTTGGTCAGATTTACCCGCACAATGTACACTATTGATCTGATTAAGTAAACTCTGAGCCATAATTAGCCAACCAAAACGGGGCTACCATCTTTTTGATGAAGCCCCGCCCAAAATAATTTTATAACCTACACAACAACCCTACTGATTAGTAGTAAAAAAAGTAAGGGTTCCGAACAGATAGTCAGTGAGTGATGTATCATGGTCTCCGCCTTGAATAGGAATGAGTGCGACACTAGCAGCCCCTCGCTTCGTCATGGCGTCAAAGGCGTTTTGTGAGTTAAAGTAAAACACCAGTCGATCGGCAGTACCGTGGTAGAGCTGCGTGGGGGTACGTGGTTTCCAGTCATATACATCATTGTCTGCTACGGCATCCAGAAAACCCTTATCGGTTCCGTCGTTAATTCCTTTGATAAAGCTATTGGTAAAGATGGTATTAAACGACACCTTAATATTGGCATTTATACCCGACTGCTGAATCTGAGTAGCGTATGGCTCCTTGAAGAAAGCCGATGCCGGTCGATTGAGCCCGTACACCTGATTGTAGGTAAGCGTCACCCACAAATAGGAACGGTTGAAGCCCGCTACCCCGGAGGTTGGCGTATTGATTATGTACTTTATAAATGCCGTCTTATCATAGGCACCAGCTCCGCAACTCGACGCCCGCAGGTTAAATTCTGTCGAGGCTTCTTCTTCAATTTTTTTCTGTAACGAAAGGGTCGCATAGCCTCCTTCCGAGTAGCCAGCCAGATACAGCTTCTCGTTCCAGTCTACCTCATTCTGATTTTTCAAAAATTCCTTGGCTGCGCGAAGCATATCGAGACTGGCGGAGGCCAGTGAAGCACGATGCTCGTAAGGATGGGGCAGCTCTTTGGATGCACCATAGCCAATGTAATCAGGGTAGGCAATAATATAACCCAGCGCCCCGAATAATGACCCTGCCGTAGCAGCCTCAGAACCAGCTCCGTAGTTGGAAGGAGCCTGACTTTCGCTGGTAATTGTACCGTGCTGCACACTAATCATAGCGGCGGGTTGCGTTGTAACGGGTATAATTAAAGCACCGGTAGCTAGTATATCGGTGCCGTCTGTATTCTTAGTCTTGTACGTAAGGCGGTATACTTTTACGCCGTTTCGAACAAAGCCGGATAGCACCGGGCTCAGCGCAGTAACCTGCTGGATAACCTGATCTTTGGAAAGCTCTGTAATAACACTACTCTCAACCATGTATTGATTTTGAGGTACCGTAGGTTCGTTATCACGGCTACAAGATGCTAGAAATAAAGTACCCCATACAATGAGTAACCACGCTTTGCGCAAGGGGAGAAAGTCATACCGTTGTTTCATGTCAGTTAAATCTATGGATCGATTGTTTAAGAATCAATAACGACTGCACACACTTTTTCGTTTACATTTTCCCAAAATGAGAAGTCTGTCCAGAGTACTGGTCCAAACAGACTCTATTTATGCAAGCCAACAAGAGTTAAGTAGCTGATAGCTATTAGCTATTAGCTTATAGCTGTTATATTTTTATAAATATTTGATATAGAGAATATTAGCCATTGATTTGACTAAATTAATAATGCAAACTAATTCTGCCTTAGTACTTACTCTTACTTTACCATATCCATGTACCAACGGATAATCCGGGAAGACGCATCCGGCCGTTCGACCATGGCCATATGCCCGGCCTCCGCCATAATAAATGGATACCCCTGCTTCGGATATTTCACCTGCTCCATCGTATTTTCAAAAGATACCAGCTGATCGTGCATACCGATAATAAACAATATCGGAAAAGGTAGGCTAGCCAAGACCTTCGTTCTGTCGAGGCGGTCCCGCATGGCTTCCATGCCCGTTGCCATAGCCTTAGACGGAAGCAACTCGTAACGATTAATGTACTCCTGCACTTTTTCGGGAAAAAGCTCTTTGAAACGAGCTCCGAATAGGTTAGCGGTAGTATGCTTTACAAATGCCTTTGCTCCGTGGGTACGAATCAGCTCTGCCATTTCATTCCGTTGATGCTTCTTGGAATCTGTATCGGCAACGGCGGTAGAATGAAACAAACCTAAGCCTTCCAGCATATCGCCGTACTTCTCGGCAAAAGCTAACCCAATATACCCTCCCATGGAATGGCCAATCAACGTGCAGCGACTGATGGAAGCATTGGTAAGTAATCGATGAAGCTCATCCGCGTAGTCTTCCATGGAATTACAAGTCGTGAAAAGCGATATATTAGGGCATATAATGGTATAATATTGATTGAGCAGGGGGTACAGGTCATCCCAAATCCGGTCGTCCATGCCATGGCCATGCAACAATACGAGTGTTTTTCTATATAGTGCCATAAGTTATTGATTAGTTAGTTGAGCATAAAAATACAAAAAGCGCACTGTTAAGACTACACAGTGCGCTTGAAAAATAACTTTATCAGTAACCAATGGTATATTAGTCACCTCTTTTTTATCAGGACTTTACCTCATCCCGAAGAGCGCGTCGCAGAATTTTCCCAACGTTAGTTTTGGGTAGTTCGTCACGAAATTCAATATGTTTTGGGCACTTATAGCCTGTCAGGCTTTCGCGACAAAAGGCCTTCACAGTATCCGCAGTCAGGGCAGGATCTTTCTTGACAATATATAACTTCACGGCCTCACCTGATTTTTCGTCGGGTACACCCACGCAGGCGACTTCCATCACTCCCGGGCACTGCGACACTACGTCCTCGATTTCATTAGGATATACATTGAAGCCCGATACCAACACCATATCTTTCTTACGATCGACAATCTTAAAATAGCCATCGGGAGCACGTACTCCCACATCGCCCGTTTTAAACCAGCGTCCGCTTTCATCTTCAAACATCACTTTATCGGTCTCGTCCTGACGATTATAGTAGCCCGGCATTACCTGAGGCCCCTTGGCACATATTTCACCGGGTTCTCCGTCTTCGGCCCATTTACCATCTTCATCCATAATCCGCATTTCGGTACTAGGCCAAGGTATACCGATGGTACCAATTCTGTTTTCGCCCACCAGGGGATTGGAAGAAAGTACCGGCGAAGTTTCGGAAAGTCCGTAGCCTTCGGCGGGAAGGCAGCCCGTAACTTTGAACCAACGCTCAGCAACCACCTTTTGTAAGGCCATACCACCCGCAGAAGTAATTTTCAAAAGGCTAAAATCCAGCTCGCTAAACTTTGGATGGTTTAGCAGGCCGTTGTAGAGCGTGTTGAGGCCAGTGAAAATGGTAACCTGATATTTCTTCAAATCGTTGATAAAGCCATCCATGTCACGTGGATTGGTGATCAGCAAATTCATTCCCCCGCTTTTCAGGGCTGACAGGGCATTGACGGTAAGAGCATATACGTGATATAGCGGTAGGGCTGCAACAATCACAGGATTGTGCAAATCTTCGCCCATCAGCGGTTTCAGCCATTCATTATTCGCTTCTACGTTAGAGATCAGGTTTCGGTGGGTCAGCATAGCTCCCTTTGACACCCCGGTGGTACCTCCCGTGTACTGAATAAAAGCCAGCTCTTGGTTCGACACCTCGGGACGTTTATAGCTACTATCTGCTCCTTTTGACAATGCGTCATTGAACGATACGGCCCCTGGCACATTATAGGCAGGCACCATTTTCTTTACGTACTTCACCACCGTATTGACGATCAATTTCTTGGGAAAGCCAAGCAGATCACCGATTTCGGTCACAATGATATGTTTGATCTCGGTGTTGGGAAGTACTTTTTCCAGATTCGAAGCAAAATTGGCCAAAATCACAATGGCTTTCGCGCCTGAGTCCTTGAACTGATGCTGCATTTCGCGGGGAGTGTACAGCGGATTAGTATTCACAACGGTAAGCCCCGCCCGCAGCGCCCCGAACATGGCGATAGGATATTGGAGTAGATTGGGCATCTGAATCGCAATACGATCTCCCTGTTGCAAGCCTATGCTTTGCAGGTAGGCCGCAAACTCGCGTGACATCCGGTCTATATCCCTAAATGTCAACTCTTTGCCCATATTCGAATATGCTGATTGGTTGGCATAGCGGGAAAAGCCTTCGTCCATTAATTCAAGTAAGGAAGGATAGGCATCCGGATTTATTTCGTAGGGTACACCCTTCGGATATAATTTGAGCCATGCAAAGGTTTCTTGGTTTACAGTAGGCATAAGAGTTCTATTCTTTGGAAATTAGTTGATTGATCATATTTAAAACGACAAAATAGAATATTAAGTTAATTAAATATTAGTTCGATACTATTTTTTTAACGAAAAAATAGATATTATTCAATGTTTTACAGAAAATATTCAATAAAGAAACTTAGTATACTGAATACTTTTCTCCGATTCGTAGCACTCGAAAAGGAGTTCCGTGTTTTTCCGACGCCGTGATAAAAACATCCGGATCTTCGGTATTGAATTCAAAAAGATGGTAGTGATGCGGAACAACGCAGCCTGCGCCAATCGCTACTCCCAATTGGGCGGCTTCTTCGGCGTTGAGATTTCCGGCCACGCGTCGCCCGGGTTTATGGCCATTAATCGGCAGAAAAGCCACGTCAACCGCGTAGGGCATCAATAGCTCTTCCAGCCCCTCAAACCAGAGGGTATCGCCGCTGTGGTACACCCGGTAGCCCCCAAACTCTACTACGTATCCCATAAATTTGCACTGATCGAGAAAGTCTCGCTCCACCTCGTTGTGGGCGGCTGGAATCCCAAAGAACCGAAATCCTGCTACGTCTTTCTGAAAAGTATCGTTCATCCCAATGGGAAAGTCAGGTTTACAGCCCAGGCGGTTTACCACGAACTCCCGGTTTGCTTCGGGAATCACCAACCGAATGCCCGGATTGGCCGCCAACAGGGGCAGCAGTGTTTCCGCATCGAGATGATCGGTATGGTTATGGCTACTTGTTACTACATTCACAAAATCCAGTCGGGCGGGGTCAATGGCCAGCTCGCTCATCCGGACATGGGGCTTGTCGGTAGTGGCGTACTTACGCGTCAATGAATCGGATAGATAAGGGTCAAAAAGGAGGTATTTCCCTTCCCATTGCAGCAAGAAACCACTTTGCCCCAGCCACCAACTCCGGAAGCCTGTCGTTACTGACTCCGTTGACTTGATATCTGCCAATAGCTCATCGTCTTTCTGATACGCCAGGATCGAACTCATAGGCTCGTTGCGCGTTGATAGGTTGTTCGGTTTACTGCCCAACTCCATACCGGGCCATCGTCAGGGTCTTGTACTTCGCCGGTTCGTTGAAAACCTAGCTTTTCCAAAATATGGGTGGAATGATTTCCCTCCGGCATCGTATGAGCTATTACCTGCACTACCTCCGGGAACATAAATGCATGCTCAACCAGACCCCGGGCTGCCTCCGTGGCCAGTCCTTTGCCCCGATGCGAGGCTTTTACTTCGTAGCCAATCTCCACGCGCCCTTCCGCATCGGGTTCACCTTTGTACCCACACGATCCGACCAGCATATTATCGGGCCGGTAAACAATCAGATGCACCCACCACTCCCGCAGAGGCGGATGGGCTTTCCAACGAATCGCCGAGGGAGCAAAACTATCACGGAATTCAGTCCATTTTTTGGGAACATTAGCTCCTAATACCCGCGCCAGTACGCCATTACCCATACGAATGGCATCAAACACGGTATCGTCGCACGGAAGTATGCGTAAAAGGGGTGTCAGAATCATTTCTTTTTGGGGTGAAGATCGTATAGAACGGGCAAAATCGCAAACCGGAGAAGGTAATTACCCAAAAAGCTGGCACCTATTTTTTGACCTAAGCAGCCTAAGGTCAGGTTTTGTATTTTTAGGCACCAGTTCGCTCACAACTAAAAAGCCTTGCGACTACGTAATCTTCTTCCCGTCTACTTTTCGAGTACCAATCTCCGTTGAATGATTCCCGTTTCATTCCCTTGTTGAGGGTCCAAATGGGTACGCCTGGCTACCGGAAATACTTCTGCCAGATGGGGCCTTACCGGAAATGCTGACACTAACCCAACACTTTATAGGTACTACCGATTACCAACCGCTGGTATTTAAAGCGAACCAGCAAAAGCTTGGTACCCTACCGGCACATCCGGATAGTAGCCTATTTATAGGATTTCAGTCAGGTTTAGACAACCAAGGGGGCTCACAAACCACGGCCCGTAACGTACCGCTGGGACATTGATAGTCTTAATCGCTGCATTTACGGTAAGGCTCCTGATACACTTTTCACCAGCTCCTTGGTTCAGAAAAGCATTAGACCACTCTCTTAAATGATATTTTCTAAATTTGTTCGTAAAAAACTGGCTATGAACGATAAGTATAAGTTATTGAAAGAAAATCCCGGAATTTGTAAACGCCTGTTTGGTATAGAATTCGGTGATTTCGAAATTGTACTTGGAAAAGTTCAAATCGAGTTCGACGTTTTTTTGCGGGAAAACCTAATTTCCAACCGTGGACTCCAGGGCAATCGCTTTAAAATAGATGTTGAAATTTGAGCACTTTTGGTAGATTTCTTTTCTAATCCATTTTTTTGCTCATGGAATCTCCCAAAAAGTACTTCGAGTCCCTGCCTGATCCGCGTATTAAACGAAAGCAACTGCATGATTTTCAAGATG
>Ga0105054_10010550_pt1 | contig 11712 bp, 9 predicted proteins | sample BON02_FD_78091 | JGI IMG/M metagenome (GOLD analysis project Ga0105054, IMG submission 78091) | Freshwater microbial communities from Lake Bonney liftoff mats and glacier meltwater in Antarctica - BON-02 (megahit assembly) | ecosystem: Environmental > Aquatic > Freshwater > Ice > Glacier... | reverse complement strand
TTCTACGCGCCTTAAATCTATTTCGAGTGCTCTGGCCTTGCCAGTTTCTCGAGGGAGACACGCAAAGTTGATAGTCAACTTCAGTCACGAATCAGACGTCACGTCCCTAGACCCCTTTCTATTGTATTATTGTGTTCCGCATAAAATACGAAGAGGTATTCTCTTACAAACCAAATGCCGATACTTCGCATCTCCTCTTCTCTCTAGTCTCTGCTCTCGCAGTTTACGCCACCGCGTTTAGGTCTAAACTTTCCCTACGAATAAAGCACGAACCGTGGGAAAAAGGGCACAAGCCCCCCTCCCCACTGGCATTTTAATTGGTGATGTACACAAAGAGGTACGGCATCTTCCATGGTTGCAGATAAACTCAGATGGCGCTGTCGCTGGTACTGGTACTAGAGACAAGGGAAAAGCGAGGACAGGCGGTGGAAAATGTGGCCTCGGTGGAGGCGGTGAAGGCGTGGAAAACATGTTCAAGGATGGGTGAGGAGAGGCGGAGGTGTCAAAGCAGCCGGGTCTGAGGAGTTGTGGGGGGTGTACATTGGTCACGACAATTGCTAGTCCCCAGCTTATTTGTTTGAAAATTTATAGTTTATTTTCTGGAACAGCGACTTGAGATTCCGTTATTGGCAGTGAATTTTAGCAAGATACAAGACACGGAGAATCGGACATCCACCCTTGGTTGCTGTGAGTGGAGGAGCTGAAACTATTCGGACCATCAGACTGTGACCCACAGCTGCGTGGAGGACTCAGAAGAGAGACCACCCAGCGATTCGTCGAGACTGGTGCCGCCAAATTCATCCAGTTGCTGCCAGTATCCTCTTCTACAATGCCAGGGAACATGCCAACGCTTTTGCAGGTTGACGGCTGCTCGAGGAAGCGCGGATTGGATGCCTGTAATGTTTCAATAGGGATCTCCACCTCCTGTGCTATCATGCTACGGTGGATAAATGTCTCCTGTCTGTGGGCTTCTGCAGCGAGGGAGCGTGCTCTGATCAAGTCGCATGCATTTTCACAAACCTTGCGCGCCTGCACGCTATGCATCGAGCTGTCGAAACAAATACATGCCTTCGCGCCATCCTCGGATATGGTCATCTCAGATGCGCACAGCGGTGCCACAATGTGCTCTCTGATGTGTTGGATCGTCCACATCGTGCTCCAGTTTGTGATGATGAGTTCAGTCATATTCACACCGGAGATTGTAAAGCTCGGCCATTCATTGTGCTCGTGTGTGGTCGCCGAATCGAACACGGCAGACTCGACCTTTGGCGATCTGACGGGCTCGCAGTCGAGACGAAAATCCGGCGACGAGCTACGAGACTTCTCGAGTGTGTTCGACGCCGACCGCAAGGTAAAACCGGCGCCGTTTTTACCGAGCTGCACCGAGATCGAGTTGCTGTCGGTGCTTGCCTTCTGTATCGTGCGTTCTAGGCTCTTGAGCTTTCGAAACGGCCAGCGCGAAATTCCGTGGGCACGGCACATCTTCTTCAGAGAAGAGAGACATATTCCCATTTTTGCAGCCACCACCTTCTCGGGCATGTGGAAAAACTCCGAGAGCTCCTCGAGTGTGATGGCTGACGATGAAGGCGGCATCGTAGTCGCTCGTGAGGAGGCCAGAGAATCCGGAAGAGTTCGATGTCTTCAAGGTTTGCGGATGTCGCGGGTGGTCTCTAAGGAGCTGTCACGTTGGCAAAGGCGGTGAAGGCGGTGCAGGCGTGGCAAGCAGAGCACGCTGGCAGTTGTGCCGAATAGACCTTGTTCATTTTGGTTTTGTAAGACTGAAAATAACTCGAATAACAGTTCAATCCAACAGGTGTTCATTCCAAAAAAAGAATGTCACGTAAAAATCGACACGGGACGTGAGACTAAAGGGGTTCAAGAACATGTGATTTTCTGAAACTCGTCACATCACAACAATGCTGCGCACCGTTGTTGCCTCTGCCGTCGTCGCCTCCGCCGCGGCCTTTGCGGCCCCTTCCGCCTTCGTTGGCATGGGCCTCAACACCCAGGTGATTACTGCCGCCGCAAGACTTTGTGGAGCGCCGGAACCACTTCGTTTTGTGTCTCAAATTCAACCAAAACGAAAGCAATGGTGCGACAGAGAGTGAGGGACTGCGGGGGGCACGCGAAAATGCTACCAGCACTCGTGTGTTGGTTGTGGTCATTTTTGTCGTGGTGCTGGAGTTGTTCTTGTTGTGCACCCGCCAGCATAGCCGCAGCATCTACTCCATTATTGGTGAAGCGTCCAGGCAGATGAATTTGTTTCTCCACCCTCGCTTTTTTGGCAAGGCCCCAGAAATTTGCCTCAGCGATGTATGCATACTGTCAACCTTGTCTTGCAAGGGATAGAGGTGGAGGGCATGTTTGGTCCTTGTTCTGTTCTGTGGTTTGTGTATGTAGTTTTCCTGAATTGCTATAGCGCAACTCAATTACAGGCGGCTACCCGCAGCTGTGGCATGACCATGTCGGGTGAGACCGATGGTGTCTCCCGCCGTGCTGCCCTCGGTGCCTTCTTTGCCGGCGCAGCGGCCATTCCTGGTGAGTCTGTCTGTGTTGAACTTTGTGCCTACCTGTGTAATTTTGTAAAGGCAGTTGAATTTTGTTACGAGGAGAGGATATGGGCAAATTTTGACAGTCTTTTTCCCAGCTGTCGTCAATGCCGAGGTCATGCCCTCATTCGGCAGGAACAAGGAGAACGACCCCAACAGGCAGCTCCTTATTGGTGGAGTTGGCATGACTTCAGTGCAGGGCACCGGCCAGACTGGCATCCGCACATCCGCCTTCAAGAAGGCCGTTCTTGGCAACTCCAAAGCCGCCCAGTCCTTCCCCCGCGAGGGCATGAACCCGGTCAGCGTTTGTCTCTTCCTCACTTTTGTCTTCTCCCGGTCGCACCTTGTGCAATTTACTTTTGTTCCCGAGCCGCGCGTCACCCGAAGTTTCCTGCCCTCGGACACCCTTTTCTTTCTGTTTCTGGGCCCAGGTCTTGTGAGCCGCTTGCCATGTGCCTGCAAAAGTGAACCAAATGTCGCGAACCCCCAAACCAAACACGGACGCATTGCTGATACCACCGATTTTTCGGGAATCGGCGTTTTTCTGGTGTTGAGCGGCATTTTCCGCGCGCTTGCACACACTTGGCCAACAACACACATTCAACGCATTTCAAAGAAATCGGCGTGGAAACAGAGGCAAAACAAGGGCCGGAAGTTCGGAACTTCTTGTGGCGCGCGGCCCTGCCGTGCGCCCCTTACGTTGCCAGATGTTTCCGTCAAAACAGTGTCAGATGCGGACCCCCCAGCAAGATTGTGTATTGTGCCGCGAAAGTCTGTCTTCGGAACGGCATTTTTCCGAAGCCCCAACAGCATCTTCTGTATAGGAACCCACGCTCGACTTCTTAAGCTCGCGGTTTGATAATTTTCGAAGTTCAACATCGGATTTCTTACAACACAGTACTCCATGATATGAAAGCGTGTCTACTTACATCTGATTGCAGGGGAGCATACAAAAAAAATTGCATCCAAGTTTTGATGGAGGGGGAGGGGCTTCGAAGAGTCGTAATCGTACAAAGCACTAAAGTGAAAGTGTGGAATGTGTGGTCGAGTCAAAGGTGTGGCATGCCATTGCTGACTCGGGTTGTTGTTGCATTGTGTGGTAACAGGAGCAGATCGGCTCCATCGAAAGGCTGACGAAGAAGGCCCTGGACAATTCTGCCATCAACAAGTCGGGTATCACAACTTTCTCCGGCAAGCTGGGTATTAACCCTGCCTTCGGCGGCTCGTCCGGCATCATGACCGGCGCCAAGTAAATGCGCTGTGGTATTCCTTTTTTTGGTTGGCGACAGTGTTTCGTCAATCTTCAATTGTGAACTGTGCACATTCTGTTCCACTCTGGAGAACAGGTGATGCCATTCAAGGGTTCGTGGGCCGTCCATTCCTGCGAGGCTTAGGGTGGCCATATTCCAATAAGAAATCCGTTGTGCTCAGTCTAGTTAAGTGCGCAGTCTAGGCGAGACTCCGTGTTGTAATAAAAAAAACATACGCCAAACCTGTGGAGCGGGATGATGGGCGGACCAAATATTTCCACCAGAAAGAAAGCTCAAAAGAAAAGTCATATCTTACAACAGACGGGTGTTTTTGATGCACAGAACGACACAAAAACAGAAACACCACTTTTTCAAACATCATGTTAGGGTGTGACAATGACGAAGGGTTTCACAAGAATCTTGAAACTATTTGGGAACCAAAGTTGCCAGATTTTTAATTGGTTTAATAGATGCGCCACAAAAACTTGAAATGCACTTCTCAGGTACAAGAAAAACTTGAAAGCTGGTAAGTTTGGTTCCGTGGCTCCAAATTGCAAGATGGTGGAAATCCAACACAGAATCGACTGTCACCGGAACAAAATATGTCTGAATCCAAATTTTCTTGGATATTCCAACAGCCCATGAATTGGGACAAATATGCATACGTGGTTTTATGGGTAAAATAATTACTGGGAAAAAGGTTTGCGTTTCTACAATCCCACTCGGGTAGGCCGGGGGAAAAACAAGACAACTCAGAGAATAACCGTTCCGTGTTCCTTTGCCGCACGTTTGAACTAAATGCTTTACTGTTGAAAATTTCCACCTCCGCCTCCAGCGACACCATACGCACACATACACAGAAAAGCGTTGAATTCAGTTCAGGTCCAGCTGATTTGTTTTCCAGTTGACAGTTTTTTTATGGTTTAGGGTTTAGTGTTTAGGGTTCAGGGTTTAGTTGAATTGAGTTCAGGTCAATCTCAATTGTTTTCCAGTTGACATTTTTTTTTGACTCTCAGGCTGGCTGATTGCGACTGGCGCGCGGCGGCTTCGCAGCTAAAGCCCCTGCGCTTGCCGCACGCCCAACCATCGATGTCCACTGTCTTTTGTGGGCAAGTTCTGACATCTACGGAGTCCGCTACCTCAGGGCAATCGACTGGTTCTCAATGTCTCAGTGCACTACCGGGCCGGCTAGGGAGAGTAAAGTTTGTCCGGTGTCGGGTGGAAGAAAATCAACTAGCGCACCTATTACTCTCGCTGTGCGCAGCGTCTCGGATGTGGGCCTGGGTTAGGCATCGGTCAGCTGTCTCTTTCCTAATAAGGAATCGTTTATGTATTTTTCCGTGTCCCATCGAGATTCAAGTTCCACAATCGCCCTTCGCGTGGAAATGTTACTACACGTCGACTACCTGGTGGATCAACACCCTTTGTTGTAATTTACACAGCAGTAACTAGAGGCGGGAATGAAGTCACGGTCCACTCTAGGGGAGGATGGGGACCGGTCCAGTCCCCTACAAAAAATTCAAAAAAAAACTTTGAAACCCCGCAGGAGAAAACCGTCTGGGTCAAGGGCCAAAGTACCCCCATAGTGAACCACGTACGTAAAAATCAAGACATGATTTGTAAGCCCTGACCCTATATCATAGGCGTGCATGTGGGCGTTGGGCCCAAATTCAGGATTGAGTGTGAAGACAGGAGAGAAACAACGATGAAAATTCTTTCTTGAGTGGTTAGCAGTATCAACAAAAAAATTCAATGGTTGTAAAATATATTCAGCAAAGAGGAAAATGATTTTAGATCCCTCAGGTCCCAGAACTGTCAAACAGGGCAGACCAAAAATAAAGTTCGGTAAGACTTAAGACAAGAAACTTGTTACATCAAGATCGGACGCAACGCCAGCCAAGGGCATACATCCAAGTGATCAGATGCCAAACGCTTTGCGGAGTTGAGTCCAACGTTGCACATTGTAGTTGACAGAACCGCCCTCTGTTGCCGCTGCGGCGGCCTCATTGGCCTTAGACGGGTGCAAACGCAGAAGCACGCCCTCGAGCATTTTCGAGTCTTTACGGTCCAACATTGCAGTCACAATGGGCACGCGCGGCACATTCACGAGCCCCTCTAGAAAGTCAAAGGACTGCTGTGGCGCTGCCGTCACGCCGTGCTCGGCAATAGCGCGCAAGAGCATCACCAGCTCCTCCTCCTCGACACCAGAGTGCAACAGCTTCGGCAGCTGCGCGGGCACGCACAACATGAGATAATCACACAGCCCAGGCATGTCCTTGCGCATGTTGCGAATGGCCTTCTTGATATCAGCCCCGCTTTTAGCCCCCCCCGCACCTGTCTTTTCTGCCCCCACTGCAGGTACAGAGGCAGGAGTGTTGGGAGCACTGGAAGAAGATGTAGCAGCCTCTTTTGCCTTGGAAGCAGCCAGCTCCATGGCGGCAGCCTTCTTCTTGTCGCCCTCTTGCTTGAGCGCTTTGAGCTTGGCGAGGGCGTTAAACTCCGAACTCTCAGACTCACGGATAGCCTTGGTGACCTCCTTACGACCCTCCTGCATCTGCACACTCTCCGGCATCAAGGCCAGTCCCTCCTCATACGCTGTCAGCGCATCACGCAATTTGCCGAGCCCCTGCAGCGCCTGCGCATGCCGGTATACACCCTTTGCATAGGACGGGTTGGCCTTGCGGGCTGCGAGCGCCATTTTGAGGCCGTTCTCGTAGTCCTTGAGCACATTGTGTGCAGCAGCAAGGTTGGTGTAGTAGGTAGGGTTGGCATCATCCAGATCGATGGCTGCAGAATAGTGCATGATTGCGCTCCGGTGCTTGCCAGCCTTGAAGGCCATGTTGCCCTTGTTCTTGTGGTCTTCAGCCTCCCTCATCTCCGCAGCCTTGCGTCTGTCCACCGGTGACGGCGGTTGCTGCTCCTCTTCCTTCTTGTCAGCACCACTTGAGGTGGCTGCAGCTGCTGGCGGCGGCGTGTCATCGTTTTCGTCCTCAATTGCAAGAATGGCACCAGCAGCGTCCATATGCGTCGTCAGTGCCGCCACAGCACGTGCACGGTCAACACCTGTCTGACTCATAACAATGCTGATGTCCTCTTCCGCATGCCCACTCGCATCGTCTTCTCCTACTGCTGACGCCAAATTCTTGTAATACCCGACCCCCTGATCCCCCTTCTTGAAGACATACCCAGGTTTGCTGCCTGAAAAGGTGGCTGCTGCAATGAAATCACCGCCCACTGCATTTTCGCACGCTGCGGGAGTGTCGCGAGTGGCACTGGCCGCAGTTGCATGCTTAGTGCTGTTACTGTGCGCAGCCGGGGCGGCGACAGCGGCGGGACGCACGATTTTCTCTCGCACTGGGATGGGGATGGCGCGGAGTTCTGGCTCAGCCTTTTTGCAGCGCTCCAAACACTCTTTTGCTTTGTTGCCCAGGTTGCTGAGACCACCAGAGGCAAACTCAATACTGAGCGCCTCGCGCATGTCAGCACCAGCCTTGTTGAAACGGCCCGTACCCTCATACGCCAAGCCACGACGAAGGTAGGCCTTGACGTTTTCGGGGTCCCAGTCCAACACCTGACCGCAGTCTGCAATGACTTGTCCATACTCGCGGACCTGCAGATTACAGGCAGCCCTGTTGAGGCAGCACACAACTTGTTCAGCAGCCGTGTCTTCTTCATAGCCTAACGCCTCGAGCGAGGATGAGTAAAGAGCAGCGCCCTTTTCAAAGAGAGCCCCCTTGAAGGCAACGTCAGCCTCGTCCTTAAGCTTCTTGGCAGCACGAAGCTTGGCCACATCAACACCAGAAGTTTCGTCCCACGCCGCTCGCTTGGCGACTACAGGAATCGCAAGCTCCTCAACTGGAGGCGCCACTACAACGTCATCTTCATCGCTATCCTCATCATCCTCTACTAGCACAATCTTGGGCAATGCTTCTGCGATACATGACTTGCCACCAGCAGCCCCAGGTGGCACACTCACCTCGCAATCTTCATCGCTATCAACCTCTTCAATGGCCAGCTTCGTGGCAGCCTTACCAGCACCTAGTGCTTCCGGGGGCACACTGACAGTTTTGCTGGCCACCGGCTCATCCTCGTCATCCTCGTCATCAACTTCTTCGATCATCACAGCCTTCTTGGCACCGGCAGCGCTCTGCCCTCCCGAAGGCGCTACGCGCACAGCCACATCATCATCAATCACCTCGCCTTCATCGCTATCGTCCTCACCATCAACTTCTACGACGCTGACTTTTTTGGACGCGGCGGCGCCGGGACCACTTTTTGGGGGCGACGCACTGTCCTTATCACCCTGTGGCCCAGGCTTATTCTTGCTGCCCGGGCTATTGATCACTACCACATCATCATCCTCGCTGTCGGTCTCCACCTCTTCTATCTGCACGCGCAACTTCGGCGGGGCAGGCGCCTCCTTGCGTTTTGCGAGCTGCAAGTCCCCCACAATTCTGATCTCGTCGATTGTCGACTTTGAGTTGGGCTCCAGTTTGAGCGCCTGCTCAAGATCTGCAAGTGCTTCATCGAGGCGCCCGCTCTTGCACTTGGCGATGCCACGGCGGTGCCATGCCTTGCCCCACGACGCATTCGTCTTGATAGCCTCAGAGCAATCAGCTTCGGCCTCCGCCAATTTCTTCTGCTGTAAAAGCACAAGCGCCCTGTTGCAAAGGATGAGGTGCCGCTCCTCAGCGTCATCGTCAGGCAGCAGATCGAGAGCACGCGAATAGAAGCGCACAGCGCCCTCCAAATCGTTTGCTTTAAAGCGATCATTGCCCAACTTTTTCTGCTTCCTGGCCTCTTGCAGTTTGAGGATTCGACCTTCGGCGCTGCTTTTGAGTTTGGCCGACTTTCTGTCCTGACTTTCCTCCTCGTGGATTTCCTCGAACCGGCTTCCACTGGAGGGCTTTTTCTGCTCCTCTTTGTTCTTGACAGCCTCGCGGGCCTTTTGAAGGGCCTCAGCATCCATTCCGTCGTCATCGTCGTCGTCGTCGAGCTCTGTGATCTGAATCTTGCGGCGCGGCGCCGAGTCATATTTTTGGCGCTCTTCGTCCGCCTTGCGCACCACCTCCGCAGCTTCTTGCTTTTTGCGAAGTTTTACCTCAAGCACAGCAACCTTTTGTTTGCCCAGCGTGTGGTCCGGCTGCTCCTTGAGAAGTTGATCGTAATCCTGCCTGGCCTCTTCCAGCTTGCCCTGCTCCTCACGTGCCACCGCGCGCCTATATCGTGCCTTGCCATAGGTGGGCTCAATCGACAGCGCAGTATCGCAGTCGAGCTCAGCCTGATAGAAACACTTGATCCCAATGTAGGCCTGGGCCCTGTTGCCGAGCACCAAGTGGTCACCCGGCACAAGCTCCAGTGCCTTTGCGTAGAAGCCAACAGCAGCGTTGATCTCGCCAGCCTTCATGCACTCATTGCCCTTGTCCTTTTCACGCTTAGCAGCGACGCGCTTCTCAAGCGGAGTCATGTCGTCCACCTTGTAGGTCTTCGCAGGGTCGTGAACTTCATTTGGCGACTCTACGTCAGCAGATTGCTTTGAGAACGATTTATACTCATCTCGCTTTTTCTCCTCGTCTTCGATACGATCAATCTCCTTGTCGACATCGAATTTATCCCATTCCTTGAAGTAGTCATAGCTGTAGTACTTCTGCTGCTTGCTCGAGGGCCCCTTGGGCGCCTCGTCGCCGCGCTTGTCTGCCTTGTCCTTCTCGACAGAGCTCGGACCTACTTGCACACGCTTCTTCGGCCCCCTTGCGGCGTTGCGCACGGGAGGGATGCTCGTGCGGATTCGAGTTACATCCGAGTTCTTGCGGAGCTCCGAGTCCTTCTGCTTAATTTCGGCAAGCCAGTCGCTAATGTCGGGACACTTGCCCATCGGAGCCTGGTGCTTGGGCGGCTCATAATCCTCGTACAGATCATCAGCCAGCCGCTTTTGCTCGGCTTGCCGGGTCTCTGCCTCTTGCTGGTCCGCCTGTTTGCACCATGCATGTCAGTTTGCATCCAGAGATGGAGCCTGGAGAGGGCTTCTGGGCGTGTGCAGGAGTGAGGGCGCAAACGTACCGCAGCAAGCATGCTCTGCAGCGCCACGACATCGCTGCCGTTGTTACCCTGCATCGAACTGCTCAACTCAGGGTTGTGCAGGTCATGCGCATTGAAGTCCATAGGCGACGGCATCCTCGCCCCTCTGCAGAGACAATCTGAGTCAATCTCAATTCTACACCGTGCTAGCGCAACCGCAGTTCGCGAAGCCACGTCGCGAAGCCACAGCGCGGGATGCACTGCGAGCAGACAGAACGCTCCATGCGCCCTGTGTCGTGCTGAAAATCTGTCCCCCTGCCTTGGGGGTAGACGAGGCCAGCACCCTCGCGAGCCACAGGGTGGGAGAGTGACAATCGTTTCAGCCCTCACTCTAGCAACAACGAAATACTACCAGCAAGGCACGCCCGCTGCCTTGCAAACTCAACGCCCATGTAAGCCGATGCGTACCTCGGCAGCGGCTATGTCAAGCGAAAGAAGATCACCCACAACCCCTTCTTTTATCCTTCTCCGAGATTCGAATGCGTTGTGTCGTCCGTTTATTTTTGCTCCCGCGCTTTACTAGTTTGCTCCCGCGCTTTACTAATTTGAGAGCAAACATCTCGATCGAGTTCATAGTTCTCTATGGACCGGGGGAGGCTGAACACGGGGGCAAGAGATCTGGCAGCGCACCAGGACCCGATCTCGGAGAAGTGGAAGGCGGACTCGTGCGGCCCGCAATCCCTCTCACCTCCATGCCAGCGTCTCCCACTTGCATGCCATCGTCTTGATCCCTCTTCAGGAACGGCATGTCTGAAGAGCCTCTTGCGCATGACAGGTGCCCGTTCGAGGGTGTGGACCCCGTGTATCTAGCCCTATCGCGGCTGCGGCGGCGCAAGTTTGACGGCGCCATCGAGGTCGCGACCGAGCTGCTTTCGCACAACGCGCTCGACCAGCAGGTTGAGGCACCCTCTCACACTCCTGCCCCGCAGCAGTAATTGGCGCAAGAATGCGTCAGCTCTCTCTCTTTTGCGCACTGCTGCTGCCGCGAACCTGCCCGGTCTCTTTACCTGCGCCGTCCCGCCGCTGCTCTGCTGCATGCTGAAGTGCCGGATCTGCTGCCATGCTGAAGTGCCCAATCTAATGCCTCTGCTGGTTGGCGCGACAAAGGTGTGGTGGATAAAGTGCCGCTCGCTCACAAACAAAAATTGGATCGACGATGGCGAGATGGAGGAAGAGGGTCTGGGCGAGATGCTTCTTGACGACAATTCCACCGCGCAAATTGCTCGCCCTGGCACCTCCTTCACCCGCCCAGAGTCAAGCGCGGTGGGCGGCCCGTCGCCTGCTGTGCGCCCGACTTCTACGGGCGGCCGACCTCTCTCGGGCTTTGCCCGCCCCGGCTCCGGCCTGGCGCGGGGAGGCACCGGTATGAGCCTGGAGCGTGCCATGACGTCGAGGTGCTTCCCCCTTGTACAGCAGCTGCCAGAAGGACGAGAAAGGGCCTTTCCCCTCTTTCTCGTCCTTTTCCTGCGACTTGCTGCCTCCATTGGTGCAAATGTGCTGCAGCCGCTGACATATAACGTGTGGCACATGATGTGTGCGCGAACAGCCGGCTGGGAACGGCCATGACGCGGCCGGTGACAACATCGGGGCGTTTTGTAAGGCTTGGCACTGCTTCGCTGCAGTCAGAACCCGGCGGGCCCTTCATTAACCTGGAGCGCATTAATATGCAAAAGTATGCCGCACGTAAGGATGTATATTCATATATATGTGTGTGTACATACATAAATATATATATATATATACATATATATACATATATATATACATATATATATATGTATGTATACATGTATATAAATACATATGTATATGTATACATATATGTAAATACATAT
>Ga0105054_10010548_pt1 | contig 11713 bp, 8 predicted proteins | sample BON02_FD_78091 | JGI IMG/M metagenome (GOLD analysis project Ga0105054, IMG submission 78091) | Freshwater microbial communities from Lake Bonney liftoff mats and glacier meltwater in Antarctica - BON-02 (megahit assembly) | ecosystem: Environmental > Aquatic > Freshwater > Ice > Glacier... | reverse complement strand
GGGGGTGGTGTTTGGGTTTTTAAACTACTGTTGCGTAGCGTGGGGGGAGTTCTATTAATGTGATATTTTATCCGAGTACAGCAGCAGCAATAAGATTAAAAAGGGTCTCGACTGCCCCTCCTTCCGCGGTAATGTTTCTCGGTAAAGTCAGGATTTAGCTCGGGCGGAATTCCTCCCCTTCTGGCCAGAAGGGGAATGGTTTGGTGGGTGGTGTTTGGGTTTTTAAACTGCGGTTGCAAAGCGTGGGGGTAATTGAAGAGAGATTACTGCTAGGTGTAGTTTTCCAAAATAAATTCTTTGAGTTCTAGCTCAACTTGTTTAGGGTGATTAATAACTAAAGGAGCACTAAACCGTTTTACCTTACAACCAAATGCAATAAGTTTTGACTCTCGCAGAAGATCTTGCTCTTGCTGAAGCTCATGTATACCGCCATCTATTTCTATAACAAGCTGAAGAGAGGGGCAATAAAAGTCCGTAATGAAATTCCCTATCACTTTCTGGCGTCTAAAACGTATGCCATAAAAACTGCCATTTCTTACCATTTTCCAAAATATAACTTCGCTATAATTCCCCGCCTTTCTCAGTCTTCTGGCATAAACTGTCAGTCGAGGATTAGAAGGTAGCCTTCTAAAACTTGTATTTAATTGCTTGCCATCTATGCAAATTGGTGTTCCCATGCTTAAGAGGCAATCTATGGCAAATTTGCCTTTCGATTTGCTGTAGAATTAATTAAAATACGTTTAACAATTTAAAGGCTAAAGACCTCTTCCCTGCTGAAGCGGGATATTAGAGCGGTGACGTTTTAGGGTGTGAACGGGCTTGACTAATTAAAAGCCTAAGTTCCTTCTCTATGGTCAAACCCCAAACCCTGCTGGACAGAAAGGAGTGGCGAAGCAGCGGAGCCCATAGACAGGTTAGTCGATAAACGAGGAGTTTTTTAGTGACGTAATTAAAGCAGGTGTTTCAAAGAGTCATCCTCCCGGCATCACTTCCCTTGCAAAATAGTAATGCTCATTTTTGGAAGTTCAATGCTGCTACCGCTAAGGGCATCTTGCGAAAGCACATTTAGCGCTTCCTTACCTACAGGCCAAACTTCTTCAAAACGTTTCAAATCCACCTGACGGGCATCATTCTGATTGGTATTGACCAATACTAAAACCGTGTCGCTTGCGCTGATGCGTGCATAAACATATACATCGTTGGCGGGGACAAAATGGGTAAAAGAACCTTGCGTTACGGCGGTCGAGTTTTTACGCCAGTTCAATAAAGTTTTGATATAATTATGGGCTTCATTCTCCTGCGCGGTTCTGCCAACAGCGCTAAACTTATCTATTTCATCACCCGCGAACCCACCAGGGAAATCCTGACGAATTACGCCGTGATTTGCAGTTTCCTTCATTAATATCTCCGTTCCGTAATAGGTAGAAGGAATGCCACGCATAGTGTAGAGAATACCTAAAGCCACTTTTAGTTTGGCTAGGTCTTCGTGTAATTCACCAAAAATGCGGGCTTCATCGTGATTATCGATGAAGGTTACCAAATTCGTCGGATTTTTATAAAGGTAATCTGCGGCTAAGCGATAGTATAATTTCGCCACACCATTGGTCCACCCTTGGTGCTGGTCTAAGCTTTCTTTTACCGCATACTTAAACTGAAAATCGGTTACCGCATCTAAATGCGTATGATTGGGGTTAAAGCGATTGTCACCCGCAAAATAGCTCTGGATTTCGGGCATATGTACCCAAATCTCTCCGAACAGGAAAAAATCTGGAATTTCCGTTTTTATGCGCCTGCCTAATTCGGCCATAAATTTTTGGTCGGGGTAAGCATAAGTGTCAATACGAAAAGCATCTAGACCATATTCCATTATCCACCACAGTGAATTCTGAATTAAAAATTGCGCCGCGTGAGGATCCTGCTGATTTACATCGGGCATATGATCGTCAAACCACCCATTACTTAATTGCTTAACATCCGCTTTTGCGGCATGTGGATCCAATAAATTCACCGCGCGGAAATTGCTGCGCGTTTCTTTCATATCGAAATGAAAGAAATTGCTATCAGGCGGGTTTAAATGCAGTAAGTGCTGCGAACCAAAGTGATTGTAAACCACGTCTAAAATTACTTTCATCCCGCGTTTATGTGACTCATCTACATAAGTGGCAAACAAACCATTGGAACCAAAGCGAGGGTCGATGTTATAGTGATCGGTTATTGCGTAACCGTGATACGATTCTTTAAACTCATTATTTGTTACCAAGGGGCAAGACCAAGTGGCGGTAAAACCCAAATCATGAATATAATCGAGCTTAGAAATTATCCCCGCTAAATCGCCCCCGTGGCGGCCAAAAGGAAATTCGCGACCGTATTTGGTCTCGTTCATCCCTTTAATTCTGTCATTATTGGGATCAGCATTTACGAAACGATCGGGAGATATTAGATAAATGGCGTCGCTAGGATCTAAGCCTGCTAAACCACTTTTCGGCTCCTTTAAATGATAGGTTATGGACTTTTTACCGCAATCAATTTTAAAGCTTTCGCCGGCAAAATCAGCTAAGTTAACGGTGAGATATACGTAATCATGATTGACCGCAAAGCTCGCCTCGGCCTTTAAATTCTCATCCTTGCATTTAGGCAAAGATTTAAACCCTTCGGGTGAATATAAAAGGATTTCTAACTCCTGATTTTCAAGACCTTTAAACCAATTTGGTGGGAAGGTCTGTATCTGTGCATGGGCATTAGTGATTGTACTTAGGACCAAAAAGGTCACTAAAATAAGGGGGTACTTTTGAAGCATTATAAATAGCGTTTTTAGCTTATGGCAATATTACTACATCTGTAATATTTTTTGTTAATTTGTATAATAAATGTAAAATTTACACTTACCAATTACTTACTTAAAATTAAAATCATGAAAAAAATCTACACCCTAGCGATGGCGATGCTGATCGTTAGTTCTGCGTGGGCTCAAAGCAGCCTTACCTTTCAGGTAGATATGTCTGGGCAAACAGTTAGTGCCAATGGTGTTCACATTGCGGGCGACTTTCAGGCCGCAGCAGGTGCTGCCGGCAACTGGGATCCCGCTGCTACCGCACTAACACAGGTTGGTACTTCTACTATCTACTCTGCAACGGTAAACATTCCTGATGGAGTTTACCAATTCAAGTTTCTTAACGGTAATGCTTGGGGCGACGATGAGGGTGTTCCTGCTGCCAGCCAAGTAAGTGCTGGTCTTGGTTTTGATAACGGTAACAGTAACCGTTGGGTGCGCTTAGAAGGCACCGAAACTACCGCCGCAGTTCTTTTCGCTGGCGCTGCTCCAGCTGGTCACTCTGCTGTTTCTTTGGTATTAGACATGAGCTTAGAGGCTACTATCGATACGGTGGTTAGTATAGCAGGGAGTTTCCAAGGGTGGTCTCCTGGTTCTACTCAATTATACGATGTATTGGCAGATAGCATGTACCGTTTTATCGCTTACATCCCTACTACCGATACCATAAACTTTAAATATGTTAATGGCTCCGCTTGGGGCAACGATGAAGGTGTTCCTTCTGCCTGTGCCGTAGCGAGTAATCGTCAGTTGATTATTAGTGGTGATACTGTATTCGGCCCTACTTGCTTCGGTCAGTGCGGACCTTGTTTTGTACCTGATACTTTTAACGTAACTGTGCAAGTTGATTTAAGTAATTCTACTTGTAATAACTTCGATCCTGCTGTTGATTCGGTTGATATAGCTGGCCCATTCAACGGCTGGGGTGGCGGTGACTTTTTGAGTGACCCTGATGGAGATATGATTTACGAAGGTACTTTCTACGTTCCTAGTCCAGAGTTTACTTATAAAGCTCGCTTGATCCAAGCTGGAAATCCTAGCTGGGAACCGGGCGGAAACAACGTTATTACCTTTAGTAGTGACACGGTTGCTGCTACTCGTTGTTTTGGAATTGCCACTGCTGGCCCCTGTGGCCCGCAGCCAGATCCTTCTGATATCACTTTCCAAGTAGATATGAGTAATGGTCCTGCTAGCTTCGTAAAAGTATTTTTAATTGGAAACTTCACCGATCCTCAGTGGCAAGGTGGCGCAATTGAGCTTACCGCTTCTGCCACTCAGCCAGGAGTATTCGAAACTACGGTATTACAAATTTGCTCTGGTAGAATCGCGTTTAAATACATGATTGAAGATGGCACTGGTACGAAAGTAGAAGAAGGCTTTTTAGCTGCTTCTGTTACTACTTGTTTAGAGCCTTCTGGAACTGGAGATTTTAACCGTTTTTACCAACGCCCAGATGATCAGCCAAGGGTAATTACCGCTCCTTGGCAAGATTGTGCTAGTAGCATTGGTTTAAATGAAAACCTTAGCGCTGCCATCAATATTTACCCAAACCCGAGTAACGGCATCACTAATATTGAGCTTCCTGATGGGAAACATGAAGTACGCATCTACAACCTTACTGGCTCTGTAATAGCTACTTTTAGTAATGTTGAGGATAGTGTTCAGTGGAACGCTGGTGACCTTACTGCTGGTATTTACGTGGTAAGCGTTTCTAATGAATTAGGTTTTACAGCTACTCAAAAAGTAGTACTGAAATAAATTCTTTTTTAAGCTAATTGTTAAAGCCCGGCCGTTGGTCGGGCTTTTTTTTGGTGCCATGCGGTTTTAAGTGGTTTTATAACGATGGAGCTTTCGCCCCTGAAAGGCCGAAAGCTCTCATATTTCTATCCTTGTCACCCCGCCGCCGCCCGTCACCCTTAATTTATTGCAGGGTCTCATTTCAGGGAAGCAAGAGTGAGATACTGAAACCAGTTCAGCATGACTGTCTTTGTTGGGCTTGCAATTATCCTCGTCACTTTTCGGCAGCCCGTCACCCTTAATTTATTGCAGGGTCTCGTTTCAGGGGAGTAAGAGTGAGATGCGGAAACTAGTTCAGCATGACTGTCTTTGTTGGGCTTGCAATTATCCTCGTCACTTTTCGGCAGCCCGTCACCCTTAATTTATTGCAGGGTCTCATTTCAGGGGAGCAAGAGTGAGATACTGAAACCAGTTCAGCATGACTGCCTTTTTTGGGCTTGTTGTTATCCTTATCACCTTTCCGAAGACCTAACGCTTTAGATGGCTTTCTACCTTATGGCTAGTCTATCTTCAATTAACCCAAGCAATATTCCTGCGCATCTTGGCTTGACCATAGTAAGGCTGGTTGAGCCACAAAAAAAGCCGCTTATCTTATGGACAAGCGGCTTTAATATTTCAATTTCGTTAAGCTTAACAGTGCTCGTCGAAAGCCATTTTAATATTATCTGCAATAGCCTCGGCAGCTCGGCCTTCAATGTGATGACGCTCGATCATGTGCACCAAGTTACCATCTTTAAATAAGGCGATACTGGGCGATGAAGGAGGAAAAGGAGCCATCATAGCACGCGCAGTGTTTACGGCGTCAATGTCGTTTCCTGCGAAAGCGGTAATCATTCGGTTAGGCAATTTAGTGTGCTGCGCTGCCATTTTAATAGCCGGTCGAGCATTAGCCGCCGCACAGCCACACACTGAATTAATCACCACCAAAGTGGTTCCTTCCGCATTAACATTATTTTCAACTTCTTCTTTGGTGCGGGTTTCAATCACACCGACTTGACTTAAGTCAGCTCGCATGGGAGCGATGATATCTTCTGGGTACATATTCTATATTTTGGACCACAAAGGTACAAATATTAAGCCTCTCCAATAAAAGAGAGGCCTATGGAAAAATAGCTTTGGGCTATTAAAATTCTATGAAAATTTAAACTAGAAACTTGCGATGCACCGGCATTTATACAAAGAAATGCAGGTTAACAGGAGACTTTTCGTGCGCAAAGCTTTCCACCGCTTTTTCCAACAAGGACAGTTTGCGGTTACTTAATATGGTGATTGAAAACTTATTGGAAACCTCTTTTCCTTCAGAATTAATATAAGTAACTACCAACTTTTTCCGAAAGCCACTCCTGTCTATCTTCAGGTCGGTAATATTCATTTTAGGCACCGATAAGGTTTTACCAAAAATCGTACTTAAAGCAAGATGGGATTTAATTTTAACCCGGTCGCTTTCGGCATTGAAGCTAAACATTGGGAAACCAAAGTAAGCATAGAAAAGCACTATTGAAACGGTTATCGCGGTACTTAGATAGCCGTTTAAAGCTAGTCCCCCTAAAAAGTCTGGGACAAAAAGTAATACTAAATCGGCAATAATTAAAGTTAGCAAGGCGATGGGAGCCAATTGCAGTGTTTTTCGAATTTGGAGGTTAGTTACAAACATTTGTCAAGATATTGAGCTATAAGGTACAAAAATTTCTTGAAAAATCAAAACTCATCTTTTCCCCCGAAAGAATTGCTTCAACAGTTCACTACTTTCTAAACGCATTATTGGCCCAATAAGTTGGGTTTTAGGGTGTAACTTTCCTCCTTCCTTTAAAAAACCTCGCTTTTCATCTTCGGCGCCAAAAACCACTTTGCCAATTTGTGACCAAAATAATGCACCCGCACACATATTGCATGGCTCTAGCGTAACGTACAAAGTACAATCTTTTAAATATTTTGCTGCCAAGTAATTGGCTGCCGCCGAGATGGCCAAAATCTCCGCATGTGCGGTAACGTCTAAAAGTCGTTCCGTTTGATTACGACCGCGGCCAATAATCTTCCCCTTGCTAACCACTACCGCTCCTACCGGAATTTCATCTTCCTCCATCGCTAATTGCGCTTCCAACAAGGCTTGGCGCATAAAATAATTATCGTCGAAAGGCTCTATCATAATCTATGTGAAATTTTGTGCTAATTAAAGCGCTGCAAAAATAGGGAAGCCTTTAGATATTGTAATTTTGCCGGCTAAATATTAATACATGTATCGATCGCATACCTGTGGGCAGCTAAGTGCCTCATTTATTGGACAAGAAGTAAGCCTAAGCGGCTGGGTGCAAAAGATTAGAAACTTATCGGGCATAACCTTTATCGACTTACGCGATCGTTATGGCATAACCCAATTGGCTTTTAACGATAGCTGGGATCCCGCACTTCTGCTCAAGGCAAGTAAATTAGGGCGAGAATATGTGATTAGTATTAAGGGTGAGGTGATTGAACGGGAGAGTAAAAACCATAAAATACCTACCGGTGAAATTGAAATAAAAGTGCTTAGCCTCGAGGTATTAAACGCCTCTCTAACTCCACCTTTTACTATTGAAGAAGAAAGTGACGGTGGCGAAGAGTTACGCATGAAATATCGCTATTTGGACTTGCGTCGTGAGCCGTTAAAGAGAAATATTATGCTGCGCCATAAAGTAGCACAAGCGGCGAGAGCCTTTTTAAATAGCGCCGACTTTTTAGAGATCGAAACGCCTTATTTAATCAAATCTACTCCCGAGGGAGCGCGTGACTTTGTGGTGCCTTCCCGCATGAATGAAGGTCAGTTTTACGCCCTGCCCCAATCGCCACAAACCTTTAAGCAACTTTTAATGGTTTCTGGCTATGACCGCTATTATCAGATTGTAAGGTGTTTTAGAGACGAAGATTTACGTGCCGATCGTCAACCAGAGTTTACTCAAATTGACTGCGAAATGGCTTTTGTGGAACAAGCTGATGTTTTGCGAACCTTTGAGAAATTTGTAAAATCATTGCTCAAGGATATTAAAGGAATTGAAGTTGAAAACTTCCCCGTGCTAACCTATGCGGAGGCGATGGAGCAATATGGTAATGATAAGCCGGACATCCGCTTTGAGATGAAATTAAACCAGATTAACAATTTGGTTCGAAATAAAGGCTTTAAGGTTTTTGACGATGCCGAAACTGTTTTAGCCATAACTGTTGAGAACTGCGCTAATTATTCGCGCAAGCAATTAGATGCTATTACCGCTTGGGCTAAGCGCCCGCAGATTGGTATGAACGGCGTTATTTGGTCAAAGCACAACGAAGACGGTAGCTTTAAATCTTCGGTTGACAAATTTTTTGAGGAAGAAGAGCAGGCCAAATGGCATGCGCAATGTGGCTCTAAGCCTGGCGATTTGATTCTAATTTTAGCGGGGGTTGAAACCAAAACTCGCAAAGCAATGAGCGAACTGCGCCTCTATATGGCCGAGGAATTAGGCTTGCGTAAAAGCAATGAATACGCACCACTGTGGGTAGTAGACTTCCCTCTTTTAGAGTGGGACGAAGAAAGCGGTCGCTACCATGCAATGCATCACCCCTTTACCTCTCCCAAAGTTGAAGACTTTGCACTCCTAGACAGTGACCCCGGAAAAGTACGTGCCAACGCTTATGATATTGTTTTAAACGGTAATGAAATTGGCGGAGGTTCTATTCGTATTCACGACCGTGCGGTTCAAAGTCGCATGTTTGAGGTTTTAGGCTTTACGCCGGAAGAGGCCAAAGCACAATTTGGCTTTTTAATGGATGCCTTTGAGTACGGTGCTCCGCCGCATGGCGGTATAGCCTTTGGCTTCGATCGTTTAGTAGCACTTTTGGGTGGCTCCGAAACTATCCGCGACTTTATTGCCTTTCCAAAAAATAATGCGGGCCGCGATTTAATGATTAACAGCCCTTCTCCTATTGATCCTGAGCAATTAAAAGAATTGGGCATTGCATTAGAGCAGAAAATAAAATAATGACTCCCAAGCCTAAATCCTTACTCGGAAAGTTTTTATTGTGGCGTGCAAAACATATTCCGCAAGACCGATTTGTGCTTATACTGAGTATTTTAGTAGGCTTCCTTTCTGGTTTAGCGGCGGTGCTTTTAAAAAACACTACCCACTTTATTCAGGGCTTGGTACGCAGTGATTATTTAGATCAATACTTTAATCTCTACTACTTCGCCTTCCCGGTAATTGGTATTATTCTTACCCTTATTGTAAAGCGTATAATTAATAAACCTATCTCGGAAGGAATTCCCTCTACCCTTTATGCCATTTCTAGGCGCAGCGGATTTTTACAGCTTTATAAAACCTATGCCTATTTAATAACCTCTACCTTAACCGTGGGGTTTGGAGGCTCGGTAGGATTAGAGGGCCCCACAGTAGGAGCCGGCTCTGCCATTGGCTCTAACATAGGCAGAATGATGCACCTCAACTTTAGACAACGGATTCTGCTGATGGGTTGTGCTACCGCTGGTGCTATTGCTTCCATCTTTAATGCACCTATTGCAGCAATTATTTTTACCATTGAAATTTTTAGCCTCGACTTAACGCTAGCCTCTTTGGTACCGCTCTTACTCGCCTCAGTTTCCGGCGCCGTTACTTCTATTTTTATCCAAGGAAACGACTATCTTTTTCACTACAAGGCGCTAGCGGCTTTCGAAATTGGCGACCTACCCCTTTATGCATTGCTGGGAGTGCTCACTGCCTTGACTTCAGTTTATTTCACCAAAGTTTATTTCTATTTCGACGAAATTTTTAATAAAATTAAAAGTAAGTGGCTGAGAGTCTTATACGGAGGGCTATCACTAGGGCTATTAATATGGCTGGTGCCCCCCCTTTACGGAGAGGGCTATGAAACGATTAATGTTTTACTAAATGGAGAAGTAGAGTCCATTGTAAGTCAAAGCATTCTCTACGACTGGTTTAGCGGACCTTATGTTATTATTGCCCTGCTCTTGGGTTTAGTATTTCTCAAAATTCTTGCTTCAGTTTTCACCTTTGGAGCAGGCGGTATCGGTGGTATTTTTGCTCCCTCTCTTTTTATGGGAGCGTCTCTTGGTTTTGCCTTTGCCTATTTTATCAATCAGACTGGCCTTGGCAATATCAGCACCACCAACTTCTCCCTGGTGGGAATGGCAGGTTTAATGGCAGGCGTTCTGCATGCGCCACTCACGGCAATATTTATGATTGCCGAAATTACGGCCGGTTACGATCTGTTTTTACCGCTAATGACGGTGTCCGCAATATCTTACTTGGTAACGCGCAGTATACTGCCCCACTCCATTTACACCATGCAGCTAGCCAAACGAGGCGATTTACTTACCCACAATAAAGATCAGGCTATTCTTACCCTACTCAATATTGCCACGGTGGTTGAGAAAGATTTCAAAAAAGTGAAACCCGAATTTACCTTGGGCGAATTGGTTAAGGTGGTTAGCCGTTCTAAGCGTAACCTTTTTCCGGTAATTGATGAAGACGGCGTTTTGGTAGGAGTACTTACCCTCGATGACTTTCGTACAATTATGTTCGACCACAGCCTCTACGAAAACACCTACGTTTCTGAGTTAATGAGTCCACCCCCTGACGTGGTTGACGTAAAGGAAGATATGTCTTCAGTTATGAAAAAGTTCCAGTCTAGCGGGGCTTGGAATCTTCCCGTTACCGAGAATGGTAAATACCTAGGCTTTGTAAGTAAGAGTAAATTATTCTCGGTTTACCGTCGTAAACTTATGGAGTTTAGCTAGGTCTTCCCCGAGCCTTTTCTTTACTATTTCTCATTGACCAAACCTATTAGCTACATAAGCGTTATTCTAAATGTTGCGATTATATGCTTTTGAAGGCTATTTTAGCGCTCCCGATTTAACCCTTGAAAACTAATTGACAACGATTTATGAAGAATAAAACTGCCTGGACTGTGGCTTTAAGCCTTGGCTTATTGATATTTATCGCACTAATTTTTCAACCCAGTCCCGAAAAATCTCCTGTCGATCGCTTTCAGAAATACGAAGAATTTTTAGCGACCCATCCTTATAACGATGATGCCCGCGATATTGATATTGAAGAATGGGAAAACACCCCCAAAGCAGACCGCATTGATTTAGCTTGGCAACAGAATTTTATCATGACCATGGACCCCGCTCTGGGCCATCCTACCCCCGAAAAACTTCAACTAGTAAAAAGCCGACTCCTAGCCTCAGCTGCGCAATACAGTATGAAAAATGCGGGCTTAGACACCAGTAACCTTCCCTCCCTAATTTGGGAAGAACGCGGTCCTTATGATGTGGGCGGAAGAACGAGAGCGATTATGTATGACCCCAACGACCCTAGTTTAGAAAAAGTTTGGGCGGGAGGTGTTACTGGTGGCTTGTGGTCTAACAGCCAAATAACTAATGCTAATAATCCTTGGGTTCCTATCGATGACTTTTGGAGAACCCTGTCTATTTCAGATATAGTTTATGACCCTACCAATACTCAAGTGTTTTATGTAGGCACAGGCGAAGGTTTTGGCTCTGGTTCCGGTGGAATGGGAGACGGTATATTTAAAAGTACCGATGCCGGTTTAACCTGGTCGCAATTAAGCGCCAGTATTAATATGAAATTTATTCGCGACCTCGCCGTGCGCGATGAGAACGGTCAAGGCGTTCTTTACGCAGCCGTGCGCAATACCGATTGGAATGGTTTTACCGCACAAGTAGGCGACGAAGGTCTGTACCGCTCTACCGATGGCGGCCAGAGCTTTACGCAGGTAATGCCTAATGTACCAGGCTCAACTTATCATTATGCTATTGGCGATATAGAAATTGGTGCCGATAACCGTATTTGGGTAGGCTCCGTAAATGCCGTTAGCACTAATGGCTCCCGTGGAGGTGGCGATATCCTTTTCAGCGACGATGGCCTAAACTTTACCCGCGTTAGAAATACCGATGGCGAAAGAGTGGAACTGGCAGTAGCCCCTAGCAATGCCGCTTTTATTTACGCCCTAATTGAGAAAAATGGTGTTCTAGATAAACTCCTTCGCAGTACTGACTCTGGCAACACTTGGCAAACTCTCGGTGAGCCAAACGATGAT
>Ga0105054_10010544_pt1 | contig 11716 bp, 11 predicted proteins | sample BON02_FD_78091 | JGI IMG/M metagenome (GOLD analysis project Ga0105054, IMG submission 78091) | Freshwater microbial communities from Lake Bonney liftoff mats and glacier meltwater in Antarctica - BON-02 (megahit assembly) | ecosystem: Environmental > Aquatic > Freshwater > Ice > Glacier... | reverse complement strand
GGACCATGCCGATCCAAAACTGGAGCCAGGCATTATCTCAGTTAGATATTTATTTTGAAGGCCGCTTAGATAGCGTGCTCGATATCTAAATTAACCCTGACACAGAATTTTGAACGCTCTCTATGATTATATTGCACTTAGTGTGTAAGTCTATGCAAACAGTCTAATGTTATACCACCCTCATTTCAGGATAATCTTTACTCAACAATTCTATTGCTTGTCTTGCAATAGGACTGAGATCTGGGCCATTCTCTGACACATATGAAATAATCATCTGTTTCATACTCCTTGCCCAAAACCCCTTCAGATGTTTTGATACACGTTCTGCCGCTTCTTCCGAACCGTAATGTTCGTTATTAACAGAAATTTGATTAACCATTAAAATTAATGCATCAAGTTGCTTATGGGTCATTTTATTTTATCCTAAACGTGTAATCAAAGTATGTTGTGCTTTAACCCTTGCAGAAGGGTTGTTATAAATAACATGGCGCCCGTTACGTGCAAAGCCCACTAACATCAAGCCAGCTTCTTGTGCCTGCTCAATCGCCAACATCGTAGGGGCAGATACCGCAACGAGGCAAGAAATGCCAACGCTACAACATTTTTGTACCATTTCATAACTCGCTCTACTGGTGACCAAAGCAAATCCTTGATCACGTGCCAGTCCTTTTTTAACTAAAGCACCAATTAATTTATCTAAAGCGTTATGCCGCCCAACATCTTCACGTGCCAGTAAAATATTGCCATAGATATCACTCCATACAGCGGCATGCGTGGCCCCAGTTGCTCGTTGTAATGGTTGATATGTAGGCAAACCAGCCAAGGCTTTTTGTATTACATCATCATTAATTTGAATGGCATTAACCGTTGAAATTGGTCTGATTGCATGTTTTAAAGATTCGGTTCCACATAGGCCACAGCCTGTACGCCCTGTCATATTGCGGCGACGTGTTTTCATTTCAGAAAACCGATCCTGATTAATTTGCAATCGCACTGTAATACCATTTTCTCTTGTATCCACACTGACATCATGCAGCTCGCTAGGATCATACAGAATGGCTTCAGTCAGACTAAAGCCTAAAGCAAAGTCTTCTAAATCTGCTGGGGTCGCCATCATCACGGCATGAGAAATACAGTTATAAACTAAAGCGACAGGTACTTCTAAAGCAATCTCATCGACACTATATTGAGCACCTTCATCACCTGCATGTCGAATATCTATGTTCACTGTTTGATTAGTGGCACTTGCTAATCCTCTATCGTTCATTGAACACCTGTATCAGTCGTATACTGTTTTTTCCCTTTAAGAAAGCTAAGTTGAAGCTTATCAAAAGCTTGGAAATTTTTCTGCCATTCTGATGGTTGAGTAACCCGTTCAACTTGCACCGCCGTCACTTTATATTCCGGACAATTTGTAGCCCAGTCAGAATTATCTGTCGTGATGACATTGGCCCCACTTCCAGGATGATGGAAAGTGGTATAAACCACACCTGGTAACATGCGCGCACTAATTCGTGCTCTTAATACCGTTTGTCCCGCGCGACTCGTAATACCTAACCAATCGTTTTCTTTAATACCACGTAATTCAGCATCAGAAGGATGAAGTTCTAAGACATCCTCGTCATGCCACTGTTGATTATCAGTACGTCGCGTCTGAGCACCCACGTTGTATTGTGACAAGATACGTCCAGTAGTCAGTAGTAATGGAAAGCGATGATTTGTCCGTTCTTCTGTTTGAATATATTCACTGATAGTGAATTTACCTAAACCAATAGGAAAATCGTTGACATGCATAGTTGGCATACCGACTGGATTTTCATCATTACATGGCCATTGAATACTGCCAAGTTCATCTAATCTGTCATAATTTACACCACTAAATGTAGGCGTCAGACTGGCAATTTCATCCATGATTTCTGATGGATGATCGTAATGCATAGGATGACCCAAAGCATTGGCAAGCTCCATAGTGATTTGCCAATCTTCTTTACCCGCAATCGGTGGCATAACTTTACGAACGCGATTGATCCGTCGTTCAGCATTGGTAAACGTGCCATTTTTCTCAAGGAATGTCGATCCCGGTAATAATACGTGGGCAAATTTAGCCGTTTCGTTCAAAAATATATCTTGAACGATTAAGCAGTCAAGTGCTTTAAGTGCTGATTCTACATGCTGTGTGCTTGGATCAGACTGTGCAATATCTTCGCCTTGTACATATAACGCTTTGAATGTTCCTGAAAGCGCAGAATCAAACATATTCGGTATACGTAAACCAGGCTCATCATCAAGTTCTACACCCCACGCTTTTTCAAATCGTGCTCGGGCATTTTGATCTGAAACATGTTGATAGCCCGGTAACTCGTGAGGGAAAGATCCCATATCACAAGCACCTTGTACATTATTTTGTCCGCGTAGCGGATTAACACCACCGCCTTCTTTACCCAAATTACCCGTTACCATCGCTAAGTTTGCGATACCAATAACCATCGTAGAACCTTGGCTATGTTCGGTCACACCTAAACCATAATAAATCGCTGCATTATTTGCACTAGCATAAGTACGTGCAGCTTGTTTAATCTTGTCGGCAGGCACACCGGTAATCGATTCAGCATTTTCTGCTGAATGACGTGGTTCAAGAATAAATTCACGCCATGCTGCATAAGCTTCAATATCACAACGTGATTCGATAAACGCCGTATCTTCAAGGCCTTCTGCAACAATTACATGTGCTAATGCATTAATAAGTGCCACATTGGTACTTGGTTTTAAAGCCAAATGCATAGCTTGTTTGAGATGCGGTGTTTTCAATAAATCAATACTACGAGGATCTGCAACAATCAATTCAGCACCTTGACGTAAACGTTTTCTCATCATCGAAGCAAAAACAGGATGTGCATCAGTAGGGTTGGAGCCAATAACCATGATGGCATCCGCTTTCATCACTGAATCAAAATCTTGAGTTCCAGCAGATTCGCCTAATGTGACTTTGAGACCATAACCTGTAGGCGAATGGCATACGCGAGCACAAGTGTCGGTATTATTATTACCAAACGCTGCACGTACTAATTTTTGGACTAAATAGGTTTCTTCGTTAGTACAACGTGAAGAGGTAATACCACCGATACTTTCACGACCGTATTGAGTTTGAACTTCTCTTAGACGTCTTGCTGAAAAGGCAATCGCCTCTTCCCAGCTGACTTCACGCCATGGATCAGTAATAGCATCTCGAATCATCGGATGTTTAATTCTATCTTTATGTGTCGCATAACCGAATGCAAAACGACCTTTAACACAAGAGTGACCATGATTAGCATCCCCCCCTTTGTAAGGCACCATACGAATAACTTGATCACCTTTCATCTCAGCTTTGAATGAACAGCCCACACCGCAATAAGCACAGGTTGTTACGATGCTGTGTTCAGGTTGGCCCATTTCAATGACGCTTTTTTCCATCAACGTTGATGTTGGACAAGCTTGTACACAAGCACCACACGATACACAGTCAGAATCCATAAATGAGGTATCTTTACCAACCGATACTTTTGAATCAAAACCGCGACCGTCAATCGTCAGCGCGAAAGTACCTTGAACTTCTTCGCATGCACGAACACAACGTGAACAGACAATACATTTGCTTGGATCGAAACTAAAATATGGATTGGAGTTATCTTTTTCGCTGTCTAAATGATTTTCACCATCAAATCCGTAACGTACATCTCTTAAACCTACCGCTCCAGCCATATCTTGTAACTCACAATCACCATTTGCCGGACAAGTCAGGCAATCTAAAGGATGATCTGAAATATACAATTCCATAATATTTCGACGTAATTTTGCTAACTTACCATTTTGCGTGGTGACTTTCATGCCTTCAGCAATTGGGGTTGTACAAGAGGCAGGCGTACCTCGTCGCCCTTCCACTTCAACCGCACACAAACGGCAAGAACCAAATGCTTCTAAATTATCAGATGCGCAGAGTTTTGGAATATTGATATCGACCATGGCTGCAGCGCGTAATACCGAAGTCCCTTCCGGCGCAGTAACTTCAACACCATCAATTTCCAACGTTATCATCGCCGTCGATAGACTAACTGGCGTTCCATAATCTTTATTGGGATTAAAATATTGTATGTTCATAGCACCACCTCTTTATTAACTCGCTTAGCGTGCAGATCTTCAGGGAAATATTTCATAACACTTTCAACAGGATAAGGCGTCATGCCGCCCATAGCACATAAGGAACCATCAATCATGGTTTCACATAAGTCGCTCAGTAATTCAAGATTTTTTTCGGCATTATCACCGGCACGAATTTTATCGATAACTTCGACACCACGAACTGAACCAATTCGACAAGGCGTACATTTACCACAAGATTCAACCGCACAGAATTCCATGGAGAATCTAGCTTGTTCGCCCATATCAACCGTATCGTCAAACATCACCACACCACCATGACCTAACACCGCGCCAGCAGCTGCAAACTCTTCATAGTCAACTAACGTATCCCATTGGCTTTCAGGTAAATAAGCACCTAAAGGACCGCCAACTTGAACTGCACGAAGCTTACGACCAGAGTAAGTACCTTGGCCAAAGTCTTCCATCAACTCACGCAGTGACACGCCAAATGCCATCTCTATCATGCCACCTCGTTTTACGTTGCCTGCTAGTTGAATCGGTAAAGTGCCGCGTGACCGCCCCATACCAAAATCAGCATAAGCCTGGCCACCTTTATCAAGAATAAAGGGTATGGCCGCAAGCGACAAAACGTTATTAACGACAGTAGGTTGACCAAACAAACCCACAATAGCCGGTAATGGTGGTTTAGCACGAACTAATCCTCGCTTGCCTTCTAAACTCTCTAATAACGATGTTTCTTCACCACAAATGTAGGCGCCGGCGCCTAATCTAACTTCTAAATTAAAGGGACGTCCACTACCCAGAATATTATTACCTAAATACCCTGCTTGTTCTGCTAATGCTATCGCTTCATTCATAATGCGATGAGCAACAGGATATTCAGAACGCAGATAAATGTATCCTTGGTTTGCACCAACCGCTAAACCGGCAATTGTCATCCCTTCGATCAACATATAAGGATCACATTCCATCACTAACCGATCTGCAAAAGTACCTGAGTCACCTTCATCAGCATTACACACTATGTATTTCTGTTCGGCCGATACATCTAATACTGTTTGCCATTTGATGCCGGTTGGAAACGCAGCACCACCTCGACCGCGTAGGCCGGAGAGTTTAACTTCATCAACAATCTGCTGTCCTGTATATTTTAGTGCGTTTACTAAGCCATTAAAGCCATCTAAAGATCTATAATCAGTTATAGATAAAGGATCGGTTATCCCAGCTCGTGCAAAAGTCAGTCGTTGTTGTTTCTTAAAAAAGGAAATCTCTTCAGTTAAACCAAGAGCAAGGCGATGTTGTTGGCTACCCACTAACAAGCCAGATTCAAATAATGACGTAACATCCTGTGCTTGAACTGGACCATAAGCCATGCGCCCAGCAGCAGTTTCAACTTCAACTAACGGTTCCAGCCAAAACATACCTCGACTACCATTTCTAATTATTTCTATCGTCGAATTATGTTTTTCAGCTTCGGCTATAAAAAGAGCTACCAACTTATCTGCTCCCATAGAAAGCGCCGTTGTATCACAAGGAATAAAAATACGTGTGATCATTTTAGGCACTCACTGTTTTAGTTAAATATTCGTCAAGTAAATGATCGAATTTATCTAATGTAATCCGACCATGAATATCATCATTAATACGAATTGAAGGGCTATTAGCACAATTTCCTAAACAATAAACGGCATCTAATGAAAATTGACGATCGGTAGTAGTTTGATGAAAATCGATGCCTAACTTATTTTTTGCATGTGCCTCCAAGGTTCTTCCGCCCATTGATTGGCAAGCCTCAGCTCGACAAACTTCAATAGAATTCTCGCCAGGTTGCGATGTTCTAAAATGATGGTAGAAACTAATTACGCCATGAATTTCAGCTTTTGTCTGATGTAGCGACTCAGCAATAATGGCAAGGGCTGTCTCAGGAATAAAACCATACTGGCCTTGTATTGCATGCAATATGGGCAACAAGGCACCTGGTTTATACTTTAATCCATTGATTATATCTGTGATTGACATGCGTTCTTGTACCAACATTCAATATCCTTAATATGCATTAATAAGCATATATGTTAATGATAATTTTAAGTAAAAATAGCAATCTAACACAAGAACTGACAGTAATAAATAGGTATATCATTGCATATTTATTACTGTCACAAAATACTTGCAAGCCAATATTAAATCGCAATGGAGTGATAATGAATGATGAAGATGTTTGAACAAGACAGCGGAATCAAGAGGCAGCAGATACTACAACTAATCAATCCATGCTCAATAAACAGACAGACCAATTACGCTTTTAAACCACAACTTATATAAGTTAATGCTTTCGTATAAACGCTATAATTTCTATCAGATTGGTTGTTAATTGACTTTGTTCATATTGGACGTGTAATGGATTAACAATACATATTTATTCAAACGTGATGGCCATCACATCTGGGTAGATAAACTGATAACCTAATTGCTTAATTACTTTTTCACTATTGATAATCTTATAAGCGCCATTGTCTGACTCTTTACTAAACTCTGGATTAGGTTTATTTAGTAAGCTTTTGGCATGACTATAAAATTTACGTTTGGTAGGGTGCGTTGTTGCACAACCATTAAAGATAGTTCCCCAAGCAGCTTGTTTAATAATGGCATTAATGATGCCAATACAATCATCTCGATGAATAAGATTTACAGGTGCATCTGGTTGTTGCACTAGCTTACCATTTTTAAAAAAATTGCCTGGATGACGTGAATAACCAATCAAACCACTTAGACGCAAAATTGTCGTTTTAAAGTGTGTATTTGACTTAAATATTTGTTCTATTTGATAAAGCAGGCTGTCGGCAGATTCCAATCCATCATCTTCATTGACGAGGCCATTTACGGCTTGATAAACAGAAGATGAGCTAATAAAAAGCACATTTTTTATTGGAGATTTTTCTATTTCATTAATGAGCTTGACAAAGCCATCTTTGTTTTTGGAGGTGATATTAATAATCAATATCTCAGACGCTAAAAATGCTTGGGATTCATTAGCTAAGTTATCTATATCAATAAGATAAGGCATGGCAGTTGTTTCGGCCAAGCCTTTTAACTTATCAATTGAACGTGTTGAGAGATTAAGTGTATGACCGAGTTTGATTAAATCATTTGCTAATGGTAATCCTAGCCAACCACTACCCAAAATACTGATGTTCATTGTATTATTATTTCCAGAATTTTAATTGTATTTATAGCTTAAATATAAATTATGTTGGCTCTAAGTGGCGCCAATCGTGCTAATAGCTGGTTTTGTATGCGGTGAGGAATACCTTGTAGATTCATGGCATTTATTAATAAATCAACCAGATGATTAAAATCTTTTTCGGTAATGTTCATTCCCGTATGAATGTCAGTCATACTGTCACCAGTATATTTGCAGGGCCCATCAGTGATGGCGCAAAGATGTCCCGTTAATTGAGTACGAAATCGGCTAATACTAGCATCAGCAAAATAATGAAAAATTTGTTTGTCTTGGCCAATTTGTTTGATAAGACCACTGACTATACCCTCTACTCCAGCTTCACCACCCAATTTGTCATAAAGTGTATTTTGAGGTGTATAAGCTGCACATCCCACCAAAAGACATAATAAGCAGATTGTTGTGACCAGTCTTTGTATTAGTTTAAACATTAAAAGTATCCCGTTATTGAAAAAAAAGGCCCTTTTTGATTTTCATTACCGGCAACGGTGCCCAAGTCAAGCCATGCAGCGGTGATACTCACTGATTTATTAGGCAGCCAGGCTACAAATATATCTGACCAATTATCTTCTTTTAGACCTAGATTATCTGGTTTTTGTCGGTATTCAATCCCCACGGCAAGTTCTCTGCTGAAAAATATTGCCGTCGAAGCTTCCCATTGGAGTCGCGTATCTTGATGTGGTCCACCAAAACCTAATATTCCCATTTCATTGGCATCAGTACGACGCGCGGTAACATTCCAAAATAAGTTATAGCCAGCGACAGCTCCCAGATGCAGTTTACTCGCTGCTAAATACCAATCAATGCCGGTTGTGTCTTTGGCGCCAAGTGCCTGTGCAATAGCAGTATCATTTAAATGTTTATATTGCATACCCAAACTTAGCATCGGCCATGTACTAAAGACAAGATCGCCATAAAGTCTAGTCTTTACGCCCACTATATTCTGTCCGATGCTAGTGTCCAATGCATTAATTCTGAAGTTCTGCTGAGCGACAGATAATTCAACTCGATCATAAAGATTGAGTTGAGCACCACAGCTTCTCAATCGAACGTCACTGAGTTGAGTTTGACTACAAAAAGCATTTGCAGCAATTTCATCTTGTGAAGCATAGCCGGCTAATTGAGCCCAGGGTACTAAACCACCGCCCCCTGAGCCCTCAATCTGAGAAACACCAGGTGTCGCTAATAGTTTTCCATTGCCTGCAAATACGGGGGGTGATACAACGATGAATATTAGCGATATTATTCTAAGCATTATTTTTATAATAGCTCCCGAACCACTCCATAAAGGCCTCTGATGACATTGGCCTACTTAAAAAATACCCTTGTATATGATCACAGCCCATATTTTTGAGTATGTCTAAACTCTCATTATTTTCTAGCCCTTCGGCAACCACTGATAAACCTAGTCGATGACCCAGTGAAATCGTTGATCCTACGATAATTTGATCACTTTCTGAGGTATTGAGCTCCATGATGAAACTTTTGTCTATTTTAAGTTCATCTACAGGTAGTTGTTTTAATTTTGCTAAAGATGATTGTCCTATACCGTAATCATCTACAGAGATAGTGTAACCCTTCTTTTTTAGTTCGATAAGCAAGGCAATAGCCTGTACTTCATCTTGCATTAGATCTCGCTCAGTCACTTCTAACGTAATGTACTCAGGTGATATCTGGTGCTTGATCGTAGACTTTTTTAAATTCATCTGAAAATCAGGATGGCTAATATCTTGTGCTGAAATATTAATCGCAGCATCTATAAATAGCCCCTTTTGTTGCCAATCACTTAATTGTTTTAGAACGGCATCAATTACCCAGGCGGTTAAATCAAAGATAATGCCTGTTTGTTCGGCATAACTAATAAACACTTCAGGAGAAATAAAGCCTAACTCGGGATGTTTCCAGCGAATTAATGCCTCTACTTTATCTATTTTTCCTGTTTTTAGATTAAGTTTAGGCTGGTAATTCATATAGAGTTGGCCGTCATCTAGAGTTAAAGCTAGTCTTAAGGCCTCTATAATAGTCAGATGTTGGTGCCGAGCCTCTTCTTCTCCTGCATGGTAATAACGAATCGGCTTATTGTCTTTTTTAGCGTAATCGAGAGCGATCATCACGCGCCGAAAAATAGCATTAGTATCATCACCGTCTTGTGGGTAAATGGCAATACCTGCCCAAAATTTTAAATTGAGTTCAAGTGAGTCTACCTTTAATGGCTTAGTTAAATCGCTAATGAACTCTTGGACGTATCGTCCAACATGTACATTTTCTGCCAATGGAATAAGTGATAAAAATACATCACCATCCAATCGAGCATGTTGCCAACTATCGTTATTGATATCAATTAATCGTTGCGCTAACGCTTGCAAACATCGATCACCGACTTGAATACCTAAGATCTCGTTAAGATTACTAAAGCCACGGATATTAATAGCGATTAAAAGATGTTGTTGATTCTCGATTAAGGTGTTGCTAATAATTTTCCTAAAGGAGTGACGATTGTATAATCCCGTCAGTATATCGTGTTGTGATTGATAGAGAATTTGCTGTTCGCGAGCATCTATTGCGTTACCCATTTCAGAGAACGCATCAAACAGTGAGCTTACTTCTTGGCTCATATTTTTATTTGAAACAATATTCGCATATTGACCTTTAGAAAAGGCTTTAGATTGTTCAACCAGTTGCGATAAAGGTTTCGTTAAGTTTCTAGCAAATAAACGACTAAGCATTATAGCTGCAAGCATAATTAGGCATGCTATAACCGCAATAGATGACAATAAACGGTCGTGTTCTTTATAGATTGATGAAAGATCGGCCGTTAAAAAAAGTTTGACTGGGTATTTTTTTGTGGTTTCAAGTTCAAATTGACGGCTATCAAAGGCTGGTCGAGTACTCAAAAACCATGGTAACGTTTTTGATATTAAATAATCTGGGGTCAGTTTTTCATCTATTAGGTTGATTGAACTGGTTATCACTTTGCCAGTACCATCGAAAAAGCTGACATCTAGCCTCGTTAGTCTTTTCAGTTCCTCGGCAACGTCGTTATTAATTTCAAAGCCTACAATGGCATAAGCGACCGGTCTTGGTGCATTGACAGGTAAAGCAAGTAATTGATAGAGCGTATTTTGCAAGATCATAAAATGCGTTGTACCTGGTTCGTTAAGCAGCATGCTTAACGAAGCACTTTGGGTCGCATCAAGATTCAGTTTTGAGAGACTGGAAGATATTAACTGACCTTTCAAGTCGGTTAATAACATTAAATCTGCATCAATACGCTGTCCATGATTAAGCAAAACACTTGCGATTGTTTCTTTATCTTTTGTTGTAACAGCTTGTTTAAAACCAAAATCTGCCGTTAATACGCGCGCCGCAGTTGTAAGCAGTTTTTCTTTTTTTTTAGTATATTGTTCAAAGACATTCTGAGCATTATTGATACTTTCGGTGAGTTGTTTTTTATTAAATTGGCTTGACGACCACCACGACCACCCTTGTATAACAACAGATGTGACGAGCCCAATCCTGCACACAGTAGGACTATGCTTTGTCGAAGGCTCGTTTTTTGTTTCACCTAATATGTATCCCCGAAGGTATCCCTAGATGCGGGTTCCCCTACATCGATAGAAACATTATAACCTTCCCTATAATCATAAGATGGGTAGTCCTTTAAATCAATGATTTTTCGTTCTTCTGGGTTATTTTTTTGTAATGGATGCCAAATACTGATTTTCTCGATCATCGGATCAAAATCTAATGTTACTTTGCCTGTTTCATCGGTCATCATCGCACTATTTTTAGCAACATAGATGCTACCAACCATTGAGTCATGAATATTACAGCCGACAATAACAACACCATTGTTTTCAAATTCAATTGGTTTCTTAGGTTTGCCCGCATAAAGCTTTAGTTCAAATGTCTTTGCTTTAGAAAATGAATAAACGTGATGGCGAATATTATCACTATTCGGGAATACCACAGATTGTCCTTGGTGGATTAGAAGTAAATCAGGTAGAAAACGTTTATTCACCTGATCCATCACAACTGGTTCGGAACTTACAGGCAACGAATCTAAGCTGCCATTTTGTCTAATGACCTCAACCACAGCTCGATGTACTGGTCGACCATTAATGTCGTTAATATGAATTACGACTGGACCGGCTTGCGCTAATTGATTACAACAAACTGATGCAAAGATAAAAGCTATTTTTAACTTGAACAATCTTGACGTGGTCTAATGGATTAGAACAGCCTAGTTAAGAGATAATACTCAAAACTGGAGCAATTGAAATGACCACAAGAAAAAAGTACCCGAAAGAATTTAAACTAGACGCCATCAGTTTGGTG
>Ga0105054_10010543_pt1 | contig 11717 bp, 12 predicted proteins | sample BON02_FD_78091 | JGI IMG/M metagenome (GOLD analysis project Ga0105054, IMG submission 78091) | Freshwater microbial communities from Lake Bonney liftoff mats and glacier meltwater in Antarctica - BON-02 (megahit assembly) | ecosystem: Environmental > Aquatic > Freshwater > Ice > Glacier... | reverse complement strand
ATATATATATATATGTATATATATATATATATATATATATATATATATATATATATATATATATATACATAAATATATATATATATACATATATATATATATACATATATATATATATACATAGTTTCATATATATCGGGTTAATCCAAACGACCAACCACGGAGACACACACACATACATATACACATATACATAAATACATATACCTAAAATGTGCACATATGCCTATACTATTATTGATATATGTTTACTCGATTCGCTGTAACGTAGACTTTCTTCCACGTGGCGCGACCGGACACGCAAAGCGTTACGATCAACCACGAATACACACACACACACACACACATATGTATCATACACATAAATATAGATACGTAACATGTGCATATATGCCTATAATATCGATAGATGTACACCTGATTCGCTGGCAGGGAGACTTCATCCTCGTTGCTCAACCGGAACATCCAAAGATTAAGACCAACCACCAACACACACACACACACACACACATATATATATGTATCATATACATACATATAGATACGTGATATGTGCATATACGCCTACAATATCGATATGTGTACACCTGATTCGCTGTGAGGGAGACCTCTTTCGCGTTGTGCAACCGGAGAAGGGAAGGGTGGAAATTAACAACCAATACACACATACCTATATTTAATGAAATATACATAATTACAGATACGTAAGTGAATATATGCCGATAATAATAATGATATTCATATACCTGCTTCGCTGTCAGGGAGACCTCTTCCGCATGTCGCAACCGAACACGCGACGGGTCGCAACCAACTACGGATACATACATACATACATATTCAAATACACATACACATACGTTTATATACAAAGGGGACACACGCACGCACTCAAAAAGAACTGATCCGAGAGGGGGACTTGCGCGAGCGAGCGAGCGTTAGCAGGCACTATGGCCCCTTGTGCTCAACGCTCATCGTAGATACAGATACGCTATATATGGGTATATCACTACAATATCGACATGTGCTTGCCTGATTCGCTGTAAGAGAGACCTCCTCCGCGTACCGCAACCGAACACGCGACGGGTCGAACAGACGCGATAGGTCGACTTCGACCGGCGACGAGAGTCCCCCGCCGGTATTTCTTCCGCTAGCAACTTCAAACACATCTTCGCTAATCCCGAATTGGTGCGACGGAAGTCCTCGTTCCTGTGAGGGTCCCCTTCCGGTATTCCCCCCGCTGGTAATTTCCATTTCAGACACATCTTCGCCGATCCCGAACTGGTGTGACGAAAGTCCCCGTTCATGTGCCCCCCCCCCGCCGGTATTTCTTCCGCTGGCCATTTCCAGTTCAGAAACATCTTCGCCGATCCCGAATTGGTGCGAGAGGCGAAGAAGCACTTTTCCATCTGCGCGTGGCGCCAGCGTCATCAACTGGACGTTTGGAGGCAGTGGAGTACGCAAAGCGCTCACGGAAATACCGGTAGGAGGCCCTCCAGCGGAAGCAATACCGGCAGGGGGCTCTGCAGCGGCGGCAATACCGGTAGGGGACCCTCCAGCTGAGGGCCCTCCAGCAAAGGTGATACTGGTAGGGTGCCCTCCAATAAGGCCCCTTCCAGCGGAGATGATACCGGCAGGGGGACCTCCAGCAGCCCCACCCCTAGCAGAATCAATACCAGCAGGGGGCCCTCCAGCATCAGTAATATCGGTATGGGGCCCTCCAGCGACGGTAATACCGGCGGGGAGCCCTCCGGTAACGGCTCGGGGTAGCCCGACGGCAGGAGCAAAGGCGAGTATCGGCTTTGCGTACATGCGGTCGACGAGTGGACGTACAACAGCCGACGCTTGAGCTGGTGGTTCGAGACTGAGCCAGTGCTCTCCCCGTACAACGAGCCCCCCTCCGGTCTTAAATCCTGGGCAAACACGACACACGATTGTGTTAATCGGGTGAACCCTATACGTGTGTCAACCGTGTGTCGGGTTAGCCCTTAACCTGGGGTTAACCCTTCCTTAAAGGTGCTCTGCAGCTACTAATTAACCGCTATAGTTAAATTCGCTTTGCTCAGGTACCTGAGCGAGTTTCGACTAAGAGTTTCGTCGTTTTGATTATAGGAATCTCGAAGTCGTTTCACTTAGGCGCACAGGGCACCTTTAATGAAAACGAAGTATCTGCGGTTAACGCTTAAGCTGGTGGTTCCAAACTGAGCCAGTGCTCTCCCCGTACAACGATCCCCCCTCCGGTATTGTAGCCTGGGCGAACACAGTACACGCACAGCACACGGTCAACACACGTGCCTTGATTAATAGAAACCACGTATAAGGGTTAAGCTTAAGCTGGTGCTTCCAAACTGAGCCAGTGCTCTACCGTTAGAGGCCTCCTCCACAAGGGGTTAGGGTTAGTGGCTAACCCGAGAGTTAACCTCGACATCGATTGATCTATCTATCTATCTATTCATCTATCTATACATGTCTATATATATATCTATTTCTGTCTATCTCGGGTTACGGGCTAACTCGAGGTTCTAGACTGAGCCAGTGCTCTCCCAGTACCACGAGGCCCCCTCCAGTATTAAACCCTAAGCAAACACGACACACGGTTAACACTCGTGCCTTTATTAATGATAACGAAGTATCTTCATTAACTCCTTCTGGCAGTTAAATCGGGTTAAGAGTTAACCCAGGGTTAGGGTTAACCCGTTTGGGTTAAGGGGAGATGCGGGTGGGTAACCCTAGATTCCACACTGAGCCAGTGCTATCCCCGCACAACGAGCCCCCCTCCGGTCTTATAGCCTGCGCACGGGGTTAGGGGTTAATCCGGTGAACTCGTAACCGGAAATAGACAGATAAAGATATATAGATATCGACATAAATGGATGGATGAATCGATAGATCGATAGATGAATATATGTCGACGTTAAACTCCCTAAAATTCGTCTCGCTGCGTGTGCATGTCGCTGACCCCCCCATGGGTGAACCCTTTAACTCCTCAGGGTTAGGGTCAGGGTAAGCGTATGGGGCTAGGATTAAGTTTGTGGTTAGAGTAAGGTCACACGTTAGCGTTGAGGTTAGTGTACGGGTTAGGGTTAGGCTTGTGGTTAAGGTAATAATTAGGTACAGGGTTGGGGTTAGGGTAAGGGTTACGGTTATGTTTGTGGTTAGGGTAAGGATTGCGGTTAGGGCCAGAGTTTGACGTAGGGTAGGGTTAGTGTTAGGTTTGTGGTAAGGATTAGGGTTAGGGTTGGGGTTAGGGTAAGGGTTACGGTTATGGTTGTGGTTAGGGTAAGGATTGGGGTTAGGGCCAGAGTTTGACGTAGGGTAGGGTTAGTGTTAGGTTTGTGGTTAGGGTAAGGACTAGGGTTAGGGTAAGGGTTACGGTTATGTTTGTGGTTAGGGTAAGGATTGGGGTTAGGGCCAGAGTTTGAAGTAGGGTACGGGTTAGTGTTAGGTTTGTGGTTGGGGTAAGGATTAGGGTTAGGGTTGGGGTTTAGGTTAGGGTTATGTTTGGGGTTCAGAGTGAGGATTAGGGTTAGGGTCAGGGTCAGCCGTATGGTAGGGCTAGTGCTCGGTTTGTGGTTAGGGTCAAGGTAAAAGTAATGGCAAGGGTTGGGGCAAGAATGAGGGGTTACTGCTAGTGATAGGATTATTTGTAGCCGAGGCCGTGCTCGGTGTGTGGCTCCCCGCGCCTCTGCCGACGCCGCGAGCGCTGACTGATCATGGCGCGCTTTGGCCGTTGGCCGTTGGCGTGGAGAAAGATTTGGGCGATATCGATGTTTGACCTTGCGATATAGTTTGTTGCTCTCTGTGTGGGTTGACCCATCCGCCGAGCATATAGTTCAGGTTAGGGCCAACCCGCGATGAACGGACACTAAGGGGAATTTCCATCACCTCGGCAGAATACCGGAAATTCCCCTTATAGTCGCACTGTAACAGACATCGCTCACTCCGTGTCTGTCTGCCCTGTCCAGGCTATACAACTGGAGGAGGGCTCGTAGTAATGGAAGACCACTGGGGTTAGCTGTTTAGAGCAAGGTTTAGGGTTAGAGGTTTAGGGTTAGGGTTAGGGTTAACCCGTAGTCAACCTCGGGTTAAGGGTCAATCAATCAATCAATCAAAGGTCCTCACAAAGCCACACACGGGCCGAAGAGAAGCCACATCCCAGCGCCACCTCAGGGGTAGCAAACCCTGCGTCGCGAAGCGACACAGGCTTGGGGGGCTGTAAGTCCCAACTCTAGCAGCGAGAGTCGAGACTTGGGGTACGCCCCAACTCTAGCAGTGAGCAGCGGGTTGAGGGTTAACCCGAGGGTTCACACGAGAATAACCCGACTATGGAAAGAGCTGAAGCACGCACATGAGTAAATATTTTATTTCCCGTGCGGGTACGTCTTCCTTAAAAGTGCTCTGCAGCTACTAAGTAACCGCCATATGTAAATTCGCTTTGCTCATGTACATGAGCGAGCTTTGTTGTTACATTTTGTTGAACTTCTAACGGCGATCACCATCGATTTACCCATGAAACCCGGAAGAACTCGGAACACGCGATTGGCCGAGTCGAAACTGAAACCGCCGTTCATTATGAGTCACAGCACCACAGTCATTAGTCCATGTTGAAGAAGAGAAACTGCTTGAGAATTACTTAGGCGCACAGGACACCTTTAACCGCTCGGGGATAGGGTTAGGGCTAATCCTCGGGTGAACCCGACACACTCAACGGCCCACGTGCAGGCAGGTAAACCAAAGGCCAAATATAACTGAAGACGGCTAAATGGCGAAATAAATTAAAAGCCACACCAATAAGCAAACACAACGGTTATTCGCCATTTTGCAATGAATGGTTTACCCCAGCTCACGTCGAGAATGTCCCTATTAGAAGTGAGCTTGACGCCTTGGGGCGTTATAACCATTTCTCGTGGGTGTTTTGAGCGCTGCTGCAGCAATAGCAATAAGTGCGCAGGCTCTGCCTCTGCGCAGGCTGGGGCCTCTGTAGGTTTGTAGCTAACCCCACCCTGTTCTGTGTTCAAGACGCCATTTCATGGCGTCGATGTTTTCGTGTCCGTCTGCGTGCTTCTCCTCTGTCTTCTGTATGTCGCAGTTTGTAGCACCAGTCTCGTTAGTGCTGTGGGGAGTGTCTCTAAAACGCTAGCACGAGAACGGCAAACTAGGGCCTGCTCATCCCTCTTTAAGCCAAATCGCGGGGTAACTCGCGTACAGCGCAACGTGTTCAGTTTCATCTAACGTCTCGCCGAGTCCGCGGCCAATATATACGTCAACTTATAACCAGATATCTATACAAAGATACCGTTGACTATCCATGCACAGTATATGAACACCATAGACTTCCTTTTGGCATGTTGACGCCGCGACCAATATGTATATACACCTATATGCAAATGTCTATGCACGCATATCTATGTCTACATCCATGCACACTCTATACACAGCATATACCTCCTTTAGGCGAGTCGCGTGCGTAGGGCGCGAAGTTTTGTGTTTCGTCCAAAGACCTCGCCGATTTCCCCTTCGAAATATATACATACACCTATATAGAGATATCCAAAGATCGCTTCTGAGTATTAATCTATACACAGACGGTCAATATACACAGAGCAAACAAGGGTTAGGTATACATATATATACACATACACACCGATATACAGATATCCATACATCTCTTCTAAATATCAATCTATTCACAGTCGATTACTATACACAGAGCACAAACGCACACACGCAGAGGGATATACGCACTGTATATAAAAATACAAACCTCCTCTAGGCGAATCGCGTGCGTAGGGAGCGACATTTTGAGTTTCGTCCAACGGCTCGCCCACTCCGCGTCCAAATATATGTACACCTATACACAGGTATATATATACACGCATATTTGTGTCTATATTTATGCGCACTATATACACAACATATACCTCCTGCCGGAGAGTCTTTGGTTGAGGGCGTGCCGTTTTGATTGTAGTCCAACAACACCCAAGCCAAGATATAGGCACAACTATATACATATATCTATACACGCATATCTGTGTCTATATATGTATACACTATATACACATTATACACCTCCTTTTGACGAATCGCGTGCGTAGGGCGCGACGTTTTGCGTTTCGTCCAACGGTTCGTCGACGCCGCGGCCAAAATATATGTACACCTATAGGTTGTGTATATAGTGTCCACACATACATGCTTGTACGTATATCTGTGTATACCTCCTCTTGGAGAATTGCGTGCGTAGGGAGCGACGTTTTGAGTTTCGTCCAACGGCTCGCCCACTCCGCGTCCAAATATACGTACACCTATACACAGGTATATATATACACGCATATCTGTGTTTACATTTATGCGCACTATAAATACAACATATATCTCCTTCCGGAGAGTCTCTGGTTGAGGGCGTGCCGTTTTGGTTGTAGTCCAACAACACTCAGGCCAAAATATAGGCACAACTATATACATATATCTATACACGCATATCTGTGTCTATCTATGTATACACTAAATAAACACTATACACCTCCTTTTGACGAATCGCGTGCGTAGGGATTGACGTGTTGAGTTTTGTCTCACGGCTCGCCCACTCCGCGGCCAATATATATATACATATATATATATATATATATATAAATATATATATATATATATATATATATATATATATATATATATATATATATATATATATATATATATATACGCAAATCTGTCTCTATATCTTTGCAGACTATATAAACAACATATATCTCATTTCGGAAAGTCCCTAGCTTAGGGGGCGCCGTGTTGTGTTTCGCTCAACGGCTCGCCGGTGCCGCGGCCAATATATATATATATATACATACACTTATTATATACATATATATACAAGCATATCTATGTCTATATATGTATACACTATATAAACAACACACACCTCCTCTAGGCGAGTCGCGTGCGTAGGGATTGACGTTTTGAGTTTCGTCTAACGGCTCGCCCACTCCGCGGCCAAAATAAACGTCAACTTATACACAGGTATTTATATACACGCATATCTGTGTTTACATTTATGCAGACTTTATAAACAACATATATCTCATTTCGGAAAGTCCTTAGCTTAGGGCGCAACGAGTTGAGTTCCGCTCTACGGCTCGCTGACGCCGTGGCAAATATACTTGTATATCTATAAACAGATATATATAGACGCTTATCTGTGTTTATATTTATGCGCACTATATACACAACACACACCTCCTGCCGGAGAGTCTCTGGTTAAGGGCGTGCCGTTTTGGTTGTAGTCCAACAACACTCGGGCCAAGATATAGGCACAACTATATACATATATCTATACAAGCATATCTGTGTCTATATCCATATAAATAACATCTACCTCCTTTGGGCGAATCGCGTGCGTTTGGGTTAACCCGAGGGGCTCGTCGTTTTAAGTTTCGTCCAATGGCTCGCCCACTCCGAGAACAAAACATGTTGGTACACATATATATAGATATCCACACGCGCATATCTGCGTCTATACTTATGGGCACTATATACACATTATACAAACCTTGCTTTCAGACAGTCCCTAGATTGGGGCGATACTTGAGTTCCGTCGTACGGCTTGTCGAGGCCGTGGCCAATATATATGTAAGCCTATAAACATACCGGGTTAACTCAAACCACATATTGTCTATCTATTCTATGCACACTAAAAACAAATACTTCCTCTAGGCGAGTCGCGTGCGTACAGCGCGACGCTATATATGTAAGCCTATAAACATACCGGGTTAACTCAAACCACATATTGTCTATCTATTCTATGCACACTAAAAACAAATACCTCCTCTAGGCGAGTCGCGTGCGTACAGCGCGACGTCTTGAGTTTCGTCCAACAGCCCATCGGTGTCGCGGCCAATATATACGTCAACCCATAAACAGATATATATACAAGCATGTATGTGTTTATATTTGTGTACAGACGGTTTCTATACAAAGGGGACACGAGCACTATACAAACAACATACCTCCTTTTGACGAATCGCGTGCGTATGGCGCAACGTTTTGAGTTTCGTCTAACGGCTCGCCCACTCCGCGGCCGTCGTCGACGAGAATTCGGCGATGGATCATCAACTCGATTTCGCCGTCGGAAATAGAGGCGGCTCCCTGCGCAACACGCGTGAAAACACATCAAAGGGAACACGTCACACACACAAACACACGATACGAATAACACCACACACGACCACACGACGGACCACCCCCCTTACTTCACAACGATCGGATTAACCCGATCGAAAGTGGCACATTGACATGGATCCGGATTTGACTGTATATGTATATACTACAATCGGGTTAGCACAAGTATATACATATAGAGATACATATATGAATACAGACATATACCGTCGACGAGAATTCGGCGATGGATCATTAGCTCGATTTCGCCATCCGAAATGTAAGCGACTTCCTGCGTAACACATGGATATCGTTATACAAATATACTACAATAGGGTACGCCCGATGAATAAAAAAAATAATAAAACAGTAAATATTGATACATTAATGCAACGTCGATGAGAATTCGGCGATGGATCATTAGTTTAATCTCGCCATCGTTGATGGAAGCGGCGCCATGTGTAACATAAATAGGAATACCAATTTATCTGTATATGCATATACTACAATCCGGTGAGTCCGAGCAAATATAAATAAATAAATATAAATATACGTATAGTTACATATGTGGATACAGCCATTTCACGTCGACGCGAATTCGGCGATGGATCATCAGCTCAATCTCGCCATCGGAAATAGAGGCGGCTCCCTGTGGGGTGCCCAAAAGAGAAGACATTGTTACTAGTTTGCCTGTATATGTATATACGATAATCGGGTTCACTCTAGTATATAGATATACATATATATGTATGGATACATACATATAATATGTTATATGTATGGATACACACATATACCGTCGATGAGAATTCAGCGATGGATCATTAGTTCAATCTCGCCATCCGAAATTGAAGCGGCGCCCTGTGTAACACAAACAGGAATACGGATTGACCAGTTGATGTACGTATTATAATTCGGTTAGCCCGAGTATATATATATTTACAGATACATATACGGATATACAGATGTAACGTCGAAAAGAGATTTACGTGTATCCATATTTACTAGAATCGAGTCTGCCGCGGGCGGTATGACGTACAGCGTTGTGCGCCTGGCGCTGGCGAAAAGCCGGTGGCTTTTTGCCGCACTCTAGTTTGGTTTTCTCAAAAAGAAAACTCCATAAACTGTGTGTGGGTCGCTGGGGGCCTGTCTCCCTGTGAATGTGTGTGCTGAGTTCAGCTCTAATCTGTAACGCTCTGGCGTGGAGGTGTTCCCGCCGTCGCGACAAGGATACACACATGCAGCTTCAACACGAATCCAGGTTAACCCGATGATTTGTGTCGACAGGTTTCACCTGAGGAACATACGCTCAATCTCGCCGTCGGAGATGGAAGCGGCGCCCTCCGTGACATGCACGTACACACATGAATACGGATGCATTCGTTTACATATATACTATAATCGGGTTAACCCCCCCCCCCGGGTTAAGGGTCAAACTCTGGTTAACCCTTAACCCGATTAGCCCGATATATACATAGATACATATATCAACAGCTCAATTTCGCCGTCGGAGATGGAGGCGGCGCCCCGGGTTAAGGGTTAACCCGATTCTTGTTGAAGCTACATGTGTGTATCCTTATAAGTGTCTGTTTATATGTATATACTCGCGTCAACTCGATTCTAGTATATATAGATACACGTAAATCCCTTGTCGACGTTACATGTGCATATCCGTATATGTATCTGTATATATATATACTCAGGTTAAACCCTAACCCTAACCCCGTGACACGCACGCAGTAACATGAACACGGATTTGTTTACGCGCACATAAACTAGAATCGGGTTAACCCCAGTCCATATATGCACAGATGCATATATCATCAGCTAGATCTCGCCCTCGGAGATCGGGTTCACCCGAGATTACCACAGTTTCCGGTTACCCCCTTAAAAAAAAAATCCTCACAGAGCCACACACGGGAAAGGAGAAGCCGATCCCAGCACTGTCGCAGTGGACAGCAAACACTGCATCAAGAGCACACGCGGATCCTCCGCGTCGTGCTTGACTCCACCACCTGTGCACTGTACAACTATGCGGGTTGTATCACATAGTGCGGTGTACCTGTCATAAGGTCGAGCGGCGACACGACAACAGGGACCAGAGTCACCACCCCGCGTCACAAAGTGACACAGGTTTGTCGGGGCTGTACGCCTCAACTCTAACAGCGAGTGTCGAAGCATGGGGTGAACACAGAGATACAAGTAAAGCCAGAGAGAAAAATGCACAGCGCCGGTAGTCTCGCATGCATTCCCAGATAATTGAAGTAGTTGGTAGGTCAATCAATCAATCAATCAAACCAAAGGTCCTTACAAAGCCACACACGGGCCGAGGAGAAGCCACATCCCAGCACCACCACAGGGGGGGCAAACCCTGCATCACGAAGTGATGCAGGCTTGGGGGGCTATGGACGAGCCGCGACAGCACTAGTCTGCGAAACTCGTTCGTTTAGCACGCCTTATATATTTCAGTGGCGTGCATAAAACTCATGGACGCCACCTCCGCAGGCGTCTCCTCTCCTGGGGGGGAGAAAGAGATGCCCGGGCATTGGTAGGTCACGAGAGCTCCAGGTCGAAGGCTACACGCCGGGTTAACCTTAACCCTCTAGCGGATCATACACACACGCCGGTGGGAAGAGCAGGCGTCTAGCCTGGCGCTGTCTCGCGCGCCCGTTTGCGGGGTGCGGAGGCTACCGGAGGGGAGCCGCAGAGATACCGGCGGGGTCTCCGTGACGATAACCGAAGGAACCGTCAGAGGCGAAATCTCACACGCACACAAACAAATGCACATACACGCTCACATACACACACAATCTTACACACGCACACGCACACACACACACACACACACACACGGACATCTACGGACCTATACCCACACCCACACTCATACTCACTCACTCGGGTGAACTCGAAAGTGATAAACAGGAATGTCGCATGCACGCACATGGATACACTTATACGCACACAGACGCAGAGACACTTATACGCGCGCGCCCACACACACACACACACGGGCATGTACAGACCTATGCCCACACTCACAGAAACACTCACACTCACACACTCACACACACACATTCACCCGAGTTCAATCCGTACTACTACTGCCGGGCACACACACACACATATACGCACACATAGACATGCACATACCTCGGGTAAAGCCTAATGGGTTGAGTCCAACGGGCTACGCCTTCGGGTAACCTTAAACGGGTCCCTAACGGGTTAACCTGAGTTGACTGTAACGGGTTAAGCCTAACGGGTGGACCCTAACGGCAACGGGTTAACCCTAACGGGTTAACCCTAACGGGTTAACCCTAACGCGTTAACCCTAACGGGTAACACTAACGGGTTAACCCTAACGGGTTAACCCTAATGGGTCAACCCTAACGGGTTAGGTTAACCCTAACGGGTTAACCCTAACGGGTTAGGTTAACCCTAACGGGTTAGGGTTAACCCTAACGGGTTAACCCTAACGGGTTAACCCTAACGGGTTAACCCTAACGGGTTAACCCTAACGGGTTAACCCTAACGGGTTAACCCTAACGGGTTAACCCTAACGGGTTAACCCT
>Ga0105054_10010534_pt1 | contig 11723 bp, 10 predicted proteins | sample BON02_FD_78091 | JGI IMG/M metagenome (GOLD analysis project Ga0105054, IMG submission 78091) | Freshwater microbial communities from Lake Bonney liftoff mats and glacier meltwater in Antarctica - BON-02 (megahit assembly) | ecosystem: Environmental > Aquatic > Freshwater > Ice > Glacier... | reverse complement strand
ATATATATATATATATATATATATATATATATATATATATATATATAAGTGTTCTGTATATATATATATATGTACACTTATATATATATATATAATTACGTATTTGTATACATATTTATACATATATCTATATTGATGTTGTCACCAGAAATAGTAGAGTCTTTCGGTACATACACACAGTATTTATACACACAATATAAACAGATATAATATACAAAATATGTATGCACACACGCCCACACGCACACGCATAAATGAAAAAGAAAGAAACATATAACAACACGAAGCCTATCATGTTGCACAAGAGGCCACGTACACATTCAAAGAGCCTATAAGTACTCAACAGAGCCCTGTCAAAAGAGCCCTGCAACATACCGAAAGGGTGACTCGATTTCCTCCCGGAACATCTGCTTTTGTGTGTACTTCTGGTCGCCTCCCATTTTGCGCTCCAGGAGCTGCGCATATGTTCATGTACATACGCAGACGTGTGCGCTTGAATCCGTATGTGCAAGTATAAACATCCATATCTATGCCTCCTCTTCTACGCTCCAGAAGCTGCGTACTGTGTGTCTGTAGATGTGCGTGCAAGTTTTGATCGTGCTGTGTTCAACGTGCATACGTGCGGATGAATGCATGCGTGCGTGGTGCACGATGATTTGCTATTTCAATACAGTGAACAGTATCACCTGGATCTCCTCGGCCGTCAGGTCTGGCCTTTCCTCCTGCATTCGAAGAAGGGAGCGCTGAAGCCTTGGAAAAGCTCCACGCTGAAGGCGCGGGTGCAGACCAGACCTGCCACAGACGTGTCCTGCCGCGCATTGCCCAAATCTGGCGGGCGGCGTCGTCTGAAACCCATACACGTGGATTGCCTGGAGCTGCATACATAGCAGCAGCGCCTCAGACTTGTGCATCACAAAGGAATTTATTACAGTCCAAACCGTCGACAGTTTTTCCTAGACCATAACCGTCGACAGTTTTTCCCAAAAAACAGTTGGTAGACAATGCGAGGTGCGGGTGAAGCAGGATGGGGCAAGAAGAAGGAGGAGATAGAAGACGAGGCCGAGGTTCAGATCGATTCCTCACACCGCCCGCCACTGTTGCGGCTTACGACAGGTTTTCCCCTCATGTTGACGTGTGTTTCTTGGTGTTATTCATGGGTATACCCTCACGATGGGGTTCGTTGCGTCTGACCGCATGAGGCAGACGCAAATGGTTGCGTGTGCGTGTGCACCTGTCCCTGTCCATAGTGCAAGGGACTTAGTAGTGTTTCTCGGGTATTTCTTTCTCCTAATATGTATCACGTCTCAAACAGCCAACTCCAGAGCATCTTTCACGGGACTTCGGAAAAGTTTGACGTCTCGTGCCCGCACTGTCTCCTCACGTGCTAGCACGGCACATGTATTGGAGGTATTCTCCACACTATGAGCTCTTCTCTGTCCCCGCTTGCACGACGCACTGCCCCCCTGCTTGTCCCTCCGAAGGGGGGGGGCACAAGTGTTATTTACTACTCACTCTGCCGCGTGTGAGCAGCGAGATCGAACAGAAGTAGCCATTCTTGCAGCTAGGCTTGACGATGAATTTCTATCTACGTGTAATGTGGATCGAGGTCGTTTAAAAAGATGGCTCGGCCTTGGGCGGGCGCACGCACACTGTAATTCCTCCCTCCACGTACACACTCTCTGCCGCGCCGATGTTTCTCCCTCGTTCCCTCTCTCTATCTCCCTCGCTCCCTTTTGTCGTCCTCTTTCTTTCGCTCGCTGTCTCCCTCTTTCTCTTCCTCTATCCCTCAATTTTCCTCCACCAATGTGTCTTGCGTGGGCAGCCCACACAAGACAGAGAGGGGGCGCAAAAATGAGGGATGGAGGAAAGAGGGGGCACCCTCTGCCTCCTCGCCATCCCGTCGGCGAGCCCTTCTTTTCAGGTCCAGCACACATTGTATTGACGTGCATGTTCATACACACATTTTAATGCTCATATTTTAATTTGCATGTACACATTTATGCATATATATTCATATTCATATTTACTCACGCTCACACACGCACACTCACGCATGCACTCTCTCTCATTCTTTCACACGCACACACACACACACACACACACGGTCCACAGGTGTGGTAAAACTCACCGATGTGACATGGGGCGAAAGAACACATTCTACAACTGCAGTCACGGCACGCCATGGTATGGAGTGGAAAACCTCACCCCACTACGACTTTATCCGCATGCCCGGCATGGCAGAGCCCATGTTGCTCACAGTAGATTTTATTGTCCACGAACGTAAAAAGTTGACCAGCTCCACAGTCGTGACGAAAATCGGGAGTATCTGCTTTGATCTGCGCGACCATGAATGTGGACATGACGACGAGGCGCAGTGGTACAGACTTGTCACGGAAGAGGGCGTGAACTCGCCCAGTATGGTGCTGCTACAGGTCTGTGTTGTTTAATTGAGTTTTGGCTTGCCACTGTTCAAACATTTACGCGCGTCGCGTGCGCACGCACCCCCACAAACACACACGCACCCACGCCTACATGCATGCACCCATCTACTGCGCACACGAAAATAGGTGCACACACGCAGACAGGCATACACGTAAGTGTGTCCTACACATTTGATCGCTACATATGTGTATACTATTCATATTCACGTGTATGTGTGTACTAAAGTATACCCACACACTAAATCCCAAATCCATCAGGCGATCCTACCAGAAATCATAAGTGCATTAGAAAACATCACCTGCAGGTTTTCCGGGTTTGCTCGTACTCGAACCCCAAAACTCAACAATACAAATTATGTCACTCTGCTGTCTTCAAAAAAATCGGATGGTACAAATCAATTTTTGGTTTCATTCCTCATTATCAGATCCTTATTCCTCTGACGATTCACCGTGGATCGGCAAATTGGGGAAGGACTCATAGCGCATCGCCACGAATACACACATCTGTACACATACACGTATATGCCTGCATTTATGATATACATATGCGCACGCACGCTAAACCTTAAGTTCAACAGGAGATCAAGGATACAAATTGACATATGGGGTGGCTGCGATTACTAGGTTCCCTAGAATTATGGGTCTTTTTGGCCAAAAAGCCCTATAAAAGAGACTGTATTCTGCAAAAGAGACATCTCATTTTAAGGAGCCTACTAATCGTAGCCACCCCATACATGTATATATGTCTACTGTTAATATCTATTCTTTATGTGTATGTATACTACACACACACACACACATACGCTAAACCGTAAATTAGAAAAGTGACTACACGTAGAGTGTGCATCGAAAAATCATGGCACAGCGCTGCACGTAAATATATATACACGCACACATATCTACTATATATGTATAAAACACACTCGCACACACACGCACCAAACTCCAAAGATAATCAAAGGCAAAATGGGCATCCATAAAATCATAGCACAGCGCTGTGCATTCATGTGTTTACACATACACTTATCTGCATATATATACCATACATATGCCTACACGTATACATGTCTACTATTTATATACATATGAACATACGCACACACCCATTGCTGAACTGCTCATTCGACAGGTGATCAAAGGCAAAGTGCGAATCGAAGAAATTATGGCACAGCGCCGCGCGCGCTTAATGCGCAATTTCGCGGCCGTTGCACTTTTTCTGACATCCGTTGGAATCGTGCTGTTTTTCCTTCTCTCTCCGCGTGTATGCAACGCGCGGTGTCGGGGTGACTGGAAGTCAGAAACGTCCATGGTGGTAGCGCGCGCGGATTTGGCGGCGGCGGTGTACAAAAACCGCGTGTTCGTTCTAGGCGGGCGGAGTTTGGATTCTGTCGAGAGTCTGGGGGAGGGCGGGGAGGGGTGGCGATTGGAAAAGAGTATGTCTGGTAATATGCATAGAGACGCACATCTAGACACACATGCACATGCACGCATGTTTGCACATGTATAAGATGTAGATGTTTTATGAGGATTAGATGTTTGTTTGCGTAAGCGCGTACTTCTAGCAAGAGTGTGCCTGGGGGTATGCAGACAGACGCACATCTGTATACACACTCACACATCTGTATACACACTCACACGCACACATGTACCAGTACGTATGTTTGAATGGGCATAGGTCTAAGATGTTTTTGTACATACGTACATGCTTCTATCACAATCATGTCGTATGCATGCTTCTATCACAATCATGTCGTATGCATACAGACAACATGTCGTATGCATACAGACAACGCACGTCTACAAACATTCTCTTGCACACATGTGTACACACATGTATGTATGAATGTATGTGTGTATACATGCATATCTATGTGCAGAGCATGTCGGGTGATACGCACCCAGACCCATGTCTACATAAACACAAAAAGGCAAACGTGTAAACAAATGTATTGATGAATGTATGTGTGTTATGCATGCATACCTGTAGCAAGCATGTCGGGTGAAACGCACACCAACCCTCGTCTACATATACTCTCTCACGCACAAGTGTATGCACATGTATGGTGATGATGATTGCATTGATTATTTGAAACAGTAGTTTAGTACCTTTGATTCATGTCCTATGTATCTCAAATCCATGAGATGGTAAGTAATGCATGTATACGTGCGTACCTGAAGAGAACCGGTATTCTGTATACATATGTGCCCCTTTTGGTGGCACGCACATTGCTTTCTCTATCCATAGTCGTCAGGACATTCAACTTGAGATTTTTGTTTTATTTTGAATTTGCGCCGTGAAATCTGAGCTTCTGGATTTGGTGGATTTCAGGGGTGTAGTATTTTCTGTAGAATCTGTCATACGCATATGGCTCTCTCATTCATAGAAGTCAGTGCGCACACTGCTCTCTCTATTCCTAGTAGCCAGGATATTGCTGTCTCTATGCATGCACATTGGTCTCTCTATTCATTTTGGTGGTACGCACATGGCTCTCACTATACATAGAAGTCAGTACGCACATTACTCTCTCTATTCATGCGCACTGCTCTCTCTATTCGTAATAGTGATTTTGGTTGTACACATGGCTCTCTCTATTCATAGAAGTCAGTACGTAATGCACATTACTCTCTCTATACGTGCACATTCCTCTCTCTATTCATAATAGTCATTTTGGTGGTATGACAGATTCCACTCAAAACGCTAAATCTCCGAAATCCACCAAATCGAGACACTCAAATTCCTCGATATGTCGCGGTACACATTCAAATTGAAGTTTATGTTTAATTTGCATTTGTACCGTGAAATCTGAGTGTCTGGATTTGGTGGATTTCAGGAGTGTAGCATTTCCAGTGGAAACGGTCATACGCACATGGTTCTCTCTATTCATAGAAGTGAGTACGCCCATTGCTCTCTTTATTCCCCGAAGCCAGTACGCACATCGCTCTTTCTATCCGTAGTAATCAGTCATATAACTTGTTGACACGCACACAGACCCACGTCTACATAAAAACAGACACGCACACGAGTATACACACATGTGTGTATGAGTGTATGTGCGTATACATGCATAATATAATTTAGGATATCTCGGGTTATTATTTTGTGGACAAGACACACGGCAAAAATGAGTAGAAGTAAAGGTACACAAGAAGCAAATCAAAAAGTCTTGTCGTAGATATTTGGAACGCGTGTATGCACACCGGCACACGACTATAACGCACACGCACACACATGTATACCCGTGTATATGTGGATGTATTTGTGTACTCACATACTTTGAATCAACTATGTCAATACATACACAGGCATCATATACATGTTCACACACGTATACATGTATACATTTTGTTATGTGAATGTGTGTATATATACGTACATCTTTCCATTAAGCAGATATAAGTACTTACATACACATCATGTGCATATTGTTATGCACCTATGTACACGTTGATATATGAACATGTGTATATGCGAACATGTGTAAATATACATACATATTCCTGTCAAGCATATGTAAGTACATCCATACACAATTATACGCATCTGCATGTATGATATGGCGAATTTGTGGTGGCAGCGACTCGTGGTTCTCCCTCGCTCTACTTGTTCAGAAATTGCAATTTTGCTACATGTAAAGAAATTCAAATTGAATGTAGAAAAATGAAATGTGGGGGTGGCAGCGATTCGAAGGCTCCCTGCGAATATTGTATATATATACATATACATATACACATTTATGTATGTATATACATATACACATGTATATATATTTGTATATACATATGCATGGGTTGCAGCGACTTGTAGGCTCCCAACGTGATGAAATTTTTGAGAACTTACTAATCGTTGCTATCCATTACTTTCTGACCACGTCTGACGTCTTCACACATGCACGCACACACACACAAACACGCACACACACACACACATACACACGCACACATACCACACACACACACACACACGCACACATACCACACAAACACACGCACACACACACACACACACACACATACAGAGACACGCGGGCGGTTCGGAGCGGCTGCGTTGGGAGACGTGATCGTGGCGGTTGGTGGCGTAGGGCGACTAACGGTTGAAGCCTTCAACGGCTCGGCGTTTGCCCCTTATCAAAATTTGCCCGAAATTAAGGGCGATGTTCGCGCTGTGAATTTCCGCAATGATTCTCTGTGTTTGGTATGTTAGTCTGTGTGGGTAGGGGGGGGGTCAAGCAGAAGGGGGTGGGGGGGGGGGGGGAAGGGGGCTTTATTATGGAGGATCTAATTGCATGCGTGTACGTAAGCACACTGGCATGCACATGACCATGCACACTTTTGTATGCTTGTAACACGCACACACACAAATGACCAAAGGAAGAGGCGGTGGTGTTTGTGTGTGTGTGCGTGTGTCTGTCTGTGTGTGTCAGTGTGTGTCTGTGCCTGGAATCATGTATGGAACGGGAGAACAATGACGAATATGAATAGAGAAAGCCACACACACACACACCCACACATACCGCACACACACGCACCACACGCACACACGCACACACACACACACACACACACACACACTCAACAATGACGAATATGAATAGAGAAAGCCACACCCACTCGCAAATCCGTATGGGGTGGCTACGATTAGTAGGCTCATTAAAATTATAGGTCTCTTTTGCAGAATATCGTCTCTTTCATAGGGCTCTTTTGCAAAAGAGACCCATAATTTTAAGGCGCCTACTAGTCGTAGCCTCCCCATACCCTGCCCACACGCACACCCATACTGGCATCCATACCCACACCCACACCCACACCCTCAACTGCATGTACACGCACACGCACACCCACATAATAAATTGAGCGGTGGCTCGGGGGTAATGTCAAGAAGAAACAAGATCTGATTGTTTGTGCGTGTGCACTCATACGCACAGATAGGACGAGGCGGCGGCTCTGGCGTGGTACCTCCTTCGTTGGGCGCCAACTTTGATTATACACTACATCTTTTGTGTATGAAGGGCACCAACAAGTAATATACACGTGTATTTATATGTATATATGATTGTTTATGAGTATATATGCATATATATATTGGTGCCAATCTTGATTTTACACTGCATGTTCTGTGTATGAAGGTCTCCAACAATGTATATATATATATCTGTCTTACCATGTGGGTGCAAATGTTGATTCTACCCTACAATTTCTGTGCATCATTCACACCAAGAAGTAAAAATTTCTTTTGGTTCACCCTAAACCTTCAAACCTAAACCACAAGCTGTTGCACATTTCCTGTGAATGAAACTATGAACAGTAAGCATGTGGATGTGTATGAGTGTGTGCGTGTGTGTGTGTGTGGCGTGTGTATGAATCTGTGCATCTCGTGCTGTGCGTGTGTGTAAGTGTGAGAGAAAATGGGAGCAAGTGAGAGAGGAAGTTGACCAACAAGACACATATTCTCTGCATTCTCTGCATTAAAGGGTATATAGGCCTCTTTTGCGGATGTGAAAGGCTCTTTTGCAGATATAAACGGTTTTTCGGCTGATACATGTGGCTTTTTTTCGACTACATACAGCGTTTTGCAAATACGTCAGGCTTTTTTGCGGATATATACGTTTTTTTTGGCGGATATTATTGGCTTTTTGGCGGATATATACAGTTCTTTTGCGAATATATACGGCTCGTTTGCAGAATACACGGGGGTTTTCCGGAGATGTATGGCTCTTTTTGCGGATATTTCCGGATTTATGGCATATATGCACGGTTCTTTTGTGGATACGTACGGCTCTTTTTAGTCCTGTATCTCAAAGGAAACCGTTGAGAAAAAATCTGTGTGTTTTTTTGTGTCTGTGCGTATAAAAGGGGGTGTATGTGTGTGGTCGTGAGTGTGTCTTCAATGCATATATGCAAACGTGACATTGTAATCTGCAAACACTATGTGTATTTATGTATGGGAGTAGATTTAGATATAGGGTGCGTTTGTGTTGTGAGTGGGTGTGTTCAACGTATATATTCAGACATGACATCAAAAGCTGCAAACATTATGTGTAGATAGGTATCTGTGTGTATTCAAATATGGGGTGTATTTGTGTGTGGGTGTGGGTGTGTGCTCAATACATACACGCGAATATTGTACCAAAAGCTGCAGGTTTGTACAGCCGATTGCAGATATGGGGTGGCTTTGGTTAGTAGGATCAATGAAATGATAGGTCTCTTTTGCAGAATATCGTCTCTTTTATACGGCTCTTTTGCAAAAGAGACCTATAATTTAATCGATCTTACTAACCGAAGCCACCCCATAGGGTGGCACAGTTGAGATCGTTTCTAAAACTTGGTCAACGTACCAGGATTCTGCCCATGTGATTTACGATTAGTACCTTGTAATAATGTGTCACTGATTATCAATCCCGTGAGAACCCTGGTTCGCCTGGTACTCAATGAAAGTTTTTAGAAATAATCTCAAGATTCTGTGCCACCCTATTTGCTATGGGCCGTACGAATGCATTTTTGTGTGTATATATACCTATTTACATATACATGTGCACATATGTGTGCATGTATATGTATACATTGTAAAGCTGAAAACGCTGTTTATTTTAGTGTTCATATACATATATACACACAAGTACATCTCACTTTTTTCCCCCTTGACATAAGAAAGTTCAATCAATTATGAAGGAATGACAGCAATGTGGTTATACACATACACACATACACAAACACACGCAACTTACACACATAACAATACATGCATACACACATTCACACATTCACACATTCACACATTCGCACATACACACACACATATAAACATACACACATACACACATAAACACACACACACGTCATGCATACACACACCACACATATACACACATGCAATTCATGAGAAGCATATTGAGAAAGAATTGAAACAAAAAACGAACCAGCACATGGGAATATCAAACAAAAGTGCCAACTGATCGGCAGCAATTCGCCGTCGCAAATTTCGCGGGAAGAATTGTGGTAGTGGGCGGGTGGCTGCATGGCCCTTCGGCTGTGGTGTGCATGTGTGTGTGTGTGCGTGTGTGCATCTTTGGCTAAGGTATGCATGTGTGTGTATGTGTGTGTGTGCGGGTATATGTACATGTACATATATATGCAACATCTGCGGTGAAGACAGATAGAAAAAGAATTATTGTGGTGCCGGATGGGTGGATCGAGCAACCGGTACTGTAGTAAGGGGTGGCTACGGTTAGTAGGATCGATTAAGTTATAGGTCTCTTTTGCAGAATATCGTCTCTTTTAAAGGGGGCTCTTTTGCAAAAGAGACCTATGTTTTTTGGGAGCCTACCAATCGTAGCCACCCCATATCATGAGATTGTACATATTTGTATTTGTTTGTATCTTGTCATGTGTATAATCATATTATTTCGCGCCGAGAATTGCGTTAGTAGGCGGGTGACTGCATCAACCTTCCTAAGGAGTGTATATATATATATATACGTTTAATATATATACTTATACATGTATGTGTATGTATATATATGTATACACGTATATATACATATACGCATATGAAACATTCATATTCATAAATGTGTACAAACATATATGTATATGTGTACATTCATATGTATTTTCAAAATGCGTATACATATGTTCCTGTATATGAATATATGTACATACCTATATATACGTATATACATACATCTATATACATATATGTATACATATTTATAAAATTGAATTTATGAATGTGTGCATATATATGTAAATACATATTTGTGTATGCACACACACACACGCACACACACACACACACACACACACACACACACACACACACACACACACTCACACAAATAGGTGGAGGCGTATGACGGCGCGAACTGGCAAGAATTGCCCGAACTACTCACGCCACGATTCGCGTGTGCCGCCGCACAGATGGGAAATAGGTGTGGGGGTATGGTGGTGTGAGAGTTTTGGGGTGTTAGGGTGTATGAATGTGTGGGTGTGTGGGATTAGATTCCCTCAGAATTGGATATGTTGGTGTGTAGATGTGCAGGTGTGCAAGTAGAGTGTGGGTGTGTTGATGTGTGGGGGTGAAATTATTTGTACAACGCTCAATCTGTATTTGCTGCAGTGCTAGTGGGGAATCAGTGTGGGGGTGGGGGCTCGAAAATGTGTGTTCCGCAAGTTTTCGAGGGGGGGGGGGGGTTCGCCGGGATGTGCCGGGGCTTAGATTGAAAATAGGGGAATGGGTGTAATGGCGTGTATTAATGTGGTTGTGGATGTGTGCGTTGTGTGCGTTCAGGAAATGTTTGCGTGTGTGAAGAGGGTGTAGACGTACGGGTGGTGTGTGTAGACGTAGTGTAAGTATGTTTGCTCAGTCTGTGAACCTGTGAGGTTTCAGTCTGTGTGATTACTTCAGACCTGTGTCTGTATGGACATGTAGAGCCTCTGATTTAGGATGAGGTTCATTTTAGTATACGTGGATATGTAAGGGCTCAGTCTGTGTAAATATTTTCAGGCCCACTATGGATGTGTAGAACATCTAGATTTGGATGAAGTTCATTTCAGCCTGTGAGTATGTGAGAGCTGTTCTTTGTGAGTATGTATAGCCTCTGAATTCGGATGCGGTTCATTTCAGTGCGTGTGAATATGTAAGGTCTTTTATGTGAAAAATGTCTTTGTGAATATGCATAGCTCCTAAATTAGTGGAAGAGGTTCATTCCAATCTCTTTCAATGTTCAACGCCACTGACTTCCAGTCTGGGTGAATATGCAAGGAATGCATGGTGCGCTGCCTCTGCCTCCACTATCTGTATTTTGTTGCAGTGTGTTGCAGTATGATGCAGTGTGGTGCAGTGTGGTGCAGTGTGAACTATCTGAGCAGGATGGGGTTCATTTCAGTGCAATTCCGTTGATTTTTACCACTTTTGGGGGGGGGGTGTTTGCTATAGGCTATTTGTAACGGGCGGCTCCGACGGTTACTCCACGTTGAGCTCTCTTGAGAGTTTTGATGGCGCCAAATGGCGAGCTGAGCTTCCTCTGTCTCGTGAGTTTGTCTAGGCGTGGCTGAATATGTATGTATATTTGCGTATATATGTGATATACATATATGTATGTGTGTAAATTTATATGTATATATATACATATATGTAAATATATACATAGTTTGTATAAATGTATATAAATGTATATGTTATATATATATATTTATGTATATATATATTTATCTATAGAGAGATGTATACACATGTATATATAAATATACATACAAATATACATACATAAGAATACAAATGTATAT
>Ga0105054_10010530_pt1 | contig 11723 bp, 14 predicted proteins | sample BON02_FD_78091 | JGI IMG/M metagenome (GOLD analysis project Ga0105054, IMG submission 78091) | Freshwater microbial communities from Lake Bonney liftoff mats and glacier meltwater in Antarctica - BON-02 (megahit assembly) | ecosystem: Environmental > Aquatic > Freshwater > Ice > Glacier... | reverse complement strand
GTCGACGTGGCTTGGGCACTGCCATCATGAAGTACGCCACAAAAATGTTGCAACAGCGTGCAGGTGCCATGCCTGATGACGACACGGAAAATGGGGACACTGCTCCCGGACCCGCTGCACAGGTGAGGCCTCCTCCGCCATCCTCCGTAGATGATGGACAAGGAGGGCTGGGACAAACGCCGGACACAGATTCAAGGGGGGGGGGGGGGGCCCCGGGGGGGGGGGGCCGCGGGCCTCTTGGGGGGGGGGGGGGCCACGGGCCCCTGCCGCCCGAAACGGAAGGGGCCGCGCGCGTGGTGGGCGGGGTGCGGGGCGGGGGGGGGGGGGGGGGGGCTCCCGTGGGTGGAGGTGCACGGGCCTCTCTCGGGGGTGGGCGTGCACAGGCCTCTATCGTCCAGAACTGAAAGGCCTCGTCTGGAATTGTCTTGGCATTTGTCCTTTTCAACGTGCGCGCGGAGATGCGTCCATTGTCAGCCTAGGGGTGCGGCCGCCGCTGAGGGTGAGGATGTCCTCGCCACGGTGGCTGTACACGCACGAATTGAGATGGAGGCGCAGGACCCCCCTCGAAGCTCCACGCAGCCCCCCCTGCAAGCAGCCGGTCCAGCCAGGCCGCCCCGCAGGTCGCAGCCGTGTAGGGGCACCGTCCTCACTTTGGGCACGCCACAATCGCCGCGAGCCGTGTCCACCTTCAACAGAGCACTGCCGGAGTCAGTCCCAATGACCCGCACCTCAGCCTGGCGCAGGGTGAGCGGGTTGTGGCCATGCACCACCACCAGGTCGTCCAGCTGCACCTGCTGGAAAGGGCAGCTCAGGGCGGATGCGGTTGAAGGCGGCACACGCCGAGTCACCCTTCGTGATGCTCCCTGCGGGTAGATGCCCCCCGCCTTGACCTAGCCGGGTTGGGGGTTCGATCATTCCACGCGCCCAACAAGCGCCGCCCCCGAAAGCCCGTCTGGCGCGGGTTGAGCTCGCTGCGCTCTGGGCATGGTTGCAGGTGGCCCAAGGCAACGCCGCGCCAGCAGCGCGAGCCCGAGGCATACCAACCCGACCCCAATCGCAACCCGCCACCCCCGGCGTCGACACCGCGCCCGGGGCGCCCTGTGGATGGCGAGGCTTGCGCCCAAGAGCCCCCCTTGCAGGTACGCCGCGTCGTCGATGCACCGTGCCAGGAACTCGCGATCCGCGCCACCGAACTTGATCAGGGGCGCCGCGTCCGACCAAGGCAGTGCTGCCAGGTACTCGACGCCTCGCCGCGGGTCCCAGTGCAACCATTCGAGGTAGAAGAGTGGCCCTGTGTCGGACGTTGATGAATGCAGGCACACCCCTCCCGCGGGTTAAGGGTTAAGGGTTAGGGTTAACCCCCTAACCCTTAACCCTTAACCCGGGGCGTGGGTGCAGTGCTGGCCATTGAGTTGGCATTGCAATCACAACTCGCCAATGTAGTGCATGAGCACCTCGTTGCGTTGTACCGCCCGGGTGGCTATGAGCTCGAGACCGTTGTGGCCATCGTCCACCGCCACGACCCGCTCCCCCGCCTCGGGGGTTTGAGACACCGCAACCCCGAACTTGTACACCGCATCGAGTCGAGACGCTTTGTCCTCTACAGACGGGACATAAAGCGAGGACATTCCAGAGGGAGACGCAGGACGGTCGCTATTTGTACACCCCGATATAATGGTTCGACTTGTCGGGTAACGGTGGGCGAGCCGGCGGCGGCCCTGGTGCGGGCCGGGTGCGCGGGGCCGCTCGCCGGGCTCGTGTTCACGGGCGACGCGTCTGCCCAGGTGCAAGCCGCCATGTCGCTGCTGGCCGCGTCGTGGGCCAGCGCCGAGGGGGCCGTGGCCGTGGCACAGACCATCGGCAGCCGGAAGCTGCAACACGGCGCTGCCTCGGCGCTGGCGCTGGTCATCCTCATCGCCATGTCGCCCGTGGGGCAGCCCGAGTTGGGGTGTGCAGACTTCGGTGCACTGTTCGGCGAGGAGTTTGCCAGCCATATAGGGGCGCGCCCCAACCCGGACGGGGGCGCCGAGTCGGCGGTGGACGGGCTGGGCTGCACGCCGTCAAGCTGCAGCGCTGGCAACTCCGGCGTCTCGGGGCATGCGCACCGACCAAGGTCCGAGTTCGACCAAGGCGTGCGTGTCGACCCATGCGTGCGCGCCGACCAAGGTCGGGGCTCGACCAAGGCGTGCGCACCAGCCAAGGTCTGAGCTCGACCAAGGCGTGCGCACCGGCCAAGTTCCGGGCGGCCAAGGCGTGCGCTCGGACTCGCTGCGCTCTGCACTCGGTCGCTGTGTTGAGTTTGCTGCGCTCTGGACTCGGTTGATGTGTGTGCTGAGCTCGCTGCGCTCTGGACTTGGTCGTTGTGTGCGCTGAGCTCGCTGCGGTCTGGACTCGGTCGCCATGCGCGTTGAGCTTGCTGCGCTCTGGGCTTGCTCGCTGCATGCGCTGAGCTCGCTGCGCTCTGGACTCAGCCGCTGCATGTGTTGAGCTCGCTGCGCTCTGGACTGGGTCGCTGTGTGTGTTTGAGCTCGCTGCGCTCTGGACTTGGTCGCGGCATGCACTGAGAGCTCGCTGCGCTCTGGACCCTTGAGCTCGCTGCGCTCTTGCACGTGGACAACGGCGTGCGCACGGACGAGCTGGCTGACACTCCTTGCAGCGCTGGGTACACCGGGGGACGGACCGCAACGAGCTCGCCTGCGTGTGCATCCTGCAGAGCGTGGCCGCTGGACTCGTCACGGACCCCGTTCGGCCAAAACACCGCTCCTCGCCAACAAGCCAGGATGGTTGGCGAAAAGGTAAACTCCACATGGCGAATTGGCCGATTCCCACTGTTTTTACCGACACTGCCCGGGTCATACCTGCGGCGTTCAACGACGTCGATCGGCACCCACGCGTTTGCGCTTCTTGGGCCGGCCGCTCCCCGGCGGTCGGGGGTCGGTCGACCCGGCGAACCGGCTGCCCGCCCGTAGCTCAAAGTCCTGCAGCGCCGACCAGTGGGCGGTGTACATCGCGAGCGCGCTGCGCGTGATCCACATGCGCACGGATTCCCCCGGTGCCGCCTGGAACTCGCACAGCACCTCGTCGTGCACGAGGACGCCCGTCTTGCCGCGCGTGCGCGCCGCGAGCACGCCCAGCAGGTGCAGGTCGGCCCCTGGCACCCAAGAGCAGCCGCGGTGCGTGTGCACGCTGCGCCCGAGGTACGCCGCCACGTCCGGGGGGGGCCACAGCGCCACGGGCGTTGCGCCCGCCGTCAGGGCACAGGGCCGGCCGTCGGCGCTCGGCTCGACGCGCTCGTCGGGGGGCGCGATCCACTCGGGCACCGTCTTGCGCCGGCGCACCATCGGCACGGCGATGTGAGGGAGGGGCGCCCAGTCCCGCACGAGGACACCGGGCGCATTGGCACAGCCCAGCCGGCAGCGCAACGGCTCGGACGGGTTCCAGCAGAGGGTCGGCGAGCAGGCGGGTCCGCACACCCGGGGCGGCGGCTCTCTGGTCTCGCAGCGGACCGTGGGCGGGGCCCACTTGGGGAGCTGGGGCGCGTCCCGCCACGCAACGCCCACGAGCGCCGCAACGGGCACGGCGCCGAGCTGGCGGTCCCGGACCAGCAGCCGGCCGAAGGGCAGCTGCAGAGCGCCGCACGCCTGCCGCAGCGTGGCGTGCCGCGTGCCATCTGACGCCCAGACCGACCACGGGCGATCCCAGTGCGTCACCAGCAGGACCAGCGCGCCGCTGCTTCCGTCGCCGGCAGCCACATGGACCAGGCACGTGATGACCCCCGTCCTCAGGATTTCCTGCGGCGGCGCGATGCAGTAGTCGCAACCACACTCTTCCATGCCCGACTCCGGACGGGGGTGGGGATGACTCCTAAATTTGACCCCCCCCCCCCCCCCCCCCCCCCCACCCCCCCCCCCCCCCGCCCGCGCGGGGGGGGGGGGGGGGGCCCTTCTATTGCCCCCCCCCCCCCCCCCCCCCCTCAACGACCACCGTGCCCGTGCGGCCACCCGCGCCTGTGCGCCGCGTGGATGGTGGGTATCGGCCGCCATCCGCTTGGGGAGGGAGGGGCGCGGAGTCACCGCAGCCACCCCTGTGCCACCCACGGCACTGCGACAATGCAGGCTGCCGCGGCGCTGGTCCACAGCACCACCCACGCCCAGGACAGCCGCGGGCTTTCAAAGCGCGTCGATGGGTGCGATGTCACAAAGGGCGGCGCGATGTACACCAGGGTCACAAACACAGCCAGCACAGCCACAGCGCGCGCGATCGCGAGCGCCACGCGGCGGTCGAGCACGAGCACAGCGTCGCAGGCGGGGTCCAGTGCCACCACCGGCCACCGATGGGCGGCCGCCTGGTGCCAATGCACCGGAGGCGCCGGGGGCGCCGCCCATGCACCAGGCGCGGCGTGGGCGCTGGCCTGGGCCGCGGGCGGCCCCCAGGCGGCCGCGGGGTGCGGCGCCCACCCGGGCGCAGGTGCCGCACGCGGCGCGGGCGCTGGTGCCGCGTGCGGCGCGGGCGCAGGCGCAGGCGCAAGTGTGCGCTGGGGCTGGGGCTGGGGCTGGGGCTGGGGCTAGGGCTGGGGCCACTCGGCCGCGAGTGCGAGCGACGCGCCGGGCGGGCCAGGCTCGGCGAGGAGCGCGTTCCATGGCACCCATATGTTGGCCGCGGCGGCGCCGTCCCCGCTCATGGTGCGTCGCCTACCCTTTTGCGCCACATCATTCAGGGGCCGGCCCTGCGGCAGGGCACTCGAGGGGTGGCGCGGCCACCGGCCGGGCGTGGCCCGCGCCATGGCCGGCGGCGGGGCGGAGCACCGTCCACCCCTGAGGCCGCTGGGGCTCCTCGTGCCGACTGGGCGGCTGCATCGGCGGCGGCAGCCGCGCGCCCGCGCAGGAGCGGTGGGTCCTCGGCGCCACCAGCGACCCGGCGCCGTCGGCCGGCTCCTTGGGCTGGCGCCGAGCGGGCGGGGCGTAGGCGGCGTAGGCGGCGTAGGCGGCGTAGGCGGCGTCGGCGGCGTCGGCGGCGTCGGCGGCGTCGGCGGCGTCGGCGGCGTCGGCGTAGGCGTCGGCGGAGTCGGCGTAGGCGTCGGCGGCGGCGGCGTAGGCGGCGCCGGCGGCGCCGCCGGCGCCGGCGGCAGCCTCCGGTCGCTGGGCGCGCGGGGTCTGCATGGGAGGGGGGGGGGTGCGCGAGTGCTCGTTCGGTGCGGCGAGAGGGGCGCTAAACTGAAGGGCCGGTCAGCTCGACCAGCTGCACGTCGCGGCACGAGGGCGTGCAGACGAGGGGCGCGGCGAGGACCAGCCCGCCGAGGCGGACGCCGCTGCAGTCCTACAGCAGCATGCCGCAGTGCTCGCGCCCCTCCAGCCGGAGCCGGTCGAGGTGCAGGGCCTGGCAGCCGCGCAGGTAGACGCCGCCCTGAGGGCGCTGCGCGTCGATCATTGACGCGCCGCCGGCGCCGCTGGCGTACGCCCCGCCGAGCACGACCAGCTCCTCGATCCGCACATCGCGGCAGCCGTTGACCATCAGGCACGCGGCCGCCGCGCGATCGCCCTCGCTGCGCACGGCTACGATCCGGACATCGAGCACCGTGAGGCCTACCGTCCCGTCGACGCGGATGGCGCAGCTCGCCTTGCCGCGCAGGTCGTGGCCGCGCGAGTCCACGATGGCCACCCGGCGCAGGCCGGCGCCGCGGCCGCCCGCCGAGTGCGCGGCCAGCAGCTCGGCCAGCTCGGGTGGCAGGCCCGGGGTCACCAGGACCTGGGGTTAACCCGATCTCGGCGTCGGGCTGGCCGACGCGGCACATGGCGGTGACCGCGCGCGGGGCGGCGGCAATGTCCGAGAAGCGCAGCCGCTCGAGGCGCACCCGGCGCACGGGGGTCGAGAAGCTCTCGGGCACCCGGCCGACGTTGAAGGACGGCACGAGCACCACCCCGCGCACGAGCGCGTCTGAGGCCGCTGGGGCGGCGGCGTGCTCGCGGTCGCGCAGCCGCGCCATCACCGCCGCCAGGCGCGCCGCCTCGGCCGCCGCGGCGGCGTCGCCCGCCGGCAGGGCCAGCAGGCTGCGGTGCAAGTCGCGCAGCGCCACGAAGCGCCCGGTGGTGAGCGGCGGCCGCGGCGGCCCGATGTGCAGGTTGCGCAGCCACACGTCGTCAAACCCGGAGAGGGCGACTGCGCCAACCTCGAACGACGCGAGTGTCAGGTGGTGCAGCAGCACGCGGCGGCCACCCGTGGCGCTGTGCACCGCAAAGTGCGACGCCAGGCCCAAGGTCCCGTTGTGGATTGTGACGTCGGTCGGCCGGAACGGCGTGGTGTCGAAGAGCCCGGTGCCCATGGGGAACGGCGTCACGTCCAGCGACACTAGGGCGAAGAAGCGCTGCGCCGCGGCGTACTCGTCCGACATGCGCAGCGTGTGGCCGCCCAGGTCGAGCTCGATCCGCGACACGCCGACCACAACCGCCGCGAAGAAGCCCAGGTGCGTCGGGCTGCGGGCCGGCGGGGTCAGGTGGCGGAAGTCGACCACCACGTCCGAGGTGAAGACGCAGCGGGTGTCGGGCTCGAGCAGCTCCACTGGGCCTGCGTAGAAGTCCGCTTGCGACAGCAGCCGCTCGCGCGCCCGGCGGATAAAGGTGCGCGGGCGCTCCGGTGGGGTGGGCATCGCTGTGGCCGGCCGAGTTCCCTTGTAGACCCTGTAGATATAATGGGTTGTCCGTCGGGTTAACTCGGGTTTGAATCCATCGCCTTGTGATCTGACCTACCCCCACCCCCCGTGGGTGCCTGGCCCCAGGGGCTGAGGGCGAACCAGCGTAGTTCCCCTCGCGCTCTCGCTCGGTCCCGCGCGCGGTGGGAGCCCGACTGGCCAGGGTGGGTCCTGTGCACCGAGTCGGGCTGGTACCACCACGCCTCTGGGGCGCGGACGCATGGGCACCCGATCGACCTCTACTACCTCGAGATGCTGTGGCGCCACCGCAGCGAGCGCGCGACCCCCACCCCCCCGGGGGGGCGCGTGTCGCACTCTCCTCCCCAAGCCCAAGGGGGGTGGGCCCCGGGGGGCATGGCCTGCCGCGGCCTGGCCCGCGAGCCGAAAGAGGGCGCAGAGGGACAGCCGCGGGTGCGCGCCCTGCTCGCTAGTCACCTGCGCCATGCAGCCGGCGTGCGAGTTTGGAGTGCTCCTATCGGCGACGCTCACGGCCCTGCTGGCGCTCCGGGTCGTCCATCCGCACAACCGGGCCCACGGCGCCTTCCCGGCGGACGGGGCCGTGGGGCCTCGTGCGCCGCTTGTGTGCTGGCCCTGGCCGGGGGGCAACTCGGAGGGCAGCCCAGGGGGCCGCGGGGGCAGGCGCGACGGGAGGCTGGCCGGCCGGTGGCTCGGGCTTGTCCCGTCCCTGATGGGCGCCGGCGTGCTGCTTGGCCTAGTCTCGGTCGGCGTCGGCTGGGTTCGGCGCCGCCCGGCCAGCTCGACGCGGCGGCCCACCGCACCGGCCCCCGCGGCACCCTGCGGGTGCGATGCATCGAGGGCTGCGGGTCGGTGCGCGAGTTGATGCGGGCGTGTGCCGCGAACGGCGGCTTCGCGCGCGGGCGGAGTGCGCCCGTTGGGGTTCGGGTTCGGGATCGGGTTGCTGCTGGCCCGGTCGGCGCTGGCACCGGGGGTGGCGCGAGTGTCGCAGCCGCTGGCACCGCATCCGGGTTGAATCGGCCGGCAAGCGCCCGTTTCACGGATGGAGCATGTTGTGCGGGTCACACCGTCGCGCTACGATCCACCCGGATAGGGTTATACACACCCAGTGGCTGCGGACGGCCCGTGTGGCGCCCTCGAGTTCGCACGTGCCACAGGGGCACATCTTTGAAGTATAGAACCCGCTGACAATGGGCGTCGGGCCGCGCATCGCGAGCTCCCGTGCAAACGTCTTTGAGGCAACCCGCTGCTGAACATGCCGTCGCCGAGGACGATGATTCGTTTCAACTTGGCGGGGGGCGCGACGCACTCGGCAATGGAGGCCTTGGTGGCGGCGCGGTGGCGCCGGTTGTCGACCGCCCGTGTCGCCCAGATCTTGTCGGCCAGGCGCGCAAGCGCGCGCATTCGCGTGCGCGCATCGCGCCACCGGTGCACAGCCTGCATCGGGTAGAGGAGGCGCGGCAAGAGGAGATTGGCACGCCCGAGCGTGGCGGCAAGGTAGGTGCGGAAGCTGGCGAGGTTGGCGGTCTTCTTGCGGCCCCGGCCGTCGGCCTCGCAATGGGCCGTGTACTCTGCGTCCGTGGCGCGTGCGTGTGCCCCCCGCGCCGCCCCTCCCGTTCGCGCAGACGCTTTGCTCCACCTGGCCTTGGCGGCCGAGAAGAAGGCGCGCTCGTGTGTGGCCAGGTACGTGGCCAATGTGCCTGGGTCTTGGCACGTGGACGGGGGCACCGTCGCGGCCTGCACAGGAACCAGCACGCCCCAGAGGGGGGTCGATCGCCACGAGCTCGACCTCGGCGCTGCCTTCCGGCACCTTGAGGTCGTGGCGCCCCTCCTTGTCGAGGTAGATGCCATTGGCGGCGGGTGGTCGCGGGTGCAATTGCCGACGCACTCCAGTGGCTCCAACGCAACCAACTCGCCGCGGTGCACATGGTTGAGCTCAAGCGCAAAGGGGTAGAGGCCGTCTGCAGACCCCGCTGTGAATGCACATGCAAGTGGGCCGGGTGACGGACTGGCTGGCTTGTCCGGCGTGGCGGTCGGCACTGGTGCTGGCCAACCCGACGTCGAAGAGGTCGATCAAGCTCGTCACAGATCGTTATCGGTTGAGGTGGAGGCCTAGGGCACAGCCGTCGCCCGCGACGCCTCCGGGTCGAAGGCCTCAGGCACAGCCGTCGCCCATGAATTTTGCGCAACTGAAATTTTCCGGTCCAACTCATTGCTCAATTGTGCTGTGCGCTGATCCAGCAACTGGAATACTTGCTTGTTAGCTGGGCCCGCTTCTTGACAGACCTGCTCAACCGCCAACTCAAATTTTTGTTGGTCTGCGTTCAAGGCATCTGTCACCGATTGGCGCAGACATTCAATGTTTTTGCGTGCTTCCGTCTCAACTTGTAAGGCTTTATGAAAACACACTACATGTCGATCATCCGTCTGCGTAAGTTGACCAAGACATGTCTTTATAAAAGCTATCGATCGGTTTGCATCCTTGAGCTCGACGTCGTAGGTGGCTTGTAGATTCCGGAGTTCGGTCGTTTTAATCAGCAATTCGAGATAATGCCTCTGAGCCTGCAGCAGTCTGAACCCCTGCGCAAACTGACGTGATCTCATACTAAGAATGGTCTCCTTACTTTTATTATTTTTATCTTTGGCGGACTGCAGCTCCCGTTCTGCTGAACCCCTCTCCCGTTCGGCGCCCTCCAGCTTGACAGCAACGGCATTCAATGTTTCACGAAGAGTATCTATGGTAACACGATGCTCGGCCTCCAGTTGGAACGTTGCACCGGCGCTGAGTTGAATTTTTATGGTTTTTATTATTTTTTTAATCCATGCGTATCCTGTCCTACCAATTGTAACAGCCACCATCACACAGATGGCGCACGATACAACCACAATTGTGATTTGCATTTTGGACAGGTTGACCATCTGCCCAATTGTCGCGGCCATTTGTTGCGACAACCCAACACTTGCTTGGGCGGAGACAATTGAATCCACCAAAGAGTTCAACAAAGCCCTCAAGCTCCTCATGGCCGCTTTGAGATCCCAGTTCGAGCCTTTTAGGGGGCCAACCAAACTCACACTGGGTTTCCACGCGCCGTGGTTGTGATCGGTGGCCAGTTGAGCATGGAACGCTGCATCCGTCGCTCCACTTAGAAAGTCAATAAACCGGTCATTCGACCCGACCGGGTGATGTGACTTGAACGTTTTCGCAAATTCGGATACCACAAGAATGAGACCCATCACGACAGCGGCCGGAAGTGAGACGTGCTTTAGCATTTATGGGAGTGGCCACGACAGTCCTATAGAATCTGCGTAGAAAAAAAAGGGAGCAGTGGCTGCTCCTACTTGCACAACGCTGAGAGTTGCGGGTCGCTCCATGCCAGCGCGCCCATTGCCACTGTGTGGGCCGCCCCTCGTAGTGTCGGGCTCCCTCATTTCTTGCCCCTTCTGTGTGGGTCGGTCCACATTGCCCCCCTCCCTGTGAGGGGGGGGGGTTCATAGGAACGACCTCTCTGGTGTCTGATCAATTGCCATAGAGTCGCGTTCATCGTGACCCTTCACCATGAGCACCTACGGATACGCTGGCCATATTCATCGCATGCACCATACCGTTGTACGTTCTAATCATAGCTCGGATTGATTCCCGTTGCCGTCTCATATGCGCGGGTGGGTCCATTAGCCCAGCCAAACTGAGACAGTCATCGGGATCCATTCTTCTCGAATCATCAACAAGTGCGTTCAAGTTTGCAACGAAGTCCGCTGAAGCTTCATGAAAGATGCCCATCATTTCTTCGTTCTTTGCCACAAGGTTCGAATTATGAAGCTGTTGGCTCTTTTGAACTGCGCCTATTTGTTGCAAGGTCAACCGGACTACTGCACTATTCTTTTTTTGTTGGGCCCCAAGTTTTTTGAAATTGTTGGCCAACATCCTTTCAACCAACTTGGTGAGATGTGCGGCTCGATCGTCAGCTGAAGAATTGGCCCTCCGGTACACAATTTCTGATCGAGCAGCAACGAGGCATACAAAGATTAGAGCTAGAACTGCCATGACATCTCCTGACGGGTCTATCGATTGAATTGTAACAAATGCCTTCACCAACTGGTCCTTCAATTGACTCTATGTCGTATTATTCGTGTATTCGGGTGCCGACACCAACAGTGCGGACGCTGTCGAGTTTTGGGTGTGATCATTGATTGTGTTTGAGAATTCGAAGTCGTCAACAGTCGCACGGCACGGTTGTTTAACCAACCTATTACGTCGTCCGATGTGGCGTTGACGGCGATGGTATGGACGGTAGCTACGATGGAATCTTTTATATTTTCAACTTTGCTGCATTCTTGTGCCACTTTCCTCGCTAATTTTTGATTCAATTGATTTTCAAGCTGTTCCTGCAATGCATTTGTACGGTTCAGTCCTGCACGCGTATATTCACATTCTCGCAGCAGCTGGTCGCGTGTCATGGCCTCCGGCCCTTGGCCCCAGCCCTCGGTCCCAGCCCTGCCGAAGAAGGTTCCCACAAAAGGCCAGCTTGACATCGCGACCGTACCAACTGTGCCAATCATGGCCACAGCATGTTGGTTGTCCATGATGACGGTGAGGAGGCGCTTTGAAATGCCGCACTATTTTAATCGAGACGGTCCGAACCCGGGAGCGTCGATGGTCGGACGACGACCCCACGGCCAACCACCGCCGCATCAGCCTCGCGCCGCAGTAGTCGCTTCCGGGTCGGTGCAGTTGGAGTCCATCCGTCGGCAAGAGGAGTGCTACTCGTACGGTGGCGTGGCAGTCGATCAAGGGAGACGAGCAACCGCGGCGCCGACCGAGACGACGGACCCAACCGGCGACCCGGGGCGCGAGCTGCAACGCCCGAGTGCCTGCTGCCAACACTCGCAGCTGTCATGCCACTGGGCGACCTGCAAGCGCGCCGGTGCACCCCGGTCCAGGCCTGTCGCCCCTTTGTTGCAGGTTGCTTGCGCCAGCGCGCGTCTGGGGCGTTCCACTCCGACCCCCCAACCCTCACCCTCCCCCCCCCCCCCCCCCCCCCCCCCCCCCCCCCCCCCACCCGCC
>Ga0105054_10010529_pt1 | contig 11724 bp, 11 predicted proteins | sample BON02_FD_78091 | JGI IMG/M metagenome (GOLD analysis project Ga0105054, IMG submission 78091) | Freshwater microbial communities from Lake Bonney liftoff mats and glacier meltwater in Antarctica - BON-02 (megahit assembly) | ecosystem: Environmental > Aquatic > Freshwater > Ice > Glacier... | reverse complement strand
GCAATTTCTTCTATCCCGCGAAGAGCTGGATGTTTGCCGGTGTGCGATTGGCGGATGACCGATGAGCAGCGCGAACGCAGAAGTGCTCGGTGCGCTCCATGATTATGTGGAGTACGGCCACGCATCGAAGAATTTTCTCGAAGATGTTCTGAGAGGATTGCGCCGGACGCCCAAGCGGTTGCCGAGCAAGTATTTCTATGATGAGCGCGGTTCGCAGCTTTTCGATGATATCTGCGAGTTGCCCGAATACTATCCGACCCGCACAGAAATGGCGCTTTTGCGTTCGATCTCCAGAGATGTTGCAGCGCTGGTGGGCGAGGGCGCGACCGTGATCGAATTCGGGAGCGGCTCAAGCACCAAGATCAGGATCCTGCTCGATGCGCTCGACGCGCCGCTGGCCTATGTGCCCGTGGATATCTCGCGTGAGCACCTGCTGATGTCGGCAAGAGATCTCGCCGACAGCTATCCCGACCTTCGGGTGGTGCCGGTCTGCGCTGACTATACAAAGCCCTTCGATGTGCCCGATATCGAGGGCGAAAAAGTGCGCGCGGGGTTTTTCCCCGGTTCGACCATTGGCAACTTCACCCGGAGCGAGGCGATCTCGTTCCTGAGCGCAGCAGCGGCCGATCTCGGACACAATAACGGTCTGCTGATCGGCGTGGATCTGCGGAAGGATCCCGAGATCCTGCGGGCGGCATACAATGACGCGGCGGGGGTGACGGCGGCCTTCAACCTCAACCTCCTGCACCGGATCAATCGCGAACTCGATGGCGATTTTGATACAGAGGCCTTTGAGCATGAGGCGCGCTGGGTTCCCGATCCTGGACGGATCGAGATGCATCTGGTGAGTACCCGTGCGCAGGATGTCACCGTGGGCGGCGAAATCTTTCATTTCGCGGCGGGTGAAAGCATCCACACCGAGGATTCCCACAAATACGATATCGCCGGGTTCCAGGCGCTGGCCGCTGAAGCAGGCTGGAATTCCATCGAATGCTGGACTGACCCGGATGCCCTGTTCTCGATCCACCTGTTGCGGGTGGCCTGAGTTTACTCAGCTGCGGTGTTCGGCGCCGATCGCGTCGGACAAATGTGCAAACCCATCCTGATCCAGACGTGCAGCGATCTCCTGCTTGATCTGCTGGACCAGTCCCGGGCCCTTGTAGACAAGCCCGGTATAGAGCTGAACGAGTGAGGCCCCGGCGCGAATTTTCGTATAGGCATCCGCACCGCTCATGATTCCACCGACACCGATCAGTGGGATCGTGCCGCCGGTTTGCGCATAGACCTTGCGCAGCATCTCATTGGCCATTTCGAACAGGGGCGCGCCGGATAAGCCGCCACGCTGGGCTGCGTTGGCGCTGCGCAAACTGGCCGGACGCGCCGTGGTGGTGTTGCAAAGCGTGATCGCATCGATTTTTGCCGCCCGGATGATCTCCAGCAACTCGCCCAGATGGGCGTCTTCCAGATCGGGTGCGAGTTTTGCAAACATGGCGGTGCTGGCGCCGGCGGCATCACGTGCTGCATTCAGCCGGGAGAGCAGGTCTTCGAGCGCGCGGGGGGCGAGAAAGACCTGACCGTTGGCCGAGTTGGGACAGGAAACATCAATTGTCAGAAAGTCGGCGACCGGTGCAAAGCATTCCACGAGCGTGACGAAATCAACGGCCGGGTCGGTGCTGTCGCTGTTGGCGGCCAGATTGACACCCAGCGGGCTCGACCCGTCATGGGCGGCGCGGACACGGGCGAGCACAGCAGCGCTGCCCTCATTGTTGAACCCCATCCGGTTGATCGCCGCATGGTCTTCGGTGAGTCGGAACAGTCGTGGTTTGGGGTTGCCGGTCTGCGGCTGCGGCGTGACGCCACCGATCTCCACAAACCCGCTGCCGAGCCGGCGGGCCCCGGCAATGGCCACGCCGTTCTTGTCGAACCCGGCGGAGACCGCAACGGGATTGGCGAAATGCAGGCCGCAAAGGTCCTGTGACAGTGTCGGAAAGTCATTGGCGCGTTCACGTGGCCCGAGGCCCGCAGCCAGGCCACGCAAGGCGATGCCATGTCCGGTCTCTGCCGGGAGGAGGCGCAACGCGGCGCTGCTGATTTGATGAAGCGTGCTCAATTCATCATAAACCTAACGCAGCCCTTCGCGTGCGCAAAGCCCCACGACAGCCGGTCAGGATGCGCCAGCATGGCTTGTGAGGGTCGCGGGCTGTGCTGCTGCGTTGATGGCCTGCTCGGCCTGTTCGATTTCCTCGGGCCGCAATCGGGAAATCAGCTCATCACGCAGTTCGGAAGCCTCGCTGTTGCCCTGCAGGGCAGCAAGCGAGGCAAGGATATAGCCCTGCATATAGTCCTGCGCGGTGCCCTGACCTTTTGCGTGGGCCCGGGCCAGACGCAATTGTGCCCGGGCATCGGATTTCTCGGCGGCCTTTGACCACCAGCGCACGGCCGCCGCGTGATCGGGGTGCCCGTTGACGCCATCGTGGAATATATCGCCATAGCGGATTTCGGCCTCGACAAGTCCGGTTGCCGCTGCTTTGCGGATCCATTCGCGCCCCGTATCGGGGTCGTATGTGCCGGCCAGGCCCGTCATCAGGGTGTTGCCAAGCAGAAGCTGGGCATTCGGATGGCCGTTCCCCGCGGCCTGTGTCAGCCAGGCCGCGGCGCGTTCGGGGTTGGCGGTCACGATTTCATCGGTGAGAAGAATTTTCGCGCCGAGATATTGCGCATCGGCATTCCCGTCATCTGCGGCGATCGTGAGCCATTTCAGCGCGGCCGGGCCGTCGTGTTTGGTCCCCTCGCCGAAATAGAACTGACGGCCAAGAAGATAGGCTGAATCGGTATATCCCTGCTCGGCCGAGAGCCGGTACAGGATATGCGCTTCGGCGGAATCCCGCGCGCCGCCGATACCTTCCTCGAACATGCGGCCAAGGACGGCCTGTGCCGGCGGGTAGTTTGCAGATGCCGATTTCTCGAGCCATTTACGCGCCGCGACGGCGTCTTCGCTGACGCCCTGGCCCAGCAGATAGATCGTGCCGAGCAACCATTGCGCCGCCGGATTCCCGCGTTCGGCATCGGGCAGGGCCGCCAACCGGGCGGCCTCGTAATTCTTGTCGAGGTATTGTTCGAAGGCGTCACCGAAGCTCGCAGATGCCGGGCCTGCAGTCTGGAAACCGAAGGCAAGAATCGCAGCCGTCATCAACACGGCACGAGCCACCTGCTTTCTGCTTTGGCGAAACCGGAACATCAATCAGCCTCCCCAGGCCACAGCGAAACGTCTGCTGCACGATATACGCCGGCGAGGTTACCAAATGATGTGACCGGGTCCATCAAACATTTTGACTAATCAACGAATTCCTGATTTCTCGACCCCGAACCCTCGGCAACCGCGTCCACAAAGGTGGTGACAATTTGCACAGCCAGGCTGAGGTTTTCGGCCTCGGTGTGTCCGGAGCGCTTCCGGGGCATGAAGGAATGGTCCCCGTCGGGAATCCAGGAGATCGCGACCGGCTCCCGCAGATCATAGTTCGCGATGTCAGCCGGTGTGCCGAACGGGTCGCGCTCACCCTGCACGATCTGGACGGGGCTTGTGGCCGCTTGAAGTGGCTCCAGGCGTGTGTTTTCGGGCTTGCCCGGTGGGTGAAACGGATAGCCGAGGCAGACAACACCCGCAATCCGTCCCTGATGTTCGGGCTGGGCGGCAAACATGGCTGCACTGCGTCCGCCCATGGATTTTCCGCCGATAAAGAGTGGGGCTTCGGGCTTGCCGATATCCTCCAGCACGGCGTCCCAGCGGGACAGCAGGGCCGGCATCCGGTCGGGGCCGCGTCGTTTCCCGTCGATCCGGCGTTTGGCCATATAGTCAAATTCGAACCGCACGACGCGCAATCCGGCGGCTGCGAGCCCGTCTGCGATGGCGTTCATATAGGGGGTGTCCATCGGGGCACCGGCACCATGGGCAAGAACGATCGTCGCCCGCGCGCGTTCGGGGCCGCCGATCAGCATGGGCCTGTGCCTAGTCGTGCGGTGTGAGCTGCACCACGGAACTCTTGTTGATCAGATGCACGGTGCCGGTCTCGTCGACAAACGGAAAGAAGGGTTCCGGGGAGTTCATCAAATCCTGAATGCGGGTCGTGGCTTCGATGAAGACCTGGCCGCGAAACTGCGTTCCGTTCTGCAGCGATACATCGGCATGCACGCGCACTTTGGGAACTTTCGGAAAGCGAATGGCCATCGATTTGTCCGTTCGAGATGGTTTCTCGCGCGCACAATGCACACGATGCTCTGCTAAGATGGGCGCCTATTGGTTTAGGAGTGGTAAATGTCGTCATCAGAACTGGTTTCCCTGAGCGCCCGCGAGGCGGTTGCGCGTCTCAAATCCGGAGAAATTTCCCCGCTGGAACTCATCGACGCGGCCGAAGAGCGGATCGCGGCGGTCGATCCTTCGGTGAATGCGCTCCCCACGCTGTGCATGGATATGGCCCGCGATGCAGCCCGGGCCATGACGGTGCCCGACGAGCCCGGACCGGGTTGGCTTGGCGGATTGCCGATTGTCGTCAAGGATGTGACCGATGTGAAGGGGGTTCGCACAACCCACGGGTCCCCGATCTTTGCCGACCATATTTCCACCCGCGATGATATCTCGGTCGAGATGCTCAAGCGCAACGGCGCGATTGTGATCGGCAAGTCCAACACGCCGGAATTTGCCGCCGGCGCCAACACCTTCAACGAGGTGTTCGGCAAGACGCTCAACCCGTGGAACACCGACATGACCTGTGGTGGCTCATCGGGCGGTGCTGCCGTGGCGGTGGCGACCGGGATGTCGTGGCTGGCGACGGGAACCGATCTGGGTGGATCGCTGCGCACGCCGGCCAGTTTCTGTTCGGTGGTGGGTCTGCGACCCAGCCCGGGCCGGGTCGCCGCAGGCCCCCAACGGGACCCGTTCCAGAGCCTGTCCATGAACGGGCCGATCGCGCGTGACGTGGCCGATGTGGCGCTGATGCTTGATGCAGAGGTCGGCGCACATCCACATTTCCCCTTCGCGATGGACGCACCGGCGACCTCGTTTCAGGAGGCCGCTTTGCATCCGCGCAGCCCGGCGCGGATCGGATTCACGCCCGATCTGGGAATCGGCCCGGTTGACCCCGAAGTGGCGGCGATCTGTCGGGCGGCGGCGGAACGGTTCGCCCAGGCCGGTTCGATCGTGGAAGACTCCACGCCTGATTTCTCCGGTGCGCTCGACACGTTCCAGACCCTGCGGGCATCGGCCTTCGTTGTGAACCGGGCCCCGTTGCTCGAACAGCATCGCGACAAGATGAAACCGGAAATGATCTGGAACATCGAAAAGGGCATGGCACAATCGAGCGGCGATCTCTCGATTGCGCTGCGCGAGCGTGGCGCGCTCTATCAGCGGGTGGCCACCTGGTTCGAAACCCATGACGTGCTCGCCTGTCCGGCAGCCATCGTGCCGCCCTTCGATGTCGATATGCGCTATGTCGAACAGGTCGGCGACCACGCTTTCGCGAATTATGTGGACTGGCTGTACATCACCTTTGCGATCACGCTGACGGGCTGTCCTGCGATATCGGTGCCGGTCGGGTTTACCGCGTCCGGATTGCCCATCGGGTTGCAGCTGGTTGGCCGTCCGCGGGGGGAAGCCGAGTTGCTGAGCTATGCGGCACGGCTCGAGGAGCTTGTCGGTATTTCGCCGGCAGCACCGATTGACCCGCGTTCTGCCTGAAAATCCGGCAAGGCAAGCCGTTGAAGGGGCAATTAATTTCATCGGAAGGCCTTGCGTTTGATCATGTTGCGCCGCAACATGTGCTGCAACGCACAATGAAATAAAGAGATACCTCATGTCGGTCGATGTTGTTGAGCCTGCGGCGGCTGCAAAGCCGAGTATGATCGAAGAGCTGAGTGGCTATTTCTTCGAAGATCTGGAAGTCGGCATGTCGGCGGTCTATGCGCGGACGATCGGTCCGGCCGATCTGGTGATGTTTGCCGGAATATCCGGTGACACCAATCCCATGCATCTCAACGAGGAATATGCCGAACAGACCATGTTCGCGGGCACGATTGCCCACGGCATGCTGTGTTCGAGCTTCATTTCCACCGTCGTGGGAACACGCCTTCCCGGACCGGGCTGCGTCTATGTCAGCCAGACCCTGAAATTTACCGCACCGGTTCGACCGGGCGACACCGTTACGGCACGCGCGACGGTGAAGGAACTGATCCCGGGCAAGAACCGCGCGATTCTGGATACGGTCTGCACTGTTGGCAAGAAAGTGGTGATTTCCGGCGAAGCACAGGTTCTGGTCCCTACGCGGGGCTGACACGGCGTCGGGTCGGATGCCCGAATCGGACGGGTACCGCTTGATTGCGGTCCAACCGGAAGGTACATCGCGCCCATGCGTATTCTCCGCCACTTCACGAATGTGCCTGACGCCGACAAGGGTGCGGTCATTGCTCTGGGAAACTTCGATGGTCTGCATCGGGGGCACCAGCACGTCATCGCGACCGCGCGTGACATTGCGCGCGCCGATGGCCGCAAGTTCGGAATCCTGACCTTCGAGCCCCATCCCCGGACATTTTTCGGCAAGGAGAGCGCGCCGTTCCGCCTCACACCCTTCCGCATCAAGGTGCGAGAGCTTCAGGCGCTTGGTGCAGATTTGCTCTTCGTGTTGCGGTTTGACGGTTCGATTGCCGGGTGCCCGGCCGAGAGTTTCGTGGCCGACATCCTGCATCAGGGCATCGGTGCCTCCCATGTGGTGGTTGGCTACGACTTTGCGTTTGGCGCGGGACGCAAGGGCAATCCGGAATTCCTTGCCACACGAGCAGCCGAACTGGGCTTCCGGGCAACAGCCGTCCAGCCCGCCCGCGACGAGGTGGAGGAAATCTACTCCTCGACCCTGATCCGCAAATACCTCGAGAATGGCCAGCCCCAGCGTGCAGCCGCCCTGCTCGGCCACTTGTGGGAGGTCGAGGGGCGCGTGGGCACGGGCCGGCAACTGGGCCGGACGATCGGGTTCCCGACCGCGAATGTGGATATGGGTGAATCGATCATTCCCGCGCTGGGCGTGTACTCGATCCGGGCGGGGATACGCGCGGAGGGCGCGATCCGGTGGCATGACGGAGTTGCCAATCTGGGCGTGCGGCCGACGGTTGATGGTGATGGCCTTGTTCTCGAAGTGCATCTCTTCGATTTCAAGGGTGATCTCTATGGCAGCTATCTCCGCGTCGCCTTTGTCGACTACCTGCGGGCAGAAAAAAAGTTCAACGGGTTGGATGAACTGAAGGCGCAGATCGCCGAGGATTCGCGTCAGGCCCGTGAACTGCATCTTGCACGTGCGCTTGGCGCGGGTGATTTTGTCGGCGAGGACATGTAAAACCCTGCATGTCGCGCGGTTGCCGCGACGTGCCCCTCGCTCTATAAGCCGCCCGGTTACTTGGGAACAGAACATGGCCATCGATTACAAGGACACCGTCTTCCTGCCGAAGACCGATTTTCCGATGCGTGCCGGCTTGCCGAAGAAGGAGCCAGAGCTTCTCGCGCGCTGGGCCGAGCTTGACCTGTTTGCCCGCCAGCGTTCTGAATTTGCCGGGCGCGAACCTTTCATTCTGCATGACGGCCCGCCCTATGCGAACGGCCATCTTCACATCGGTCACGCCCTGAACAAGATTCTCAAGGACGTGATCAACCGCTCCCAGCAGATGATGGGTCGGGATTCCAATTATGTCCCCGGCTGGGACTGTCACGGCTTGCCGATCGAGTGGAAGATCGAGGAGAAGTATCGCGCCGAAGGCCGGAACAAGGATGATGTGCCGATCCTCGAATTCCGCAACGAGTGCCGGGAGTTTGCCCAACACTGGGTCGGGGTTCAGTCCGAAGAGTTCCAGCGTCTCGGCGTCCTGGGGAACTGGGACAACCCCTATACGACAATGGCCTATCCCGCCGAGGCGCAGATCGCCCGCGAGATCGCCAAATTCGCGATGAATGGCGGTCTGTATCGTGGCGCCCGTCCGGTGTTGTGGTCGGTGGTGGAAAAAACCGCGCTGGCCGATGCCGAGGTCGAGTACGAAGACCATACCTCGCCGTCGATCTATGTGCGTTTCCCCGTCATCGAGGCCTCCGACCCCGCTGTCGAAGGTGCTGCGATCATCATCTGGACAACCACGCCCTGGACGATCCCGGGCAACCGCGCCATCGCGGTGGGACCGGAGCTCGACTATGTCCGGATCGCGGTCACCGAAGTGACCGAACACAGCCGGGCCGTGATCGGGGACGAGGTTATTCTTTCGACGGCGCTGCTGGACGCGGCGTGCAAGGATATGGGCATTGCAGGCCATCGCGAAGTGCTGCGCCTGAAGGGTGGCGCGGTGGTCGGAACGGTCTGCGCGCATCCGCTGCGGTCCAAGGGCTTTGCGCATGACGTGCCGGTCTATGAGGCCGATTTCGTGACCACCGAGCAGGGCACCGGGTTCGTGCATATTGCGCCCAGCCATGGTGAGGATGACTTCCATCTGGGCCGCGCCCATGGGCTTGCCGTGCCCGATATGGTCGATGGCAGCGGCTGCTATTTCGACACGGTGCCGCTGTTTGCCGGTATGGCCGTGCTGACCCCTGATGGTGAAGAGGGCGAAGCCAATGGCGCGGTGATGAGCGCGCTCGAAGGCGAAAACGCTCTTCTTGGCCGTCGCAAGCTGGTCCATTCCTACCCCCATTCTTGGCGCTCCAAGGCGCCGTTGATCTTCCGGAACACCTCCCAGTGGTTCATCTCGATGGAGACGAACGACCTGCGCGAGAAGGCGCTGGGTGCGATTGCCGAAACCCGTTTCGTGCCGCCACAGGGCCAGACCCGCCTGCGCTCGATGATCGAAAGCCGCCCGGATTGGTGTATCTCGCGCCAGCGCGCCTGGGGTGTGCCGATTCCGGTGTTCGTGAACAGGAAAACCGGTGAAATCCTGCGCGATCAGGCGGTGTTCGACCGGATTGCCGATGCCTTTGAAGCCGAAGGCGGTGACGCCTGGTTCGCCAGCCCGCCGGCCCGGTTTCTGGGCAACGACTATGATGCCGAGGATTACGAACAGGTCCGCGACATCGTGGATGTCTGGTTTGATTCCGGGTCAACCCACGCCTTTGTCCTTGAAGAGCGCGACGACCTTCAATGGCCAGCCTCGCTTTATCTGGAAGGCTCGGATCAGCATCGCGGCTGGTTCCATTCCTCGCTGCTGGAATCCTGCGGGACCCGCGGACGTGCGCCCTATGACGCGGTGCTGACCCATGGCTTCGTGATGGCCGAGGATGGCCGCAAGATGTCGAAGTCGCGGGGAACCGATGTGTCGCCCCAGGATACCGTCGAGCAGCTCGGAGCTGATATTCTTCGTATCTGGGTCGTGGGTTCGGACTATTCCGAGGATCTGCGGATCGGCCCGGAAATTCTCAAATTTCAGTCCGACCTCTACCGCCGCATCCGCAACACGCTGCGCTATCTCCTCGGCAATCTCGACGGGTTTGATGCCAATGAGCGCGTCGATGTGGCAGAGATGCCCGAGCTCGAACGCTGGGTGCTGCACCGTATCTGGGAAATGGATCGCCTTGTCCGCAAGACCACGGATGATTTCGAGTTCCATGATCAGTGGACAGCGCTGCACAATTTCTGCGCGGTCGAGCTTTCGGCCTTCTTCTTCGATATCCGCAAGGATGCGCTGTATTGCGATGGAGAGGACAGTTTGCGCCGACGAGCAGCGCGCACCGTGCTCGATATCCTGTTCTCCCATCTGACGGCCTGGTTGGCTCCGATGCTGTGTTTCACGGCCGAGGAAGCCTGGCTGGCCCGTGCAGGTGAGGGCGATGCCGGAAGCGTCCACTTGCGGACCTATCCCGATGTGCCCGATGCCTGGCGTGATGACGCGCTTGCCGCCAAGTGGGAAAAAATCCGCCGGTTGCGCCGGGTTGTGACGGGGGCTCTGGAAATCGAGCGCGCCGAGAAACGCATCGGATCAAGCCTGCAAGCCGCGCCAACCGTTTATGCCGATGATGAAACCATCGCTGCCATGGCCGGGGTTGATCTGGCCGAGATTGCGATCACCTCGGCGGCCGAACTGGTGGCCGGTGCCGCGCCGGATGGGGCGTTTACGATCGAGGATGTGAACGGAATCGGTGTGGTTCCGGGGCTTGCGGTGGGTGAAAAATGCGCCCGTTGCTGGCAGGTTCTTCCCGATGTGGGAAGCCATGCGCATGAAGATGTCTGCGCGCGTTGCGCCGACGCCGTGGATGAACGAAAGGAGGCCGCCGCTTAGGGCGGCGGCTTGCGATGCCGCGCTGGGCCGTTCCTGCCATCATTGTGCTGATCATTGCCGATCAGATTGTGAAGCAATGGATGCTGGGGCTGGTCTTTGATCCTCCGCGCATTCTGGAGGTAACCGGGTTTTTCAATCTGGTGCCGGTCTGGAACACCGGGGTGAGCTTCGGGCTGTTCGGGGATGCAAGTACATCGCGCTGGATTCTGGTGGCGCTCGCGCTGGTGATTGTCGTCGTTCTGTTTGTCTGGCTGATGCGGGCAGGGACCGGGGTCGTCGTGTTCGCCCTCGTGCTCGTCATCGGTGGTGCCTTCGGCAACGTGATTGATCGCGTGTTTTATGGTGCCGTGATCGATTTTTTCGACATTCATGCCTTCGGGTTTCACTGGCCGGCATTCAATATTGCCGATATGTCCATTGTGATCGGCACGGCTTTATTGCTGTATGATGGCTTGTTCGGTTCTCCGCGTGCGATAAAATAGCCGAACCTCTCGAATCCGCGCGCAAACGCGCTATATTGTGGGTTGATATGCTCAAGCAAAACGCACCTTTGACAGATACAGGCACCAGACGATCTTCGCGTGTTGCCGTGATTTTTGTTGCGTTGGCAGCGCTCACGCTCTCGGCCTGCGGTGATTCCACAAAGCGCGCTCTGGGTCTTGAACGCACCGCGCCCGATGAATTCGCTGTCGTGCCGCGTGCGCCGCTCTCACAACCGCCGGACTTCAATCTGCGCCCGCCGCGTCCGGGTGCTGAAGATCTGACAACATTGTCCACCCGCGAACAGGCGCGTCAGGCCGTGTTCCGCGGTGATGCGCCGGCAGACAACACCCGGACCGGAACCGATCGGCTTCGATTCGGCTCGGGTCCGGTCACGCAAGCCGCGCCGCGTGAAAGCGTGACGCGCAACACCACGGGTGAATCGGCCCTTCTGTCGCGTGCCGGTGCGCTGGAATCCGATCCGCTGATCCGCGCTCAGGTTGATCGCGAGAGCGCCGTCCTCGTTGAGGAAAACGAGAACTTCGTGCGCAATCTGCTTGGCCTGAAACAGGATTCGCCCGCGGCCGTTGTGGATGCCGATGCCGAAGCGCGTCGTATCCGCGAAGCGCAGGCGCTGGGCGTTCCCCCGTCCGAAGGCGAACAGACGCCGACCATCGAGCGGACCAGCAACAGTCTTCTGCGTATTTTCTGACCGCCCTAATTTCTCCGCAAACTCGCGCTAAAGTGAGCCATGGCGCGCGCTTGCCCATTGCAGGGGCGTGCATGGTCGCCATATCTGGTGTTGACCATTGTTTCTCGATGAAGGGTGTTTGAGATGAAAACCCGGACTTCTGCAGGATCTGGACTGCGGGCTGTTGTGCTTGCGTTTGCCATGATGCCCCTGCTCGCCGTCCCCGGACTGGCACAGGTGTTCAATCCGAAGACTTTTGAACT
>Ga0105054_10010528_pt1 | contig 11725 bp, 8 predicted proteins | sample BON02_FD_78091 | JGI IMG/M metagenome (GOLD analysis project Ga0105054, IMG submission 78091) | Freshwater microbial communities from Lake Bonney liftoff mats and glacier meltwater in Antarctica - BON-02 (megahit assembly) | ecosystem: Environmental > Aquatic > Freshwater > Ice > Glacier... | reverse complement strand
TAGGGTCAAACGTTTAAAATAAATATTAGCCTACTCCCCTAGCTTTTGAGTTCTCGCAAAGGATACAAGCAATGAGGCAGCAAGAATCGCTAAAGGTAAAACTAAGCCATACAGACGACATTTAATTTAAACGTTTGACCCCATTCAACCCACCTTTCACATTGCGTGTTAGCGGCGCTTAGAGAGCGCAGGACGAAGGATCGACAAAGCGCGACAGCGCGGAGATGGCAACGTCCCGAAGGGACGAGGAAAACGGGTGCCTTTTGGGCGGATTGACGAGCAAATTCGATCTGTAGGACGGAGCGAACGAGGTTGGTTTGTGGATACGAGAGCCGGTGTAACAAACGAAGTTTAGTGAGTTATTCTATTTTCTACGTTTGACCCCTTTTTCAGTTCTTTGACCCCTTTTTCAGTTCTACGTTTGACCCCTTTTTCAGTTCTTCCCCCTTTTTCAGTTCCAGCTCGTTAATTTTTATACAAGCTGATATAAGTAGGAAATATTGCGCCAATGGTAATACATGTAATTAACACTATGCCAAATATTATAAGCCATCCTAGTTTTTTAGACTTAATTTCACCGTAAATTACTAAGGCTGAAAAAAACAGTGCTAATAATATCCAGAGCATTGGACTGGCCGAGAATATGAATGTAGTTACAATTGGAAGAGATTCACCGTCATACATGTCATTGAATAGCGATTCAAATGCTCGAACGAAACCTGCACAGATTCCAAATCCACACACAATAATAAGTATTTTTGCGCCAGTTATGATGTTTCGTTTCATAATTGCTGAGGCTAAGCAGCGTTATTGTCGGTTTTTCAAATTTTTAGTGTCAATTCGCATTTACTCGAAAGGTATATGTTTCAGATAGGTCGCCTGTAACATTATATGCTATGCCATCTCCAACGATCAAACCAGCTGCCCATCCACGAACGACATTATTAAAAATACCTTGGCCAGCCTCCCATTCATAATCCCATTCCTCATTCAACTTATAGTGAATTGTTTGGGCATTAACATCAATATTACCACCACCTGACATACTACCACCAGACCTAGTCCACTCTATCGAATAAGTTATTTCTAACTGATAGCTCCCCAACCATGACCCTAGACCAACAGTGCTACCGGAAGCATTGGTTATTGTTCCCTCACAGCCAGTTTGTTGTTTCAGTTTATCTTTCACTCTTTTTATGACAGACTTCGGATCCGTGGAATTCACGTTTAAAACCTTACCTTGATACGAACTATTCGACCTCATGTTGTCATACAGCCCCTGTCCGGCAGGAACAGAGCCACCCGCACCAGATCTATAATAATCATTTAAATCTTTAAGCGTATTGATTTCACTCGGTGCGCCAAAACCTCCATCATAGTCGTCCCACACGCTTGGAGGACGTACACCTATTAGCCCTGGGATAGTCTCAACAATGCTATTGCCTAGATTGTCCACGTAACGAATTGGGTTATTCCTAACGAACCCATAGAGATTCAACCCACCCCATTCCTCAATCGGATCTCTCGATGGCCAACGCCCCGTTTCGGCATCATAATATCTGAAGCCGTAATAGAGTAAACACGTTTCTGAATCTTCATACTTAGTTGAAAATCCAAAGGGCAAATCAGCACTGACGCCGCTTTTCACTAAGGTTTCGCCGAAGGCGCCGTATTCACTGGTGCCGGCTAGCGTGCCGTCGCTGAGATCGATCCACGCGATGATGTTTCCGTTGGCGTCAAATCCTGGCGCATAGGCATTTGCTGCTTGAGTTGTCCAAAGTAAGCCGCCGACACCGCCCGCGCCTTGCGGTGAACCGCTCAGATCTACGCCCCAAACGTGTGAGCGAAGGAGCGCTTGGCTATTTAAAACATCATACTCAGCGAGTAAATTCCATCCGTCATATAAGAAATTGACTTGTTTCGTGGTTGTCCATGCCGATGCAGCAGAATCGTATTCCTTGACTGTTTTGGCAATACGGCGACTGCGCCCATCGTAGGCAAACTCTAAGCGTTGGCGGGTGACCGAAGCTGGCAGATCGGTGCGTGACTCCATCTCAATAAGCCTGTTCTCAGCATCCCATTCGTAAGTCCAAAGACCGTCTTGAATGAGATTGCCGTCTAAATCGTGGGTAAAGGCCTCTGGGGTTTCTGGTAGCACTACCGAGCGGTTTTCCTGTGCAAGCAGTTCGGGTGGACCGGGATCGACGGCTTTGACTGTGATGTCCATTTCTACGGAGGCAGCGCTATTGTCGGCAGTGGCCTCCGCGTAAAAATCGCCATCCGTTCGCGCGGTGCGTTCTCCATTGACGATGACGCCCACTTTTTCAGGAGCGTGCCCTCTTACATCTACAGCACCGGGGAAGTCTCTCTGGGTGTAGCGGTTGAGCGCGTCGCTGGTATAATCGGCGGTGCGTCCGTTGCTGGTGGCATTCGTTCGGTTGCCGATATTATCAAAGCTAAACTCGAACGCATAGCCGGGAATCGCTTCTTCGCTACCGGATACTGTTTTTTTGGCCTTGATGACTTGACCGAGCGAATCGTAATCAAAGTGCCACGCTTGCTCGTCTTCTTCGCGAACGACGGTGCGTTGGTTGGCGGCATTGTGCGTGTAGTCGCGGCGGGTGTGTAAGGTGGTCTCATTACCGTGCGTATCGATGCGAGTCACCCGACCGAGTCGGTCATGCTCACGATTCAAACGATAACGTTCGGTGCCATCCGTTTCGATTTTGACCTGCGCGATCACTCCCAAAGTTCCTTCATAGATGTAGCTTGCCACTCGATTGCCCTGTGTCAATGCCGCAAGACGGGAGGCATCGTCGTAGGTCAGAGAAACACTGGCGGTGGAAGTGGCAGAGAGCCCATTGATACGGTTAAAACTATCGACTGTGCGCGAGAGGCTTTTGCCTGTAAGAAGACCGCTACCAGTGTAGGCTTCGTCGAGTAACTGGCCATTCGTCCGAGATAGCGTTAAAAGACCCGCAGCATCCGAAATCGTCTCGATTTCACCGGTGCGACCGTGGGTGTAGGCGACTGTTGGAGTGCCGTCGCTGTAAGTAACCGAGGCCACTTCGCCTCCATTCTCGTGACTGTAATTGGTGGTGATACCACGCGCCCAAGTGCGGCTGAGCAAACGGCCTGCATCGGTGTAAATATAGGTAGGGCCGTTGCCATCAGCATATTCTTTACTGGTCAGCCAGCCTCGTTGAGGATGGTAATTCCACTCAGTCAAAGCAGATCCGCTCGTGCCCTCGAAATCCTTCCACGTTTCCATACTGGCGACACGTTGCTGAGGATCGTAATTATACTCGACCGGATAGGTGCGAGCACCCCAGGTGCGCTTGATCTTCCCCGTCGGGTAATAACTGGTATGGGTTTCGGCTAAGTCAGGGTGCGTCACGCGTGTGAGCCACCCTCGATTGTTGTAGTCATATTGGGTAATTTGTGGATCGAACCCCGCTCCTTCCTGCACTGAATCGGGATCACGTGACATGATCGTGGCGATCTGGTCGCCACTGGTATAGGTGTAAGTGGTGGTTCCGGTTCCGCCTAAGGTCTCCGAAGAGAGACGGCCGTGAGGGTCATAGAAGTAAGTCGTTTGTTTAATGAGCTGATCGTTTGAATCCAGAGTTTTAGCTTCAATTAAATGACCCTGCGTATATCCTCTAATCGAAGTGACGCCTGCGGGAGAAATGCTAACTTCAGTGCGGCCTCCTGAGCCATCGTAGGTCGTGGTGGCCAATTGCGTTTGACCGTGAACAGTGCGCGAAGACTGCAAGCCGCTGGGTGATCGCTCACTCGTGGCATACAGTGTCGGTGTAGCTGTGCCCTCTGTCTCCCAACGTTCACTACTCTCTCGGATTAGGGTACTGCCGGAAACATCGACTACTTCGCTTAAACTGCGTTCAATCCGATCAATTCCACCGAAGTCGATGATCCCGTTACGGTTGAGGTCGACGGCTTGCACAGTTCGTTGACCAGTAGCGTTGTGAGCAAATAACACTTGGACACCGTCGGCATCGGTCTGGCGGATTAACTGCCCCAAATTGTTGTATCCGTAAGTGGTGGCGGCGGAGTCGGCATATTCGGTGCGAATACTTTGTCCGAGCATGTTCGCATAATTCCTCACCCACTCTGTTTCACTGCCGCCTGCACCGATCAAGATCTCTTGTGTCCAAGTCGAACCATCGGAGTCGACTCCGTAGGCATATTTGCGTGGAGCTACGGAGTCACCCTCCAGCTCGACTAAATTGCCATCACGCAGATACGATTCAGTCTGCGTGGAACCATCCGCCTGATGGGTGATGGTGACTAATTCACCGCCACCTACTGCGTTACCATAGCTGTAATTACGCTTGAAGCCGAGCGCATCCTGCTGCCATAGTTTTCGCCCGCTGGAACTATAGGCAGATGCGGCAAGAACGATGCGGGTAGAATCGGTGCCCACACGCGCTTGCTCCACGACACGATCTGAAGCATTGTAGGCGAGTTCATCGGTGATTCCGTTGCGCAATTCGCCCGTCTTACGTTTGAGTGCGTCATAAAAATAGCTGGTTGCGATACCCTCGCGATCTACGTGGGTGCCCAATCCACAGCAACTGTAAGCAAAGGTTTCGTAAGTGCCGTCTAAATAATCAATCCGCAGAGGGCGGCCCAGCGCATCGCTATCTGTGACCGCCTTGAACGAGAGGGTTAAGTTGCTCGCAATGTCCATGACTGTTTCGGTGACTAACTGACCTAAGGCATCTTCGACGATTGTTCTACGCTGCCCGTCAATCACGGCAGTTTTGGAACTGTTAGGTGCGCCGCTGGATTGAATCGTGGTGGCGGCTCCGGTCGCCGCATCACGACTGTACTGATACCGAGTGAGTGTGCCATCGGGATGAGCGATGTAGGCGATCTTCTCTTTGAACTCACTAGAACCGCCCAGCTTGGTCGTGCGTGTTTCAAGATTTCCTGTCGCATCCCAAGCGGCTCCAGGAGTGGCCGCTTGAATGCTACGAGTGACATTGCCGCTGTGAATGGTGTAGCTGCGGCTAACTTCTTGCCCTAAGCGGGTTTCGATACGGGTTTCTTGGGGCGTCGAAGTTTGGTAGATTCGCTCGATGACTCTGCAATCCGCTTCAGCTGCTGTAGGTAAAGCATCGCCGACGGGGCTGACTGTTTTAATCACGCGCCCGAGCGAATCGTATTCGTAGCGCTTCCAGTAGCCGCTCGGCGACTCCATGAGTTTTAGCTCTTTGTAATTAAAGCCGTCATTGCCCGCATCCGTGTAATAGGTGTAGCTCGTGGTCTGGCTTTCAGCCGGATTCAGGGGGTCAAGGGTTTCGGAAATCACCTCATCACCCCAAGCAAAACTTTGATACGTGGTATCGCGGCGCAGAGACTCGCTGCCGCCGACCTCTTTTAGCCAATAAGTTTCTACGCGGTTGCCATTCACAGTCGCTTTTTTGCGACCAATTTCTTTGATTCCCGCATTCACAAGCGTCCAATCCTGATTAGCTGGCACCCACTCGTAGTCATGCACAGTATCCACCCCATCGACTGTCTCGGTGACTTTGAATCGGTAATCACTGCCGGTGCCACTGTCGGGGTCTTCAAGTGTCCACACTTTGTATGCGCTCCCAGTGGGCACATATAAACCGCTCACTTGAGTGCCCGCCTCCGAAGCGTAATAAAAAAGAATTTGGTATTTATGCGGTGAAACAGTGACTACATCGGCCAATACTTGATTCGTCAAAACTTGGCGAATCGCGCCCGAACCGTCTCTAATGGCTTCCACATCTGCGTCAATATCGACCCCATATTCAATGGCTGCGGTGTTGTAGATAGAGGCGTCGGGGCTTTCTGTCTTGATCCGAAACATGCCTGGATATTTACCAAGCTCGGGTTCACCCAACGAAATACGCACATCGACACTGGAGTTCCCGGCGGAGCCACCGCCCGCACTGCCGCAGGTAGAGCAAGCCCCATCATTGCAACCGGGGCCGCTGATCAGAGCAATGTTGGTGATCTGGGCATAAGCTCCCTCATGAAAATTGGCATCGACTGTGTCGTATTCGAGCACAATGGGATCGGTGGCTTTCACGGTGATTTGCCGTGTTTCCGTGGCTGAATGCATGGCACAACCACCACCATTATTGCGCCCACTGAAAAAAAGTATTCCATTCACGTAAACGTAATCAAAACCAGAGTTTTGATCTTCGACTGAGCCAGAGACTGTCACAGCCAGAACGTAGTCTCCGCACTCGATACCATCCTTTAGTTCAGCGCTGGCGGTTGGATTTTGAATATCGGAATTACTACCGCCACAATCACCATAATCTTCAGGGTCTTCGCCATCAGGGATATCGAAACCACCCGAGTCCTCTATATCCACCCGCAGCCCAATAGCGGCACTCCAGTCTAGGTCGCAAGAAGTCGTAGCGGCTCCAGCTGCCAACGTAGCCATTAAAAGGAAAAAGATTTGTTTGAAGAGTTGGGGCATCGGTTACTTGGATTAAATTATCTTTTAGGCGCACGGACTGACTCGCTCGTCTCTTGAAGGTTTACATTAGGACGCTGAGCACTGGCTCTGAGTTCGAAGCCATCAACTTTGCCGTCGCCATTTAAATCGCGTCGGGTCACGTAGCGCTCCTGAGCGTAGCGCCTAAAGTCCGCTTCCGATAAAACACCATCTCCGCTGCTGCTATATTTCGCTGCGATCTGAGCTTGATGTAATTTGCGCTCAATCAGTGACTCTTCGAGACTTTGCAGGGCCGCGACGACTCCATTCCCCTCATCGCGACTCTTTTCTGGAGTCGGCAGTAAGCCTGGGTCTGAGTGTAATTCTTGGGTGAGTTTCGGCACAGGAGACTGATCCTCTGCAAGTGAGTCAGGTTCTGTTATTGGGAGAGTCGTCGCTTCTTCAATTGCCGTAATGGAATTATCCGAAGGTGCTTCCCGCTGACGCAATAAAACGATTGCGAGCAAAACCACCGCGACTATACTAGCTAGAATGAGTAATCCTTTTTTCATGTAATCACTGATCGATAGTTAACGGGGCGAGAAGATACTCAAACCGATGCTTGAAGCACTTACAGGAATGGCGGCCAGCCCTGGATTGCCGCCCATCCGGGACTCCTCCAGGTTTGTCAGTCCATCGCCGTCACCATCGCCTGAATCATCCTCAAGAAGGTTACCAAACCAGAAAAGCTCCCAATCATCAGGCAACAAGTCTGCATCAGAAAAGAGCATGCCAAAAACATCGGTTCCTTGGTCTAGCTCATCCTTATTAGAGATGAAATCTCCATCGAAGTCTGCCAACAGAACCTCATCTGACGGAGTGTTCGTAAACTCAATCCTGAAAAACAGCATTGATGAGGAACTATCAAACCGGAAACCTTCGACATCACCAAGTCCACCTGCTCCTAGTGAGCCTTTTACCGCGTAGTCGTGGTAACTCCAATCCTCTCGCAGATCATTGGTTTGAAGCACAAAATAGTAAAAATCGGGGCGCGCCCACCAAGTAAGTTCAAATGGTAGGGTCGGGTAAGTCGCGGAATCGCGACTGATGCTCAAACCCTCGTTTAAATCAGTTGCGGTTTGGGCATGAAGCCCTCCATCCAAAAGAACGGTCAACGCGAGTGCTACGATACTTTTATTCATCTGTTTCAATGGTTGAGGTGTTATTTGCTGACCGCGTTGCGGGTGCTTTTGTCAATCGGAGCCGAATTGATGATTACGTCACGTTTTTTAGGTGGATTGGCCTTCAAATAGATGGCACGGGCGGAATGGATTTTTTTGGCGTTCTCGTAAGAAACTCTCATTTGTTCGAGATTCTCACGGTAGAACTCCAGCATCAATTTAATCGGTTTGAGTGCTTCGGCATCAATTGCCTCGATACCGCTTGATTTAAACACATAGTATTCAATTTGCCCTTTGGTGAAATCTGTATGAGTTGGTTGCCACTCGGCATTGCCTTTTGTGTCGATGAGCCGTTTGCTGCTACCTTCAACCACTATCGGAAACACGGAATATACCGTTTCGTCATCTTCGATATCCTCGGTGAAGCCCGAAAAATAGAGGAAGTTAGCGTTTGTGAATATTTTATAGTGCTGCTCATCAAATATCCACCAAAGCTCTGAAATTCCATCACGGACAGTGCCTGAGAGGGTCAAACTTTTCTGTTCTTTGACTTCGGCACTAAAAAAAGCGGCTTCATCTAAGACCGCTTCCTTTTTTTTTATTTTTGTTGGTTCAACTTGCAGAGCCTTTTCATTACGAACACGGTTCAGTATTACTTTTTTGTCTCCAATCTCTGCAAATGCTGTGCTGGTAATCCGTGCGTTCAAAAGCTTTGCTTCTCGGTCGTCTTTAGCCTTCTCTTTGGCCTCTTCTTGAGTTTGGACTATCACTGCCGCTTCTATCTCGGAAATCGGACGAACATTGGCTGAGTTGTTGTTTGCAGCTAGCGTCACAGCCGACATCGCGGTGAGAATTAGGTTTAAAATTGTTTTCATGGTCTTTAGATGAAGCCGATATAATTCAGTAGACTGATAGGTATCGAGTAAAGGCTGAGCGTGGCTTGAAAGGTCGTCAAATCATTAGCACGCGGACAGAAATTTATCGAAATATCTTATCAGTTTCATTTCAGCTCTAAGGTTATTCTGGAGGTTCTTCGCGATTTTAATGGCTCAAAGTTTCGAGTGGGTTGCATAAAGGTTAGCAGTCCACGTGGGTTGCTAGAGCTACCCCAGTGAACACAGGTAATCAAGTCAATCATTTTCCCCTATGCTCACAGGGATATGAATTCTGTCCAACGTGTAGCCATCCGAACCCGCGAACTGCGCTTGAAGCATGGCTTGACACAGCAAGAACTAGCGGAGGTTGCCGATTTTTCAGAAAAATTCTTACAACAGATTGAAGCCCAGCGTAAAAAAGAAATTTGGCTTTCTACGGTCGAACGGCTCGCAACGGCCTTTAGTCTAGAACTTCACGAATTCCTTGCGCCGGATGCGCCTAAAAAATCTAAACTCGCAAAAAAAGTTTACAGCAGCCGTGTGCATCGCTGAAAGCGATTAATTTGAATAGGCCAGTTACGCCGGGCGTTGATCTAAGATTGAACTTACTCCCCGTGCGGATCGTTCAAGCCTCGGGACAGGTCTTGGTAGGGTTTCACCCTATTTAAGAGGGGGAGGCGAATGTGCTACTGTTCGGCAGGTGGAATCAGAAATTTGACCACAAAATCGAACAATTAAAATACCTAGAAAGAATACAATAGGTAATTAGAACGCACAAGAAAAATACTTTGATGACTCTCCATGATGGTAGAAAGATAGATTGCTCGCGACTAAAATCAGCTTGTGAATTATTCCTCACATTAAACCCGACACCTCCATGACAAACCACCACCCCGCTCCCCGATCTTCCGGCCACCTTTATCTCGCGTTGGCTGGCTGGCTCCTGCTCTGTTTTGCCGCCGCATCGTTAGGCGGGCTGTTCATGCCGGGCGAATGGCATGAGAACCTCAAGAAGCCGTCGTGGAATCCGCCGGGCTGGCTGTTCGGCCCGGTTTGGACTGCGCTTTACACGATGATGGCAGTCGCCGCCTGGCTCGTTTGGAAACAGGGAGGCTTTGCCGCGCAACGCCGGCCTCTGACGCTGTTCCTTGTGCAACTGGCACTGAACGCCGCCTGGACGCCGCTGTTCTTCGGACTCCACTGGCTCGGGGTGGCCTTCGCCGAAATCGTCCTGCTTTGGCTGGCGATTGCCGCGACGGTTGCCACCTTTCGTCCCGTCAGCCGCACCGCCATGTGGCTGCTTGTGCCCTATCTGGCATGGGTGAGTTTCGCCGCTGTGCTGAACTTCACCCTGTGGCGAATGAACCCCTGACCTTTGCATTTACCCCCATTGACAGAAGGTTGACGTATGCGCACAGTTCTTGTTTGCCTAATAGGGTTTGTGCAGCGGTCGGCGTCGTGCAGGTATTCCCGCACGCTTACGACCCCAAAAAACATTCCCATCCGCGGCACTGACGATCAGGCGGACCGAAAAAAATCATGACCAAAGAATCCATGGACGATGAAACCCCGCTGACGAGCCCGCCTGACCTGCGCTTCGAAGAAGATCGCCTAATCGCCGCGCCGGGTAGCCGCTGGGGCTCGTCGTTGCCACGAAAGACCCTGCTCGGCTTCATGGTCGCCCTGATCGCCGTCCTGGCCATTTCGGTGGTCTCCTATCGCGCCCTGCAGGCTAGAGCGACAGGCGCACAACAGATGATGCAAGCGCTCGAAATGACGCGGGCGCTCGAGGCCACGATTTCCACGCTCACGGACGCGGAGACGGGTTACCGCGGCTATCTTCTGACGGACTCCGCGCCTTATCTTGATCCGTTTACTGCCGCGCTCGCAGAGCTGCCGCGCAACCTCGCGAATATTCGACGTCTGGCGGCAGACAACCCAGCGCAACTGCAGCGGTTTGAAGCCGTCGAAAGCCTTGCCGCGGACAGAATGACAAACATTAAGGAGGGCATCGAGCTGAAGCTTGCCGGCCAGGCTGAAGCCGCACTCGAGCTGATTAGTTTGGGCGGAGGAAAGGTGATGATGGATCGTCTGCGTGCGTTGATCAACGAGATGCAGGCCACCGAGCGCGCGACACTCGATGCCAACACGCGGGAATGGGAGCGGGCCGCCGCCTTCTCGACGTTCGTCATCTGGGCGGGTTCAGCGCTCTTGTTGTTCCTAATCATCGCCGCCGCCGTCATGTCCTCGCGGGATTTCCGCGAAATGCAGACGCAGGCCTGGCTGAGGAGGGGGCAGAACGAACTCAGTGTCCGGCTGCAGGGTGAGCAGGAGGTCGGGCAGCTCGGCGAAAAGATCGTCGGCTTTGTCGCCCGCTATCTCAACGCCCAGGTCGGTGCCATGTATTTTGCTGGAGAAGAGGGCCACCTCTCCCTCGTGGGTGCCTATGCGATTCCCGCACAAGCGTCGGACGGATCCGACCAGCCTCATGTTGTGGGCGGTCTGACGAAACAAGCCATGCGGGAGAAGTCGGTCCTGACGATCAGCGATGTGCCGCCGGATTATTTTCCTGTTACCTCCGGCCTCGGCGGCAGCCGGCCCCGGCACCTCGTGATCGCTCCGACCAGTGCCGACGGGGTGGCCAATGCGGTGCTGGAATTAGGCTTCTTTCGCTCCGTCTCTGCGCATGACTTGGAGCTGCTGCGCCGAGTCGCTGAGCCGATTGGTATTGCCCTAAGAACAGCCCAATACCGCAAAAAGCTCGCGCTCCTGCTTGAGGAAACGCAGCAACAAGCTGAGGAGCTGCAGGCTCAACAGGAGGAGTTGCGCGTCTCTAACGAAGAGCTGGAGGAGCAGAGCCGCGCGCTAAAGGAGAGTGCGGTGCATCTCGAAGCGCAGCAGGCGGAGCTCGAGCAGACAAACTCCCAACTCGAAACACAGGCCGAAGAGTTACAGGCGCAGAAGGACAACCTCGAACGCGCGCAGGGCGATCTCACGCTGCACTCGGACGAGCTTGTGCGTGCGAATCAGGTGAAGTCCGAGTTCCTCGCGAACATGAGCCACGAGCTGCGCACACCACTCAACAGCGCGCTCATCCTCGCGAAGCTGCTCGCGGACAACACGGACGGCAACCTCACCGCAGAACAGGTGCAGTTTTCCGAGACGATCTACGGCGCGAGCACCGATCTGCTCACGCTCATCAACGACATCCTCGACCTCTCGAAGAT
>Ga0105054_10010526_pt1 | contig 11727 bp, 10 predicted proteins | sample BON02_FD_78091 | JGI IMG/M metagenome (GOLD analysis project Ga0105054, IMG submission 78091) | Freshwater microbial communities from Lake Bonney liftoff mats and glacier meltwater in Antarctica - BON-02 (megahit assembly) | ecosystem: Environmental > Aquatic > Freshwater > Ice > Glacier... | reverse complement strand
CGCCGCGCCGCGACAATCATCCCTTCGCCGTGACCGCCAAAATGGCCATCCTGATTGTCGCGGCGTTCTCATCAAGATTGTCGCGCTACACTATAAGCATAAATACTGGAAAGATGATGAGTTGGCCCAGCTGATAAAGAATATTAATGAGGTTTATGAGTCTGTTGCCAAGACTGTGATTTGTACCCGCGGCAGAAATCCTCAATCTGTAGCTAAGGAAATTGTAAGGGTGATATTTACGGATGAATATCGCGAAGTTGATTTGGGTAAGTGTCTGAAAAAACTTGGTGGGGTCAAGAGATGAACCAAAAGCCTCGGCTATATATTGCTGCGCCACTATTCAATGGGATAGAGCGCGAATTTAATCTAAGTCTAGCAGAGGTGGTCGAGCGGAAGTTCGAAGTATTTTTGCCGCAAAGGGATGGAGGGCTCTTGAATGATTTAATTAGGCAGGGAGTTCCGCCGGTCGCGGCAGAAAAGATTGTCTTTGAAAAAGACGTTAGTGCAATCGAACGAGTTGATGTGCTTGTCGCTGTTTTGGATGGTGCATACGTTGACGAGGGTGTGGCATTTGAAATTGGTTACGCTTTCGCGCGTCATAAGGTTTGTTTTGGTCTCCAAACTGATATGAGGCGTCAGTTGCCGACAGGAAACAATCCGATGATTTCAGCATCGCTGACCTGCATCTATTCGAGTCTCAGAGACCTGGTTGATGGATTGAATCGCTTCTCAGAGAACACATCAGTTCGGCGTTTGTCGAACTTCCCTTTAGTCACTAACGAGCGTCATCTTTAGCCATCGATTAAAGGACTGAGGATTGCCGGTCTGGGAACGGTTGTGATTTGAGCTCTACGAGCAGCCTTCGGACACTGGTTGCCTCATCTTCTTGGCGAGCGATCTCAAGAAACTGCTGAAAGCGGGCTTTATCACGCTTTCTCTGCTGTCCCTCGGATTGGCACCTTTGCTCGGCTTAGGTCCTCCGCGTTGATGGTACGGTTGATGGCATCGCCGGACGCGACCTTTGAAAAGCGATTATAGAACAAGCGCTTACATGAAGAGATGGGTCCCGCCCCTGACACCATTATTTCAATGACTTAGACAGACGCAGGAAGCGGTTCGACATTTCAGCCGCTACTTGTCGCATGCTCGCAAAGCTAGTGCCCATTTCGAAAGCTGAATCGAGCACTGAGTTGATTGGATTTCAGCCGTCAGTCTTGAGTTCGCCGACCCGGTAGCGCACTTCGGTCGCATCTTAGGAGTGTCAACCGGCGCTCACCGTAATCGCCATGCGAACCAGGTCGGACAGGCTCTTGGCCTCCAGTTTGGTCATCACATTGGCGCGGTAGATTTCGACGGTGCGCGGGCTGATGCCGAGGTCGAAGGCGATCACCTTGTTGGCCTTTCCGGCTACCAGGCCTTCCAGCACCTGACACTCGCGCGCCGACAGCGCCGCCAGCTTCTGCTGGATAGCGCCAAGTCCGGCTTTGCGCTTGGCGGTATCGGCATCGCGGTCCAGCGCCGCGCGCACCGCGGCAATCAGCATTTCGTCGTCGAACGGCTTTTCCAGAAAATCGAAAGCGCCGGCCTTCATCGCCTCAACCGCGAGCGCGACGTCGCCATGGCCGGTGATGACGATCACCGGCAGGTCGGCCTTGCTGGCGTGCAAATGCTTGAGCAGCTCGATGCCGGTCATGCCGGGCATGCGCACGTCGGTGATGACGCAGCCGCCCTCGACCTCGGGCAAAATTTCCAGAAAGGCCTTGGCCGACTCGAAGCCACGCACTCTGATCCCGGCCGACTTGAGCAGGAATTCGAGCGATTGCCGCACGGCGTCGTCGTCATCGATTGCATAAATGACCGGCTCAGGCTGCATCGTCGACATCTCCTTCCTTCACGGCGGCAAGCGTAAAATGAAAAGTCGTCCCGCCGCCTGGATTGGCCTCGGCCCAGATGCGGCCGCCATGCGCCTCAATAATGGTGCGCGAGATCGACAGGCCAACACCCATTCCCTCGCGCTTGGTGGTGACGAAGGGTTGAAACAATTGTCCGGCGATGTCGGGTGAGATGCCGGCGCCACTGTCAGCGACGCTAACCCGGATCAGATGAGGCTCGGTCGGGGCTACCGAGACGGTGAGATCGCGCACCGACACTTCCGTCATCGCGTCCATGGCGTTGCGGATGAGATTGAGCAGGACCTGCTGGATCTGGACGCGGTCGGCCAGCACCAGATCGGCCATTGGGTTGAACTGAAATTGCACGCGTATGCCGCGATCCTTGACGCCGACCAGGGCGAGCGCGCTCGCTTCCTCGACCAGCTTGGCGATATTTTCCACCCGCCGCTCGCTTTCGCCGCGTGCTACGAAATCGCGCAGGTGCCGGATGATCTCGCCGGCGCGTAAGGTTTGCTCCACGGCTTTGCCGAGCGCCTCGCGCACATTCTCGGCATTGTCGCCTTCGACCGTTGCCAGCATGCGGCGCGAACCGGTGAGATAATTCGATATCGCCGAGAGTGGCTGGTTGATCTCATGCGCCAGTGTCGAGGCCATTTCTCCCATCGCAGTCAGCCGCGAGATATGCATCAGCTCGGACTGCAATTCCTGCAAGCGCGCTTCGGTCATTTGCCGTTCGGTCAGGTCGCGGATGAAGCCGGTAAAAAACCGCTGGTTGCCAGATTTCATTTCGCCGACCGCCAACTCCATCGGAAAGGTTGAGCCGTCGGTGCGTTGGCCAACGACGACGCGGCCAATGCCGATGATGCGGCGCTCGCCGGTGGTCATGTAGCGCAAGAGGTAGTTGTCATGGCTGCTGCGATAGGGTTGCGGCATCAGCGTGCTGATGTTTTTGCCGATGGCGTCGGCTGCGCTGCAGCCGAACAGCCGTTCGGCCGCCATACTGAACGACTGCATGACGCCGACTTCGTCGATCACGATCATCGCCTCCGGCACGGTGTCGAGAATCGATTGCAGATGCGCCTCGCGTGCCAGCGCATTGCTGGTCATGATTTTGTTGCGTTTCTGGCCGCGGTGTAGCAGTTCGCCGCCCCACGACACGCCGACGCCGATCAAGGTGAAGGCGATGGCGCTGACGATTGCCGTATGGGCCGTGGGCCCGCCGTCGTGCATCGCAAAAAATGCCGCGGCCACGCTGAGCACGGTCGCCAACAGCCCAGGTCCGATTCCGCCGATTGCGGCTGCGATCAGCACCGGCGGCACGAAATAGAGAAAGAGGGCCTCATTGTGCAGGTCGGGCGAAAGCAGCGTCCGGCCCGCCAGCGCCAGCACGACCGCGACCGGTGCAATGCCAAAGGACCAGACCCGGGCCGGCTCAGTCCCGGGAGTTCCTGATATTCCAACGGTATAGGGCATGTGTGTTTCTTTGACCGACCTTAGACGGATAGCCGCCGGGGCTCAAATCGGCCTCCGGGAAACCCCTTAGGGAGATTATCTGAATTTTGCCACCGCGGGCACGCCAGTAATCAAGATGACCGATCCATTGAGGGCAACCGCCATGCTGGCTCAGGCGCTGATCAACCGCACATCTCTCCGTCCTCCGGCCACGCCCGCCGCCTGGCCGCTGCCCGCGGTGCGATCCACAACCCAGCCCAGCGTCGATAGCTCGATCGAACTGATGGGCGCGGCCATGCCCTTTGCCCGCAACGCCGAAATCTACGGCGAGAACGAACCGGCCGAATACCTTTACAAGGTCGTCAGCGGCGCGGTGCGCACCTACAAGGTTTTGAGCGATGGCCGCCGGCAAATCGGCGCCTTCTATCAGCCCGGCGACTTCTTCGGGCTCGAGATCGGCGACGTGCACATGTTTTCCGCCGAAGCAATCTGCGAGTGCAAGGTGATGGTCATCAAGCGCTGCGCGCTGATCTCGCTTGCCGCGCGCAATGCGGATGTGGCGCGCCAGCTCTGGACCATGACCGCCGGCGAACTGAGCCGCGCGCAGGCGCACATCATGCTGCTGATCAAGACCGCGCAGGAGCGGGTGGCCGGTTTTCTGCTCGACATGGCGGCACGCTCGCCGTCCGGCGGCGCCGTCGATTTGCCGATGTCGCGTCAGGATATAGCAGACTACCTCGGCCTCACCATCGAAACCGTTTCGCGCACGCTAACCCAACTCGAGAATCAGGCAACGATCGCCGTTCCGAGCTCACGCCATATCGTGTTGCGCAACCGGGCCGCGCTCAAGCGTTTGAATTCGTAAGCGCCTAAGCGTCATTCTACGGAGGTTCGCCATGAACGCCCATGATGTCATGACCCGAAATGTTATTTCGATTGATCCGGATTCGACTGTGCTGCAGGCGGCGCGGCTGATGCTTCAGCATCGCGTCAGCGGTCTGCCTGTGATCGACAAAAGCGACAATCTGGTCGGCGTTCTGTCGGAGGGCGACTTTTTACGCCGCCAGGAGACCAGGACCGAGCGCAAGCGCTCGCGTTGGCTCGAATTCCTGATGGGTCCTGGCTCGGTCGCATCCGAATATACGCATTCGCACGGCAACAAGGTTTCCGAGGTGATGTCCACCGAGCTGCAGACCGTTGATGAAAACGCCGGCCTGGAAGATATCGTTGAATTGATGGAGCGCCACCGCATCAAGCGTGTGCCGGTGATGTGCGGCAGCGAGGTGGTCGGCATCGTGACCCGATCTAACCTTATGCGCGCCATGGTTAGCATGGCGCGGGCGACGCCGGCGCAGGCTTCGGCCGAGAGCGACAGCGCCATTCGCGAACAATTGCTGGCTGTCATGCAAAAGGAAGACTGGGCGCCGGTGGCGACCACCAATGTGGTGGTGCGCGACGGGGTGGTCGAGCTTTGGGGCGTCGTTATCGACGAGCGTCAGCGCGCGGCACTCAACGTCGCCGCCGAGAATATTCCGGGCGTCAAGGCGGTGAAAGACCACATGGCCTGGGTCGAGCCGGTCAGCGGCATAACCATCGGCGCGGTCGGCGACGTGGCGGCGCCATAAGACGGGTCGTCGAAGCCGGTCTCTGCGGCTGCTGACGATGATCGGTCTGAAGACAATTCATGCTTTGGGAGATACCATGGCCACGTCCGCTCATCCGATGCCCGGTCCGGCGGCAACCCCCGCGCGCACCACAACAAATTGGTTCACCTCGAATTGGGGCCTGCTGGCGGCGATTGCCGCGCTGGTGGTCGTGTTGCTGCTGCCGACGCCCGCCGGCCTGCCAGTCGCGGGCCATCGCATGCTCGCCATCCTCGCCTTCGCCGTCATCGTCTGGATGACCGAGGCCATCGATTACGCGGTTTCGGCCGTGGTCATTGCCGCGCTGATGGCGTTCCTGCTGGGGACGGCGCCCGATGTCGCCAAGCCGGCAGTATTGTTGGGCACCAGCCGCGCGCTGGGACTGGCCTTCAGCGGCTTTGCCTCTACCGGTCTGGTGCTGGTGGCTTCGGCCTTGTTCATCGCCGCCGCCATGACTGCGACCGGGCTCGACAAGCGCATCGCGCTCAACATCCTTTCGCGCGTCGGCGTCGAGACCCGCAACGTCGTCATCGGCACCATCCTGGTCGGTATCGTCATCGCCTTCATGGTCCCGTCCACCACGGCGCGCGTTGCCTGCCTCGTACCCATCACGCTCGGCATGATAGCGGCCTTCGGCGTCGGGCGTAAAAGCGTCTTCGCCAGCATGTTGATGCTGGTGACGGTCCAGACCGCCAGTATCTGGAATGTCGGCATCAAGACCGCCGCTGCGCAGAATATGATTGCCATCGGCTTCATCGAAAAGGCGTTCAACCGGACAATCACCTGGCTCGAATGGCTGGTCGCCGCGGCGCCCTTCGCCATTGTCATGTCAGTCGCGCTCTATTTCGTCATGACCCGAATGATGAAGCCCGAACTGACCAAGGTGCCCGGCGGGGTCGAAGGCATCGCCAAATCACTGGCCGATCTCGGGCCGATGAAGGCGTCGGAAAAGAAGCTGCTGGCGATTTCGCTGACCCTGATCGCCTTCTGGGCGACCGAAGGCGTGCTGCACAAATTAGACACCAGCACGACGACCATTACAGCCGTCGCGCTGATGTTCCTGCCCGGCATCGGAATCATGACCTGGAAGGAAGCGCAGCCGAAAATTCCATGGGGAACGATTGTTCTGTTCGGTGTCGGCATCAGTCTCGGTACTGCTTTGCTACAAACCAAGGGGGCGACCTGGCTTGCCGATATCGTGGTCGCCGAATTCGGACTGAAGAACGCCACGGCGTTGTTCATTCTCGGCACCATGAGCCTGTTTCTGGTGGTCATCCATCTCGGGTTTGCCAGTGCCACCGCGCTTGCCTCCGCCATGATCCCGATCGTCATCGCGGTGCTTAAAAGCGTGGCGACGCCCGGCATCAACGTGATCGGCATGACCATGCTGCTGCAGTTTGTGGTCAGTTTCGGCTTCATCCTGGTGGTGAATGCGCCGCAGAACATGGTGGCCTACGGTACCGACACCTTCAGCGCGCGCGACTTCGTGCGAACTGGACTGGTTTTGACCGTGATTGCGCTCGCTTTGGTCATGCTGTTTGGCGCCACGTATTGGCGCTGGCTCGGCTACGTCTGAATGGCTGGGCCGCCCGTGCTCCTTAGCAGGCGCGGCGGCCCAGCCTTTGCTAACAAAAAACTTTTACCGTCCGGTGTTTCGGTGCCGACCCATCCAATGAAAACAACACTAACTTGACCTGCATCAAGGTCCGTGCGCGCCCGGTCGCGGATAGTTACCCTTAAGAATTTTTGGCCGTCGGCCAGCCATCAAACGGAACTCCATCATGGCGAACGCGCAAACTTCAGACAAAACCATGACCCTCGGCGAAGGCGGTCTGGCGCTCACTTTCGTAGGGCTGGCGATTTTATGCATCGTCATCGCCGCCAAGGCCTACACGCCGGAATACGCGTTTCACGCCTATCTGTTTACCGCCGCCAGCATTGCCGCGGTGTTTGCGATCATCAACCGTTACTACGACCGTCCGGTTGAACCGGCGCCGTTCTTTATCAACGGCAAGCCGAACTACAATATGGGCCCGGTCAAGTTCGCAACCGTGGCCTCGGTATTCTGGGGCATCGCCGGCTTTACCATCGGGCTTTATATCGCCTGCGAACTGGCCTTTCCATTTCTCAATCTCGCGCAATGGGTCAATTTCGGCCGCCTGCGGCCATTGCATACCTCGGCAGTGATCTTTGCCTTCGGCGGCAATGTGCTGATCGCGACCTCATTCTACGTCGTGCAGCGCACCTGCCGCGCCCGGCTGGCCGGCGATCTGTCGCCCTGGTTCGTCGTGCTCGGCTACAACTTCTTCATCCTGATCGCCGGCACCGGCTATCTGCTCGGCATCACGCAGTCGAAGGAATATGCCGAACCGGAATGGTACGCCGATCTGTTCCTGACGGTCGTGTGGGTGACCTATTTGCTCGTCTTCCTTGCGACCTTATGGCGGCGCAAGGAACCGCACATCTACGTGGCAAACTGGTTCTACCTCGCCTTCATCATCACCATCGCCATGCTGCACCTGTTCAACAACGCGGCGCTGCCGATCTCGATATTCTCGCCCAAGTCCTACATTGTCTGGTCGGGCGTGCAGGATGCGATGGTTCAGTGGTGGTACGGCCATAACGCGGTCGGCTTCTTCCTTACCGCGGGCTTCCTCGCCATCATGTACTACTTCATCCCGAAGCGCGCGGAACGCCCGGTCTATTCCTACCGGCTGTCGATCATCCACTTCTGGTCGCTGATCTTTCTTTATATCTGGGCAGGCCCCCATCATCTCCACTACACCGCGCTGCCGGACTGGACGCAGACGCTTGGCATGACCTTCTCGATCATGCTGTGGATGCCGTCCTGGGGCGGCATGATCAACGGCATCATGACGCTGTCGGGCGCCTGGGACAAACTGCGCACCGATCCTGTGCTGCGCATGATGGTGGTGTCGGTCGCCTTCTACGGCATGTCGACCTTCGAAGGTCCGATGATGTCGATCAAGGTCGTCAATTCATTGAGCCATTACACAGACTGGACCATCGGTCATGTCCATTCCGGCGCGCTCGGCTGGGTCGCATACATCAGTTTCGGTGCCATCTACTGCCTGGTGCCGTGGCTGTGGAACAAAAAACTCTACTCGCTCAAGCTGGTTAACTGGCACTTCTGGATCTCGACCGTCGGCATCGTGCTCTACATCACCTCGATGTGGGTCTCCGGCATCCTGCAAGGCCTGATGTGGCGCGCTTACACCTCGCTCGGCTTCCTCGAATATTCCTTCGTCGAGACGGTCGAGGCCATGCATCCCTTCTATGCCATCCGGGCGCTCGGCGGTTTCCTGTTCCTGTCCGGCGCGCTGATCATGGTGTGGAATTTGTGGAAGACCGTGAACGCAGGCGAAGCCGCGGAAACTGCTGGCTATGCGCTGGCGCCGGCGGAATAAGTAAGGGACGGTAACGATGTCATTCTGGCAAAAACACGCCATCTTCGAAAAGAACTCGATGGTTCTCGTCATCGGCATTCTGGTCGTGGTCGCGATCGGCGGACTCGTTGAGATCGCACCACTGTTCTATCTCAAGAACACGATCGAAAAGGTCGACGGCGTACGGCCCTATTCGCCGCTTGAGCTCGCCGGCCGCAACATCTACGTGCGCGAGGGCTGCTACCTCTGCCACTCGCAGATGATCCGACCGTTACGCGACGAGGTCGAACGTTACGGTCATTATTCCCTCGCGGCCGAGAGCATGTACGACAAGCCGTTCCAGTGGGGCAGCAAGCGCACCGGTCCGGATCTTGCCCGCGTCGGCAACAAATATTCCGACGACTGGCATCGCGACCATTTGCGCGATCCGCGCTCGGTGGTGCCTGGTTCGGTCATGCCGGACTATGGCTTTCTCGCCAAGACGGATCTCGACTACCAGCACATCGGCGAGGATCTGGCGACACAGGCGCACCTCGGCGTGCCTTATTCGAAAGACATGATCGACAACGCCGTACGCGACGTCGCGATCCAGGCCTCGACCGACAATCCCGACGCCGCCGATCTTACCAAGCGCTACCCGAAAGCGCAGGCCCGCGATTTCGACGGCGACCCGGCGCGCGTCACCGAAGCCGACGCGCTGATCGCCTATCTGCAAATGCTCGGCACGCAAGTCGACTTCTCGCATTACGACGACAAAGCCAACATCCGGTGACCGCCAAGGACTCAATCTAATGGATCCGACTTACAGAGCCGTAGCTCAATTCGCCCAGATTTGGGGCCTCGCTTATTTCGTGGTGATTTTCGCCTGCGTGCTGCTCTACGCGCTGTGGCCGTCGCGCCAGAAGCAATTCGACGAAGCGGCGCGTGTGCCGTTGCAGGAGGACTAAGCGGTGTCCCAAATCCTTCACGAACAAGAACACCAAGAACACAAAGAAATCGACGCCGTCACCGGCACATCCACAACCGGCCATGATTGGGACGGCATTCGCGAACTGAACACGCCGCTACCGCGCTGGTGGCTGTGGACCTTCTACGCCTGCATCGTCTGGGCTGTAGGCTACTGGATCGTTTATCCGGCCTGGCCGCTATTGACGAATTCGACGCAAGGCGTGCTCGGCTATCACACTCGCAGCGCCGTCGTCACCGATCTTGCCGAGTTGCATGCGCAGCGCGGGCCGATGATGGACAAGCTCTCAAGCGCCTCGACCGCCGAAATCGCCGGCAATCCGCAGCTCCTCGATTTTGCGCGCGCGCAAGGCCGTGTCGCATTCGCCGATAACTGCGCACCCTGCCACGGCGCCGGCGGCGGCGGCGCCAAGGGTTATGCGAACCTGAACGACGACGATTGGCTGTGGGGCGGCAAGCTTGCCGACATCGAACAGACCATACGCTTCGGAGCTCGCTCGACCAGTGACAAGGGCCGGCAAGGCAATATGCCGCCCTTTGCCGGTGCGCTGAAGCCGAATGAGATTTCGGCGGTGGCCGATTTCGCCCGCTCGCTTTCCGGTCTGCCCGCTGAAAAGGGCGTCGACCTTGCGCTCGGCAAAAAAGTTTTCGCCGATAACTGCGCGGTCTGTCACGGCCCTGAGGGCAAGGGCAACCGCGAACTCGGCTCCGCCAATCTGACTGACAAGATCTGGCTCTATGCGTCGGACAAGGCGACCATCGAGCAGGGCATCAAGAATGGTCGCGGCGGCGTGATGCCGGCCTGGCAGGTTCGTCTGAGCGAACCGACCATCAAGGCGTTGACCGTTTACGTCTACGGTTTCGGCGGCGGAGAAAAATGACCGAACTCGAAGCGCTTGTGCGTCAGTCGGAAGTGAAACAGGCCTCGGCGAATGCCGGGGCCGCGACGCTTACGCCTGAGTTCGATGACGATGACGTTCCGCTTTATGCGCCGCGACGCCAAATCTATCCGCAAAGCACGCATGGTACATTCCGCCGCATCAAATGGATCGTGCTCGCCGTTACGCTCGCCATCTATTACCTGTTACCTTTCGTGCGCTGGGATCGTGGGCCGAATGCGCCTTCACAGGCAGTGCTGGTCGATTTTTCCAATAGCCGTTTCTATTTCTTCTTCATCGAGTTGTGGCCGCAGGAAGTCTATTACCTCACTGGGCTTCTGATCCTCGCGGCCATCGGCCTGTTCCTGATGAACGCGCTCGCCGGCCGGGTCTGGTGCGGCTATCTCTGTCCGCAGACGGTGTGGACCGATCTGTTTTTCGCCATCGAGCGCTTTGTTGAAGGCGACCGGCGCGAACATATGCGGCGCGACAGCCAGAGATGGACGGCGCAAACTTACGTACGCAAGGGCGTCAAGCATTTCATCTGGCTGATGGTGGCGTGGTGGACCGGCGGCGCCTGGGTTTTGTATTTTGCCGACGCGCCGACCTTGGTAAAGGATCTGGCGACCGGACAGGCACCGTTTGCCGCCTATCTGTGGATCGGCATTCTCACCGCCACGACCTATACGCTCGCCGGCCATATGCGCGAGCAGGTCTGTCTTTATATGTGCCCGTGGCCGCGCATTCAGGCCGCATTGACGGACGAATACGCGCTCAACGTCACTTATCGTTACGATCGTGGCGAACCGCGCGCTTCGGTCAAAAAGGCCGAGGCGCTGCACGCGCAGGGGAAACCTGCCGGCGACTGCATCGATTGTTTGCAATGCGTGCATGTCTGCCCGACCGGGATCGACATCCGCGATGGTTCGCAGCTCGGCTGCATCCAGTGCGGGCTTTGTATCGACGCCTGCGACAACGTGATGGTGAAGGTCGGCCGACCAACCGGGCTGATTGCCTACGACACCGATCTCAACATCCAGGCGCGCCGCGAGGGCCGGCAGCCCGTATTCAAGCTGATGCGATGGCGCACTGCGCTTTATGCCGCGATCATCGCGATTGCCGGCGGCATCATGATCTTCACGCTGGCCACCCGCGACAGCGAGGGCATCAGTGTCATCCACGACCGCAATCCGATGTTCGTGCGCCTGTCGGACGGCGCGTTGCGCAACGCCTACACCATCCGCATCGTCAACAAGCAGCTCAAGTCACGCGATTTCATTGTCGGTGTCGATGGGCTGCCTGCATCGCTGGTCGATTATGTCGGCCTGGCGCCGCGCGCCGACGGCCGTCAGTTGGTAACGGTCGGTCCTGACCAGACCAAGGAAGTACGCGTGCTGGTGACCGACTACAGCGAGGTACCCCCGGCGCTATCGACCCCCGTGCTGTTCAACCTGATTGACATCAACTCGGGCGCGGTGGCGCAGATGCG
>Ga0105054_10010524_pt1 | contig 11728 bp, 13 predicted proteins | sample BON02_FD_78091 | JGI IMG/M metagenome (GOLD analysis project Ga0105054, IMG submission 78091) | Freshwater microbial communities from Lake Bonney liftoff mats and glacier meltwater in Antarctica - BON-02 (megahit assembly) | ecosystem: Environmental > Aquatic > Freshwater > Ice > Glacier... | reverse complement strand
CGCGACCCCTTGCCGGGGCTTGATGACCGGGCGCTGGATTCGGTCTGGCGCGACACGCTGGCCCGGGAAGGGAGCGCCGACACCATCTACATGACCTTCGAGAAGCCCGCGAATTGATCACCCGCAATCGCCGGGATCGCGCAATTCGCTTGACCGCGTGGGCCACCTTACATAGGTAAGGCTTCGGGCATGGCATCATGCATCCGGCGCCGCCTTAGCTCAGTTGGTAGAGCATCGCATTCGTAATGCGGGGGTCGCAAGTTCGAGTCTTGCAGGCGGCACCATTTCCAGAGTTCACCCCTTCCAGAGTTCACAGGAGCCCGCCGCGCGACGTCGGGCTTTTTGCATGTCAGGCCCCGGCACGTCGGGGCGTGAATTGTTCTGAATCAAGGACTGCCCCCGAGGGACCGCATAGTCTTTCGCTGAAAATGGGGGGATTGTGCCATGAGCGTGGGACTGAAAAATCAGATCGAAGTTCAGAAGGTCACCGTCGACGACCTGCTGGAGGTCCTTGGTCTGGGGCTGCGGGACTTCAGGGCAGCGCCGGTTTACGGGCTGTTTTTCGGCGGCATTTATGCCGTTGGCGGGTGGGTGCTGATCCTGATGCTGATCGAATTCGACCTGCCGTTTCTGGTTTATCCGTTGGCGGCGGGGTTTGCGCTTGTCGCTCCGTTCATCGCCAGCGGATTTTACGTGGTCAGCAGCCAGCTGGAAAAATCAGAGCCGCTGTCCTTCGGCATCGTGTTTCGGACGGTGCGGTCGATGATGGGCCGTGATCTCGGCTGGATGGCGATCGTGACGGGGTTTTCACTGTTCATCTGGATGGACATTGCCGCCTTGCTGTCCTTCGGCTTCATGGGGTTCCAGTTTTTCAGTTTCTCCGAACTTCCCGAGATCATTCTGACCACGCCGCGCGGATGGGCGTTCCTGGTTGTGGGGAACACGGTCGGCGCGTTGATCGCGTTCGGTGTGTTTTCCTATTCGGTCATTTCGATGCCGATGCTGTTCGACCGGGACATTGATTTCATCACTGCGATGATCACCAGTGTGCGCTTTGTGAAACGCAATCCGAAGGTCATGGCGGTCTGGTGTTTCACCATCGCCGTGCTGACGGCGATTTCAATCCTGTCCGGGTTCGTCGGGTTGTTTCTGACCCTGCCTGTGTTGGGTCATGCAACCTGGCACCTCTATCGCCGCGCTGTTCCCGCGCAGCGATAGAGCTGGTTCGCGCTAAAGCTTTTCCAGAAACTGGTCAGCGCTGCGCTGGAAGTCCTGCTGACGGTCGCTCTCAAACCTGTCCCAGGTTGAATAAGGCCGTGCGAGCCTTGGATTTCCGCCGAGTTTTTCACGGTTGCGGGCCAGAAAGTCCCAGTAGAGGTAGTTGAAGGGGCAGGCGTCAGGCCCGGTCTTCTTGCTGACCTTGTACCGGCAGTCGCCGCAATAATCCGACATCCGGTTGATGTAGTTACCGCTCGCGGCATAGGGTTTTGATGCGAGCAGGCCGCCATCGGCGAACTGGCTCATGCCAAGCGTATTGGGCAGTTCCACCCATTCATAGGCGTCAGCGTAAACCGCCAGATACCATTCATGCACGGCCTTTGGGTCAACCCCGGCCAGCATGGCAAAATTGCCGGTAATCATGAGGCGCTGGATATGGTGCGCGTAGGCATCCGACCGGGTCTGTTCCACACAGGCGCGCAGGCAGGCCATGTCGGTCTCGCCCGTCCAGTAGAAATCGGGCAGCGCACGGGTGTGCCCGAAGAAGTTTTCTTTCACATAGTCCGGGCCCTGACGCCAGTAGATGCCGCGAACATATTCGCGCCACCCGATGATCTGGCGGATAAACCCCTCGGCCGCGTTCAGTGGTACCGCTCCGTCGTGGAATGCCTTTTCGACTCGTCGGCAGACCGCGAGCGGGTCGAGCAGGCCGACATTCAGGTAGAGCGCGATGACGGCATGAAAGAGGTATTTTTCCTCTGACAGCATGGCGTCCTGATAGTCACCGAAATTCGAAAGTGCGGTTTCGACAAACTGGTCAAAGGCGGCTTCCGCTCCATTACGCGTCACGGCGAACCAGAACGGCTCAAGGCTCCCGAAATGATCTGCAAACCGATCCCCGACCATGGTGAGAATTGTGTTCGTTATCTCATCCGACGGCCCGCGGAGTGGCGTGGGGAAGTCCATCCCGTCTTTCGGGGGTTTCCTGTTTTCCGAGTCATAGTTCCAGCGACCACCAACGGGCTGGTCTCCGTCCATCAGCAAACCGGTTTTGCGCCGTATCTCCCGGTAGAAATGTTCCATGCGAAGTTGCTTGCGGCCTTGTGCCCAGTCAGCGAAGGCACCCCGTGAACAAACAAACCGGTCGTCATCAAGCATCCGGACCGGGATAGGGTGTGCGGCGGCATAGGCCTCCAGGGCCTCACGCAACCGCCACTCCCCCGGCTCGGTTATGAGAACCGACCGGCAATCGTGCCGTTCCAGCGCACGCTCGATTTCCGATGTGATCGAACCGGTATTGTCTTCGTCGTCCAGTTTGACGTAGTCGACCGTCCAGCCCAAGGCTTCGAGTTCTCTGGCGAAGTGCCGCATGGCCGACAGCACGAAAGCGATTTTCTTCTTGTGATGGGCGACATATCCGGTTTCCGCTGCGACTTCGCAAATCAGGATGATGTCGGTTGCCTTGTCTGCTTGGTTGAGCGAGGACATTTTCGGGGAAAGTTGGTCACCCAGAATGACCACAAGATTTCCGGCTGATGCTTGATCAGGTTCAGTCATTTGCTGTGTGTTTCAGCCCGGTGGCCCGGCGCTGGAGTGCGGGGCGTAGTTTCAGGAAGCCGTTGTAAAGGCGTTCAAGAAGCCAGAGGATTGGTGGAACCTGGGCTACCCGTCCGAGCAGGCGAAACCCGGAGAGATTTGACCAGAGATGGGCAAAGGCGGCAGCGCCATCCAGAATATCCCCATCGGCGGATTTGACATGGAACCGGGCCCGCGCGGATGCCTGTGTCAGGCCGTCGGGCAGGGTTTCGGTTGCCGGACCGCTGATATCGGTCCATCGAATAGACTCTCCACCGCGGACCCGTCGATAGAACGCGATCTCCCTGGTGCATAATGGGCAGGCACCATCGTAGAAAACTTCGGGAACGGGCTTGTCCATGATGTTGCTCGGATTTTCTCGGGATTCGCTTGGGGACATAAGCCGTTACGCGGTACGAACGCGCCCGGATCAGCAGCACCTCCCCCGCTGCAGTTGGGTGTCATCGTTTTGTCACCCATCGGGCGACACTGTGCTGGTTATCGCGCATGGCGTGCTAAACTGATTTCAATGTTTCACGTTCCACGCAGGAGATTTCAGTATGGCCAAGGAAGACCCGTTCAAGCAGTTCAGTGATTTCCAGAAAAATCTGGCTCAGCTCAAGATTCCCGGGATCGATCCCGAGCAATGGATGAAGGTCTATGAGCAGAATGTCGCCGCCGTGACCCATGCCAACCAGACCTTTCTGACCGGGATGCAGGCCTTTGCCGAAAAGCAGGCCGCCATGCTGCAGGCGAGCCTCAAGAGTTCCGAAGAGGCGATCAAGGAAGCTTCCGAGGCCGGTGAGCCGAACGCCAAGGTTGCCAGTCAGGTCGAACGTGCCAAGGCGGCCTATGAAAAGGCGCTGGCCGACATGAACGAGATTTCCGAGATCGTGACCAAGACCAATGCCGAAGCGGTTGAGGTCATCAACAAGCGGATCAATGATTCCTTTGCCGAAGTGCAGACGATCCTGTCGGAGAACAAGAGCTAGGCCCGATTACGGCACCAGCCAAGTACCAGACCAGGCTTCCCCGTCGCGCGTGAAACGCGCGCGACGGTGGCCGCGCGCATCGAGGAACAGCCATTCCAGCGCCTCGATCTGCAGAACAACCACCATGAAGTTCTCCAACCCCCCGTCGTTCACGGCGGGGTCCTGAATGGCCCGGAGCGGGTCGTCGATCACGCTGCCTGGTGGCTCGGTGACCTGATAGGTCATGCGGCTCATCGGCTGTGATTGTGCCCAGGCTGTCGCGCTCACCACATCGTCCCTGTGCAGCCGGGCACGCCCGCTGACCTGCAACTGAACCTTCCGATCCGGATCATAGATGTGCAGTCCAGCCTGCGGGTTCGCCTGCAATTCGGTGATCTTGGTGGAGCGCTGGTCCGTGTGGAAATGAAGCTGCATCAAGACCGCATCAAAGCCGCGCAGGACAATTGTTCGCAGGCGCGGGCGGCCTTCCGTGCCCATGGTCGCAAATGTCGGCGTGTGGGCCGGTGCACTACGATTGCTGGCACCATCGGCAAGGATATCCCAGGCGGCCGCCAGCACGGTATCGAGATCGTGATAGTGCGGCGGCGTTGGGGGTTCGGTTTTTGGGGCTTGGGGATTGGCCATTCCGGTCCTGCGGGCGTCTTCCTGTGTTGGCGCTTTCGTGTCGCGCATGTGTCTGGGGTTTCCGCTATTCTTGGCCAATGCTTGACGCTCTGCAAATTTTCTCCATCGCGCTTGAAGCCGTCATTGCGGTGATCTTCGTGCTGATTGCGATTCGGGGCCGGATTTTCATGTTCGGTTTGGCGGTGACCTTCGCGATTTATGTGGGTTACGATCTCGCCCGTCAGTTCGCATGGGATATTTCGCCGCCGGTCTTGATCTGCGGATTTTTTGTGGCGACAGTTTCTGCACTGTATTCTGCGGTCAAGCTTTACCGAAGGCTTTGACCGCTCCGACACGTGTCACGGAGGAACCTTGGTGGATAAACTGATAACCGATATTGGCGGAGATGCTGCCGGGCCGATACCGCTGGAGGGTCGTGACCAACTCTTCTGGGAAAAGCAGATGATTGCAGCTTTCAACCTGCTTCAGGTGAAGGGCGTAGTCGTTACGGACGAATTCCGCCGCACGGTCGAGGAAATGCCGGCAGACTATTATGCCGATTCGACCTTCTACGGACGTCGGCTGGACGGCATGGTCCGGTTGCTGATCGAAAAAGGTGTGATTGACGCTGACGCCTTCGATGCGCGGGCGCGGGAAATTCTTCAAGCCGGAACCCGTGACCATGTCTGATGCCACACCAGCTTATGCGGTGGGAGACCGCGTGCGGATTCTTGATATTGGGAAGCCGGGCCATGTCCGCACACCGACCTATGTGCGCCACAAGACCGGCACCATCGAGCGGTTTTGCGGGATGTTTGAAAACCCCGAGGACAAGGCCTATGGGCGCTGGGGGTTGCCACCGATCCCGCTGTACCGGGTTCAACTGAAACAGCGCGACATCTGGCCCGACTATGATGGTGCGCCAGGCGATGTCCTTGAGATTGAAATTTATGACCACTGGTTGGCACCAGCCGGGGAGGCTGCCTGATGAGTACCCATGACCACGATCACGATCACGACGATCACGCTCCGACCCGCGAAGATGACGATCTGGAGCTGACCGAAGGAGAGGCGCGCTTTCTGGCACTCAAGAGCCTGTTGATTGAAGGCGGTGTCATGACGGCAGACGAAATCCGTGCGCGGATGGAGTTCAACGAGCGCGGTAGTCCGCATCAGGCAGCCCGCATGATTGCGCGGGCATGGCTGGATCCGGACTACAAGAAGCGCATGCTTGCCGACACCAAATCAGCCGCGGCGGAATTGGGTATCGAGGCCACCGAGGCGGCATTGGTTACAATTGAGAACACGCCCGACCGGCACAACATGGTCGTCTGCACGCTATGCTCCTGCTATCCGCGTTCGCTGCTGGGGGAGCCGCCGGCGTTCTATGTGAGCAAGGCCTATCGGTCGCGTGCCGTGCGCGAACCTCGCAAGGTCCTGCGGGAGTTCGGCGTTGATATTCCCGAAACGGTTGATATTGCTGTCCACGACAGCAATGCCGACCTGCGCTACGTGATCATGCCCATGCGTCCTGCCGGGACAGAAGGCATGAACGAAGCCGAGCTTGCGGCTTTGATCACCCGTGACAGCGTTGTCGGCTGCGCCTTGCCCGTCGGTCCTGCCTGATCCCGATCATGGCTGCGATTGTTCTCTATGACCTCGTTGGCGCTGACGACCGGCGCTTCTCCAGCCATTGCTGGCGGATCCGTCCGGCGCTGGCCCATAAGGGGCTGGATTACGAAACAGTTCCCACGCCTTTTACCAGCATCGGAAAAATCGGTGACGGGTCCTATCCGACCCTGCCGGTGATCCGGGATGGCGCGACCTGGGTGTGTGACAGTTGGGCCATCGCGGAATATCTCGAAGCGACCTATCCCGACCGGCCTTCACTGTTTGGTGGCCCGGCCGGGCACGCGCTGACCGCCTTTGTCAGCCATTGGTGGCGCACCCGCCTGCATCTGTTCGTGATGCCGATGATTTTGCAGGACATTCATGACCACCTTGTCCCCGAGGACCAGGACTGGTTTGCCGAGACCCGCGCGAAGCGGTTCGGGAAAACCATTGGGGAGCTGAAAGACGGACGCGAAGACCGTCGGGGAGAATTGCACGAGCGCCTTGCCCCGCTGCGGCAATTGCTGGGCGACCAGCCGTTTCTGGGTGGAGAGGCACCGCTTTATGCCGATTATCTGGTGATGGGTACCTTCATCTGGGCCCGCAAGATGAGCCCCTTTGCGCTGGTTGCACCGGGTGACCCGGTGCACGCCTGGATGCAGCGTTGCCTCGATCTGCATGATGGTATCGCCCGCTCGGGGCCGGGGTATGACTGGTAGGCGTTACGCCGTTCTGCGGTTTCACGACTGGACATTTGCAGAAATACAAATATCCTGCGTCATAACAAGTAATTACACATAAAAAAATGTGAAATACGACAGGTCACGCAGCCGCGCCGTTTCACCTGCACGATGAACAGGAGTTCCATCATGACGTCCAAACATCCCGAGACCCTCGCCCTCCATGCCGGCCACCGCGCCGACCCGACGACCGGATCGGTTGCGGTGCCGATCCACCAGACGACGAGCTATCAGTTCCGAGATACGGAACACGCTGGCAACCTGTTTGCGCTGTCCGAGTTGGGCAACATCTACACGCGGATCATGAACCCGACCGTCGATGTGCTCGAACAGCGGCTGGCAGCGATCGAGGGCGGCGTTGCGGCACTCGGCCTGTCCTCGGGCCAGTCGGCGTCGATGTTCTCGGTCCTCAACATCACCCGGGCCGGCGACAATTTCGTTTGCTCCACCGATATTTATGGCGGCACCTGGAACCTGTTCAAGAACACCATGCGCGACATGGGGATCGAGGCGCGTTTCGTGGACCCGGCGGACCCGGAAGCCTTTCGGGCGGCCACCGATGACAAGACCCGCGCCTATTACGCAGAGACTCTGCCGAACCCCAAGCTGCAGGTCTTCCCGATTGCCGAAGTGGCCGCCATCGGGCGCGAGTTGGGTGTTCCGCTGATCATGGACAACACAGCCGCCCCGCTGCTGTGCCGGCCCTTCGATCACGGTGCGGCCATCGTGATGTATTCGACGACCAAATATATCGGCGGGCATGGCACCTCGATTGGCGGGATGCTGATCGATGGCGGCAATTTTGACTGGGAGGCCCATGCCGACCGGTTCCCGATGCTCAACGAACCCGACCCGAGTTATCATGGCGCGATCTGGACCCAAGCGGTCAAGCCACTTGGCCCTATCGCCTATATCATCAAGGCGCGTGTCACCCTGCTGCGCGATATCGGTGCGGCGATGTCGCCCCAGAACGCCTTCCAGTTCATTCAGGGGCTCGAAACCCTGGCGCTGCGCATGGAGCGCCATTGCGCCAACGCCGCAAAGGTCGCGGAGTTCCTCAACGGCCATGCCAAGGTGGAGCGGGTGATCTATCCCGGCCTGATGGATGGGGAAGCGCGAAAGCGTGCCGATGCCCATCTCTCGGGCGGCTATAGCGGCCTGATGGGCATGGAGGTCAAGGGCGGACTGGAAGCCGGGAAGAAGTTCATCGATTCCCTCGAGCTGCTCTATCACGTCGCCAATATCGGTGATGCACGCTCGCTGGCGATCCACCCGGCCTCGACGACCCACAGCCAGCTGGATGCCGACGAGCTCCTGCAGGCCGGTGTCACACCGGGCTATGTCCGCCTGTCCATCGGCATCGAACACGTCGACGACATCATTGCCGATATCGATCAGGCATTGTCGAAGGTCTGATCGTTTTGCACGTGCCATGTGTTCGCAAGACCGGTTGAATCCCGGTACTGTGGGGTGTCTTCCATATCCCACAGAGACACATGGCACGTTCGACCGGTTTGCCGCCGCCCCCTGAGCAGTTATTCGCCGAGGCCCAGTCGCGCGCGCAAGCGGGGGATGTCGCGGGGGCAGAAGACCTGTTGCGGGCGCTCCCGAAGAACAGCGATGTTGCGCTCGACGCGGCCCGGCTGCAGGGCGTGCTCCGGTTTGCGCAGGGTGATCCCGCAGCCGCGGCACGTTGTTTTGCGCAGGTGGCCAAGCACCGCACGGCCCGGTCCATGGATCATGTCAATCTGGGCTTGGCTCTGGCGGGTCTGGCGCGCTGGCACAAGGCCGAGGCCAGCTACCGAAAAGCCATCGCGCTGGCGCCCGATCTTGCAGAGGCGTGGTTCAATCTGGGGAACCTGCTGCGCGAGACCGGAAAGCTTGATGCGGCGGTACAGGCCTATGACACGACGATCGCTCTCTCACCGCGCGATGCGCGCCCGCATTTCAATCTGGGATTTGTCCGGGCGGCCCAGAACGCGCCCGTGAAGGCGATCAGCAGTTTCGAAGCAGCGCTCGAACGCGACCCCAACCTGATCGACGCCCATAACGAGATCGGTGTTGCTTGCGCCGCGCTGGGAGATCAGGAGGCTGCCGAGCGTCACTATCAGCGTGTGCTGAAGGTGAACCCGAAGCACAGTGCCGCGCTGGCCAATCTGGGAACGGCCTATGCCGCCCGCCGTCGCTTCGATGCGGCGCTGCAATGTCTCCACGCGGCCTCTCTACAACCCCAATGTTCGGCTGAGACGTTGACCGCTTATGGCGACGTGTTGCTGCGTGTCCAGCAGACCGCAGAGGGTGAAGCGGTCTTGCGGCGCGCGCTGACGTTGAAACCCGACCATGGTGATGCGCTGGCCGCGCTGGCGATGGTCCTGCAATGGCAGTGCCGCTGGGACGAACTCGACGCGATCCGGCCGGGACTTCTGGCGATGTCCCTGCGGGCCGCCCGCTCCGGGCAGCGCAGTCACATTGCGCCCCACACGGCGTTGTCGCAGAATCTTGCCCCCGCGCAGGAACGGGTGATCGCCGAAAGTTGGAGCCGACACCAATCGGCGCAGATTCGTTCTTTGCCGAACGCGCAGCCCTTCGTTTATCCGGTGCGCGCGCGCGAGAAAATCCGGTTGGGGTATTTCTCGAATGACTTCAACAGCCAGGCCACCGCACATCTGATTGTCGGGTTGTTCGAACAGCACGACCGCGCACGGTTTGAAATCTTCGCCTATTCCTTCGGGGCCGATGACGGCAGTTCGTGGCGCCGCCGGATCGAATCGGCGAGCGATCAATTCGTCGATGTGACGCAGGAGAGCTATGACGACACCGCAGCAAGGATGAACCGGGACGAGGTGGATATCCTGCTCGACTTCAAGGGCTTCACCGCAGAATCGCGGCCCCAAGTCTATGCGCTGCGCCCCGCACCGATCCAGGTGAACTATCTCGGCTTTCCCGGCACCATCGGCGCGGAATACATGGATTATCTGGTTGCCGATGAGATCGTTATTCCGCCCGATGAACGCGCGCATTACACCGAGAACATCGTCTACCTGCCCGAATGCTATCAGGCCAATGACGATCAGCAGGCTTTCGCGGATTGGCCGGCCACGCGCGTTGATGCGGGGCTGCCGGAGACCGGGATCGTGTTTTCCTGCTTCAACGAGACCTACAAGATTGACCGGGTGATCTTTGATGTCTGGATGCGGATTCTGGCACGTGTACCTGACGCGGTTCTCTGGTTACGCGACCAGAGCCCCGCGTTGCGGGACAGTCTGCGGGCGACCGCGCAGGCAGCCGGGGTGTCGGGGGACCGCATCCTGTTTGCCGGATTGTTACCGAAGGAGCAGCATCTGGCGCGCTGCCGGCTGGCTGATGTGTTTCTTGATTCCTACACCCTGACAGCCCACACGACAGCGACGGATTCGCTGTGGGCAGGCGTGCCCGTCCTGACCTGTCCACGCAACACCTTTGCCACCCGGGTCGGGAAGAGCCTGTTGCTGAATCTTGGCCTGCCGGAACTGGTGATGCCAGATCTTGTGGCCTATGAGAAAATGGCCATCGATCTCGCCACCCGCCCGGAAGCGTTGGCTTCAATCCGGGCGCGGCTTGCAGAGAATCTGACCACTGCGCCGCTGTTCAACACCGCTCGTCTGACACGCCATCTGGAGGGCGCGTTTGCGGGTATGTGGGAGCGTTATCTGGCAGGCGCACCGCCGGAAAGTTTCCAGGTGCCGCGCTTGCTCTGAACCGACCCTGAATCGGAATACGGGTTGCTAGTTACGCCCGGGAACCGGTGCCGAACCCGCATCACCAATGCTAAGCGCATTGCGCAGGGCCGCACTACCGTAAAGCCGGATTCCGGCTTCCTTGCGTTGCAGCTCGGCCTGCTTCTGTTGCCGCGTTTCCGGGTCGGGTGCGTTGGCGGCTTCCTCACGCAGTTTCGTGATCGATGCCACCTGACGTTTGACATAGGCATCGCCGGCCGAATTATCAGAAGGTCCGCCCGAATTGTAGTGATTGCTCAACCCGCTGGAATCATCCGGGCTGGCGTCAGGGCCGTTGACCAGACTGTCCCCGGTGTTGATCGCGGCCGCTGCCGGGGCACCGTTCACCAGCGCGTTCAACACGGGCGCGACACTCTCGGGCGGCATCATATCGATGACGGAGATATAGAAATTGCCGACTTCAGCCTGGCAAGCCTCAATATTGATCTGACAGCCACCCGAGCTGTTGTCAGTTCCCTGCGACTGGTCCACCAGAGTCTGAATTGGTGCCGGGACATTGCCATCAGGTGCAACGATGAAGAGTAAAGCGCCGTTTGGACCAACCGAAATGCTGAACTGGTTCGGATCCGGGTTCGTGGGGGAGGGTATAACGTAGAACTGATATTGCTGGCCCTGAAGAGGTGCTGGTGTGCCTGCGCCCTGGAACTCGGGAATGCCCGCAATCGGAACAGTTGTCACCGGACTGCCCGCACCGACCGTGACGTTCGAGGCGCCCAAGTTCAAGTTTACGGCTTCCAGTCCCGGTGTCGCAGTGCTGTTGTCGGACCCCAGGAAGATCAGTGGGCTGCGCACGAACCCCGTGTAGCTGAAATCTTCCTCCCCGCCAGGAAGAAACGGCTCAATGTCGTTGTCGTCATCAATGGGGCTGCTGAGATCACTGAAGTCATTGTCGTCGTCGAAGGGCGCTGTCGAACCGGGGATGGGCGAGCTGCCGGGGACACCGGACAGATTGTTGTCGATAAACGCTCCGACACCGTTGACGAACTGGCCGTTGACCTGCGAGCAGAAGACCGGATCATTGGCATTGCCGGTACAGGCATGGGCGGGTGCAGGCATGGCCGACAGACCCAGCAACAGCGGCGCTGCAGCAACCATCGGCCGACCATATTTCAGGAAACCATATCCTTGGGGCATATTCCGTCTCCGGTTCAAAAGCGTGCTGTCACGCCGATCTGGATGTCTTTCTGGTCATAGGTGAAGAGAACCAGATTCG